>Ga0302135_10000258_pt1 | contig 32512 bp, 31 predicted proteins | sample CBN3_surface_MG_FD_203119 | JGI IMG/M metagenome (GOLD analysis project Ga0302135, IMG submission 203119) | Marine microbial communities from Western Arctic Ocean, Canada - CBN3_32.1 | ecosystem: Environmental > Aquatic > Marine > Oceanic | place: Canada: Western Arctic Ocean | collected...
CAGCGCTGGTTTCAACCGAAATTGCGGAACCCGACAGCGCTCCGGTGCGCGTGAAGATCCTCAATGAGGAGTTGGTAGCGTACAGAGACACCAACGGCGACGTTGGCCTCGTAGACAACTTCTGCCCCCACCGCCGAGCAAGCCTTTTCTTCGGCCGTAACGAAGAATGCGGTCTGCGCTGCGTGTATCACGGATGGAAATTTGATACCAACGGCGATTGTGTGGACATGCCATCAGAGCCCGCGGAGAGCAACTTCAAGGACAAGGTCAAAATCAAGGCATACCCGGCGCGCGATTGGGGCGGCTATATCTGGGCATACATGGGACCTGTAGAGTTACAGCCTGAACTTCCCGAGGTCGGGTGGGCTATGGTCCCTGACAGCCACCGCAAGGTTTCCCGACGTCTGCAGGAGAACAATTACCTTCAGGGCATCGAAGGAGGCATTGACTCCAGCCACGTCTCCTTCCTCCATGCAGGCCTCACTCCTGCTCAGCGTGACAACCCTGAAATACGACCAGCCCGTGGAGGAGGTCAGCCCACGGCCATGATTGGCGACAGTGCACCACGTTTTGTTGTGCAGGACACGAACTACGGCTTCATATACGGAGCCAATCGTGACGCCGCGAATGACGCGTACTATTGGCGCATCACTCCCTTCATGATGCCATTCTTCACCATCATTCCGGGCTCAATAGGAAACGGAGATGACCTTACATACAGCGGCCACGGGTGGATTCCAGCGGACGACGAAAGCTGCTGGATGTTCACCTACAGCTGGAACGCCAGCAGGCCATTGAACAAAGGTGAAAATCACCCAGCCAGCGATTTGGAACTGGAGCCACGCACCCTGCGGGCCACCATCAACAGGGACAACGACTACGGTATTGACCGTGAAATGCAACGAAACGTGAACTACACGGGCATTGCCAATGGTTCAGTTCAGGACGCAGGTATTCAAGAAGGTATGGGTGCCATATGTGACAGGACCAAGGAGCATCTGGGGACCTCAGACTCCGCCATCATCAACCTGCGCAGGATCTACCTCAGAGGCGCACGCGAGATAATGGAAGGCGGGGAGCCATTTGTCCCTGAAAAGGGTTCCGATTACAGACTTCGTTCTGTATCATTAATCCAAGATCGCAGCATCACCTTTGATGATACCAAGCATACAGTACTAAATGGTGCAGCTGTCTCCAACTAGATACGCTAGCCTTTTCATTCGATTCAAATTGGTGCACATTGGGAAATTAACAGACCTCCACGAAGCGTGGGGGTCTGTTAATTTCATGACCCAGCTACCCCCTCCAGCCAATCATAAGTTTCTAGACGAACGACAACGCAATAGCGTAGGATGATCTCATCCCACAGAAAGTCGTAAACCATACGCCCCCAGCCCTGCTACCCTTATGAACATCATTGCTAAACAACTACCGATAACTCAGGCATTACAGTATCGCGATTTCCGGCTGTACTGGTCTGGGAATTTTGCCTCAGTTATCGGTCAGCAAATGGCTATTACCGTCCAAGCCTGGCTAATCTTTAGTCTGACTGGGTCAGCACTCTCGCTTGGCTTGTTAGGTCTAGCAAGAGCCGCCCCTGCGGTCTTTCTCGGCCTCTTAGGCGGCATCATTGCCGACAAGGTCAGCCAACGGCGTCTGCTGATGTTCACCATATCCATCAACGGATTCCTCTACGCCCTTTTCGCAACGCTTACCTTCGCAGGAGATATTGAAGTCTGGCAGGTATTGGCCATCGTATTCGGCATCGGCGCAGTCCAGTCCTTCCAGCAAGCGTCCCGCCAGGCCATCTTCCCTAGCCTGATAGACCATCAACACATGTCCAGCGCCGTAGGATTAAACTCAGCCATCCACCCTGGAGCACGTATCTTCGCCCCAGTGGTAGCAGGGTTACTCATAGACCATCTAGGAGTTCCGTTACAGGGCGCAGGAGTAGTTCTGGGCATGGTATCCCTAGGCACGTTCTTCTATAGCTTCATGGTGTTCCGGACCAAGCCTCGTGAGATACAGCGTGCCGGAGGAGCTTCCGGGGTTGAGAACCTGAAAGACGGTATCAAGTATGTGAAGAACAACCGTATCTTCCGATTGATCATAGGCACAAGCCTAACCAATGCCTTCTTTGCAGGTTCCCACATTATCCTGGTCCCCGTGTTTGCGAAGGAATTGCTAGGAGAAGCATCGGGTTCAGCCATCGGCTACATCTTTGCTGCGGGCGGGATTGGCGGGCTGACCGGGGCACTTGTAGGTGGTTCTATGGGGAGCACACGGAGCAAGGGAAGGATATTGGTGGGAAGTGCCCTTGCCTTTGGAGGCGGCGTCATAGTCTTTGCCCTGTCCCCCTGGTACGCGCTTCTCTTGGCAATGGAGTGGGTATCCGCCGCAGGCAACGAGATGTTTACGGTCATAGGTCAGAGCGTCCTCCATTTCGAGGTGCCCAACGAGTATCGCGGCCGAGTGATGGGCATCTGGGGCATGACCTATACCCTGTCGCAGCCTATGGGTTCCATGCAGGTGGGGGCCATGGCTAGTTTCATTGGGGCAACTGCCGCCGTAGCAATCGGAGGATCCATCGCCTGTGCCATAGCGATTGCAGGGATCGGAAGAGATAGAGCCATACGAAACATGGGGAGAGAGAAGCTGCCCAACGTCGCAGATATACCCACAGAAAGTTGATTACCCCAAAGTCCCTTTTGGGGGACGTATCGGGAGAATAATGAACCCTGAGGGCTTTCCCTGGCGAGGCGTTAAACAGAGCCTGACGGTTCCCCTCGCTCACTCGCACAGCATACAGAGACACACCTGTAACAAAATCACATTCCATTTACCCGCAGGCCTTGACCTAATTGCCCTCTGGCAGTAGCATTTCCTCGCCGAATAGTGCTCCCACGGAGCACCTTCTCTTTGGGGGCACGCTTACTAGGATTAGTACGAAACGGAAAGGGAGTACATCATGCCAACAGCAGAACGTTTAACAGCAGCCGATGCATATGCAAAGGCACTAGCCACTGGAGACCGTGGCGCAGCAACTGCCGCATCCAAGCACATTGCAAAGGACGTTGTTTCCACAGTAGGGACCCGCACATTCGAAGGTTATGATGAGGTGTTAAGCCGCATCACCGGCGTGTGGCCGCAGACACCTGTGTACCGCAACGGCACATGGGGCGCAGCCAAGGAATCCGGTTCCGATGTTGTAGTTAACGCAACAATGAAGCCTGTAGGCGCAGGCCCCGCAGAGGTGAACGTCACGTTCTCCTTCAACGATGCCGACCAGATTAACAAGGTTAACCTTGAGAACATTGTTAAGACGCAACTGGTAGAGACCGATGTCCTGCCGGACTTCATTACCACCCGCATTAACGGCGCGTTGGCCAACGATACACCACTGTCCACCAGCTATGTGGATAAGGATGGTCGGCCCAAGCTTTCTCTCCGCGGCAGCGTTCGTACCTTCGGCGATCACTCCCTGAGCATCTGGGCCCGCAAAGGCTCGGGCCTAGCTGACGCTATCGCCACCAACCCCAATGTGTCTTTCCTGTACCGCGACAACCCCACGCGTTCCACCATCATCCTCCAAGGCAAGGCGCGGGTTGAGACAGACGGCAAGGTACGTAAGCAACTCTTCGACGAATCGCCAGAGGTTGAGCAGAATCACGAATCGTGGGAAGCCGGCGTGGCGGTCATCATTGACCTGGACCAGGTAGACGGCGGCACACCGGACGGCCGAGTGAAGTTCCGTCGCTAGATTCTAAGTCACATTGAATCATCACCGCCCTCAGGCTGCTTTGTTCGGCCTGGGGGCGGTCTGGCATCACCACCCCGTATAGCAAAGGGAGGCACCTGTGAAGACACCCGCAGCAATCTACCTTGAACGCGAAAAGGCGATGGTCATCGATGATATCGATATCCCCGAGCCAGGGCCGACCCAGGTTGTGGTCAAGCAGTTTGCAACGGGGGTGTGCCACTCCCAACTCCATGAGCTTCACCGGCCTGCTCCTGCCTTCCCGCTGGTTCTGGGCCACGAGTCCACGGGTGTTGTTGTAGCAACTGGCAGCAATGTCACCCATGTTCAAACAAAAAGGAGCCCTCTGGTAGGGTTCCTGCCTGCTGAAACGCTGAGTCTTAGCCGTTTATGGCGTTGGTCAGGGCGCGAATGTGCTCTGGCCCCGTGCCGCAGCAGCCGCCGATGACGTTAATCCCAATCTTTGCAAGCTCCGCAAACCCGTGAGCCATGAATTCAGGAGACTCAGGGTACACAATCTCTGCGTCCAGTATGGAAGGGATACCGGCGTTTGAGTTGATGAGCGTGTAGCTGCTGGTGACGCGTTTTACCTCTCGCGCCAGTTCCACCATGTCATCAATGCCGTTCCCGCAATTTGCCCCAACAACGTCTGCCCCTGCTTCTTGTAGCGCGGCCATCGCTTTTTCCGGGTGTACTCCCATGATAGTAACAAACCCGTCTGAGCCCTTATCAAACACCATGCTGGCCATGATTACCAGGTCTGTATTGGCCTTGGCCGCTTTGATGGCGATTACCGCCTCTTCCAGCACACGTAATGTCTCAAACAACACACCATCAACGCCACCTTCTGCCAGCGCTTTGACTTGCTCAATGTAGGCATCCCGCATCTCATCCTGATGAATACGGCCAAAGGGGCGTGGGAACTCGCCCAGAGGCCCCACGGAACCTATGACGTACTGACCTGAAGATGCCTGGCTTTTCGCCAGCCGTGCCGCCTCAAGGTTGAACTCCCGAACGCCGTCACCCATGTCATAGTTGCTGAGATTATATCGGTTGCCACCAAAGGTGTTCGTCACCGTCATCTCAGCACCGGCATCAAAATACGCTTTCGCCATGCCCGCCACTACATCGCCGTTGGTCAGGTTGAACTCCTCCGAGCACTGCCATGGTTTAAGGCCATGTTGCTGAAGGTACGTCCCCGTTGCCCCATCTGAAATCAGGGGCTTGCCGGTTGCCAATCGATTAAGGAGGTTGCTTGCGTTCCTCTGGCTCATGCGGACACCTCGCCAGGCACCCTGGAGACGATGAACGATTCATCGTTGAACCAGAGGCCGTTGTATTTATGCAGTATTTTTTGAGTTACGTCCAGATAATCCCTTGACCCCATCACCTCTCGCAGCCGCTGCTCGTCCGTCTGCGCAACGTACGTTGCCGCGTTCCATGCAGCCAGCAGCGTTGACGTGCCAATGTTGTTGGTGGTCTGCTCCGGCTGCAACTGGAGTTCATACCGAAACTCCGCCCGCGAGTCCGGGTAGCTGAGGAATCGCAAATCCGGATTGGAATCACCAAGCTGCACACGCAACTCCCTCAACAAGTCGAATCGAGGGGTCTTGAACGGATCCTCGTCCGGCCAGAGGGTGCGGATAACCTCCATTCCAGGATCTTTACCCGTGGACTGAACCACAACCATGCTGCCGCCCGGCGCCAGGCTCTTGGCTAGCGGTGCCAGAACGTTCTTGACCTTGGATACCGCAGGTTGCGTGGCCCGGAAAGGCTGGGCCGCCAGAATCAGGTCGTACCAAACGTTGGGGTCACCCTTCTTGGGGATAATCGGTGCGAGTGGCCATTGCTGATCCTTCCGATAAATCACAATGACAGACGGTGCCACATATACGGGGTTTCCTGTCCGTTCACTGGGTTTGGTCTCCCACCACTCACGGACTACAGGCTCCAATTCTCGTATCTGCTCATCAAACTCGTATGCCGTAGTTCCTTCAAAGGCAACTTCCAGCCAGTTCAAATCCTTCATTTTCTCTGGGGAGCCGGGTGTGAATGTAGGAGCCTCTGAGTAGAGCATGTTGGTCATGACCAGAACAGTCTGGGGATGTTCACTGAACCTATCGCCCATCCGCTCCAGGCCAATCCGTACATCCTCCTGGCTGATCTCTTTGCCTGCCACCAAAAAAGGCACGGTGGGATATCGCTGATGTAGATGCCGCATGAGTCGAGTGAGGACAGTAGCATCGCCCATACCCGCATCAAAAACGCGCAGTGCGGGAGGAGTAGGGTTCAAGTACCTGATGTCCATCGCCACGCGCCGTGCAATCAACTGCTTCTCATTGCACGTAGAGACGAACTGGAGGTACTTCTCTCTGTTGTCAAAGAACCGTAATGACAGATTCGGTTGCTCGGTTGCGGCCATGTTTTCGCCTCTTTGTAGAGTTACACTAGATTTTTGATTGTTCTATGACCTGTGGGAGTGACGACTCCCATCCGGCAGCAATGAGATGCACTCCCTGGCACAGTGGGCGGAGTTCACGGATAGTCCGAGCAGCAATCTCAATGCTCTTTGCCCGCTTCTCCTCTGGGGTGGACGCGGCGTCCATCTCTTTTATTAGGTCATCCGGCACGGTAATGCCTGGAACCTTCTCATTAAAGAACCGCGCCATATCGCCAGACTTCAGCAATATGATGCTGGGAAGCATGGGGACGTTAAACTTTGCCGTTACGTTAGCAAACTTCTCATATGCAGCAGGCTCGTACACTGCCTGAGTCTGAAAGAACTTGGCTCCCGCTCCAATCTTCTGGCTCAGGCGGCCAATCTCAAAGTCCAAGTCATCAGCGCCGGGGTTTGTCACTGCACCGGGGTAGAACTCCGGAGTGCCTCGCAATGGGTTGTCATGGATGTCATGGCCCTGGCCCAGCGCGGTGATAGCCTCCAACAGCGTCACTGCATCAAAGTCAAAGACGGCCTTGGCCTCAGGATGGTCGCCTATAGAAGGCGGATCACCGCCCATGCACACAACATTGGAAATACCAAGGGCCGCAGCTCCCAGCATATCCCCCTGCAACGCTATCCGATTTCTGTCTCGGCACGTGAGTTGTAGAATGCTCTCAACACCTCGGTCAAGGAGGAGTCGCGCAGCAGCCATAGGAGCCATGGACATCTTTGCCGTATATGAATCAGTGAGGTTGAACGCAGTGATTAAGCCCTTCAGGAGGTCAGCCTTCTCAAACATGGGTTCCAGGTTCACACCCTTTGGGGGGATTAACTCAGCAGTTAACGCAAATGCCCCAGCCTCCAAGGTGTCCTTGAGCTTACTCATAGATATTCTCCCATTGGCCCATCGACAGTGCTATCTTTATTAGGAATTATATAACCAAAATGAATATAATATATTTTTATGTAACGCATTAACGAATATTCTAATTCGAATCATAATGAATCAACTTTTTATGCGCGTCAAGACGGTATAGTGAAACCAAAGACAGAGTTTTTCCGTTTAAAGGTATCAAGGTATCCACACATATAGCGGGAGGAGGGAGCGGCATCCGTAGATTACCCCTCGACCGATGCCGCAAATAATATCATGCGACCAATTGCAGAAGTTGCCCAAGATTTAGGTCTTGACCCACAAATTCTCATTCCTCAAGGTCATTACAAAGCAAAAATACCCCTGGAAGCCATCCGAGAGGGCGGCAAACGGGGCAAGTTGGTGGTAGTTACAGGCATCACCCCCACGCCAGCAGGCGAGGGCAAGACCACAATCACTGTGGGCCTGACTCAAGCCTTTGGTCGACTTGGTAAAAAAATTGTTGCCACGCTCCGGGAGCCGTCATTAGGGCCTATTTTCGGAATAAAAGGCGGCGGCACGGGCGGTGGCCTTTCTCTGGTTGAGCCACAAGACGAAGTGAACGTCCACTTCACCGGCGACGCCCACGCTGTAGGCTCCGCTCACAACCTACTGGCAGCCCTGACGGACAACGTTGCCCAGCGCGGCCTAATCCCCGGCTTCCGAGCAGAGGGCATTACCTGGCGACGTGTGACCGATGTTGAGGATCGCGCCCTGCGGAGTATCGTCACAGGGCTTGGAGGGTCTGCAAACGCTCCCATGCGTGAAACGGGCTTCGATATCGTCACCGCTTCAGAAATCATGGCAATCCTTGCACTGGCACGTGACCTGGATAACCTCCGTGAGCGGCTATCCAAGATTGTGGTCGGCTACACCACGGAGAACGACCCAGTAACCGCCACCGATGTGAACGCTGTTGGTTCCCTCATGGCCTTGCTCCGTTACGCAATTCAACCCAACCTGGTTCAGACCACGGAGGGGCAGCCGGTCATCGTCCACACTGGTCCCTTCGGCAACATAGCCCACGGGTGCAGTTCAGTGGTCGGAGATAGGCTGGCATTGGGCTACGCGGACTACGTTCTCTCAGAAGCGGGGTTCGGCGCTGATTTGGGGTTTGAGAAGTTCATGCACATCAAAGCCCGGTTCAACAATCTTGAACCGGACGCAGCGGTGCTAGTAGCCACGGTAAGGGCAGTAAAATCCCACGGTGGCGTGCCGACCAAAGAGTTAGACACTCCCAATGAAGACGCGGTGCGCAAGGGCATGGAGAACCTGACCCACCTGATAGGTGTTGTCCGGGAAATGGGACTGCCGGTAGTGGTGGCGATTAACCACTTCCCTACAGACACCCATGGCGAGAAAGTCATCGTCAAGCAGGGTTGTGAAGAGGCTGGGGCCTTTGCCGCTGTGGAGAGTCGTGTATTCGAAGAAGGCGGTGCTGGCGCCATCGAGCTTGCGGAAGCCGTCATCAAAGCGACGGAAGGGCCATCGCCGGAAATTAAGTACCTGTATCCAACAAATGCCTCCATTCAGGACAAGGTGCTGGCGTTGGCCCACATGGTCTACAACGCAGACGATGTTTCATGGAGTCCCAGCGCCCTGCGGACACTCCGGGGGTACGAGGCCAACGGTTGGGGTGAGCTACCCGTCTGCATGGCCAAGACAAACTTCTCCATTTCCCACCAAGCATCTCTCAAGGGGAGGCCGTCTGGGTACACCTTTGAAATTACTGACGTGAGAGCGTCCGTGGGCGCGGGGTTCATCTACCCCATTGCCGGGAGCATCATGACCATGCCTGGGCTACCAGGCGCGCCCAGGGCTCTGGACGTGGACGCTCAGGGGAACATCCTCAACTTATAGCCTGGCACCATTTAAAGTTCGATACAAATGTCTTTGCGAGGAGGCAAAGTGAGCCTTCTCGCAAAGACAACTTCATTAGGCTTCACAGATACAGGGTTCTGATTTTCCTGCTATCATGCCCCAACACCGATTAGGAGGCCCACGTCTGAACAGCTCAACTCCTCGTACCATGCTGGCTTCCTTTAAGGAACCGGGCTTCAAGCTCTTCTACATCAACAGTACTTTTGCTGCCGTGGACATGACCGTGCGCATGGCTGTTCACGGGTGGTTGGTCCTGGAACTGTCCAACGATTCCGAGTTCTGGGTGGGCATCTACGCCCTAGTTCTCGGCATCGGCCAGTTCATGTTTTCGTCCCTTGCGGGAACGCTGGCAGACAGGTTTCAGCGCAGAAATCTGCTTCTTATAGAAGGCTTCATCAGCACTGGCATGGCGACGCTGATGGCGGTAACCACGTACTTTGGGGTGCTTGAACTGTGGATGGCCATAGCCCTTGCCTTTGTGATTGGCTGCCTCCGTGCCACACGGTTTACCTGCATAAACCGGTTTATCTATGACATTGTTGGGCCTCAGAAGCTCGTGAACGGCGTATCGCTCTGGCGCGTGTCCAATACGCCCATGATGATTGGCGGAGCGTTGCTAGCGGGCGGGCTCATAGAGTGGTCAGGTATCTGGGCCGCGTACACACTCATTGCTACCAGCCTGGTCATTTCACTCCCGTTCCTTGCCCTGATTCGGGTCAAAGGAAGCATTGAAGAGTCCAGTGGTCACCTCCTACGCCAAACGTTAGACGGACTCAAATACGCCTCAAACAACCCGCCACTCCGGGTGTTGTTCACCGTCAGCATTGTGATGGAGACGCTGGGTTTCGCATTCTTGGTCATGGTGCCGGTGATGGCCAAGAACGTCCTTGAGGTTGGAGCAGTAGGAATGGGATTTCTTCAGGCGGGCATTGGGGCGGGTCTGTTTATAGCGACGCTGCTCATGGCGGCAAGGGGCGACTCTCAAAACAAACCTCGCATCGTTTTCCTCAACGCCATTGGAGCTGGCTTAGCCCTCATTGCCTTTGCGTTCTCCCGTTCTCTGCCACTGTCTATCTTCCTTGCCGGTGCAGTCATGGCTTTCCTGAACGCCTACGACCTCACTCTGGGCGTGCTCATCCAACTGGTTGCACCGCCAAACCTCAGGGGTAGGGCGGTTAGTCTGCACAGCTTGGCAATATCGTTCACGGCAGTCGGCGGGTTTGTGATGGGCGGTGTTGGCAGCATCGTAGGCGTACCGCTGATGGTCGCTGCGGGAGGAACAGGTATCGTCATCAACGCCCTACTGCGACGCAAAGCCATCATGGGCATCCGGGAATACGGCCAAGAGGACGATCCGGCGGTAGACACTGCGCAGCCACCACGCGACAATACTCCATCGACGTAACACGGAGGAAAAAATGCCCGCATCAATGCCCAAACCAATGAAGGTCGGAGTCGCTATCCCGGCGGAAGCCATCGGCAGCGACATAGGCAAGATTCGAGAGTTTGTTATCGCTGCGGAGGAGATGGGGCTCAACCACGTGGTAATGGCAGACCATGTCCTTGGCGCAGACCCTGCGTACCACGAGGGTTGGAAGCGAGCATATACAAACGCAACCTTCAGCCATGAACCGTTCACGCTTTTCAGCTATCTGGCTGGCGCAACCACCAGGATTGAATTTGTGACCGGCATCCTTATTCTTCCGCAGAGGCAGACGGCTCTGGTGGCAAAGCAAGCTGCAGAACTAGACCTCATCAGTGGCGGCAGATTCCAGTTGGGTATCGGCGTTGGTTGGAACGCAGTGGAATATGAAGGACTGAACGAGGACTTCCACACCCGTGGCGCGCGCTCTGCTGAACAGATAGAGGTAATGCGGGCGTTGTGGACGCAGGATTCCATTGATTTCGAAGGGAAGTGGCATCACATCCACGGAGCTGGCATCAACCCGAAGCCCGTGCAACAGCCAATCCCGATATGGGTTGCAGGAGCATCTCAAGCAGCCATCCAACGCGCCGCCGAGATTGGTGACGGCTGGATAAGCTCCCCCATGGAATCGGATATGACCAAGCACGAAGCAATGGTAGACCAGTTGAAGTCCTACGCCTCAGAGTTCGATAGGGGTATGGAGACGTTGGGTATAGATGGACGGTTGAGCCTCATGACCGGCGATGTCGAAAGCCAGGTTCAAGATGCCAAAGCGTGGGCCGACCTAGGAGCCACGAGGCTCACGGTTGCCCTTTCCAATAAACAAACGCCCCAAGAAGGCCTGAGTCAGTTGCAGCAAATAACAAAGGCTCTGTAGCCTTAATTCAAACGACAAAGTACGGCAGGAGACGAGCATGACTACCGATAAACCAGCCGACGCCATTCTGGTGATAACCACCCTCATAGAAGGTGTCAACGGGTCACTGAAACGAGCGTTTGAAGGCCTGACAGAGGAACAGTTCCAGCAACAACCCACAGCCGACACCAACTCCATTGTGTGGCTGGCGTGGCATATGAACCGCTGGAAGGACAAACAGAGCGCCCAGGCCATCGGCGAGGAAGAGGTCTGGGTCAGTGGCGGCTGGCACGACAAGTTCGGCATACCAGCCGATCGTGCCGGCCTGGGCGACACGTTGGAGCAAGTAGCGGAGTTCAAACCCAGCCAAGATCTGCTCTGGGGGTACATAGACGCCGTACACCAGGCGTTCATGGACCGGGTAGGCCGCATGACCCCGGAGGGCTTAGAGCAACCCATCTACTACATCCCCGGCAGGGGTGAGCCCCGGCCAGCCTGGCGTTCTCTTGCAGGAATATGCACAGATAACCTGAAGCACATGGGGCAGATAGAGTATCTACGCGGCCTCTTCACCGGCAAAGGATGGTTCCTCGCGTAGCAGCCCTAGCTTCTGTGCCCGTGAGAGGCGTCTGCGTTCTCCCTGTGCTGCCGCAGCAAGTCCTTGCCGTAGTCGTTACCGTTCGGTGTGCGGACAACCGTGTGGATATGATCCCTGGTAGGCTTATCGGCTTCCAGTGCAACGCCACGCTGATGATCAAACTCAATGAGAATGACCGGGCTATGGATACGGTAGTAGAAGATCGAGTCATCGTCAGACGCGCCCATCCACGCAAAGTACGTCTCACCCAAGTGGCGTTTCACCTCATCCATCCTCAGTGCCGCATGGTCAGACCTAATCCGCCCCACATAGGTGTCTATTACGCTGACCATCAGCCCTTGCTGGCTGCTTGAAAGGTCGCTGTAGGGTATTCCTTCATACTTGAGTTCAAAATTGTCCCGGAACGCAGTAGTGAAGACCTCGCCGTTTAACTCATCAGAGATAACTGCTTTACTCCGCTGCTCTGCCGACAACGATTGGGCCAGTACCAACCCCAGATGTTCTTCGTCATGGAACACCCGTGTACCAGCATACTTGCCAGCATCGGCGTCCACCGGCTCGGACCCCATGAAAATGGGCGTCATCACCGCCTGGCCATTGACCATAAAACAGTTGACGATGAGGTGATGCCCGTCTATCTGCCAGCCCCAGGGCTCGTCTGAGGAGGGAGTGCCCATCATGCTCATCCAGTACAGCCATTCGCCATACTCATCCGTCTTGCCAGTAATCTCCAGGATGGACTCGTTCAGCCGCATGATGTCCCGTGCTGTCTGATACCCCTTGGGGCTCAGGCTCTCCTTTAACATGGCCATGGCGTTATCCCTCTGGGCTGGAGACAACTCGTCTAGGAACGCACCATGACGCATCAGAAAGGGATGGATGTTGCTCCACTGACGCCACGCGATATCATCAACTTCAAAGGAAGCGCTAGCCTTTTGCACTGGGCTCAGGGACGACAAAAAGGCGTTCGCCGCGTTTTTAATCGGGTCTATAGAAAGGCCGGTCTTCTGTAGCTGATAAAGGCCGGGGGAAACCCGTCCGTCAGTGGTGACCCCTAGAAACTCCTCGGCCAGCAATGCCTGCGCCCGTTCAAGGTTCTTCTGCATGGGTTCAGACATGGGCGATGGCAGGGTTCGCCCTGAGGCTGGCTGTCGCTCTCGGATTTGGAACCGAGTTGAGATGTTCGTTATGGTCGCCTCCCCTATTGCATTAAGCACGAGCATTGTACTCGATATCAGCAGGGGGTTGAATCTTACGCCGGGGCGGGTATCATATCTGCCAGACCAAACTCAAATTTAGTATGCACCTGTAGGAGGGACCTATGACCACTGTAGCAAAGACATGGACAGAAAAATTTTTGGAGATGAGCCACGGCAAGACCCGTTACTGGGAGGCCGGAACCGGCTACCCCACCATCCTGATCCACGGCGCAGGTTGGACAAGCGGCTGCGAGAACTGGGCGTTGGCCATGGGCCCGCTATCAAAAGAGTTCCGCGTGTTGGCCATTGACTGCCTGAACTGGGGAACCGGTGACATCTTCAATCAGGAGATGTCTTTCGCTTACCTGGTAGACCATGTGCGAGAGTTCATGGACGTAATGGGCATAGCCAAGGCCAACTTTGTCGGCCATTCCATGGGTGGCTGGATTGTCACGCTGCTGTCCTACGAGAGCCCTGACCGCGTCAACAAGGTAGTCAACGTAGCTGGCGGCGGCACGGCCACACGGCCATTGGCCAGCATGGTGGACTTCAAAATGCCCACACCAGAGACCATCCGTGAGCAGATGACCAACCGCTTCCCCGCAGGCAGCGTGGACGTGGAAGAGATGGCAGCCCCCTACATCAAGAAGACCACGCTTGAAGGCCACGGTGAGGCCTTCGGCAAGGTGATGAAGCACATGACCGACCCCATCACCCGCCCCCGCTACAACACCCTTCGACGAATGGCACACATCAAGGCCCCCACACTCATTATCTGGGGACGTGATGACAAGATCAACGCTCTGGAGATGGGTGAGGCCACTGCCGCTGCCATCCCCGGCTCCAAGCTAATTGTTTTTGATGACACAGGCCACGGCGTTCCCAATGAACAGCCTGAGTGGTTCAATAAGGAAGTCCTGGCATTCTTCAGCGCATAGGCTGTTAGCCAAAAATTCCTGAGAATATCGACGATTGCGCTCTCAGTCTCGGTCATGAGTCCCATCGGGCTTGACCGCATGACTGGGGGCGCAATCGTTCTCTAGCGCACCACTCGCCCACAAACAAAAGGAGGCTCCTCATGGAAGTCGGGTACTTCACTATGCCCATGCACCCACCGGGGTCAGATATCAGTCAGACCCTTGAGGACGACCTTCAGCAGATCATTACCCTGGACAAGTTGGGGTACAAAGAAGCGTGGATTGGTGAGCACTTCACCACAGTTTGGGAGAACATCCCTGCACCAGACCTCTTCATAGCTCAAGCGCTGGCGCTGACCAACAACATCGTCCTTGGCACAGGCGTTACCTGCATGCCCAACCACAACCCCTTCGTTCTCGCCCATCGCATCGCACAGCTGGACCAGATGGCCAAGGGGCGCTTCCACTGGGGTATCGGCTCCGGCGGCTTCCCTGGCGACTTTGAGGTCTTTGGTTTCAACCCCGCCACTGGCGACAACCGAGCGATGACGCAAGAAGCCCTTGAACTCGTGTTGCAGATTTGGGACGACCCAAAGCCCGGCCTCTACGAGTCAAATTACTGGAGCTTTACCATCCCTGAGCCCGACGATGAGATTGGCCTGCGGTTCCACATGAAGCCGTACCAGCTACCTCACCCGCCCATTGGCGTGGCAGGCGTCTCTGAGAACTCCGATACCTTGATTCAAGCAGGAGAGCGCGGCTGGATTCCCATGAGCATCAACTTGGTGCCAGGGCGCATCCTCAAGACTCACTGGGACGCAGTAGAGGTAGGCGCAGACAAGGCAGGCAGGACTGCTGACCGCGCCACGTGGCGCATCGCCCGCGAGATTTATATTGCCGACACGAGCGAAGAAGCACACAAAGATGCTCTGGAAGGCGTCCTTGCTAGGGACTTTAACCAGTATTTCCGAAAGCTTCTTCCCAAGGTGCGACACCTGGACTTGGTGAAGAAAAACCCGAACATGGCAGACTCAGATGTGACAGCAGAGTACATGGCTAACAATGTCTGGGTAGTAGGCAGCCCGGACGAGGTAGCTGAAAAGCTCCAAGCCCTCTCTGATGAAGTCGGCGGGTTTGGCGTGCTCCTGGCAATGGGCCACGAGTGGCTCCCCAAGGACAAATGGACTCACTCAACAGAGTTGCTCATCAATGAGGTCATACCAAAGCTAACGAAGTAGGAACAAACACTTCCGCCTGGGGTTATTTGTCCCCAGAAGCAAAAGAAGGGGCCTCCAATGGAGACCCCTTCTTTTCGTTTACTAGCCACTTACACTGGCCACGACCTTAAAACACGATTGCCGTACCCATCAGGTTCTGATGCAGGGGGTCAGTGATCTCAAAGTTGCCCTGGTTGGTTGTCGTGATCATATAACCAGTGCTTCCGTGGCCTGCACTACCGTGCTAGGCGCAACGCCCGCCAACTGCACCTTTAACTGGTCCAACTGCCCGACAGTGGTATCCACTTCTGCGGTTTTAGCGTCCAACTGTCGGGCGATGCTATCGTAGTCCTGCTGCGAGATATCGCTGTCGGAGCAGGCCATGACCAATAACAATAATCCCGCTAACAACCCCAGAATCACTTTGTGGAATAACCTCCCATTAACCATGACACACGCTCCTCTCCGTTTTGACCCTTACGCGTAAAATCCAACGCACTACTGCTGTAATGCTTGAACAGAGACGCTGCTCGAAAGTGAGGCAGCGCCTCATACACAAACCATACCAACAGACTGTGGCATCTATCACATCTATGGGGGTAGTCAGAGAGTAGTCTTGGGTCAAGGCCAGAACAAAGCCCCTATCCTTGCGGGTAGGGGCAGGTGGTATGTCTCAAGTATGATGTCTAATCACGACGCCCTAGCGTTCCCAGTCGCAACAGTCTATATTCAACCCGACAAAACGCCCGTAGCAAAGGAGACCCTTTCATGAAACGCAGCACAACCCGCATCCTCACCACCCACACCGGCAGCCTTCCCCGTCCGTTAGAGCTTTTTCAGCTTCTTGAGAGTAAGGAAGCTGGGACGTTGAGCAACCTCGAAACCTTGGACACCAGCGTAAAGAACGCCGTGGCAGAGATTGTCAGACAACAGGTGGACGCAGGCGTGGACATCGTCAGTGACGGAGAGCAGGGGAAGATTGGTTATTCAACCTACACGAAAGACCGGCTGACAGGCTTTGGGGGCAAGGGGTCTGTGAGCATCCGTGCAGACTGGGCGGACTTCCCGGAAGCGGAAGCCCGACGTCGCCGAGCACCTGGAGTCGCCAGACCATCGTGCGACGGCCCCATTGCGTGGAAGGACAAAGAAGCCGTTCAGAAGGACATTGGGAACCTTAGGGCAGCAACAGCAGCTACTACGGCTGAAGAGGCGTTCATGACCGCGGCATCGCCGGGAGTCATCGCCCATTTCCTACAGAATCAGTACTACCCCACCAGGGACGAGTACCTCTCCACTCTGGCCGATGTGATGAAGGACGAGTTTGAGGCCATCACACAAGCAGGGTTCCTGTTACAGCTTGATTGCCCTGATCTGGCGATGGGTCGTCACCTCAGGTTCCCAGACCTGAGCACAGATGAGTTCTTGAAGATTGCCGAGGGGAACATAGAAGCCTTGAACCACTCTCTGCAAAACATCCCGGCAGAGCAAGTACGACTCCACCTGTGCTGGGGAAACTATGAAGGGCCGCATCATAGGGACATCCCACTGCGTGACATTCTACCTGTCGTCCTGAAAGCCAACGTTGGCGCCATCTCCATTGAAGGGGCTAACCCCCGCCATGAGCACGAGTGGAATGTGTTTCAAGACATCAAACTCCCGGACGATATGGTCATCATTCCCGGAGTCATAGATTCCACCAACAACTACATTGAGCACCCTGAAGTGGTAGCCCAACGCATTTTCCGGTACGCAGAGGTGGTGGGCAAAGAGCGGGTGATTGCAGGAAGTGATTGCGGCTTTGGCACCTTCGCAAGCGCCAATTACACCGTTGAGCCTGAGATTGTCTGGGCCAAGCTCCAGTCTTTGGCGGAGGGCGCTCGGCTAGCCTCTGAACGACTCTGGTAACCGAGCGGATATAGCTGTAAGGAAGACGATGAGGAGGTTCCTATGTGGGAAGTGAAGCGGATTGATCACGTTGTGGTGTGGTGTCGGGACTTGGACAAATCTATGGCGTTTTACAGAGCCCTGGGCTGCAAGATAGACGAGGGCACCCTGGAGCGTCACACCCACGGAACGCTGCCCTTTGTCAAAGTCATCACAGGGCCAGACTCCGGCATTGATCTGCGTACCAACGCTAACTGGCAGCTTGTTGACCGAGAATAAGGGTACATGCAGCACCTGAACCTCGCGATAGACGGGGTTGAGGACATCCAAGTTGTTATTGATGCCCTGGCAAAACATGGTCTAAAGCCTGGCTTTGGGCCGGAGATTCAGGGTGGAAAGTGGGGATTTAATATCTATGACCCTGACAACAATTGCATTGAAATTCGGCTCACCATGCCAGCATCGGATTTATAAATACAGGGTTTTCTTTATGCGCATATCTTTTAACCAGCTTAAATCAGGCACGGATTAAGCGGAATTTCGTATCTAGGGGCCGAATGGCCGTTGACAATGCCCAATAAACATTTGATAGTGTGTCTTGCCTAACTCCGGAGGGAGATAAAAAGGAGGATGATTTTATGTTCAGTCAGGTTCAATCAAGTAAGCTACTGCTGATAGCAGTTCTAGCGATTGCTACTGCTATGTTAGCCGTCGCATGTTCCAGTGGTGATGAGGATGTTACGACCACATCGTCATCTGCTCCTGCTGCTCCTGTTGCAGCAGCTCCTGCAACGGGAGACACCGCGTCCCCATCTGCAGCTGCAACAGCAATGCCCGCGAATGCCGCGTCCGGAAGTACGGCTCCTGCGAAGGTACTAGAACCGGTAGAAGTCCGACTAGTAACAGCATTTGAAACTCCCAACTTAGAGAGCAACGAGACCCGGCACGCAGGTCAGACCACAGTCTGGCAGATTAAGCCAATGTATGAGTACCTGATGGACTCTAGCCCGGACAACGATGCTCTCCTACCTGGATTAGCATTGGAATGGGTCGTAGAAGATGGTCCTCAAGTACGATTTAAGCTCCGCGAAGGGGTGCAATTCCATGGCGGCCATGGTGAGTTTACATCTGCCGATGTGATTTACTCCCTGACGAACCATCAGCGCGAGGACTCACTGCACGGTGAAGTGAAATACTTCATGGACATCACCCCGGAAGCGATTCCGAACGGCGACCATGAAGTTGTCGTCAAACTCAAACAGAATGACAGCAACTTCTTCGCTCAGTTCTCCCGACTACAAGGCGGGATGGAAATTATCTCCAAGGCTCACCATGAAGCAGCTGGAGACCCGGTTGTTCTTGGTAAGGACGCTCCTATTGCAGGGACTGGACCGTACCAGTACATGGACCGAACTCAGGCATCCAATATTATATTTGAGAAGTCTCCCAACCACTGGCGTGCAGATCCGGATTTCCAGGAACTTGAGATCAAATTTATCAATGAGGCTTCGACTCGTTTGGCAGCCCTGTTGGCTGGAGAGGTCCACCTCACCAACGTCCCTGAGGACCAGCTTGTACAGGCAGTAGCTGACGGCTTTACTGTCCTCCGCGGTAACGTTACCGCGCTGAGGGCCTTTGCTCAATTCCGCGGTCAGTATGAACTAGAGTCTAATGGCGCATCAAACGGCTACCAGGACACAGGAAGTCCCTTCCTAGATGTCCGCGTTCGCCAGGCACTAAATCAGGCCATCAACAGGACAGAAATTAACGATGCCTTCTTTGGTGGCAAAGGCGTCGTTATGAATGTAAACCATCTCAATGAGGGTCGCCAAGGTTGGAACCCTCGCTGGGCATCTGAATTCGACAGTAAATATGGCTTTGATGCGGAAGGTGCCAAGGCTCTCCTAGCTGAAGCTGGTTATAACTCCGGCAACCCGCTAGAAATAGGGGTCAACGTGGCACCTATTTCCCGTTACGCCGGCGCCGATGACATCATTGAAATCATGGCCGGTTACTGGCGGGACATTGGCGTTAATGTGGATCAGTACACGGAAGACAACGCCATCCGCCGAACCCGCGGTCGCGCCTTTGAGTACACCCATGAGATAGCAATGGGTGGCACAAGCTCAAACATTACCATCGGACCCAAAGTCTACAACACCTCTTTCAACCCACGGGGCGGCGGTGTAGAGATTCTCGAGAGCAGCAGGATCATGGGTGAGTTCATGCAGACCCTTGACCCAGCAAAGGCTGATGCCCTAGCTCGCCAGTTGGGCGATATCTTCTTTGACCAGTTCATCTCCATCCCGCTCTTCTGGCTCCCTGCGGAAGCAGTGGTGAACCCAGACGTGGTGGATAGCTGGAACTGGCCTGGTTCCATCACCGGCACATGGACTCATTTCGAGAACGTAAAGGCCGTTAAGAAGTAGTCCATAGCAGATAAGGATTTCAGGAAGCCCCGCTCCGGTAATTCGGAGCGGGGCTTCTCTTTTCTCTCACAAGGACGCAATGGCCAACGTTTGAGATACCCAATAAAAAAGCCCCCCAACCGACATTCAGGTTGAGGGGCTTCGTCGTACGTTCTTATCTATTAGGGGGTGAACACGTCCTTCTACTCCTGACATGGGAACTGCTCCCGTCTGGCACCTTCATCATGTCGCAGTAGAACTCCAGAATCCGTCCGGGCCTAGAGAGTACAAGGCTATCCAGTGGTGCCCACCGGCTCTATTGCATCGCCCTGGGATATGGTTCCTTCCTCTACTACAGAGGCGTACCACCCTCGTCGGTTCACCAGGGCGCCCCCTTCTATGCGCGTCAGGGTCGTGATGAACTCAACCCCCTTGGCTTCTTGCACGTAGGGAAGGGACTCCAGGTATCTACATGCCGTGCATGGCTCAGTTATTTGGATGATGACCTCGCCAAGCCTGTACTGGTCGCCAACCACAAAATCATCGTAGGGAATACCTTCAGTAGTAATGTTCTCGCCCATATCGCCAGGCTTCACTGGCCATCCCTCGGCGTTCAACTGCTGGATGGTTTCCAACGGCAGCAGCAGCACCGCCCGTGAGGGGTCGTCTGCCTTTGCATCATGCCTGAAACGGTTGAAGTCCCCTTCCAATCCGTGGCGCGTAACATGGATGGAACTCACAGGGAGTTTGGGGAGTCCATGTTGGCCTGGGGTCTCAGGCTTTCGGTTAATCTGCACCACACGCCCATTCATAGCGCATTCTCCTGATAAGCAGAATATCGACCTGAAGAGGGACTAGGATTTTGCCGGTACCTCGGATGCCGCAATAGCGCTCGGCTTCACCATGAACGCCAGGGGAAGTGAAAGAGCTGTAGTGAAGATAAATATATTGATAGCCAGAGAATAGTCTCCGCGAACATCAAAAATCCAGCCCATCAACACCGGGCCCACAACGCCGGATGCCAGGGCTGTTGCCTGCAGCATCCCGGACAGGGATCCAAGGGAACGCGTGCCAAAGAGTTGCGCCAAGAGCACAGGTCGTATGGAGACCATTGCTCCAAAAGGTATGCCAAAGAAAACGGTGAATGGGACGGCACCCCACAACGTTGTGACACCTGCCGTGGCAAGATACGCCCACGCAATGACGTGGAACCCGACCATGCCCACCAGGATGAACCGGATATCAATGTAATCCGCCAGAAACCCGCCGCCGATCCGGCCCACACCACTCAGGGCAAAGACCAACGCAACGGTAGCAGCCGCTCCCGTTGTGGAGAACCCTACGCTTTCAAAATACGCTACCTGGTGCACCTGGATGGCGCTGGTGCCGAAGAACATCCCAGCAAACATAAGAGAAGCTATCCAGAACGGCTTCGAACGAAGCGCTTCACCGGCACTAAACCCCTGCTCACTTGATCGTACTTGTCGGGAAGCGTCTTTGCCATCTACGCTCGCGTCCAAGCCGAGGTCTTCAGGTAAGTCACCGTCCGGCAGTAATCCTTGGGATTCAGGGGACGGTCTAATGACCATGGCAAGGGGGATGACGGTCATCCATAGGAGAACTCCGGTTCCCCTGAGGGTCCACCGCCAACCATAGGCGTCCACAAAATACGCAAGGACAAAGATGACCAACCCTGTCATAACAGGGCCTGACATCCCCATTCCCAACGCAATTCCCCTCTTACGCTTGAACCATCTGGCAATGGCCACAGCCCAACCTATTGCGTGCGAGGTGCCGCTTGCTCCAATCGAGGCAATCATAAAGAAAAGATAGAAGCTCCAAATAGAAAACGTGAAAGAGACAAAGATCATTCCCAATCCCAACACAAACCCGGAAGCCATAATGACGTTCCTAGGGCCATACCTATCCACGATAAAGCCGAGGAGCGGAGCAAATAGCCCAATCTCCGCCTGGCGCATGGAGAAGGCTCCTGACAGGCCCGCTCTACTCCAACCAAACTCACGGATCAGGGGGAGGAAGAAAACCTGGAACCCCTGCCAATAACTGCCTGCCACAAACATATTGCTGGTGAAACTGGCGGCAACTATATACCAGCCATAGAAGATTCTGGGGCGCTTTGGACTCTCCGGTGTGGTCTGCATCAGCCGCTTTCTTGACACTGGTCGGGAGGGTGGCCGTTGCGGCTACATACGCAAAGGTCCATCCCGCACAGCGGGACATAGAGGAATTGGGGTACCTTGAAGCATTCTCAGAGTACGGGTAGGGCACTAGGCTGTCAACGCTGAAACCACGTAATTGTCGTAGTGGCCAGCGCTGTCACCGACTTCCCATCATCGCCAGAATGTACCACCGCGATTTCTGGTGAAGATTGAGCGGCATTGGATGCAGGGCGATGTACCCCCCCCTACAACACGCACCAACAAAAAGAGCCCCGTTAAACGGGGCTCTCTCTTATTAAACAATGGTAATCGCTATGCAGTAGGCGTCTTAGGCCGCGCTGAGGGCACCGGGTCGGCATCACCAAAGAAGAACGGGTCTGTGTAGTCGTGGTCAATTCCCGTGGGGTCCTTGACCCAGAAGCTGACCTCCAGAGCAATGCCGTTGGGATCAGTGAAGTAGATGGAGCGGATGACCTGGTGGTCTATGACGTCCGTGACCTCTATCCCGTGCCCCTTCAATTTGGCCTGCAGCGTCAGCAGCGCGTCCTCGTCCTCAACATTGAATGAGACATGGTCAAACTGAATGGGGCCTCTGGCGGGCGACCCGGCTGGCTTGTGGAATTCCTCCACCATGCCAGGCCACTCGAAGAACGCGATGGTGTTGCCGTCGCCCACCTCGAAGAAGTAGTGGCGATAGGGATAACGCCCAGACACGTTCCCAATAGTAGATACCAGCGGCATCCCTAGGACGTCGCGATAGAAGATCGTGGTCTTCTCCATATCCCCGGTCACCATAGCCATGTGGTTGATGCCCTTAAACGTCATCGCTACCCTCCAAAAGTCGTCTTTGCGAATGATATCTCTTTAGATGCAGCCTCGCCACGATAGATGTGTATCGCCAACTATACCTCCTGAAATTATTGACACTCCTATTAGCTAGCCGTACACTGACAACACATTGTTGACCAACTTGGTCTACTTCTGTTTTCAAAGAAGGGTTTTCGTATGGCTACACCGGAATCCCTGGCACAATCCGAGTACAAATACGGCTTCGTGACGGACATTGAGGAAGAGACTGCTCCTCGTGGCCTGACGGAAGACACTATCCGCTGGATCTCCGCCAAGAAGAACGAGCCGGAGTTCATGCTGGAATGGCGTCTGCGTGCCTTCAAGCACTTCATGACCCTTGTGGAGAAGCACCAGGAGCCAAAGTGGGCTAACGTGCACTACCCGGCAATCGATTTCGCGAACGGCGTGTATTACGCAGCCCCCAAGAAGACACCCGCCAGCCTTGAGGATGTAGACGCAGAGATACTGTCCACCTATGAGAAACTGGGCATTCCGTTGGAAGAGCAGAAACGCCTCGCAGGTGTAGCTGTAGATGCAGTGTTCGATAGCGTATCTGTAGCCACCACCTTCAAGGAGACGCTGGGCAAACAGGGCATCATCTTCGGCTCATTCGCGGACGCGGTGCAAGAGCACCCTGACCTCATCAAGAAGTACCTTGGCTCCGTGGTGCCATATACCGACAACTTCTACGCAGCTCTCAACGCCGCCGTCTTCTCTGACGGCTCCTTCTGCTACATCCCCAAGGGCGTGCGGTGCCCGTTGGAGCTATCCACCTACTTCCGCATCAACGCAGCGGAGTCAGGCCAGTTCGAGCGGACGTTGCTCATTGCCGATGAAGGCTCATACGTTAGCTACCTGGAGGGGTGCAGCGCCCCCATGCGGGACACCAACCAGTTACATGCAGCAGTAGTGGAGCTTGTGGCTATGGAAAATGCGGAGATCAAGTACTCCACCATCCAGAACTGGTATCCCGGCGACGAGAACGGGGTTGGCGGCATCTTCAACTTCGTCACCAAGCGCGCCAAGGCTGCCGGCAACAACTCCAAGATATCCTGGACTCAGGTAGAGACAGGCTCGGCCATCACCTGGAAGTACCCCAGCGTCCTCCTGCAAGGCGACAACTCCATCGGCGAGTTCTACTCGGTAGCGCTCACCAGGGGTTATCAGCAGGCGGACACGGGCACCAAGATGACGCACTTGGGAGCAAACACTCGCAGCAAGATTATCTCCAAGGGCATCTCGGCGGGCCACGGCAGCAACACCTATCGAGGGTTGGTTAAGGTAATGCCCAAGGCGGCCAACGCCCGGAATTTCACCCAGTGCGATTCACTGCTCATTGGCGATCAGTGTGGTGCGCATACCGTGCCGTATGTAGAAGTGCAGAACAGCACAGCGCACCTGGAGCACGAGGCGTTCACATCAAAGGTGAGCGAGGAGCAGCTCTTCTACTGTCGCCAGCGCGGTATGTCCTCAGAGGACGCCAACTCCCTGATTATCAACGGCTTCTGCAAAGAGGTCTTCCAGCAGCTGCCCTTTGAGTTCGCCGTGGAGGCCACACGCCTCCTTGAAGTGAGCTTAGAAGGGTCTGTAGGCTAGTTTCCGCTACTTACGCTCACCCCAATAGCCAATAAACATTTGAGGGTCAACACAATCCAAGCTGTCTGAGGGTAACAAGAAGAACATGCTAGAAATTCGTAACCTGACCGCCTCAGTGGGCGGCGTTCAAGTCCTCAACGGAATAAATCTGTCCATCCAGCCGGGTACGGTGCACGCCATCATGGGTCCCAACGGCTCAGGCAAGAGCACGCTGTCCAATGTGCTGGCAGGACACCCTCAATACACCGTCAACAGCGGTGAAGCTCTCCTGGATGGCGTGGATCTCCTTAGCATGCCGCCAGAAGAGCGAGCTAGGGCGGGAATTTTCCTCTGCTTCCAACACCCGGTAGAGATACCCGGCGTGCGCATGGATCATTTCATGAGAGCAGGCTACAACGCCATCCACAAAAGTCGAGGGCTGGACGAGGCTGACCCGATACAGTTCGATCGGATGCTTAAAGAAACATCAAAGATTGTTGAAATAGACCCGACGCTACTGAAACGAAGTGTGAACGACGGCTTCTCCGGCGGTGAGAAGAAGCGCAACGAGATACTACAGATGGCGATGCTTGCACCCAAGCTCTCCATACTGGACGAGCCCGATTCCGGCCTAGACGTAGACTCCCTTCGGATTGTGGCAGAGGGCATCAACCAGCTCCGCAGCCCCGACAAAGCAGTGGTGCTCATCACCCACTATCAGCGCATCCTCCATTATGTGGTGCCGGATGTGGTGAACGTGCTGATTAACGGTCGCATCGTGAAGTCTGGCGGCGAGGAGTTGGCTGCGGAGATTGAAGCCAACGGCTATGAAGGCCTAGACCAAGCCCTCCACCCAAGTTCCTGACGGTTACTCCATAATGCACTCCTACATCAAAACCCAAGATTACAGAATTACTAGTAGGCGATAGCAATAACAGATATGGCACAACAGACATTGAACCAACAAGAGAAGTACGTGGAAGCGTGGAACGCCTCCGTTGCAGGTGATGCTGCGGGCGTCCCCGATGCTATCCGCGCAATTCGAGAGAGTGCCATCGCCCGGTTCAGCGAGATTGGTTTCCCCACCGCACGACGGGGCAACGAAGAGTGGAAGTACACCGACGTTAGCAGCATTGCCAACGCCACCTATGCCTCCCTTGTACCATCGCCAACGAACCGTGTAGCTACAAAAACCCTTGACCAACACATCATGGGCGGCTCCGTATGGAACCGGCTGGTTTTTGTGGATGGTCACTGGCTTCCGGAGCTTTCATGGTTGCCATCACTCCCCGCAGAAGTCACAGCCATGAGCCTTGCAAACGCTATGGCGTCCAAACCGCACTTGGTGGCAGACGACCTTGCTCAACACGCGCTATTCCAGGACAGCGGGTTTACCGCTCTCAACACGGCATTCCTTCGGGACGGGGCATTGATTACAATCCCGGAAGGCATTGAAGTCGACGAACCCATCCACCTGATATTCCTGTCATCTGGGCAGGAGCAGGGCTCGGTCAGCCACCCCCGGACGCTGGTTACGCTGGCCGCCAACGCAAAAGCAACGGTGATAGAGAGCTACGGCGGGCTTGTAAATGGACCGTATCTGACCAATGCCGTTTCTGAATTCGTCCTTGGCCCCGGTGCTCACCTGGACACATTCCACCTTCAGCAGCACGGGCATCAGGCCTACCACGTGGGGTCAACCCAGGTGAAGCTCGCCAACGATAGCAGCTTCTCGGCAGGCGCTTTTGACTTTGGTGGAAGAATCTCACGAAACACACTGAACGTGAAACTAGAGGGAGCCGGAAGCACCTGCAACCTCTACGGACTGTACATGACAAACGATTCGCAGCACGTCGATAACCAGGTGTTTGTCGACCATGCCGCGCCACACACGACGAGCAAGCAGGTCTACAAGGGTGTGCTGGACGGTCACTCACGGGGCGTCTTCCATGGCAGCATCACGGTGCGTCAGAACGCCCAGAAGACGAACGCTCTACAGATGGACAAGAACCTGCTCCTCTCCGATCATGCAGAAGCAGACACCAAGCCGGCCCTCTGGATATATGCGGACGATGTGAAATGTGGACATGGTGCAACCTGCGGCAAGCTGGACGATACCGCCCTGTTCTATCTGCGTAGTCGTGGGTTGGATGAATTTTCGGCACGGCGTATGTTGATTCACGCATTCGCAAATGAGGTGCTAGACAACGTTGGTCTAACGCCGCTTCGCGTCCACCTAGAGCAGTTTGTCTCCTCATCCCTGCGATTTGAAGGGGAATCATCATGACCTCAAACTCAGCCTTCAATGTAGACGCAGTCCGAAAGGACTTTCCCATTCTCCATCGTGAGGTACAGGGAAAGCCACTAGTGTATCTAGACAGCGCTGCCACAAGCCAGAAGCCCCAATCCGTGATAGATGCGCTGGTGCGCTACTACTCGGAAACGAATGCCAACGTACACCGTGGCGTTCACACCCTGAGCCAAGAGGCCACTGACGAGTACGAGGGCGCTCGCTCCAAGGTACGCAAGCTCATCAACGCCAAAGAAGATGCTGAAATTATCTTCACCAGAGGCACAACTGAAAGCATTAACCTTGTTGCGCGGACGTTGGGAACGCAGCTCATCGGCGAAGGCGATGAGGTCATTATCAGCAACATGGAGCACCACTCCAACGTGGTTCCGTGGCAGATGCTCGTAGATGAGCGCGGCGCCCATCTACGAGTGGTACCCATCAACGATGATGGCGAACTCCTCATGGACGAATACGAGAAGCTCATTGGGCCCAGAACTAAGCTGGTCTCCATTGTCCATCTCTCCAACGCCTTGGGCACTATCAACCCCGCCAAGGACATCGTATCTATAGCGCATCAACATGGTATTCCTGTCCTGCTGGACGGAGCACAGTCCACACCCCACATGCCGGTAGATGTGCGTGACCTTGATTGCGATTTCTATGCCTTCTCCGGACACAAGCTCTACGGGCCAACGGGCATCGGCGTCTTGTACGGCAAGCGAGAATTGCTTGAGTCCATGCCACCGTTCCAGGGCGGCGGGGATATGATCAAGTCCGTCACCTTTGAGAAGACCCTGTACAGCGATCTCCCCTATAAATTTGAAGCAGGTACTCCGCACATTGCAGGGGTCATAGGCCTTGGCGCAGCTATAGACTATGTGACCGCGCTGGGCCTAGACCGTGCCGAGGTTTATGAGCGAGAGTTGCTGGAATATGGCACTGAGCAGCTTCAAGCGATAGAAGGGCTACGGCTCATTGGAACAGCCCATCAAAAGGGCGGAGTTCTCTCGTTCCTGTTGGAAGGCATTCATCCGCATGACATCGGCACTGTCCTGGACACCCAGGGCATCGCAATTCGCACAGGCCACCACTGCACACAGCCGTTGATGCAGCGGTTTCAGATACCAGCTACTGCACGAGCTTCCCTGGCGTTTTATAATACGAAGGCAGAGATTGATGCCCTAGTGGAGGGTATTCACAAAACCTTTGAGGTGTTTAGCCAGTGAGTGATTTAATAGACCTCTATCAAGAGATGGTTCTGGACCACAACAACCGCCCGCGCAACTTCCAAACACTGGAAGATGCCAGCAACACTGCGGACGGCTATAACCCCCTTTGTGGCGATCAGATTTCCGTCTACCTCAAAGTGGAAAACGGCGTCATTGCAGACGTGGGGTTCCAGGGTGTTGGATGCGCCATCTCCAAATCTTCGGCATCCATGATGACCCAAAGCGTGAAGGGCAAGACGATAGCGGAGGCTGAGGCTCTGTTTCAGGACTTCCACACTATGGTCACCAGAGAACCCGGGGCTGAATACGATGCTTCCAATCTTGGCGAGTTAGAAGTGCTATCCGGCGTCTGCGCTTTCCCCAACAGAATCAAGTGCGCCAGTCTGGCGTGGCACACCTTAGCAGCGTCACTGCACCACAAACAGGACGAGCCCGCGTCAACAGAGTAGAGAGGGGTTCCACAAAGAATTGTGGGAACCAAGGAAGGCAATCAGATGCACATACCCGTAAAAGTAGACTACGCCGTCAGGGCATTAGTTGATCTCTCTCGTAACAGCGGCGATAAGCCCGTACATGCAACGCAAGTAGCACGTAGGATGGCAATGCCTGAGCCTTACCTTGACCACATCCTTCACACCTTGAGCAAGCACGGCTTCACCAAGACGCTCCGAGGCCCCATGGGCGGGCATACCTTGGCTATGGACCCTAAAGACATCAAGCTGAGCATGGTCATGGCAGCATTTAATGAAACCGAGACGATTGTGGGTTGCCTGGAAAATCTGGACACATGCACCCTTTCTAGTGACTGCGGCCAACGCGACATATGGCAGACGGTGGAAGAGGCCGTTAGCACAATTCTGGAACAGACCACCATTGCAGACCTGGTGAAGCCTTCAACCTCAGTCGCAGTGGAATCACCTCGGAAGGTTGCACAGAGCGTCTAGAGTCCACATCGATCCAAATATTACAGCATTACAAGGGAAGCCCTCAGTCTAGTACTAGACTGAGGGCTTCTTAGTTTCATTGATACTCAAGGAGTTTTACGTCTGTATTACAACCTGATACAACTCCGCTATTACTTTAGCCACGTCCAACCCTGGCTTCACAGCCCACCCCTTGGATTGAGTCCCCGTATCCATGGCCGTAGCCTGTGCCATAGCCTTATCAGCGTGCTTGCTACAAACCCAACCCAGCCAATCCTCGCCAGTCTCTGGAACCAGCACCATCGCCTGGTCTAAGGGCACCAACTTAGGTTGTGATGTTGAGCCACACCAGGGGCAGTATCCGTGGGTAAAACTCAAAGGGTAGGCATACTGCCCACGAAACCCGATATCGTGTTCAATGACGGTGCCCCACAGTCCCACTTGCCCAACGATACCCATCTCATGGGCCACAATAATGGGAGCTTCTTTGTATGCGTAAATGCCGCAGAGGGTGTCGTCACCGGGGCAGGAATCACAGGCGCATGCTGGTGGGTTCATTTCAAGATAACCACAGCGCGCTTCCATCGCCTCGCACGGGTTCCACGCACCAAGATCCGCGGATGTTGAAACGCTGTGCAACTTGGGGCCGGCCTCGGAAACCCATACCCGCCAAGCACGCCACGCAGTCAGATATTCCAGCTTGGTAAGGGCGTCGAGTTCGTCAGTCATCAGCGCTGTGTCGGTATCGGTTCACGGGCAGGAGTTGAAATTTTTTTAGGAAAATTTGGCTCGTTGGGAGTAAACCTTCGGTCAGGGACGGGTGTCTGAAGGGGCCAGTATTCAACCTTCCGTCTGGGCTTTCCTAACGCACCCATTTCATCCTCCTCTTATAAACGATCTACCTAGCAATCACGGACAGGGCACCAACAGTAAACACGGCCAGAACCACGCATACAATACGAAGCTCAGTGGAGTTCATACTACCGAACCCGCCGTGTCTGTATTCGGGCCCGCCTCGAATATTTTTGTTGATCTCGTGACGGTGCCATGGGTCTCCGTGGGAAAAATGCGGGAAATGTATGTGCCCTATGATGCTCATTCACCTACCTCCACATCGCAACAATACGCATTGAGATCCACGGAGTCGACTACGACTTGACTTCAACTGCCCCTGACAAGCCAACTTTGTCCCGGAAGTACGGCATCACATCCCTGGCGAACCGTTCCATGGATTTCAGTACTTCCTTATGTTCAAGCCGGCCAATGGCGAAGACGCAGTTCAAGTAGGTGATGCCAGTGGTATCCAGCAATCGTTGCAGTTTGAACTTTACCGTCTCAGCGTTCCCAAAGAGGAGCCACTCGTTATACATGAGTTCCGGAGTAGGTTCATTGGGCTGTTCCTGCTCAATTGCCAGTCCGTTGACCACCTTCTGGGTGTTCGCTCGGAGAGCACCTGCGGAGCGCAGATGCCACAGGGCGTTCTGCGTCTGTGCACGGGCGAACTCATCATTCTCAGCAACGTGTACTTGTGCCTGGATAGTGAACTCTTGGGGCCAATTGAGGCCGGCCTCGTTGACCGCATCACGAAAGACCTCCCAACTCTGAAGCACCCTACCCGATGGAGCGCTTGAGCCGCCGGTGATGCAGTTGTAGCCGCGTTGCACCGTATCAACAATGCTGGCCGGGGACTGAGCAGCAATCCAAAATGGGGGATGTGGCTGTTGGATAGGGCGAGGGAAAATAGTTGTTTCTGGAACCTGGTAATAATTGCCCTCGAAGTTGAAGTTCTCTTGAGTCAGAGCCATTTCAATGATCTCCAAAGCCTCGTCGAACATCGAACGGCTATCGTCTAAATTCAAACCGAATCGTTCAAACTCGTAACGCTGGTAACCGCGACCCAGGCCAACCTCCAAGCGCCCATCCGTCAACTGGTCAGCGAGGGCGATTTCTTCTGCAAGGCGAACCGGTTGGTACAAAGGGAGCACGACAACGGCCGTGCCAATGCGTAGGTTTTTGGTGTGGTCAGCAATCTTGACCGCGAATGTCAGGGGGTTGGGGTTATAGCCGTAGCTGGAGAAGTGATGCTCGGCCAACCATACCCCTTCAAAACCCAGCTCATCAGCCAGCTTTGCCTGCTCCAGAGCGTTATCGTAGACCTCTTTTGCCGGTCCTTTATCTGCTGAATGAAGCAGTTGAAAAACACCAAATTTCATGGAGTCTCCATGCGTTTGCACGCCAGCTTGCAAACGTAATCTACGTCGCAAATACAGCATATACAAGCAGCCACAATCCCGCAAACAAAAGAGAGCTCCTGAAATCAGGGGCTCTCTTTTCCTATTTACGGATTAAACTACCTATTTGACGCAAGTCCAGCATGCTTCACAAAGGCCTTTCGTAAATCCTCAGTCCCTTCAAGCCAATCAGTCTCCTTGGGTAGGATGACGCCGCCTGACCTGATTGCATATATCTCTGGGTGGTTAACGGCAGCAGGTTCAATTCCCTCTTGAAGCTCCTTAGCAGCGCTCATGAGTCGTTGTCTCGTCTTGATTACCATAGTATCACTGGTGCCTAAGTGCTCTTTTGTGCGTTCTGAAATCGCCCCCATGCTCTCCGTAATCACCTGATCCTGAAGAGTGATGCCATCAATGCCAGTATAGTTTTGATTGGTCTTCTGAGCCTCACGGTCTATCCGATAATCATTGCCAGCATTAGCTGCCAAATTCCAGCGGTCCAGCCAGCCAGTGCCATTGGGTAAATAGTCAGTTTGGCCATTTTTCCCATCAACGTTTACGCCTTGTCTGGGAGCACCCGCTCCTCCCTGTGACGCACTCCCTCCTGTGCCCCCTCCAGGTCGGCTACTCGGGACAACCATGTTCCAGAACATGGTGTGTTCGTCATCGATCGGAACCCATCCCCGAGCCAAAACTTGAACGCCAAGAACCCCTGTGGGAATCATAGCCCAGAATGGCACGAGGAAATGTGCAAATCGCCAGTAATACGTATCGGGTTCCGCTTCTCGGTAGGCAGCATAGGTGGTTCCATAGTCGGTATCAATGACTTTATAGCGTGGTGACCGGATGTTCACGGTGTAGTAATCAAAGGAACCAGGAGCAGCAAGCTCCGGATCAACGCTGCCCAAGTGTAAGAACCCGAGGTGGGAAGTATCAAGATCACCCTCAAGCGCTTGAACAAAGTTACAGTTACGCATGATGGTGGACACTGCCCACTCACCCTCGGGAAGCATGTTTGCCTCCAGATCGGGTAACGGAGGGAGCTTGGACCTAGGCCCCATATACGTCCAGACGACACCACACCTCTCACGGGTTGGATAGGCTTTGACTTTAACTTTATCCCTAAAGTTACTCTCTGCAGGTTCGGAGGGCATGTCGACACAATCACCGTTGATGTCAAACTTCCAACCGTGGTAAACGCACCGCAGCCCACATTCTTCGTTCCGACCGAAGAACAGGCTGGCACGACGATGAGGACAGAAGTTGTCAACAATCCCGACGTCACCGTTTGTATCCCTAAATGCTATCAAGTCTTCGCAAAGCAATCGAATGCGCACTGGATTCGAGTCAGGTCCTTCAACCTCATTGGATTGAATTGCAGGAATCCAGAACTGGCGCATAAAGTCGCCCATAAGGGTGCCTGGGCCCACTTTGGTTAGCGATGTATTATCTGTAGCTGAAAGCATACCTACCCCCGATATTATGAGTGGGATTTATTTCCCCTTAATCTACGCCGGAAGGCGGTGACTGTCAATAAAATACGCTTTATAAAACGTGTCATATTTAGCCTTTGGAACCACGCAGATTCAGTTGGTGGTACCATCCCCAAACAAACTCGCTGAAAGGAAGGCATTATGGAATTTGGAAGCAAGGAAGAACTTCGCGTATTGCTGAAACACAGTGGCTATGATATCCCCGATGACGAGCTTGATGGGATGATGCGTGTTTATCAGGTT
>Ga0302135_10000259_pt1 | contig 32401 bp, 37 predicted proteins | sample CBN3_surface_MG_FD_203119 | JGI IMG/M metagenome (GOLD analysis project Ga0302135, IMG submission 203119) | Marine microbial communities from Western Arctic Ocean, Canada - CBN3_32.1 | ecosystem: Environmental > Aquatic > Marine > Oceanic | place: Canada: Western Arctic Ocean | collected...
GCTGAAAATATAACCTCAACTACGCCGATAGTACCTCTGCGGCTTTCACTTCAGCGGCGCGTGCGCGCTGCTTATCCCCGAGGCCTTTGTGAGCGGCAGCAAGCTGCCGCCAGCTCGATGGGCTTCTCGCCTTGAGCGCCGTGCGTTCCGACAGCAGCGATCGTGCGAGCGCAAATTGCTCTGATTTGAGCGCGGCATTTATGAGTGTTTCGACGAAGAGATCGCGTTGTGCGTGACTGCCGCCGAGAGTAACAAAACTGTAGCGAATCGGCTGCAAGAGATCGACAACCTGAGCATAACTGCCACTACGGTAAGCGACCAATGCCTCACAAAGCGGTAAACCGACATTGCTCGTAACGCCAGCTTCAGTCTTTGAGCCATCAAGCGCAAAACCACGCAGATTCTCAAGCATCTGCTCAACCGCCATGGTGCGACCACCGCTGGTCAGCGCCATTGCGAAGTGGGCATTGACGAATGCCAAGACATGATCGTCGATACGTTCCTCCGATACGCTGGCAAGCTCTTCCCAGCGGTCGCCAACCGCAACGCCGCGTGCTTCAAGTCGCCAAAGCAGCGACGCCGCGTTGCAGATATCTAAATATTCGTTTGATTTGTCGGCTCGCACTTCGGTGTCATATAGCTCAAGCACTTCGTCATATTGATCTAGCTCAAGGTGAAACAATGTCCGATGCCACCAGATGTGATAGCGAAAATTATTGCAGTGTCGCCATCCTGGCTCAGTCGACTTAACCCAGTCGATTCCCTCGCGATGTCGGCCCTGCATCTCCAAGACATGACATACGGAATGGACAGCCCAAATGTCACCGGCGTTCAGGTCAACGGCCCGACGCCCAAGTCGCTCCGCAGCACCATAGTCGCCGGCCTCCTCAAGCGCGAAAGCATAAACGCCTAGTATGAACCCGTAGCACGGCACATCCTCGTTCCAGGCGTGCATCACGCGCGCCGGCAAGTCACGGCCGTTGGCGAAATCACCTAGATAAAAGTAGGTGTGATAAGCCAGACGAAGGGCGACTGCGTCGAGCGGGTGTTCAAGGAGTATATCCTCCCAAATCTGGACAGCGCGGACGAGATCTTCGTCAAACCAAGCCTTCAACGCTGAGATATGGCGCAGTTCGCGTTGATTCGCACCGTGTTCGAGCGACGATTTTTCAGCCGCTGCAATCGCCTGTGCAGTTCTGCCGTCAAGCGTTGGGTTAGCAAAGAGTAGGTAAAAATAGCCCTTAAGCGTATGTCCCATGACGATTTCGGGATCAGCACCAAACATGCCTTTAAGTTCGGGGCCAACGTCTGAACGGAGGCCCAAATAGCCCGCGACCGTACGGTTATAGAATTCGACCGCTTCTGCATTCGACGCGGTTATTGCGAGGCCGTGTTGATCGGCAAACGTATTATTGGGCTGCATTTTGACTATCCAGCTTTCTGTTTAAACTCACCCACATTGCGCCTTATGCCGCAGCCAATGGTCTGCGAGAACGCAAACAACCATCGCCTCGCCCACTGGCACAGCTCTAATGCCTACACAGGGATCGTGGCGTCCCTTGGTTGAGATATCCGTCTCCTGCAAGTCGACGTCAATTGTGCTGACCGGTTGTAGAATTGAACTGGTTGGTTTTACAGCAAAGCGCGCGACAATATCCTGCCCCGTAGATATGCCGCCCAAAATACCACCTGCGTTGTTCGACTGAAATTGAACGGTCCCGTCTGCGCCAATGCGCATCTCATCGACATTATCCTCCCCCGACAATTCCGCAACGGAAAACCCCGCACCGATTTCGACACCCTTGACCGCATTGATGCTCATAAGCGCCGTTGCCAATTCCGCATCTAGCTTTGCGTAAATCGGCGCGCCGAGCCCAGCCGGCAGGCCACTCGCAACAACCTCGACTACCGCGCCGACCGATGAACCCGATTTCCGCGTCTCGTCGAGGTAAGATTCCCAAGTTTCCGACATTTTCTCGTCAGGGCAGAAAAACGGGCTCTCCAGAACACAATCCCAATCCCACCGGCTGCGATCTACTCCATGGGGCCCGATCTGTATCAAGGCACCTCGTATCAATATTTCCGGTGAGATTTCTGCAGCGAGTATTTTGCTAGCGATTGCGCCAGCTGCAACACGCATTGCCGTTTCGCGTGCCGACGACCGCCCGCCGCCACGGTAGTCTCGAAAACCATATTTAGCCCAATAGGTATAATCCGCATGCCCAGGTCTAAACTTGTCCTTGATATCGTCATAGTCGCGACCGCGTTGATCCTGATTTTCGATCATCAGGCCAATCGGCGCTCCGGTTGTCCGACCTTCAAAAACACCTGAGAGAATCTGGATTTTGTCTGGTTCGCGCCGCTGGCTCGTATGTCTGCTCTGCCCTGGACGTCTTTTATCCAATCGTACTTGAATGTCGGCTTCATCTAGTTTGATACCTGGCGGCACCCCATCAACCACACAGCCAATGGCCGGACCGTGGCTCTCGCCCCAGGTCGTAAACCGAAATAGATGTCCAAATGAATTGTGTGACATGGGCCCAGAGGCCTCCTCAGGCCTTGACTTCGAGCCCCTCAAGCAATTGTGCAACTTCCTCGGCAGCGTCTACCGCGACCATGCCGACAGTATGATAACCACTGTCAACATGATGGACTTCTCCTGTTACCGCAGTTGAAAGATCGCTCAAGAGATAGAGTCCAGCACCGCCAATTTCATCGATTGTAACATTGCGCTTGAGAGGAGAGTTCAACTCGTTCCACTTGAGAATGTATCGGAAGTCGCCGATGCCCGATGCAGCCAGTGTCTTAACCGGACCAGCGGAAATTGCATTCACCCGAATACCGCTACCGCCAAGATCTACCGCAAGGTAGCGGACACTTGCTTCGAGTGCCGCTTTGGCAACACCCATGACGTTGTAATGCGGCATCACGCGCTCCGCGCCATAGTAGGTGAGTGTCACCACGCTTCCACCCTGTTTCATCAGGGGCACTGCCCGTTGGCATACCGCAGTTAGTGAGTAGCATGATACGTCGAGCGTTTTGAGAAAATTGGCCCGGGAGGTCTGCAAATATTGACCCTTTAGCTCCTCTTTATCGGAATAAGCGATGGCGTGGACAACAAAATCCAAGCTGCCCCACTCTTTTTCAAGCTGAGCAAAAACCTTGTCCATGCTATTGTCATCCATCACGTCGCAATCCATGACAAGGGTCGAGCCGACCGATGCCGCAAGAGGACGAACACGCTTTTCAAGCGCTTCCCCTTGAAACGTAAACGCAAGTTCTGCGCCGTGTTTCGCCAGCGTCCGGGATATACCCCAGGCAATTGACCTATCGTTTGCGACGCCCATGACGAGCCCCCGCTTACCGGACATAAGCGCCTGCAAATCGCTCATCAATTCTCCAATATGAGATGCTGCCAAGATGCGTACATTCATCCTACACAATGCGATCCTTCGCGCAAAGCCGCCTCGAACGGTTCGCCTAATGTTCAATCCAGTTTATGATCACACGTGTTTGTATTAAGGATCACCCATGCTGACCTGCCTGTCTCAAGACCAGCGCAACGCCGTTATGGCACGCATTACTAATGTTGGTCGCCTCACATAGCACTGGCACGGCGACGGTTTGCTGCTGACAACTGTGGTGCCCGCGCGGCCGCCCTTACGTTCTCCTCCCTGCTTGCGGTAGTGCCTCTGCTCGCAGTCGGGTTTGCAGCATTCGCCGCGTTTCCGGTCTTCGACGAAGCACAGCACCTGGCGCAGAGCTTCATGATTGAGAACTTCGTGCCTCATGCCGGGGGCGTTGTGCGTCAACAGCTGGATCAATTCGTATCTCGAACTGGCCAGCTAACAACCGTTGGTGTCTTGTTCCTGGCGGTCATTTCAGTGCTGTTGTTATCTTCGGTGACGGCTACATTCAACGCCATTTGGCAGGTTGCGGAAACACGCCCAATGTTACCCGACTGCGCATATATTGGTCCGTCCTAACTCTAACTCCGCTCATATTCTGGACGAGCCTTTCCGCCTCCAGCTACCTGTTCACAATCGCCCAAGCGAGCGGTGTGGAAACGTATGCCGGGCCTTTGGCACGCCTCGCAGGCGTGTTCCCGCCTCTCCTTCAGGTCGCGGGATTCTGGGTGATATTTAGCGTCATTCCTAACATCAGCGTACGCAGGAGCGACGCACTCGTTGGAGCAATGACCGCAGCTATTCTCTTCGAACTTCTGAAGAAGGGATTTGGCTTGTATGTCGGCAACGTACCAACTTACCAGACTGTATACGGCGCCCTTGCCGTCTTCCCCATTCTCTTGATCTGGGTTTACCTCGCCTGGGCCGTGGTTCTGGCAGCGGCTGAGTTGGCAGCGGCATTACCTCAATGGCGGACCGGGACAAACGACCAATTCACCAACCACCCACGCGGCGGGGCAACGCTGGTTGCCGCACTGCGAATTTTCGAAAGCCTCTTGGAAGCGAGCAAGCAGGGCGTAGGCCTGCAGACTATCGACATGCAAGCGGCTGCGACACTAACACCCGACGTGCTATCTTCCCTCCTAGAGACTCTCAAACTTCACCGCTATGTCACAAGGGACGAAAACGGCGAATGGTGCCTAGCGCGCGACCTCAATTCGGTGAGTTTAGCAGCGCTTCATGACAATTTGAGCATGTGCTTTCTACCAAACAATCCATCCGATCTCGGAAACGTCAGGTGGGGGACGCAGTACACCGCATTGGCGGCAGCGGTTGATAGCGCCCATAACCCGCTCTTAGGCATTTCGCTTCGGCATCTGTTTGATACCACAGATTCTCCCGCAACTGTCGATCACAAAGACGGAAAAAGTGCGGAGGAAACGGCCGCAGAAAACGTTCGTGGAAAACATTAACGGAAACGTCTAGTCAGATTCGCCGTCATTGCGGACCTTGTAGTCGTGCGTCTTCGACCAATCGCAAATGAATTCGCTCAGTTCCTCGTCTGGCTTATCTGGTAAGACCACCCGAAGAGTGACGTATTGGTTGCCCTTTTTACTTTTCTTTGCAGCGGCAATACCTTTGCCTTTGAGACGCAACTTTGTTCCTGTGTTCGAACCGACCGGTACCGTCACCATCACATTTCCAGAAACCGTCGGCACATTGACCCTCGCGCCGAGCACCGCCTCCGCAAGAGTTACTGGCAGATCAAGGTAAACATCCAATCCTTGCCGATCAAAAATGTGGTGAGGATCAACATGGATTTCAATTAATACATCGCCTGGCGGACCACCGCCTGGCCCAGGCTGCCCTTGCCCTTTTAGCCGAAGCGTCCGCCCCTCTTCGGTACCTGCAGGAATATTCACATCAAGCGACTTTCCGTCCGGCAATTGAACGCGCCGACTGACGCCATTGGCGGCGTCCAGGAAAGAAAGACGAAGTGAAAATTTGAGATCTTGGCCTTTTTCTGTAGGCGAATTTTGATGCCCTCGTCTACGCCGGCCAAATAGATCGGCAAAGACATCCGAAATATCTACCTCAGACTCACGAAAATCAAATCCGCCAGCGCCAGCTTGAGCGTAAGCGCGCTGATAGCGAGCACCAGGGCGTTCAGATCCGTCTGCGTTAATTTCACCTTGATCAAGGCGTCGGCGCTTTTCAGCGTCGGAGAGAATATCGTATGCCGATGCAACTTCCTTAAAGTGCTGCTCGACGATTTTATCGTTGGGGTTGAGATCGGGATGCAGTTCCTTGGCAAGTCGGCGATACGCCTTCTTGATCTCCTCCTGACTCGCGGACTTAGCAACGCCCAATATTTCGTACGGATCTTTCATCACGCGTCACTTTTACAAGGTGGAATGCAACAATTACCGACGTTGACCAAAACAGTGCTGATCGTGCTTCGCTCACTCGAGACACACGGTAAATCCGAATTAGCTCGGCTTAGGCAAATATTATAAATATCCAATTATTTTTCGATCTTCCAACTGCCATCCGACTGCTGGCAAGCCGTTCCAAAAGCCTCTTCTGTCTGGCCATCAATCGAAACGGCCGTTTTGAACTCACGGCAATACGCACCAGTATTTGCTTGGTTACCATCACGGATCGGCGTCACGGTGCCAGAATGCCCTGACTCTGGGTTATTCCAGGCAACGGTTTGACCGAGTTGTGTGGTCTGTGCTTGTTGATATGCTTTCTCGGCATGCGCTTGATCAGCCTTATCCAGCGACTCGCCCACTTCGCTGCCAGCGTAGGCTCCAAGCAGAGTACCAATTGCTACGGCAGCCAATTGCCCTTTGCCGTCACCAATCTGCGAACCCGCCAATGCGCCCAGTCCGCCGCCGAGAAGTGTCCCAATCGTTTGTTTCTGACCGGAGTCGCTAGTGCATGCGGCCAAACCGAAGGCAAGCGCAAGAAATACCGGAAGCGCCCGTTTTAAGATTGCTGTGTTCAACATTTCACTACTTCTCCATCCAAGTTAGATCCATAAATGTACTCGATGATGGCAATATGCGCCCGTATAGAATGAAAAAATAAAGCCTTGCCAAATTCGGGCCAGTTGCCAATGTTTACGCTCCACATTGATATTTCCGCACTAATTCGGGTCAATTTCGACCGCTCGCCCAATGAGGCAACCTATATATGTGTACGTAATGGCAGAAGCTCAAGCACCTGATCCAATTGCCCAGTTCTTGGATTGGTTTGAAGTGGCCAAGCAGCGGGATAATTTCGAGCCGACTGCATGTGCCGTCGCGACGGCGAATGCCAGTGGCGAACCCTCTGTTCGTATGGTCCTTCTCAAGGAAGCGGATGAGCGTGGCTTCGTTTTTTACACGAACACCGAAAGCAAAAAGGGAGAAGATCTGGGCGCAAACCCATTTGCAGCTTTACTCTTTCATTGGCAAAAACCGCACCGGCAAATCCGCGTGGAGGGGCCCGTGTCACCTGTCAGCGACGACGAGGCCGATGCATATTTTGCGACTCGCCACCGTACGAGCCAGATCGGCGCGTGGGCAAGCGCACAAACACGGCCAATGACAGGCCGGTTTAATTTGGAACGCTTGGTGGCCGAACACACTGCAAAATTGGGAATCGCCGCCGTACCAAGACCGCCTCATTGGTCGGGATACCGCATAACACCCAAGCGCATTGAATTCTGGGAAGAGCGAAAATTTCGGCTTCATGACCGTATTTCATATGAACGCCACGGTGAAAATTGGCGGTCGCAGCGACTATTTCCGTGAGGTTTCGTGACAACAACACCTAAAGACACGGACTTACCCGCCGCGGCAAACTTGATGCGAATGGCGACTTATGCGTCTGTCATTGTCGCTGTCGTTTTGGTCTCGGTTAAATTCTTTGCCTGGATCACGACTGATTCCGTCGCAATCCTTGCGACTCTCGTAGATTCTCTGCTCGACGCACTCGCGTCCCTCGTCACGCTGATTGTTGTCCGGCATTCGCTTTCCCCAGCCGACCGCGAGCATCGATTTGGCCATGGCAAAGCTGAGGCATTGGCCGCGCTCACACAGGCCGCTTTCATTTGCGGCTCGTCGGTCTTATTGCTCTTCGAGGCGTTTCACCGATTGCTTCAGCCTCAGATTATTTTGAAATCTGAAGTCGGAATCTGGGTCATGGTTTTTTCGGTGGTTGTCACTGTTGCGCTCGTCGCGTTCCAACTTTTCGTCGTTAAGCGGTCGGGCTCGCTGGCAATTTCGGCGGACTCGATTCACTACCGAGGGGATGTACTCGTTAATCTCGCTGTGATTGTCGCACTCCTTTCTAGTCGATGGTTTGACAATACGTTTATCGATCCATTGTTTGGTGCGGTAATTGCCCTGTATATCCTCTACAGCGCCTGGCAAATTGTCTCAGGTGCGCTCGACATGCTGATGGATCGTGAGCTTCCGATCGAAGAACGACAGCGCGTCCGGGATATTGCGATCGCACATCCTGAGGTAAGCGACATTCATGATCTTCGTACGCGCCGCTCCGGGCAGACGGTGTTCATTCAGTTGCATCTCGAGCTAGACCCAAAGATGCAGCTCATGCAGTCACACACAATCGCCGACGCTGTGGAAGCGGAACTCCGCGCTGCCTTTGACAACGCGGAGGTAATCATCCACCAAGATCCAGCCGGACTTGATGAAGGCCACCGGCAATTCATATAAAGAAGCGCTGTCGGCTGCGCGTCGCCACAACTGACAGAACCGTGGCTGCCTGTTAGGCTCACATCATGAGCAAAGGCAAAAAGCTGATCGTGTTGACAGGTGCCAGCCGCGGCATTGGCCACGCAACAGTTAAGCGATTTTCGGATGAGGGATGGCGCATCATCACCTGTAGTCGCGAAGACGTGCCGGAGGCCTGCAAACGAGATCCGAATTGGACCCAACACATCCCTACCGACCTCACGAACCCTGAATCTGTCAAAAATTTTATCCAGCAAACGAACGAAATTTTGGATGGCGAGGCAATGCACGCCCTCGTAAACAATGCCGCGATCTCACCCAAATCACCGCATCATGACCGCCTGGGCTGCCTGAATGGAGATGCCGAACGTTGGCGCGAAGTCTTTGAGCTCAACCTCTTTACACCACTTCTGCTCTGTCGAGAATTTGCCGCCGCATTGGGGCGGGGAGCCAGAGACAGTGGTGCGTCGATTGTCAACGTGACGTCAATCGCTGGCCATGCAATTCACCCATTCGCCGGGTCAGCCTACGCGACATCGAAAGCAGCGCTATCAGCGCTTACGCGGGAACTCGCGGTCGAGTTCGCCCAACTCGGCGTACGTGTAAACGCCGTTGCACCAGGAGAAATTGAAACGGAAATGGTTGGGGACGAATACGAACCACTTATCAACCGGATACCCATGCATCGAATGGGGCTACCAAGCGAGGTCGCTTCTTGCGTTTTTCAGTTATGTTCGTCTGACTTCGGTTATGTCACTGGAACGGAAATATTTGTAACTGGCGGCCAACACGTCTATTGATCGCACCTGTATGCAGGTCTTGCAATTCAGCGACAGTTAGTCCGTCGTCTGAAGCGACGTGAACATCGCATGACGTGCATCAAGCGCATCAACTTCATCAGTCAGCCAGCGCCCAAGAAGACCTTCGCCATACGCAGCTTGAAGGTCACGTAGCCGCACTAATTCCTGCTCACACATTTCAGCCATTGCTTCCAGCTGATCGGCTCGTTCGGAATCCGTCAATAGCGGCAAAAACCGAAGTTTCAGTGCAACCACTAATTTAGTCACATCGTTGACAGGTGCACGAATATTTGACGCCATCAAAACCCTAAACGCTTCACGCCCCGCATCTGTTATGCGCAACACAGTTGAGTCTTTAATCGCCTGCGGACCGACCAAGGCTCCGTCTGTGGTCTCCGCAAGGACCGCCAATCCTTCATAACACATCAGGTCAAGCGACGTTCCCAACAGGTCCAATGAAGGACCTATCATCCGGGCGATAAAATACCGCAACTCGCTCGCGAGTTCACCGTAAGGCCGTTCGCCTTCTAATAGGCAACCAAGCGCCGCCAGCCGAACCGCTTCTGTCGGAATTAGTGTGTTATCGCGATACATCGATTCCTGTGCTCAAGTTGCCAAAAGTAAAACACTATTTTCAAAAGTCATCGGTCATGCAGCTCGCTTAAGGTCCAGCGTATCCCAAACCTCGCCGAGAGCCGAAACCAGATACTCCATCATTGCATCGTCGTGGAATGGCGAGGGCGTTAGTCTCAGACGTTCCGTTCCACGTGGGACTGTCGGATAATTGATCGGTTGGACGTAGAGCCGGTGGCGTGCCAACAATTCGTCACTCGCCTGCTTGCAGCGGCGCGCGTCGCCGACCAAAACCGGCACAATATGACTTGCCGACGGCAGAACAGGAATTCCGGCCACGGCCAACATATCTTTCAATTTTGCAGCGCGCTCCTGATGGCGCGCACGCTCACTGTCGTGTGCCTTAAGGTGGCGGATACTAGCCAACGCGCCCGCCGCAATCGCTGGCGGCAAAGCGGTCGTGAAAATAAATCCATCGCCATAGGATCGAATGAAATCCACCAATTTCTCCGAACCCGCAATGTAACCGCCGACAACACCAAACGCTTTTCCTAAAGTCCCTTGAATCACCGTGATTCGATCCGCCACATTATCTCGTTCGGCCACTCCGGCGCCGCTCGGTCCGTAGAGGCCAACAGCGTGTACTTCGTCGAGAAAAGTCATTGCATTGTGTCGCTCGGCGACCTCGACGATGTCCTCAATTGGGGCGATGTCGCCATCCATTGAATGGACGGATTCGAAGGCAACCAGCTTTGGCCTCCCAGGAGCGTCTTCGGAAAGCAACCGATCGAGATCGGCTGCATCGTTGTGCCGAAAAATACGTTTATCCGCACGACTATTGCGGATGCCTTCGATCATCGAATTATGGTTGTTCGCATCGGAATAAATGATGCATTGGGGAATTTTACCGCCAAGTGTGGTCAACGTCGTCATGTTTGCAACATAACCCGACGTGAATAAGAGGGCGCATTCGGTTCCGTGTAATTCCGCGAGCTCTTGCTCAAGCAAGACGTGATAATGGTTTGTCCCAGCTATGTTTCGTGTGCCGCCAGCGCCGGCCCCACACTCGCGAAGCGCTGTAGTCATCGCTTCCAGCACTTTCGGATGCTGACCCATCCCAAGATAATCGTTGGAACACCACACAGTCACCTCGCCGACCGCCGTTCCATCATGACGCAACGCATGTGGAAAATCCCCCGCCATGCGCTTGAGATCGGCGAATACACGATACCGACCTTCAGCCTTGAGCGCGGACAGCGAGTCGACAAAATAACGGTCAAAGTTCATGGAGCCGTCCCACTCGTTCCATACTTCATGGCGGTGAGGCGTCGGTGTACGCCTCGCATTCCACACTCTATGACACTGGCACGTTCGCCAACAGTGTCAAGCGCCATAGTCTTGGCCGCGCACAAATCTAATTGGCGTCGGCGAACCCTTGATCTTCAATATAGGCCACGGTGTCGTCGAGCGCTTTTGTAAATCGATCTACCAATTCGCCGATTTCAGCCGCGGTTATGACAAGCGGTGGCGAGAATGCAACAACGTCACCGCCAATTGGCCGCAATAAGATGCCGTGCTCTTGCGCACGACCGGCAAGGTAGGCGCCGATACCAAGTGCAGGATCGAAGTTTTCCTTCGTCTCCTTGTTTTTAACCATTTCAATTGCCGCCATCAGCCCGACCCCTCTCACTTCACCAACGAAAGGACGATCACTCAATTTGCGCAATCCGTCCTGTAACGCAGGCGCTACAGCCCGAACCTGGCTGACAATATCACGCTCTTCATAAATTTTGAGTGTTTCCAAGGCAACTGCTGCAGCGACTGGATGCCCGGAATAGGTAAATCCATGGCCAAATAGGCCGATCTTGTTGCTGTTTTCACGGACAACACTGTAGACCTTCTCGTTCAACATTATGCCCGAAATCGGCAAATATGCTGAAGACAACGCCTTGGCAATACAGATCATGTCCGGTTCAAGATTGTAGGTTTGCGTACCGAACATGTTGCCAGTTCGCCCAAACCCGCAAATCACTTCATCGACGATGAAAAGAATGTCATGCTTTTTGAGGATCGGCTGAATTTTTTCAAAATACGTCTTTGGTGGCACAATCACGCCGCCCGCACCCATCACCGGCTCAGCGATAAATGCGGCGATCGTTTCGGGGCCCTCATCAGCGATCATCTGCTCCAGGTTTGCCGCCATTCGGGTAGCAAAATCTTCTTCGCTTTCACCAGCAACCCCAAATCGATAGTGATGCGGACAGTCGGTGTGCAAAATTCCGTCGATCGGCAAGCCGAAATCACGATGGTTATTCGGTAAGCCGCACAAACTGGCAGCCGCGACCGTGACGCCATGGTAGCCCTTGATACGGCTGATGATCTTGCGCTTCTCCGGCCGGCCAAGTGCGTGGTTGTAATACCACGCGAATTTAACAGCTGAATCGGTCGCCTCCGAACCAGAATTGGCAAAAAACACGTGCGACATGAGAACCGGCGCCATGCCGATAATTTTTTCAGCGAGGTCGATAACCGGATTGTGGCTGCGTGAGAAAAACGTATGGAAGTAGGGCAGTTTGCGCATTTGCTGCGCAGCAGCCTCGACCAAACGTTCCTCGCCAAAGCCAAGGGAGGTACACCACAACCCTGCTAAACCCTCAATGTACGCCTTGCCGCTCTCATCATAGACCCAGACGCCTTTGCCCTCGGTAATGATCAGTGGCCCAGTTTCTTCGTGCGCCTTAAGATTTGTATAGGGATGCAGCACATGGGCTATATCGCGGCTCGCCGCCGAGTTTCCGAGTTGTGCCATAGCAAAGTTCTCCCAATATCTTAATTTCTTAGCGGTTTGAAACGGCCGTTACCGCAACTTTACACTATTCCGCCGTTGCCTTGGCAAGCCGCAAGGCAAAATTGAATCAGAATAGACGGCCTCTTTATTTGTACTGGTTCATTTTGGATAGCGGGTATGCCATCCGACCCGCGAAGTTCGGAGGCACTTAGCGCTGTTGCCAGTAAAAGCGTATGTCGACCAAAAATGGAACCAGCTGCTTACGGCAATCGGACCGAGAGGGGACCATAGCCTTGTCCTTGTCCTTGTCCTTGTCCTTGTCCTTGTCCTTGTCCTTGTCCTGCCCGAAAGAATCACCGGAGCAATCTTCGACATCTGTCTTTGCTTGCCTACTTAACGCGGACTGTAAAATACCTGTTGGATGGAAGACGACGACAATTGCAAGGTCAGTAGTTGCACCGTTACCTTAACGCTGCCTAGCGCGTTTACTGCGGACAGCAATGCGCAAAATTGGCAATCTGAACTACTGCAACATCGGGCTCAAAAAAATAAAAAAAGCGAATTGTCATCTGCTGTGACGGAACGTGGAACAAACCTGACCAAATAGACGGCGATGTCGTCAGCCCTTCAAATGTTGTGAAAATCGCGCGCAGTGTAGTCCCGCGCGCCTGACGGCACTCATCAAGTAGTATTTTATGATCAAGGCGTTGGCACAGACCGCGGCTTGGACCGCCTAATGGGCGGTGGCTTTGGTATAGGTCTATCGAGAAATATCGAGGACGGTTACCGATTTCTCCTCCACAACTACGAGGATGGCGACGAACTGTTCCTCTTCGGATTTAGTCGAGGCGCCTATACAGCACGTAGTCTCGCCGGATTGATCCGCAATTGCGGCCTTCTCAAAAAAATTCATGCAGACCGTTTTCCAGAGGCCTATCAATTATATTGTAGTTTTGATGCCCCACCCGATTTTGCCATAGCCAGCCAATTTAGAAACGATTATTGCCGGCAGCCGGAAATCACCTTTATTGGCGTCTGGGACACGGTCGGAGCGCTCGGAATTCCAATCGGCATCCTCGATCATTTCGTGCGAAAAAGACACCAGTTCCATGACGTAGGACTCAGCAGCCATGTCAAATATGCGTATCAAGCCCTGGCGATCGACGAACGCCGGAAACCCTTTGTCCCGGCCGTATGGCAAACCAAAGGGTCGGCAAATCAGATTGTCGAGCAAGTATGGTTTGCCGACGTTCACAGTAACATTGGCGGCGGCTATCACGATGCCGGTCTTTCCGATCTGTCGTTCCTTTGGATAACAACGAAGGCGCGCGGCGTTGGACTCGCATTTGACGATGTTTTCGTCACGGAAATTGCCCACCCCAATCATGCTGGCGTATTGCGGAATTCGATGAACCTTGGCTACAGATTTCTTGGCCAATACGTGCGTCCAATCGACACAACAGCCGAAAGCGAATCAGTTCACGAAAGCGCTCGTCGACGCATCAACGATCACGCATTAAATTACCGACCTGCAAACTTGCCGAACTAATCGACTTTTGCATGCGTTTGACCGCCAAACGTGACACTAGCATTAGGTTGGGCATTTGCTTGGCAGCGGCAATGTTAAGCGTGCTAAGTTCAAAAACGCTCTAAACATCCGTTCGGCTGGAGAGATTGACCGTGATCGTGGTCTTCGGCGACATTAACATCGACATCGTAATGCGTGTCGAATCGCTGCCGAGGCGCGGCGAGACCGTTAACGGTGAGGACCACTTGCTCGTGCCTGGAGGCAAGGGTGCAAATCAAGCAGCAGCAGCAGCGCTTGCCGGCGCGCCGATAGCGATGTTTGGCCAGGTCGGTGAAGACAAGTTTGCATTTGCTGCACTTGAAATTCTTGATGCATCCGGCGTCGATCTTGCCGGCGTACAACGATCAAAACGCCCGACCGGATGTGCCGCGGTCTGGGTCGAGTCAAGTGGCGAAAATGCCATCGTCGTCGCCGCCGGCGCGAACAATGAGACAATCGCTGATCAAGTTCCCGATTCACTTCTCACGGCGGACACGATCCTTGCAATGCAAATGCACGTGACACTTGAGGAAAATTGGAAACTCGCACGCCGCGCCAAGGCGCTAGGCGCCCGTATCTTTCTCAATGTTGCGCCGGCCGGACCGGTGCCGAACGACATTCTAAAGCTCGTTGACGTACTCGTCGTGAATGAACTGGAAGGCGAAGCCCTCGCTGAGCAAGAAGGAATAGAGTTCTCCGAACTCATAGACATCCCCCGAGAAATTTCTGCCCGTTTTGGCAATACCTGTGTTTTGACATTAGGCGGAGCGGGCGCAGTCGCTTTCGACCGAACCGGTGGACTTTCGGTATCCGCCCTGCCAATTTCGCCGATCGATACGGTCGGTGCTGGAGACGCGTTTGTCGGTGGTCTCGCCGCGGCCGTCCACAAAGGTGCGGATTTGCGCACCGCACTCCATTACGCAAGTATTAGCGCTGGAATTTGCTGCACCAAAGTTGGTGCGCAAACGAGTTTGCCAAATGCCGCGGCAATTGAAGCCCGACTAACAGAACTTCCGCTGCCATGTACAATCGGTTGACGTCAGCCAAAACAATGAAACACACCTAGTCAGAAAAATCGTCGGGAAAAATTCAACATCTTAACAACGCCCACGCAGCGAATGAACAAAGATACCCACACATTTCAACTCGCCGACCTCGTGAGTGCTGACGAAGAAACGTTGGCAGAAAACATGCTAGAACCAGCAACGATGGTTGCTGCTTTTGACAACACGCACGAGTTATTGGAAGAAGGTAATAATGAACCGCAGCTCTTGAAAATCGTTGAAAGCGCGATGACGATCGCCGCCGACTTGTGGAACGACTTTGCACCCGATGCACCGAAGGTTGAGTGCGGCAAAGGCTGTTCTTGGTGCTGCTACCAACTCGTTGCTGCTACCGCGCCGGAGGTGATTTACGCCGCCCGTTTTATTCGCGCAACGTTCGACAACACAGAGTTCCGTGCTTTGCGGGATCAGTTAGCAGAGCACGTCGAATTTGCCGCCGGCTTAACATCAGGAGAGAATGTTGATCGGAACATACCTTGCCCATATTTAGAAGGCGGGATTTGTGGCATCTATGATGCAAGGCCGATGCAGTGTCGCGGCGTGTACTCGGAAAGCGCGGCTTTCTGTCATCGGTTGCTCGATGAGCGAAGCGACCTCGAAGCGCAACTTTCTGCAGGTGAAATCAGCGATCCATTCCTGCTAATTCCAAAAGTGCTTTATAATAGTGTTCAGATTGGCATGGCAGGAGCGTTGGGGCTCGCCGGCAACAAAACAGAAATGCTGGACTTTGCGGCGGCAATGCAAATTGCGCTTGGAAATGGAGACATCGCCATAGCGTGGCTAGAAGGGAAACCAGTTTTCGATTCAGCCCGTCTTCGGCGGACAGATGCCGACGAATACGCTACTAACTCGACGCCATACGCCTAATCTCTATCAGAGCACGTTGCAGTTGCTCATCGCCGTCCAGAATATCGTCCATTTCAACTAATATATGCGGCGCGATACCACCATCTACTATCTTACCCGACGGGGTGTAGTAGAGCGCCGTGGTTAGCTTGAGCGCTTGCTGTCCGGCCATTGGAATGATGGTTTGGACTGAACCTTTTCCAAAGGTTTTTTCGCCAATCAGCAGCGCCCGATTGTGGTCTTTAAGTGCGCCCGCAACTATTTCTGCGGCCGATGCCGACCCACGATTCACCAATACGACAATTGGCAATCCGCGAACGATATCGCCGAACGATGCGGAGTAGATATTTTCGTTGTTGCGTCCGCGGGTTGAAACAATTTGGCCCTTATCGAGCAAGGCGTCGCTGACTTCGATCGACTGACTAAGGAGGCCCCCCGGATTATTTCGTAAATCGATTACGAGGCCGATGAGACTTTCACCCAGTTCTTTGCGAATGCCGCCCACAGCCTTTTGTAACTCACTGCCTGTATGAGCATTAAAGGTCGTAATTCTGACGTAACCAATTTTCTCTTCAAGCCGCCAGCGAACCGCTTCAATCTTTATGATAGCTCGGATGATCGTCGTCTCGAATGGCCTCACGCCGTCACGATCAATAGTCAGCGTGATTTGAGTACCAACACGTCCGCGCAGGCGTCGCACTGCATCACGAAACGACAGCTCTGCCAGCGAAAATCCATCCGCATGCGTGATTCGGTCGCCAGGTTCAAGACCAGCTTTTTCACCCGGCGTGCCATCAAGCGGCGTAACCACCTCGATAAAGCCGTCTCCTTTTGAGACTTCAATTCCAATACCGCCAAACTCACCTTTGGTTTCATCGCGAATTGAGTTGTATTCATCGCCGTCAAGAAAGACGCTGTACTTATCGAGAGTCGCGAGCATTCCCGATATCGCCGCCTTGACTATCTTAGAGTCATCGGTGAGACCCTGGTCGTTTGCGTCTTTCACAGCTTCAACAGCAGCTGCCATGAGTTCATTCTTATCCACTTCATTGACGTAGTTGCGACGCACACGATCATAGACATGAGCAAATAAGTCGAACTGGGGAGATGCAACACCACCAGCGCCGTTAAGCCCGGTAAACGACGCAAGATGTTGGACCGCAGCGCGCGCCTCTGGACCGCGACCAGGTAGCGTGGCCGAGCAAGCAGCAACCGCGGCAATCAATAACCCGATCGCGTAGAAGTGAATCATCGACCCGCGCAACATTGGCGGCTCCTAATCATTCCACTCAGTATCGGCTGGATTAGCATATTGGCACGGGAGGATTATGCTCTGCCGTGAACGCAAACCTACTCCGGTCTTGTGCTGACATATATGCATATTGCTGTGCTTCCAACATTGGACTTGTTGTTCCGAGCTAGTCAGGTTCAGCACTAAACCGAAAAACATCGCTCGCAATCGTCGGACCATACATTCATGCGGTAGACCTTGGCCATGCAGCAGACCTTGGTACTACAAATGGGTGTAGTATAATTGGCGCGGCAACGTGATGAATTGTATTAAGAAGATAAACAGGATACGAGATGACCAAGGTCAAACTCTACGGCATTCCAATAAGTTCATACACGTGGTCGGCACGGCTTGCGCTCGTCGAAAAAGGCATCGAGTACGAAATGGTCGAGCAACAACCGCATACACCCGAGCAATTTTCACTGCATCCATTTGGCAAAGTGCCGGCTTTACGCAACGGAGATCTCACACTTTGCGAAACGGCGGCAATTATGCGCTATGTGGATGAGGCATTCGATGGCCCGCAACTGCAACCTCAGAGGCCAGAAGCACGCGCGCAAATGGAGCAGTGGCTGAGCCTCATAAACGATAACTTTTACGATGCTATGATCCGCCGTCTTGTTCTCGAACGGTTCGCTCCAATCATTGCATGGCGTGAACCGAACGAAGAGAAAATTGCGGGAGCGCTTCCTGATATCGAGTTTCAGCTCGACCTCCTGGACACGCATTTCACAACAAACAAACACTTGGCGTCTGAAGACGTAACCCTCGCCGATATGTTGTTAATCCCAATTATATTTTCTGTAGCGATGACACCGGAAGGCGGCGGCTTTTTAGAGCAACGGTCACATCTCGCCCGATGGCAGAAGGGCATGGCAAGCAGACCAAGTTTTGTTGATACATTGCCGCCATTCGCGGTTGCCGCGTCAATTCAGGACACGGCAAGTATAGCGAACTAGGCCCGCAATCTCACGGATGCGTGATTTGGGTGAGGAATAAATTGCGGCTATCTTTATCTACATGAAGAAGCTCGCAATCATCATCGGCAGCGTTGTCATTGCGTCGCACCTGAGCGGCGGAGCTCATGCTGAATCGACCACACCGACAGTGGTCGAGCTCTTCACATCTCAGGGCTGCTACTCCTGTCCTCCGGAAGAAGCCTTCCTTGGCGAACTTGCATCAAAGGATGGCGTATTGCCGCTCGAGTTCCACGTCAACTACTGGGACAAGCTCGTTTATGGCGCTGCCGGTAAATGAAAGGACGCATTCTCGAACCCAGCGTCAACGCAACGGCAACGGCAATATAATCAGAGTATTCGTGGTTCTGGGTGCGTCTACACACCGCAAATGATCGTCGACGGGACAACAGAATTCGTTGGCACCCCCCGAAAAAAATCCTTTCTTCCATCAGAAATACAAGTGTCGACAAACGTCCCCGCATCGACATTTCAATCGCACCCGGCAAGCAGGGCAGCTTTACGGTTTCGCTCGATGGAGCGGTGGCCGAATCCGGTGCAGTTTGGTTCTTGCGCTTCATCAAAGCTAAAAAAACGGAAGTGCTGGCTGGTGAGAATAAAGGCAAGACACTCATCAGCCACAACATCGTCCTTGAAATGCGTCGGCTGGGTGATTGGAATGGCGAGATGACAACTCTTGAATTGGCCGACGCGCAGTTGGGCGATGATCAGGGTTGTGCCGTCATTGTCCAGAATGAAAGCCTAGGGCCAATTTTTGGCGCGGCTGTTTGTCCTCCAGTCACCTCCTAGAAAACTCATCCTTTAGTATCGTTGGCGCCGCGGTCGCGCTTGAGTAGTTTAAGCTCCCCGCAACTGCAAGCTCACGGAATTACCGACATGCGTATTGCCGTCCTCGACGACTATCAAAACGTCGCGCTCCGCCTCGCCGATTGGGAGTCGATCGGAGCCGACGCCGAAATAGCAGTGTTCAACGAACATATGAGCGACGAAGGCGCTCTCGCCACCGCGCTCGTAAATTTCGACATCGTCGTCTTAATGCGTGAGCGCACGCCATTTCCGGCAAGCCTCATTGAGAAGCTACCCAATCTCAAACTGTTGATCAGCACGGGCGCACGCAATCGCTCCATCGATTTAGAAGTGGCGGTCAACAGGGGCATCATTGTTTGCGGTACGCCGCTTATCCCTCATCCGCCGGCGGAGCTTACCTGGGCCTTAATTCTAGCAATCGTCAAAGACATTCCAGCCGAGGACGCAGCGATGCGCCAGGGCAAATGGCAAACGCGTCTTGGGCGAACGCTTAAGGGCAAGACCCTAGGGATCGTCGGGCTTGGCAACCTCGGTGGGCAAACAGCGTTGATTGGTCAAGCCTTCGGCATGGAAATTATTGCGTGGAGCCAGAACCTGACCGATGCCCGTGCTGCAGAATTTGGTGCCAAACGTGTCGCGCTGGACACTCTTATGAGCACCGCCGATGTCGTTACTATCCATCTTTACCTCAGCCAACGCACGATCGGCGTCATTGGCAGGCAAGAACTCAGCCTCATGAAACCATCTGCCTATCTCGTCAACACCGCACGCAGCCCGATCATTGATGAAGCAGCACTTATCGACGTATTGCAGAACCGAAAAATTGCTGGTGCGGCACTTGATGTCTTCGACGTCGAACCACTCCCTCTGAACCACCCATTTCGCACCCTCGACAATACTATTGTGACGCCGCATGTCGGCTACGTCACAGAGGAAGGGTTGAGCGTGATGTATGGCGGGGTCGTTGAAAATATCCGCGCTTACCGCGAGGGCCGGCCAGTTCAGCAGTTGAGAGTCTAGCTCTCACCCGTAAATAGAATTCAACTCAAACCGTCTTCGAGCACACCGTTTCGCGCAAGGACACGGCCATTCTTGATGACCAGAGAGCGCGGCTTGGGGTCGACAATCGCTTCGGCCAGGGTTTCCGCCGGCAACGTCACGAAGTCTGCGCGACATCCCGGTTCCAGCCCGTAATTCTCGAAGCCCATGATGTCGGCAGCCGCGTAGGTCGCCAGATCGAGCGTTGATTCGATGTCGTCGTCACGCCGATATCCGACCCGATAGGCGATGAACTGCGCCCGTTCGACCATATCGCCATTACCAAATGGCCACCAAGTATCACGGATCGCATCGGATCCTGCGAATACCCTGACACCGGCAACTGCCAGTTTCTTCAACGGCAGCATGGGAGATGACCCAGGACCAAACGTCATGACCGACACACCAGCCTCAGCCATCAGCGCCGCGGTCTGATCGAATGTCGCATCGTTAATAGCACCAAGGGCGAAGCCATGACTGACGGTCACTCTTCCCGCCATCCCGAGCGCTTTAGCACGTTCGCATATCAGCACGATGTTAAAATTTCCAAGCTCGCCTGGCTCGTGGAGATGAATATCGATACCAGCACCCGTTCGCTCGGCCGCGGCGAACAGTGCATCGAGTTGACCAACGGGATCACGATCGATGACAGCCGGATCGATGCCGCCAATAAATTCCGCGCCCTCACCAATTGCTGATTCTAAGAGATCGATTGTGCCTGGACTCGAGACAACGCCGTCTTGTGGAAAAGCGACAATTTGGATTTCCATCGCATCAGCAAATTTCTCGCGCACCTTCATGACCGCATGAAGGCTGTCGAGCCCGACCTCGTTGGTCACATCAACATGGCTCCGCATGTGAGTCGTGCCCTTAGTAATTGCCTGTCGAACCAGGTTTGAGGCACGCACTTCGACCGAAAGCGGCAAGGTTGGCATGATGCTCTTGTCGTTCTTAATCCGATCCTGACGGGTTGGACCGGCCGAATGGGGCATCCATGGCAAGCCAATCAACGTTTTATCGAGATGCAGATGACCATCGATCAAGCCAGGGCAAAGTAAATCGCCGCCCACATCGACAACCTCAACATCATCCGACGTAGTCGGCTCATCGGCCGAAACACTCATGATGACGCCCTCTCTCACAAGTACGTTCACCACCCCTTGACCGTGACCGCGGGCATTTTTGACCAACAGCTTTTGATGGGACATGGGTATATACCTCGAACATATCGCCGACATTCGGCCAGAAACATTGTCAACGAATACAGCCTATCACACGAGTCCGTGGCAAGAATGTACTGGCAACTCTGCTGTTCCACGTGCGTAACTCTTGAGACATTCATTCAAGCAAAATTCGAGGTTCAGTGGCCCTACGCTCCGTGAAACTTCCACCCGCAGACATCAACCTGCCAAGCAATTTGCATGCAATGAGCCTGATGATGGTCTCTACCGTCTCCCGCTCCGCACTTCATGCCACAATCCGACATGCATCAGCTGGAATGCACGCCTTCGAGTTACTATTCTTTCAAAACTTTGTCGGACTCTTCTTCATGCTGCCTTGGATTGTGCGGTATGGCTTCGCTCCTTTGAGGACGACGCGCCTCAAATTGCAGCTCTTGCGCGTAATCATCACGGTCGTCTCCGCGTCCATGCTTTTTCACGCCCTCTCGATCACGCCGCTTGCAAGGGTCGCTGCCCTCACGTTCCTGGTACCAATCTTCACGACGGTATTAGCAATATTTTTCCTGGGTGAAACCGTCCGCCTGCGTCGCTGGCTGGCAATCCTATTCGGATTTGCGGGAACATTCGTTGTTGTACGGCCAGGAATTGATGCCGTCGATTTTGGTTCGCTCCTGACGATCGGATCATCGATCATATTTTCATTCGCGCTATTGCTGACCAAAATCATTAGCCGGACGGACTCCTCTGTCACTATTACCTGTTATTCGGTCATGCTGATGACGCCGATGTCCCTCGCTGCGGCGATCTTTGTCTGGCACTGGCCGGAGCCACATCAAATTATCTGGCTTATCGCGATCGGTGTGCTCTCGACCGGCTCCCAACTTATCGGTACGCAAGCACTAAAGGAGGGCGACATGAATGTCCTCTTACCGCTCGATTTCTTCAAGCTCATCTGGTCCTCGGTAATTGGCTATGTGTTTTTTTCGGAAATTCCCAGCATCTATACCTGGATCGGCGGCGCGATGATCTTCGCCAGCGCGACCTATATCGCCTTCCGCGAAAGCAAGTTTGGTAGAGCTAATGCCGTACAAACAGCGACCAAATGAGAGCCCCCTCATATCTCCGTGCCATAGCGGCTTGATGCACCGGAGTGCCAACGATAGGGTGGCATCGATCGCATGCTTTCACTGAGCGGTATGTAAAGGCAGTTTCTCAACCTAGCCTAAGAGGTAGCAAATGCCCGATTTCGACCTCGTCGTCCGAAATGGAACCATCGCAACGGCGACAGACGTTATGGACTGCGACATTGGAATTCATGACGGCACTATTGTGGCGCTCGCGCAGGATCTTGGGCCTGCTACCAAGGAAATTGATGCGGTTGGCAAGCTCATCCTGCCTGGCGGCATCGACAGTCACTGTCACATAGATCAATTGTCAGCCCTCGGAATTCGAAATGCCGATGATTTCGAATCCGGGACTATAGCGGCAGCTTTCGGTGGAACGACGACGATCATCCCATTCGCTTGTCAGCATCACGGCGATTCTCTCCGCGCCGTTGTCGAGGAGTATCATGATCGCGCCCGACCAAAGGCGGTAATCGACTACGCATTCCATCTGATTGTGACGGACCCCAGTCCGGAAATTCTCGGGCAGGAGTTGCCGGCCCTCATTCGTGATGGCTACACATCATTCAAAATCTACATGACATATGACAGCCTGAAGCTCGACGACTACCAGATACTGGACGTTCTGGCAGTGGCACGGCGGGAAGGCGCGCTGGTCATGGTCCATGCCGAAAATTACGACATGATTCGCTGGCTCTCGGACCAGCTGATCGACGGCGGCAATCGGGCACCTAAGTTTCACGCGATAAGCCACCCCCGGATCGCCGAAGGGGAAGCAACACACCGGGCAATCAGCCTAGCCGAACTGCTCGACGTCCCGCTTCTTGTTGTTCACGTTTCCACAGAAGAGGCCATGAGGGAAATTCGCAGCGCGCAAGTTCGCGGCCTTAAAATTTATGGTGAGACCTGCCCCCAATACTTACTGCTCACAGCCGACGATTTGGATAAACCGGGCATGGACGGCGCCATGTGGTGCTGCAGCCCACCACCGCGCGATGCCGCCGCTCAAGCGGCCATCTGGCAAGGTATAAAAGGCGGCGTCTTTCAGGTTCTGTCCTCCGACCACGCGCCCTATCGCTTCGACGAGACCGGCAAGCTCGCCAAGGGACCAAATGTATCGTTCAAAGAGATCGCCAACGGCATCCCCGGCATCGAATTGCGGCTACCCCTACTCTATTCTGAGGGCGTCGGCACTGGGCGGATCGACGTGCACCAATTCGTTGCACTCGCAAGTACGAACGCGGCGCGGCTCTATGGCCTTTATCCGAGGAAGGGCACGATTATGGTCGGGTCCGACGCGGATTTGGCAATCTGGAACACCGGCAAAACGCAGACAATTACTTACGATATGCTCCACGACAGAGCGGGTTACACGCCCTACGAAGGACGCAGCATCACTGGTTGGCCCGAAACCGTTATAAGCCGGGGTCGCGTTGTTGTGGATGACGGCAAGCTCGGTGTCGATATCGGTAGCGGCGAATTTCTGCGCTGCGCGTCGCCAGAATCAGCAAAACCGCTTGGCCGGACATTGCCGGAGCTCGACCCGAAGCGGAATTTCGGCGCAACGCTTTCATTCTGATCGGCGAAGCGAGACATCATGGCACGCAAGGTCAAGGTCGCCTGCGCTCAACAGGGGCCGATACATATAGCAGACAGCCGCGAGAGCGTCGTCGCGCGGCTGCTGGAGATGCTGCGCGAAGCCCATGCGGGCGGCTGCAAGCTGGTGGTCTTTCCCGAACTCGCCTTAACGACTTTCTTCCCGCGCTACTGGATGGAGGACGATAAGGAAATCGACTCTTACTTCGAGCGCGAAATGCCGAATGAGGCAACGCGGCCCCTGTTCGAGGCTGCAGCCGAACTCAGCATCGGTTTCTGCCTCGGCTATGCGGAACTCGTGGAAGAAGGCAGCAAATTACGGCGCTACAACACCTGCATTCTGGTCGGGCCCGACGGGCGAATCATTGGCAAATACCGCAAGGTGCATCTGCCCGGCCACGCCGAGCATTTGCCGGAAGCGCCATTTCAGCATCTTGAGAAGAAGTATTTTGAGATTGGCAACCTCGGGTTTCCTGTCTGGCGCACGCCCTACAACTCTTGGGCCAACGGCATCATGGGCATGTGCATCTGCAACGACCGGCGCTGGCCCGAAACCTACCGCGTCATGGGCCTACAAGGCGTCGAGATGGTCATGCTCGGTTACAATTTGCCGACCGACAACATTCATTGGGACGAACCGGCACACCTGCGCAGTTTCCACAACCACCTCTCCATGCAATCGGGTGCCTACCAGAACGGCACCTGGGTCATCGGCGCTGCAAAGGGCGGCAAGGAGGATGGCTTCGGTCTTGTCGCCGAATCTTGCATCGTTGCGCCGACCGGAGAGATCGTTGCGCTGGCGACAACCGCGGAGGACGAAGTCCTGCAATACGACTGCGATTTTGACTTCGGCAAAAATATCAAACAGCATATCTTCAATTTTGAAAAACATCGCCGGATCGAGCATTACCAACTCATAACGGAACGCACGGGCGCAATCCCGCCGTCAGAAAGCGACTAAACCAATGCATTTTGATTTTCAGAAACTGGCACCAGCGCAGCGCTACAAACTTTTGATCGGATTCGTTGTTCCTCGTCCGATTGCCCTCGTCACGACGCGTAGCAAAGCGGGGCTCGATAACGCCGCCCCTTTTAGTTTTTTCAACGTGTTCAGCGAAAACCCGGCACTCGTCATGTTGGGCCTCGGCGAACGGCCTGATGGCACCCCCAAAGACACCACAGCCAACATCAACGAGACCGGCGAATTCGTCGTCAATCTCGTCGATGAGTCGATTGCCAAACGGATGGCGCTCGCTGCCATCGAGTTTCCAGCTGATGAAAGCGAGATTGACCCGGCCGGCTTCACGCTGGCGCCTTCTACCGAGATCAACGTCGGCCGCATCGCCGAAGCCCCAGCGAGCCTGGAATGCCGTAAGTATCAGGCAATTGAGGTCGGCGACAAAAATCGCATGTTAATGATCGGTGAAGTCATTCACTTCCATGCACGCGACGGCCTCGTCGATCCAGAAACCCACTACATCAACGAAGAAACCTACAAACCGATCGGCCGCCTTCACCGCGCGCTCTACACAAAGACCGCCGACCGTTTTGAAATGCCGTTGATGACTTATGAGGAATGGTGCGCGAAGAAGGCTGAGGAAGGTGGCTAACCGTTAGTTGCCCTTAGTCTTTTTCGGTTTCCATTCCCGCGCCAATCTCCGCGCTTCGGCGACTTCCGCTCGAGTCAATTGTTTGAACATTGCGAGGCGTAGCCGTATTGCTTGTTGCTGCGCCCACTCGTCCTCCGACTGGTTGGCGGCAAGTTCGTTCCACATGTAGGCGAGAAGATAGTTCTCACGGATTCCTTGTCCGTTCGCATAGGCAACCCCAAGTGAAAGCTGACCAAGCGCGTTGCCTCGCTCGGCCGCCATCTGAAACCATTTCACCGATTTCTCGAGATCTTTCGGCACCGCGAAACCGTCGGCATAAATGCCGCCAAGAGAGGCCTGCGCGCCAGCATGTCCCAGCTCGGCAGCTTTTCCGTACCAAATCAGCGCCTGTGCATCGTCGACCAGGACGCCACTACCGGTCTGATACATATAGCCAAGCTGAAATTGGGCTTCGGCGTTGGCAAGTTCGGCTGCCGCGCGAAATTCTTGCAGCGCTGTCGCATAGTCGCCGCTATCGCGTGCATTGATACCGTCGGTGACGTCGGCGCGAGCGAGATTGGCAACCGCTAGGATAGCTAGGGCGCCAAATGCGAGGACAGAACTTGTTTTCATGGCTCCCCGCTCCATTCAGCAGCGCACCGCGCCGATTGCCATTGTGACCGCCGCCTGTGATGGCTCAACAACGGGCAAACCGACGCTCTCGGCAACTTGTTCTCGATAGTCCGCCATGCCGGCACACCCGAAAATCAATACGTCAGCACCACATTCGTCCCGCAAACGCTCGCCGGTCTTTATCATCCGCCCCAGCACATTGTCTTTGTCCGACAATTCGGTAACACCAAGACCGACCGGGACTTCGCCGGCGAAGCGCTGGGCAAGCCCAAGCTGGCGGACATAGCGCAAATGGCGCTGAACACCGCTTTCGAGAATTGAGATGAGACCGAAGCGCTCGCCTTTCGTAAGGGCGGTCAGCATGGCACATTCCGCGATTCCCAGAACCGGTCGCGCCGTTATTTCACGGGCCGCATGCAAGCCCGGATCACTGTAGCAGGCGATCACGAAGGCCGCCGCGTCATTGTCGCGTGCTTTGACGAAATTACAGAGTGGCGCGACGACACTTTCGGCATCTGCCTGAGTTTCAATCCCCGGTGGACCCTCGGGCAGTGTTACACACTCAAGTTCGGGCCCGCCCGCCATACGCAGAGGGTCGAGCGCGCGGTCGATCCCTTGCGTGACCTCTTCGGTCGAGTTGGGGTTGATGACAATAATTCGATCAGTGGTCATCTCTCGTTCTCGGCGTCCACTTCAGTGTCGAGACGCTCGTCGACCTCGACGATGTAGCGCTGGAGCGTGCCAGCACCTTCCCTGTATTTCCTGACCGCAAGATATTCCGGCGACTGATAATGTGCCACCGCGTCTTCGTAGCTTGGCCATTCGACGATGCCAACCTTGCCGTTCAATGGCACCCCTTCGACCGCGACCTGCCGCCCGCGACGTATGACGATCCTGCCGCCGCGCTCACTCGTTAGAGTGCGCGACCGCTTCGCGTATTCATCCCAGCCTTTGGGCTCTGTCACTTTGGCTATGCTGACCGAATATGCAATCATTCCCTACCTCCGCTTAGTTCTTTACCAACAAGTTCAACCTCGCCTAGATTGTACGCATATGTTGCCTTGATTGCTGCACGATTGCAGTCAATGCTGGCGAACGAAGTACTGTCGGCGAAGCCGATGATCAAAATGAGATATGCGCGATGGCCGTTGAATTTAGACCTTTAAGTAAAAATCTCGGCGTTGAGGCCATTGGTGTCGATCTCTCGCAGCCAATAGACGACGAGACGTTCAGCAAACTCCGTCAAGCTTGGCTTGATCATGGAATCATGCTGTTTCGCGGCCAGGATATAGATATCCCACAGCAGAAGGCATTCGTTGCCCGGTTTGGCGAGCTCTGGGATACGTTTACCCGAACGCCGCATCCTGATCATCCGGAAGTCTCAATATTTTCAAATATCAAACAGAACGGTGAATATATCGGCAACCCGCCTGAAGACGGCACTTGGCATAGCGATTTTTTCTATCACCAGAGCACGGCCGCGGGCTCAATGTTCTATGCCAAAGAGGTTCCACCCGAAAAAGGCAACACGCATTTCGCCAGCATGACGGCCGCTTATGATGCGCTACCGGAAGAAACAAAGGCGCGGATCGACGGTCTCAAATGTAACTACAGCCTGAACCGTGATTTAGAGCTTGTCTGGACAGACCGCAAGCAAACATCGGAACAAAAAGCCGCAACGCCTGATGTTGTCCATCCGGTCGTTCGGACCCACCCTGAGACAGGCCGCAAAGCGTTATTCCTGGGATTTCGCGGAACCGAGGCGGCGGAAACGGAAGGCATGCCCGTGGAAGAAGGTCGACAGCTTTTGGATGAGCTGCGGGAACACGCGACCCAGCCGCAGTTCGTCTATACGCAGCAATGGAAACCTGGCGACGCGATGTTTTGGGACAACCGTTGCACCCTGCATCGCGCGACCTTATTCGACGTCGAAAAGTATAATCGTCTTTGTTACCGAATAACGGTTAGAAGCGAACCACCATACTAACATTGCAGTATCTGGGAGATAAAATTGGACCGTAAACAAGAGCGGACCATCGAATGGGAATGTCAGAGGGTCTTGCGCCAATACTATCAATTTGTTGATCAGCGTATGTACAAAAAGGCAGCAAACCTCTTTACACCCGATGTCGAGTGGCAGGCTTTTGATGTCCACCTGAAGGGTCGTGAAGAAATATATAAGGGACTCATTGGCGGTTTAGCGGAAGGCACAATCCGTCACGTTATCACCAACACGGTCATCGATGTCCTCGATGAGGATCACGCGGTTTCGAGATCATACAATACCGACTATTACGTGCCGGGAGCGAAAGTTGAAGACGGTGATGCACCGCTTCACTTTGATGGCCCACATCGGATCGAAGACAACTACGCCGAGCTGACACGCACGGATGAGGGATGGTTAATCTCCAAACGAGATGTAAAATTGATCTTCCGGCGTGCTAACGAGCCAATTGCACTGGAGTCCTGGGCCAAGACTGAGGGCAAGGTCGCACCATCTTCCTGAGCACTGGCATTTTTCGATGGATTAGTTTGCCGTCAAGTGCCGTCTGGTAGACGTCACGACACATCATTCAGCAAAATCCAAATGGCAATAAGTTGCCATTGCTGGGAGGGCACACGACAGTGGATGAAGAACAGAGATTTGAAATCGAATGGGACTGCCAAAAAATCTCACGCCAATATTATCACCTGATGGACCAGCGCAACTACGATGACGCAATAATGCTGTTCTCGCCTGACGTCCGCTGGGAAGTGATGGGACTCGATTTGCACGGCCGTAAAGCGGTCCGCGACGCATTCAGCGGACTAACGAAATCGACCATCCGTCACGTACTGACCAACACCACTGTTGATGTTGTCGACGAGGATCACGCGAACGCTGTGTCCTACGTGACGATCTACGTCGAAAAGGGCTTTCCCGACGATGGACCGCTCCATTTCGATGGACCTAACCGTCTCGGTGAAAACCACGACACGTTGGTGCGAACGGAAGACGGCTGGCGCATCGCCCATCGGACCGGCCAACTGGCATTTGCACGCGACTAATTTTTGAAAAAGAATTGGCACCGAGGCGGATCAATCCGCCTCGGCTACTCAAAATTTCGCTATTCGCGAACCTGCTTGAAAGCTGGCCCCGACCCACGCTCGCAGATGCGCCACCCTTCTGCGGTCCGTTTCAATTTTGCGTGTTGCGTGCCCAGTCGATCAGGCCCGGTGAACGCCAACGGTCCATCGTCGGGAAATCCCTTTTCCACATAGATGGTGTTATAGGAAATCGATTCGGCATTATCTTCGTCGATGACCGTTACCACCGTGTTCGTCAACACATGACGGATCGTCGAATCGTCTAGGCCGCCAAACGAGCCCCGCACCGCCTCGCGGCCAATCAAATCGAGTCCCATCACGACCCAGTGAATGTCTTCTGAAAATAACTGCACCGCTTTGTCATATTCGCGTTGATCGACGTGAAGGTAGTATTGGCGCAGCACCTTCTGACAGTCCCATTCGATCTCTCGTTCTTGCTCGCGATCCATCTTCAACCTCTCCTATTCCTAAATTATTAACGGTAAATTAGGACTTCTGTCCGGCCAGCAAGCCTTCTTGGCCGGCCCAGGTTTCGAGGGCCAATGGCTCGGCCTTACTGCGAAAGATGACGCGACCGACGCGGGTGGACATCTTCCAGCCATCGTCAGTGCGAGTGAATGAGGCGTAGTGATCGGAGATGCGGTTTGGGCCGTCGAACGGCAACGAGCCATCCACTTCATCCAATCGCCCGCGTGGCGAATAGTAAATATTGTTATAGGATCGTGCTTCCGCATGATCTTCGTCGATGACGGTGACGACTGTATTCGTCAGAATATGGCGAATGGTGCCCTTCTGCAGGCCTGCATAGAGGCCTTTGAGGATTTGATCGCGCCCCTTTAGGTCGACGCCCATCACCGCCCAGCTCGCGTCCTCAGTGAACAACGCGGCGGCTTCCTCATATTCGTACTGGTCCACATGTTTGTAGTAGTTGCGCATGACTTTTTGGCATGCCCATTCGATCAAACGTTCCTGCTTGCGGTCCATCACAATGCCTCCCCTCAGCTTGCGCGAGCGGCCTTTATGGTGAAGTTTTCTGCGCGATTGTTTGCATTTTGTCAAATTCCGGTTACTCTCCCGCATTGACATTGTGATGCGCACAAAAGTCAATATTCAAATCTACTGCAGGGAGACGTTAGATGAGAGTACACCAGAACCTCTGGTTGCCTATGGCGGCGGCGGCGGCAGTGTTTACTGCCAGCATTGCTGCACCGGCTTTGGCCCAGGACCTATCTTCACAGCTTGCTAAACAAAGCACGCTTGAGACGATCAAAAAACGCGGCATTATAAATATTGGGAACTCACCGTTCCGGCCGTGGGTTATGCGTGACATTACAGGCGTAGCAGTCGGTTATGAGATCGACGTTGGAACGCAGCTCGCAAAAGATATGGACGTGACGCCTAATTTCATTACGACAGCTTGGGATGGTATCATTCCGGCGCTTCTGTCCGGCAAGTTCGATATCATCGTCGGTGGCATGTCGAAAACGCCAAAGCGCGGGCTTCAGGTTAACTTTTCATCGACCTATAATAGAACCGGCACGATGATCGCTGCGAGCAAGAAACTTGCAGGCGACTTCCAGACGGTCGAAGATTTCAACAGGACCGATGTCGTCATGGCATGCCGCCGCGCCAGTACCGCATGTGACAAAGTCAAGCAATACACTCCAAAGGCGAAGTGGATAATGTTTGACGACGAGGCAACGGCTTTGCAGGAAGTTCTTAACGGCAACGCCCACGGCGTACCGTCTAGCTGGCCGCAAGTGACACTGTGGACCAACGAAAATAAGGGTGAGCTGCATTCGCCAATTACGAGTCCAATTCGGCCAAATCCGGCGGCCCTTGCTATGCGCAGAGGAGACCCTGATTTCATGACATTCATCAATAATTGGATCGAGTGGAACGAGGACTATCTTGCCGAACGGCGCCACTATTGGTTTGGAACGCTCGATTGGCAACAAGACTACAAAATCGCTCCTAAAAAGAAAAAATAGCGATTTGAAAGTTGCGGAGAGGCCGGCTGTTCAATCAGCCGGCCCTTTTTTTGTCCAACGTGGGCTGATATCGTTGGGCGTCTCAGCCCGTGGGAGAATTCTGATGGACCGCAAACAAGAACGCGTCATCGAGTGGGAATGCCAACGTGTCTTGAGTCAGAATTTTCATCACGTTGACCGACGAGAATTTGAAGCGGCGGCAAACCAATACACGTCTGACGCCAACTGGTCCGTTGATGGTGTGACACTCAACGGCAGCGCTGAAATTCTCGAAGCCCTTTATCCCGCATTGAGCGACGGCACAATTCGTCATGTCTTTACCAATGCAATCGTAACAGTAATCGACGAGGATCAGGCGGAATGCCGAGCGTACCTCAGTATTTATTACACCGCCGACGCCAGGGTAGAGGATTCGCAAGGCCCGCTTCCGTTCGAAAGGCCACACCGCATCGGCGACCAGGTAGTCAAAATGGTGCGCACCGAAGACGGATGGTGGATCGCTGCACTACAGTCGAGCACAATTTTCAGGCGCAATCCTGACGAACCCATTTCCCTTGAGAAGTGGGCTAAGGCAGAGGGAAAGGGACCCTGAAGAGCCGATTAGAGAGACAATCCGAGTCATTAAACCACTTTATATGAGGCAAGCTATGCAGATCGCTGTGCTTGACGATTACCTTGATGTTGTCGACCGATTGGCCGATTGGAGTGGGATCTGCGCTCAGGCGACGCTCAAGATATTTCATACCCATCTGGGAAACGAAGATCAGATAGCCGAGGTTCTCGCCGATTTCCAGATCGTTGTTGCCCAACGTGAACGCACCCAGTTCCCTGCTTCACTTCTCAAGAAACTGCCAAACCTTAAGCTTTTGGTCACGACGGCAATGCGCAACCGCGCAATCGATCTCGCCGCGGCGCGATCATGTGGCATTGTTGTTTGTGGCACCCCGGTCCATCCCTATCCCCCCTCCGAGTTGACTTGGGCCCTTATTCTGGCGCTCGTCACCCGCATCAAACACCACGATGCGACAGTGCGGGCTGGAAAATGGCTGTCTGGACTGCATGGCACGCTTCACGGCAAGACATTGGGCATTTTAGGACTTGGTACGCTCGGCAAGCAGGTCGCGGTCGTCGCACCTACATTTGGCATGGATGTTGTCGCCTGGAGCCGAAACCTGACGAATGAGGAAGCGCAAGCTCACGGTGCGCGACGCGTCGACATGGATGATTTGCTAAGGACGTCAGATATTGTCAGCATCCATCTGTTTCTCAGCCCGGAAATGAAAGATCTCATTGGCAC
>Ga0302135_10000262_pt1 | contig 32232 bp, 28 predicted proteins | sample CBN3_surface_MG_FD_203119 | JGI IMG/M metagenome (GOLD analysis project Ga0302135, IMG submission 203119) | Marine microbial communities from Western Arctic Ocean, Canada - CBN3_32.1 | ecosystem: Environmental > Aquatic > Marine > Oceanic | place: Canada: Western Arctic Ocean | collected...
GGGCGTTTCGAGTCATTACTCTAGATCACGTTCTCCGGCGCGAGGTGTACCGTACGAGAAACGACTGGGCCCTGACGCCGACCCTGGTGCGAAACGGGAAGCGGTGGCCTACCGATCGACGGGGTTTGGTGCTGGTCGAGCGCCTGGAGCACGACGCACTGACGGCCGAGGCCCCGAAGCTACTGCCGCGATGGCACTATCGGTGGTTCGAGGAATGACGAAACGGTCGTGGTTGCCCGCTGTGGTCGCCTTGCCAGGGCTGCTCGTCGCGGCCATGGCGCTTGCCTCGACCGCGGCGGCAATCGCGGGGAGGAGCCCGCTCTGGCGGACGGCCGAGCTCAATCTATCCGAAGCCGCCGCCGTTAGCGACCTGGCCACGATGGTCCGATTGATCCGAGGGGGAGCGGATCCGGATGCGCGGCACCGAATTCGTCCGGGCCTGCTGTCGTCGCACGAATCGAGGCTGACGCCCTTCGAGGTCGCGCTGGCGACGAGACGTCCCGAAGTCGCCGAGATCTGGCTCAGGTCACGCGGACCGCTCGGGGCGAGCGTCTGGATACGGGCCAAGTGCGGGGCCCGGCTCGAGCCAGGAGGCAGTATCGAGCCGATCGTCGACCAGCATCGCCCGGCGGACCTCGATGCAGGCGCCTTCGATGCACAGCGCGATTGCGCGGGAGTTGTCCGTACGTGGTAGTCGGCCACGGCGGGATCAGGCGTCGCGTTCCGCGGTGCGCTGACATGACGAGGACAGGTCACGCGTGCCCGTAGAGGCCGACGTCAGGCTTGGACAGGGGGTCGTGATTCATCATCGCGACCTCGTGAATCTCTACGGGTGCGAAGTCGGTGACGGTACCAGGATCGGGACCTTCGTGGAGATCCAGAAAGGCGCGCACGTCGGTGCTCGCTGCAAGGTGTCGTCGCACACGTTCATCTGCGAGGGCGTGACGATCGAGGATGAGGTTTTTCTCGGGCACGGTGTACTCTTCATCAACGATCGTCACCCGCGGGCGACGATGGGTGGTGCACTCCAGGCCGAGATTGACTGGCAGGTTGTGCCCACACGCGTCTGCCGCGGTGCGTCGATCGGCAGTGGTGCCGTGGTGATGTGTGGCGTGACGGTCGGGGAAGGAGCGCTCGTCGGGGCGGGTGCCGTGGTTACCAGCGACGTCCCAGCCGGTGCCACCGTCGCTGGCGTTCCGGCGCGGCTCGTCGCGCGAAACCGGAGCCAAGCGTCGGAATGATGAGCGTTCGCAGCGTCTCGCGGTTTGAGGTATGGCCTAGATGATTTCCGTCGGCGTGATTGGCTATGGGTACTGGGGGCCGAACCTGGTCCGGAACTTCGTGGAGTGCCCTGACACGCGCGCGGCGATGGTGGCCGACAGGCGGGCGGACAGACTGGCGGAGGCTCAGCGCCGATTCCCCGGCATCGACGTCACGACCGATTCGGCTGCGCTCATCGAGCATCCGGGCATCGATGCGGTCGTTGTGGCGACGCCTGTCTCAACCCACTTCGATCTGGCTCTTGCGGCGTTGCAGGCGGGTAAGCACGTCTTCGTGGAGAAGCCGCTGGCGCACTCAAGCGCGCTTGCCGCACGGCTCGTGGAGGAAGCCGCGGCCCGGAACCTCGTCCTGATGGTGGACCACACGTTCGTCTACACGCCAGCCGTGAGGAAGATCCGGGAATTGATGCAGGCGTCGGAACTCGGCGACGTCTACTACTACGACTCGGTGCGCATCAACCTCGGGCTTTTTCAGCACGATGTCAACGTGTTGTGGGATCTCGCAGTCCATGATCTCTCCGTTATGGACTACGTGCTCGACCAACAGCCCATCGCGGTGTCGGCCACAGGCGTGTCCCACGTGGTCGGCGAACCTGAGAATGTCGGCTATATGACGATGTTCTTCGAAGGGAACCTGATCGCGCATGTGCACGCCAACTGGCTGGCGCCCGTCAAGATGCGGCGCACGCTTATTGGCGGCAGTCGCCGAATGATCGTGTTCGACGATCTCGAGTCAAGTGAGAAGGTCAAGGTCTACGATCGGGGCATCTCGCTGAATCCGAGTCCAGAGGATGTACAGCAGATGCTCATCGGCTACCGCGCGGGTGACATGTGGGTGCCCCATCTTCCCGTGACCGAGGCGCTCCAGAACGCGGTGCGGCATTTTGCAGAGTGCATTGACCAGAGCTTGACGCCGACGACCGATGGCGCTGCGGGCCTCCGTCTCGTGCGACTCCTCGAGGCCGCAAGCGAGTCGATCGCGTCTCGCGGTGCCACGGTAGAGATCGTAGTGTCCTAATGGCGGCAGGAGCCGAGGCGCCGGCTGCGGATCAGGCCCAGCCGGCTTCGGTCTGGACTGCGGTGGCGTACGCCGTGGGACTGGCAGCTGCGAGTGTCGTGGCCGTCTACGTCGCCCACATCCCGGTTCAGCTCTCCGATTCCCTGGGCAACTTGATGCAGATTCAGGACGTCGGCTATCGCGAGTTGTTCGGAGCCCACGTGCGGAACCATGCCTATGTGCGCCCGATGCTCTGGGTGCAGATCAAGGCGGCGTTTGACCTGGCCCAGGGCCACTACTGGATCACCTTCAAGGCCATTCACGCCCTCCAGTTACTGGCCACCGCCGGACTGTTCGTGCGCCTGCTGCGCGTGCGGTCGTTCAGTGACGCGGCAATCGTACCGCTCACGCTCATGGTCCTTTTCGGCCTGCACACCTTCAGCGGGACCGTTCGGGAGGCGTTCCCGGTGAACGGGTTCCTGACGATCATCGTGGTCGTCCTCGCGGCGGTCAACCTTTCTGTTTCGAGACCGCACTGGACCAACGACGTGCTGGCGGTCGGGCTCTTCGCGTTCGGGCTGCTGACCGTCGAGTCCGGGCTGTTAGTGGTCGTGGCGGTGGTGGCCGCGTGGATGGCGGGACTCCGCGGTATCTCTAGATGGGGAGTCCTGGCGTGTGTTGCGCTGATGGCCGGCTACTTCTGTCTGCGGTTCGGTGCGCTGGGGCTTGGTTTACCTGGGCTGGGCGAGCGTGGATCCGGGTACGGTCTCTCGGCACTTGATCCAGACGAGCTGGTTCGCCGTTTCAGTGCGAATCCGATGGTCTTCTATGCGTACAACGTCGTGTGCTCGTTCCTGACCGTGCTGTTCTCGGAGCCGCGCGCGGGTGTCTGGTTGTTCGTCCGGCGTCTGGTCGAGCAGGACGAGGTGCCGTCGTGGATGGTCGTGAATCTCGGCAGCTCTTTGCTGGCGACAGCGGTAGTCGCTCGGTACGGGATTCATGCCGTCAGGCGCTGGTGGGCGGGGCAGAGCCTCCATGGAGATCGCGTGGCCTTTGTATCGCTTGGGATTCTGACTGCGAGCGCGGTTCTTTCCTTCGGATACACCAAGAACGTGATGATGAGTGCCGGAGGAGTATTTTTTGCCCTTCTGGTCTATGAGGCCGTTGTGGATCTGTCATCCGGCTTCGAGAGGATGCGGTGGGCGCCAAGGGTCCTGGGGTTGGCGGTGGTCATGGCTCTTTCCGTGTCCTGGTCCGTTCGGGCGGCTGGCTTGCCCGTGCTGCTTCGTGAGGCGGCATTCGAGACGCGCAACGACTGGGCCACCGTCTACCAGTGGTTGGAGGATCAAGGCCTCGGCCCTCGCATGCCTCGCGCGGCGCCGCTCGTGGAACAACTGCGGACCGAAGCCCTGGACATGCCGGTGCCGAACCCAAATATCGGGACACCGAACTTTTATAGGTACTTCGACCTTGACTGAAGCATGAGGGTGTCTCTTGCAGGCGGTTCACAGGCGGTCCGGTCGCCGATCGGTCTTGCCGCGTTGGTGCCGCTCGTGATCGTCTCGGGCTGGCTGGGCTGGCAGATCGCCGCGGGGACACGATGGGAAACCGATCGCCTGAATCCTTCCGATGCCATACTGTTTCGCGACTTTGCGCAGGCCGTCCGGAGTGTCGAGAAGGGGGCGGACCCTAGCCGTGTCTATCCGGTATCCACGCATGACGGGATCGATCCCGGCGCAGGAATGACGCCGCTGGAGGCGGCAGTGCGGGTGGAGGAGTCTGAGCTGATTCGAGCGCTCCTGCATTACGGCGCGCGGGCCGACGCTCCCGAGCGACAACGCCTGGCATGCTTGGCGCTGTCCCTGGGAGACGAGGGCACGGTGGAGATCCTCCACGACGGCCCGATCGAGGAACTCACGTGTGACTGATCTCCGCCACTATGGTTGTCTGGCCGCGTCGCCGCCTCGACGCTGCGACGTCGTCCTTTTCGTTCTGGGGTGTTTGGTGTGAACCCGACGATTCCTCTTGCCGACCTTCGCCAGCAGTACCGCAGGATTAAGTCCGAGGTCGACGCCGCCGTGGCCAGGGTTCTGGATAGCGCACAGTTTGTACTGGGTGAGGAGGTCGCGGCATTCGAGCACGAGTTCGCGTCGTTTTGCCGCGCGTCCGACGCCGTCGCGGTCAACTCGGGTACGAGCGCCCTTCATCTGGCGCTACGGGCGGCGGGCGTCGGTCCGGGAGACGAAGTGATCACGGTGCCGTTCACCTTCGTGGCGTCTGTGGCGGCCATCGAACATGCCGGGGCGCGACCGGTCCTCGTCGACATCGATCCCACGTACTTCACGATGGATCCTGCGGCGGTGGAGGCGGCCGTCACCTCACGTACCAAGGCGATCATGCCGGTGCACCTGTTCGGACAGGCCGCGGACATGGACCCGATCCTCGACATCGCCAGGCGTCACGGCCTTCTCGTCATCGAGGACGCGGCACAGGCGCACGGGGCGGAGTACAACGGCCGTCGCTGTGGGTCGATGGGAGACCTGGCGGGCTTCAGTTTCTACCCCGGCAAGAACCTGGGCGCGTACGGCGAGGGCGGCGGCGTCACAACGAACAATCCGGAGATGGCCCGCATGGTCCGTCTGTTGCGAAGTTGGGGCGAGGAGCGGCGGTACGAGCACGTCATCCGCGGCTTCAACTGCCGGATGGACGGTATCCAAGGTGCCATTCTTCGCATCAAGCTCCGGCATCTGGACGAGTGGACCAGGGCTCGGCAAGCGTGCGCCGCGCACTACCGGATGGTGCTTGCTGGCACCTCGGCGACCGTCCCTGCCGAACGCCCGGGTTCGACCCACGTGTACCACGTGTTCGCCGTGCGTCTCCCGCGGCGCGACGCCTGGCGCGCGCACTTGGCAGAGCACGGCGTGCAGACCGGCGTGCACTATCCGCTTCCAATACACCTTCTTCCGGCCTACGCGGATCTCGGCTACGCCGAGGGTGCCTTCCCCCACGCGGAGGCCGTGGCAGCCGAGGTGCTGTCGCTCCCGATGTTTCCGGAACTGACTGAAGAGCAAATCGACCGGATCGGCGGGTTGTTTCATGAGAGTCTTCCGGTGATGTCAACGTCCAGAGCATGAGGTGCTCCAGACCATCGGTGGCCAAGCGAAGGGGCCAGGATCGAGCTTGGTGCCGTGCCCCCGTTGGCATGGCCACGCTGAAGCGCGAGGATTATCCGTGGCACCGGCCACCTGGACGCGCGGCCGGAGTGTCCGGTTGACCGATTCGTCCGGCCGTCGGCTTAAGGCTATGCACGGGCTGCGGCAGATTGCGCCGGATCCGCCTGACGAGATTGCCCACGCTGACACGTTGCGCACTACGCATTCACGTCCGGAGCTGCTGGAGTTGGCGTCCCGTTGTGCCTTCGGCGACAGCGATGCTGACGCTCGGATGCGGCGCGCGACTTGGCGAGCTCTGTCGCGTTCGTTCGGTTATGGCGTGCGAGTCGGCCGCGGCGCGATGGCCATGCACCCGGAAACGTTCGACATCGGCGACGGCGTGTTCATCGGCGAGCAGGCGCTTATCCAGGGTCGCGCCGACGGCTCCTGCGTGATCGGCGCGCACGCGTGGTTGGGTCCCCAGAGTTATCTCGACGCACGGGATCTGGTCGTCGGAGAGTACGTCGGTTGGGGGCCTGGGGCCCGGGTGCTCGGATCGCACCACGTGGGTGTGCCCGCCGACATCCCGATCATTCAGACCGACCTGGTGGTCGGGCCGGTGCGAATCGGACCCTGGGCTGATATCGGCGTCAACGCAGTCGTGCTTCCTGGCGTCACCGTGGGCACCGGCGCCATCGTTGGCGCCGGTGCCGTCGTTACGAAGGATGTGCCGCCGTTTGCGGTCGTCGCCGGCGTTCCGGCCAGGTTCGTACGCTGGCGAGAGGGTGCGCCGATACCTCCACATAACGCCGTGAAGCCCGAATGCGAATGACACCCAATCTCGCAATCGTGACTGGCGGCGCGGGTTTCATCGGCTCGGAGCTGGTGCGCCAGTTGCTCGACCGTGGCGATCGCGTCGTCGTGGTGGACAACTTCGTGAACGGGAAAGCCGAGAACCTCGAGGGAGTGCCAAGCGACCGATTGGAGGTCGTCCACGAGGACATCCGGCACATCGATAAACTGGTCCCGTGGCTCGCGCGGGCCACGACGGTCTACCATCTCGCGTGCCTTGGGGTCCGGCACTCGGTGCACTCTCCTGAGGAGAATCACGAGGTCAACGCCACTGCCACACTGCATCTGCTTCGAGCTTGCAGGGCACAGGGAGTGGGTAGGTTCGTCTGCGTGTCGAGTTCTGAGGTCTACGGCACCGCGCGCTGGGCCCCCATGGACGAGAACCACCCCACGTCGCCGTGCACAGTCTACGGTGGGTCCAAGCTCGCAGGTGAGTGCTACGCCCGAGCGTATCACCGGACCTATGGGTATCCGACGGTGGTCGTGCGACCGTTCAACACTTACGGACCACGGTCGCATCACGAGGGCGACAGCGGCGAGGTGATTCCAAAGTTTCTGTTGCGCAGCCTGGCCGGCCGGCCACTGGTCGTGTTCGGCGATGGTACGCAGACCCGAGATTTCACCTACGTCTCGGACTCTGCGCGCGGCATCATCCTGGCTGGCACGGCCGACGCTGCGGTCGGCCGGACGATCAACCTTGGCAGCGGCGTCGAGACGGCCGTGAACGAGCTCGCGGAGGCTGTGACTGCAGCCACTGGGCGCGAGCGTCCCGACATCGCTCGTGAGGTGTCACGGCCGGGTGACGTCCTGCGGCTCTGTGCCGACATAACGCTGGCCCGGACACTACTTGGCTACGAAGTTGGAGTCGCGTTGAGGGACGGGCTGTCGAAGCTGGTGACGTGGTACCGCGAGCAGGCCCGAACGCCCGAGGAACTACTCGCCGGAGAGGTCGTCCGAAACTGGGAGCGCCAGACCCCACCGGCACACGTGCGCGAAGCGACCGACTCGTGACCGCACAGGCTGGAGCGGCGTCGATGATTCCTGTCGCCCGCCCGTGGATGGGTGAGAACGAGGTCGCGGCTGCGCGGCGGGTTGTGCTCTCGGGGTGGGTTACGCAAGGGCCGGAAGTCGCTGCGTTCGAGCGGGAGTTTGCCGCAGCTGTCGGTGCGGCGCACGCGTGTGCCGTGTCCAACTGCACGGCGGCGCTCCACCTGGCGCTCGTCGGGCTCGATGTTGGGCCGGGCGACGAGGTGGTGACGGTGAGCCATTCGTTCATCGCGACGGCCAACGCCGTACGCCACTGTGGAGCCACGCCCGTGTTCGTGGACGTGGAACTGGCCACGTTCAACATGGCCCCGGCGCTCGTCGAGGGTGCCATCACGTCACGCACGAAAGCGATCCTGTGCGTCCACCAGGTCGGGATGCCCTGCGACGTTAGGGCGATTGTCGCGATCGCTCGCGCACATGGACTCAAGGTGGTGGAGGATGCGGCCTGCGCCGTCGGCAGCCGGATCGCGTTCGAGTCAGGCGACAGCCCAGACAATCGATGGGAGCAGGTCGGTCGCCCCCACGGTGACGTCGCCTGTTTCTCGTTCCACCCGCGTAAATTGATCTCAACCGGGGATGGCGGAATGTTGACGACCGCGGACGCCGCATTCGACCAACGCGTCCGGCTTCTGCGGCAGCAAGGGATGAGCGTGTCCGACACCGCCAGGCACGCTTCCACGCGCGTGATCAGCGAGGCCTACCCGGTCGTCGGATTCAACTATCGCCTCACGGACATTCAGGGGGCCATCGGGCGCGAACAACTGAAGCGGTTGCCGGCGATCGTGGCCCGCCGGCGCCTGCTGGCGGACCGGTACCATGCCGGCCTCGCCGGGGTTCTTGGCGTGTTGCTGCCGGTAGAGCCGTCGTGGGCGCAGAGCAACTGGCAGAGCTATGTGGTTCGGGTCGAGAGCGCTTCACGTCAGCACGCGGTCATGCAGCGGCTACTCGACAACGGCATTGCGACCCGTAGGGGCGTGATGAACAGCCATCGAGAGGCGGCCTATCCGCACGGGTCGTGGACGATGGCGCCAGGCGGACTGTCACGGAGCGAGCAGGCTCAAGACACCGGCATTGTCCTGCCGTTGTACCACCAGTTGACCGAGAGCGAGCAGGACCGGGTGATCGCTGTGCTTATCGATGCGGTGTCTGCATGATGCTGTCGATTGTGACCCCGGCCTTCAACGAGGCCTCGAACCTCGATGCTCTCTACGCCAGGCTCGTGGCGGTGATGGGCGAACTGGGGCTGGACTGGGAGTGGCTGGTTGTTGACGACCACTCGCCGGACGGAACGTTCGCTTGCGTCGAGCGCCTTGCCGTGCTCGACCCACGGGTACGGGGCTTTCGTCTCGCGCGCAATGGTGGGTCGCATGTCGCCATTACGTGCGGATTACATCATGCTCGGGGTGACGGAGCCGTCATGATGGCCGCCGATCTCCAGGACCCCCCCGAGACCCTCGGGGCGATGGTTGAGAAGTGGAGGGCAGGTGCCCAGGTCGTCTGGGCCACCCGCCGTTGCCGTCCGGGAGATCGGGGCCACTCCTGGTTCGCGGCGGTGTACTACTGGACGATGCGCAAAGTTGTGGGCTTGCACGAGATCCCGGCCAGGGGAGCCGACTTCTTTCTGGCCGATCGTGTGGTGCTTGACGCTTTCCGGCGACTCATGGAGCGAAACGTGAGTGTGTTTGCATCGATCACCGCGCTGGGTTTCCGCCAGGAATATGTTGAGTACGAAAAGTTGGCGCGTACGAGCGGTCAGTCAGGCTGGACGTTCGCCCGCAAGGTCAAGCTCGTCGTTGACTCGGTCACGGCGTTTTCGGCATTTCCGATTCGCCTCTGTTCCCTGGCAGGGCTGGCGTTTCTCGGGGTGGCGGTGGTCATCGGCGGCGTGGCCATCTGGGCGGCCCCCGCCCCTGGCGGAGGGACGCGCATCGTGCTGGCCGTGATGTTCGGTCTCACCGGCGTGCAGATGCTCGCCCTCGGCCTGGTCGGGGAGTATGTCTGGCGATCCCTTGACGAATCGCGCCGCCGTCCGGTCTACCTCATCGAGGCCGCGACGGGACAGCGAGTGCCTACGATAGAATGACGGTTCGGGCTAGACGAGAGACTCCTGAATGATTGATTGCATCGCCGGGTACCACCTGAATCCGTGGACCTGCGGCATAGCAAAATTTAACGCCATCCTGTCGCGGCACCTCGAGGTGCCCGTTGTGGGCATCCGTGCGGTTGAATTGGGTGCGTATCAGCGGCCGCTCCTGTCGATCAAGCTGGAGGAGTTCAGTCAGGAGGATGCCGCCGACCTCGACCTCTGGAGTCAGGCGCACGCCGGGGCCTTCGAGTTGTTCCTGCATGCCTTCGACGGTACGCCGATCGAGCAGCGGCTCCTTGCATCCGCCGGGCGGGTCTACTGCGGCAACGCAGAACTCCAGCATGAGCTGTCAGTCATGCGACCGGATGTGGTCGAACTGTTTTGTCCCGGCACGATCCTCAATCCGCAGCGCTTTCAGCAGAGCGACCTCTCGATTTTCACCTTCGGCATGGCGCACAAGATCCGCGTGCCGTTGTACCGCAGGCTTCGCGACCTGCTCGAGGCGAGTGGCCGCAGCTATTCGGTCTACGTGTCCACGGCGCTGCACGAGAACACCGGCTTCGATGACTCTTTTGTGGTTCGTTTCGAGGAACTGCAGGCGCTTTTCAACGGGCGGGTCTATTTCATGGGCTACCTGTCGGACACGGCCGTGTACAACCAGCTGGTTGACTCGACCTTTCTGGCCGCGTTCTTCGAGAAAGGACTTCGCGCCAACAACACCACGGTCAACGCCGCGATGGAGTGCGCGTGCGCGGTCATCACCAACCTGGACGACTATTCGCCGGCCGGCCTCGTTCATATGAAGAACGTCATCGACGTCAACCGCTGCGATCAGTTGCCGGGACCCGAGGACACCGAACGCATCGGCCGCGAGGCTCGCGAGATCGCGCGCGCCCGCTACGGGTGGGATCGGCTCGTCGAACAACTACGCCCCACGGTGCGGGTATAGGAGGATGTCATTGGGAGGAACCATGCGGATCGGCACACACGACGTTGGCGACGACACCGAGGGCTATGTCATCGCCGAGGTCGGCCACAATCATCAGGGGAGCCTCCAGAAGGCTCGCGAGCTGTTTCGCGAGGCAAAACTGGCCGGTGCGAGCGCTGTCAAGCTGCAGAAACGGAACAACCGTGGCCTCTATACCAAGGCGGCGTACGACAGGCCCTACGACAATGAGAACAGTTTTGGTGAGACCTACGGCGAGCACCGTGAGTTTCTCGAATTCGGCCTCGATGAATATGCCGAGCTCAAGTCGTACGCAGCCGAGTTGGGGATAGACTTCTTCGCCACGGCCTTCGACTTCGATAGCGCGGACTTCCTAGCTTCGCTGGATGTGCCGGCGTACAAGATCGCGTCCGGCGACGTCAAGAGTACGCCGCTCATTAGGCACGTCGCGTCGTTCGGCAAGCCCGTTATCATCTCGACCGGCGGCGCCCGTCTCGACGAAATTCGGAGGGCCTACGAGGCCGCGATGTCGGTCAACTCGCAGGTATGCATCCTGCAGTGCACCGCCGGCTATCCTGCAGCTTTCGAGGAACTCGATCTGCGGGTCATTGCCCAGTTTCGTCAGGAGTTTCCAGACGCCGTGATCGGCTACTCGGGCCACGATAACGGCATCGCCATGGCGGTAGTGGCGTATACGCTCGGTGCGCGGGTGATCGAGAAGCACTTCACTCTGAACCGAGCGATGAAGGGTACCGATCACGCATTCTCGCTCGAACCGGTCGGTCTCCGAAAAATGGTACGGGACCTCCAACGCACCGCGGCGGCGCTCGGTGATGGTGTGAAGCGAATTCACGAAAGCGAGAAAGCGCCCATCATCAAGATGGGCAAGAGTCTGGTCGTCGCTCACGATCTGCCAGCGGGTCACCTTCTCGAGAGGGCGGACGTCGTCTTGAAGTCGCCGGGCGGTGGTATCCCGCCGTACGAGATGGAACAGGTTCTCGGCCAGACGACGCTCGAGGCCCTTCACGCGGACGACATCTTTTCGTTCGACGTCCTCAGCAAGCCTGGCAAGGCTGAGTCCGCGCGTTCGTGAGCGACCGGTTCGCGCTCGATGGGGACGTGGCCGTCGTCACGGGGGCACTCGGTAGGCTCGGCCCGGTGTGGGTAGAGGCACTCGTCGATGCCGGTGCGCGCGTCGCCGCGCTAGATCTAGCCGGCACGGCACCTTCGTCAGCGTTCGCCGCGCTCTCGGCGTCTGCTGGCGACCGCCTGGTGCGGGTCGACTGCGACATCACGAACCGAGATTCGATTCTTGAGGCTTGCGCACAGGTGGTCGAGCAGGTGGGTGAGCCGAGCGTGCTCGTGAACAACGCGGGCGTGGACCAACCGCCGGATGTCGGCGGCAGCCGGAGCCGGATCGAGGATTTGTCCATCGGCCAGTTTCGCCAAATGGTCGAGGTGAACCTGCTGGGCACGTTCCAGGTGATTCAGGTTTTCGGCGCGCGTATGGCTGGCCAGCAGCGCGGGTCGATCATCAACATCGGGTCGCTCTACGCGTCGATCTCGCCGGACCAGCGCTTCTACGATCACTTGCCTGGCGACGTGCCGTTTCTCAAGTCGCCAGCCTATGGTGCGTCGAAGGCGGCAGTCGTTAACATGACCAAATATTTTTCCACGCTGTGGGGGCTCGAAGGAGTCCGCGTGAACACGCTCTCACCCGGGGGGGTCCTTGGTGGGCAGGACGAGCAGTTCAAGCAGAAGTACGGCGCCCGGGTACCACTCGGTCGCATGGCCGAGCCGGCCGACTTGAGGGGTCCGTTGGTCTTTCTCGCTTCTACGGCCTCGTCGTACGTGACCGGCCACGAGCTGCGCGTAGACGGCGGCTTTACCGCGTGGTGACGGGGTGTCCATGAATCTCACCGTAGTTCCAGCTGTCGTGCCAAACCAGATCGGTGGACGCGACGTGGCAGCCGCATCGAGTACGACGTTCGACAAGGTTGACCCGGCCACGGGACGGGTGCTCTGCCAGGTGGCACGCTCGGGCCAGGCCGACATTGAGAGAGCTGTCGAACTGGCGCGAGGCGCGCAGGCCGGATGGGCTGCGACCACCGTCGTCAAGCGGGGCGAGTTCCTGCGACGTATCGCGGTGCTCCTCCAGCAGCACCGGGCCGATGTCGCCGATCTGGTGGCGAGGGAGACGGGCAAGTCGCGAAAGGACGCGCTGGGCGAGACCGACGCTGCCATCGAGATGGGCTTCTTCGTCGCGGGCGAGGGTCGTCGCTTTTACGGCCGGACCACAACCAGCGGGACGCCCAATAAGACTGCGCTCGTCATGCGGCAGCCGCTCGGTGTGGCGGGCCTCATCATCGCGGCGAATACGCCGATCGCCAACGTGGCGTGGAAGGCATTTCCAGCGCTCCTCTGCGGCAACACTGCCGTGCTCAAGGCGTCAGAGGACACGCCGCTGTCGGCCTGGGCGTTCGGGCTGCTGGCGCGTGAGGCCGGGCTTCCGGATGGCGTCTACAACACCGTGCACGGCCTTGGCGAGGAGGCCGGCGCGCCTCTTGTCGAACATGCGGACGTCGATGTCGTCAGCTTTACCGGGTCCTGCACGGTGGGGCGGTGGATTGCCGAGACGGCAGGGCGTCGCCTTGCGAAGGTGTGTCTCGAACTCGGTGGCAAGAACCCGCTCATCGTCTGCGACGACGCAGACCTTGCCGGCGCCGTGATGTGGACCGTCGCTTCTGCCTTCAGCAATGCCGGCCAGCGTTGCGCGGCTGGCAGTCGAATTATCGTGTTTGACGCGGTGTACGACCGGTTCCGGGACATGTTGGTGAAGGCGACCCGAACGCTCAAAGTGGGCTCTGCCGACACGGATGACTATGGCCCGGTGATCAACGAGGAGCAGGCAAACAACATGCTCGCGTCCGTCACGCGCGCGCTGGCCGCTGGCGCCCTGCTGCTAACCGGTGGCCGGCGGCTGACGGACGACGCCCACCATGGCGGGTTTTACGTCGAGCCGACAATCATCGAGGGCGCCGGCACATCCGACGAGATCACGCGTAGCGAGCTATTCGGCCCGATCACCTGCCTCTACCGCGTCGGCGATTTCGAGGAGGCCGTCCGGCTGGCGAATGACTCGCCCTTCGGACTGACCGCGTCCATCCATACCCAGAACCTTCACCGGGCGATGACATTCATCGGTCGCATCGAGACCGGTGTCGTGGTGATCAACGCCGGGACTTACGGTAGCGAGCCCCACATGCCGTTCGGCGGACTCAAGCAGTCTGGTAATGGCTGGCGTGAAGCGGGGACCGAGGCACTCGACGTGTACTCGGATCTGAAGACGGTGTACATCAACCACGACCCGGCGAAAGTGTGACGCTCCCAGAGGCGGCGGCGTATTCTCCCACCGCGGTTGCACTGATTCCGGCGCGCCGCGGTTCTAAGCGCGTGCCCGGAAAGAACGTGCGGCGGCTCGGTGACCATCCGCTGCTCGCGTACACGATTGCCGCTGCGCTGGAGAGTGGCGTATTCGGCGCGGTGCTCGTGTCCACCGACTCTGAGGAGACCGCCGATATTGCGCGCTACTACGGCGCCGAAGTGCCGCTCCTGCGTCCCGCCGGTCTGGCCGGTGATACATCTCCCGACATCGAGTGGATCGAACACATCCTCGGGGAGTTGCGCGGACAGGGACGCACGTGGGATTGCTTCAGTCTCTTGCGTCCGACCAGTCCGTTCCGGACGGCTGGTACGATTCGGCGAGCATGGGCCACCTTCACGGGGCAGCAAGGCGTGGACTCGCTACGTGCCGTCGAGCTCTGTAGCCAGCATCCGGGGAAGATGTGGGTGGTTCGCGGTGAGCGGATGTTGCCGGTGTTGCCGTTCGGGCAAGGGGAGCAGCCGTGGCACAGCACGCCGTATCAGGCTTTGCCCCGTATCTATGCTCAGAATGCCTCGCTCGAGATCGCGTGGACGCGCGTGGTCTTCGAGCGGCACACGATTGCCGGTGACGTGCTGGTACCGTTTGTGACCGAGGGCGCTGAGGGCTTCGACATCAACGACCCACACGACTGGATGGTTGCGGAGCGCCTGGTGGCTGATGGCACGACGGCGCTGCCATCGGTTCCCAAGCCGCCGCACGCCGCCTGACACAATACGCAAACACGCAGCAACCGCAGTATCAGTATTCATGGGTGACCTTCAGACCGACCAGGGCGACAGCCTCGAACTCCGTTATGTGCCCAGCTCGGAGTTCGAGCGGCTCCGGGCTGGGCGCCACGTGCCGGCCGAGACCGCGGCGGCATTTGCCGCCCTCGCGCGGATCAACGCGCTCTACATGATTGCGGGCGCGTGGTCGGGGCACATCGGCACCAGTTTCAGCTCGTTGGAGATCATGAGCTGGATCTTCCTGAACGAACTGCGCGACCTCGACAAGGGGCCTTCGGCGTGTGACATCTTCTTTTCGTCAAAGGGGCACGATGCCCCGGCGCTCTACTCGGTGTTGATCGGCATGGGACTGCTTCCGGCTGCACAGGTGCACGAGCTGCGGCGCCTGGGCGGGTTACCTGGTCATCCGCACGTGGAGACGCCCTACATACAGGCCAATACCGGGTCGCTCGGCATGGGCGTGTCAAAGGCGAAGGGGATGGCGCTGGCCAACAGAGCCGCCGGCTCGCCCCGCCGGCTATTCGTGCTCACCGGCGATGGTGAACTTCAAGAAGGGCAGTTCTGGGAATCATTGGCGACGGCTGCCCACATGAAGCTCGGTGAAATCGTCGCCATCATCGACCACAACAAGATCCAATCGGACGGCTGGGTGGACGGCGTGAACGGTCTTGGAGACATCGAAGCGAAACTTCGAGCGTTCGGGTGGCACGTCAGCCGCTGCGACGGTCACGACACGGCCGAGCTCGAGCGAACATTTCGAGCGATTGACGCCGTGACGGACCAGCCCAAGGCCATCGTGGCGGACACGCTAAAGGGGCGCGGCGTGTCATTCATGGAAGGGCCCGCGGCGCTGAGCGCGAGCAAGCTGTATCTGTTCCACTCGGGCGCGCCGCCGGAGCAGCAGTACATCGACGGCCTCGCCGAGTTGCTGATATCGGCTGAACGGCACTTCGCCGCACTTGACCTCGGTGCGCTCCACACTGAGGCGCGGGTCCGCAACGCTCGCCGGGAGCCGAGGTCCACGGATAATCTCGTGGCGGCGTACGGGCGTGCGCTCGTCGAGCAGGCGGAGCAGCACCCGAGGCTGTTGGCGCTCGACGCGGATCTCATCAAGGATTGCGGTCTTCTCGATTTCGCGCACGCCTATCCGGACCGCTTCGTCGAGTGCGGAATCGCCGAACAGGACATGGTGTCGATGGCGTCCGGCATGGCTCGCCGGGGAGCACTGCCAGTAGTCCATTCGTTTGCCTGTTTCCTGTCCGCGCGACCGAACGAGCAGATCTACAACCAGTGCAGCGAGTCGTCGAAGGTGATCTACGTCGGGTCGCTCGCGGGCCTAATTCCAGGTGGCCCCGGCCATTCCCATCAGTCGGTACGCGACATCTCCGCACTCGGAGCTGTGCCTAACTTGTTGCTCGCGGAGCCGTCGTCAGAGGTGGAGGTCCAGCGTCTTTTCGACTACCTCGTGAACATCGAGCCGGGTAGCGCCTACCTGCGACTCGTCTCTGTGAAGTGGCCTCTGCCTTTTGCGTACGGCGGCGCAGCCGTGCGTCCGGGGCAGGGCTGGGTCGTGCGCGAGGGCGCGGACCTTCTGGTATTCGGGTACGGGCCATGGCTGCTGTCGAATGCCTGGCACGCAGCAGAAGAACTGGAGAAGTTCGGCGTCGGTGTGAAACTCGTGAACCTACCGTGGCTCAATCGGATCGACCCTGACTGGCTACGGGAGGTCGTCGGCAACCACCGGTCGGTTGTAACGCTCGACAATCACTACGTTCAGGGCGGTCAGGGTCAGATGATAGCGGCGGCAATCGCCGGCCTGGGTCTCGGCTCGAGCCCTCGCGTCACATCGGTGGGCGTGACCGAGTTGCCCGAGTGCGGCAGCAATGACGAAGTACTGGCCCACCATGACCTTGACATCTCCAGCCTGGTCAGAGCATTCCGGAGTCGGATGCCGGCGAGGACGTGATGCGACCCGTTGAGGCATTCGGGGAGCGGCGACGGCAGTTGTCGGTGCCAGTGCTCTTCTGGGACATCGACGGCACGCTGCTGATGACCGGCGGTGCAGGCATGTACGCGTGGAATGACGCGGTCAAGGAGCTCACCGGACGCGACTTCGATCTCAAGACGATGATCAGGACGGCTGGGTTCACTGACTACCAGATTGCGCAGAAGACGTTCGAGGTGCTTGGGTTGGAGATAGACGTGCTGCTGGTGGACCGTCTGGTTCGGCGTTACGAGGAACTGCTACCCGCCAGCTTGCCTCGACTGAAGGGGCGCGTACTCGACAACGTACCGGAGATTCTGGAGCACCTCGCGCGTGAGCGGCCTCTGGTGCGGTCGTATCTTCTGACAGGCAACACCCGCGCAGGCGCTACCGCAAAACTCACCCACTACGGTTTGTCCGCGTACCTCCCGGAAGGCGCGTTCTGCCTCGACATGGGGGAACGTGCTGGCATCGCCCGACGGGCCCTCGCCCTGGCCAGGCAGGGCGGTCCGGTGGATGACGCGGCAGTGGTCGTGATTGGCGATACCCCGCACGACATCACGTGCGCCAGGGCGATTGACGCCAAGACGATCGCCGTCGCGACGGGCGGCTACAGCCTCGACGAGCTTGTCGCCTACGAGCCGTGGCGCGCATTCGAGACGTTGCCGGCGCCGACTGAATTTGTGGCTCTCATCGATGGACTGGCCGAGCACCAGGTCGTCGTTCGTCAGGGTGATGCAGGCGCATGAAACGCGGGATCCGCCAGTTTCCAAGGCTCTGGCGTCTGACGCGACTGTGGCGACGTTGGTACTATGCACGCCGCGAAGCCTACCCTGACTGGACACATGCGCTCGCCAACGGGTCCGAACTCTGGGCGAAGGCTCGAGCCTCGGCGGCGGGCGGCCCACGTGTGCTCATGGCAACATCGATCGGTTCGTACGCCCACGCCGTATCCCTGGAAAGCGCCCTCTCAGCGGCCCTCACGTTTCGCGGCGCGGATGTGCACGCACTGTTGTGCGACAGCGCGATCCCAGCCTGCGCCGAGTGCGAGGCGTCGCTCTATCCTGACATCGGCGTCTTCGCGCGACGGGGGCCCAGTAAGGATTTGTGTCGTGACTGTAGGTCGCCGGCCGAGCGCGTGTACGCCCAACTCGGGATCACGGTGCACCGCTACAGCAACTACATCACTGCTGGCGACCGGGCGGAGGCAGCTCGCATTGCCCGCGACACGCCCGCTGAACAGATCGAGCGCTTGCAGTGGAACGGTCTGGCCGTGGGTGAGCATGCGCATGCCGGTGCGCTGCGCTTCTTCGCGACCGGGTCGCTCGATAGAGAGCCGCATGGCGAGGTTGTACTGCGGCGGTATCTGGAGTCGGCGTTGCTCACCGCATCCGCGATGCGGGCGCTCATTCGATCGGTGGGCTTCTCCGCGGCCGTCTTCACGCACGGCATCTACGTGCCATGGGGGATCGTGGGCGAAGTCGCCCGGCAGCAGGGGGTCCCCGTCTCGACGTGGAATGTGGCGTATCGCAAGCGACGCTTCATCTTCAGCCACAACGATACCTACCACCATACGCTGATGAACGAACCGCGAGAACTCTGGGAAAAGCGGCCGCTGGACGACGACCAGGAGCGCGAGTTAATGGACTACTTGGCGAGTCGGCGCGAAGGGCTCTTCGACTGGATTGTCTTCCACCGTTCGACTCGAGAGGATGCGGCCGAGGTGCGGGCGAAGGTGGGTCTTCGCTTGGACAAGCCGGTCATCGGCCTGCTGACCAACGTGAGTTGGGACGCCCAATTGCATTACCCAGCCAACGCATTTCCGAACATGCTCGATTGGTTGGTGCGAACGTGCCGATACTTCGCGAACCGGCCGGATCTCCAATTGCTGATCAGGGTGCACCCCGCAGAGATCAGCGGCTTCCCGCCCTCGCGGCAGCCAATTCTTGCCGAGTTACGGAAGCATGTGCCCACGCTGTCGGACAATATCTTCGTGATTCCCCCAGAGAGTGGCATGAGCAGCTACGCGGCGATGTCGCTCTGCAACGCCGCCATCATCTACGGGACGAAGATGGGGATGGAACTCACGAGCGTCGGGCTACCGGTGGTGGTGGCTGGGGAGGCATGGATTCGCAACAAGGGAATCACGCTCGATGCGAGTACCCCAGAAGACTACTTTCGGATTCTCGATGGTCTCCCGTTCGAGAAACGGATGGGGCCGGAGTTACTTGCGCGCGCGCGCCGCTATGCGTACCACTTCTTCTTCAATCGGATGCTTCCGCTTCCGTTCATTGAGCCGAAGGCCGGCTATCCCTTGTTTCGCCTGAAGCTCAACCGGCTCGAGGAGCTCTTGCCTGGCAAGAGTCGTGGGCTCGACACGATCTGCGGAGGGATCCTTGCCGGCACACCGTTCGTGCTCAGCGGGGAGCCGGACCGAGCGGCAGACGAGCGACTGACGGTGGACGGCGCAGCCGGAGCGACTCACTGATACGGCGGCCGCGCCTGTCGCCCGCCTTCCCTCGGCTTGGTTCCTCGATCGGCCATTTGTGATTCTCATCATCACCTTCGTTGTGGCGACGGTCGCCTCTCTTGGGCTCGGCGCCATTGTGCGGCGTGTGGCGCCCGCGATCGGTGCGGTCATGCCGCCGCGGATTGACCGCTGGCATGAACATGCGACGCCCACGATGGGCGGCGTGGCCATTGCCTCGGCGACGGCGCTGGCGTTGATGGTGACCCTCGTTCAATTCGATTTCAGAGCCGAATCCGCAGTATTGCTGCCTGTGTTGCTGGCGGCCGGGGCGATGTTCTTCGTGGGCGTTCTTGACGACCGGCTGCAGTTATCTCCGCTTGCCAAGCTCGTCAGCTCGCTCATTGTCGGAGCCTTCGTCGTGTTCGCTCTCTCCGGAGCGGGACCCGGCGGCTTGCCACTGGGCGACACGATTCTCGCGATCGTCTGGTTCGCCGGGATCTGCCATGCGCTCAACCTGCTCGACAACATGGATGGCCTAGCGGCAGGTGTCGGCCTCATCGCAGCGGCGTTCATGGCGGTGGTCTTCGGCGGAGTCCTGAGTATGGCGCTGGTGGGCTTGCTCGTGGCGCTGTCGGGTGCACTCCTAGGATTCTTCTACTGGAATCGGAGCCGCGCGAGGCTGTTCATGGGTGATTGCGGCAGTCTTTTCATCGGCGCGGTGCTGGCTGGAGTTTCGCTCGTGCCGATCTTTCAGGCGGGCGAGGTCCTCTCACGTGCCGGGTTGATGGCAGGGTTAATCCTAGTCGTGCCGCTGTTCGACACCAGTTTCGTCCTGGTCTTGCGCCGGCTTGCCGGGCGTCCCGCGACGCGGGGCGGGACGGACCACGTGTCGCACCGCTTCGTGTCGCTGGGCTTCTCCGATCGCAGTGCGGTGCGGATCCTGTACCTGGTCGGCCTCGGTGGTGGCGCGATCGCGCTGGCGCTGGGGTTATTCGAGCCGGACGTGATGCTGCCTATCGTGGCGCTCTTCGCAGTAATCCTCGGGTTGTTGGGGATCTACCTCGCACGCGTGCCGGCGTACGACGCCGAAGACTTTCTGGCCCTCGAGAAGTCGTCGTTCGCGCCGTTTCTTAAGGACCTGACCTTTCGCTGGCATGCCGGCCAGGTGATTCTTGATCTGGTCCTCATCAGCGCCTGCTACTACTTCGCCTATTGGCTCCGGTTTCCGGCTGTCCAGTTCGCCCACTTCCTTCCCATCTTCGGTGCCTCCCTACCGGCTGTCCTTGGGCTCAAGTTGGCGTCGCTCTATGTTTCAGGACTGTATCAGCGATCCTGGCAAACATTCGGCTTACGGGATATCGCAGCCGTTCTCAGGGGGGTGGGCCTTGGCACACTACTGTCGGTGCTTTTGGCCGCCTATCTGTACCGGTTCGAGGGCTTCTCGCGCGTGGTGTTCGCGCTCGACGCGTTGCTGCTGACCGTGGCTGTGCTCGCTACGAGAGCGTTCTTTCCGGCGATGGACATGGTGGCGTCCGCTCGAAACAAGCGGAGCCGCCGGATGCTCGTCTACGGCGCCGGGGCGTTCGGTCGGCTTCTCGTGCGCGAGATGCGGGCGAACCCAGATTGGCAGATGAACCCAGTCGCGTTCATTGATGACGATCCGGCGAAGCTACGGCAATGGATCGAGGGCGTGCCGGTGCGCGGCGCGCTCGAGGTGCTGGATTCGGTGCTCCGCGCGCACCAAGTAAACGAGGTCATCGTCAGCAGTTTGTCCGTGAGTGACGATGTCGAACAACAGATTCGCAGCGTGTGTGCGGATCTCCAGTTGCCCGTGCGGCGGTTGAAAATGGAGATCAGCTGAGAGTTGTGCGCGTCGGCTTCGACGGCCGCGCTCTGACGTCGCCGGCGGCTGGCATCAGGCGCTATGCGCGGGAACTGCTCCTCGCACTGGTGGAACTCGGCGAGCCGCTCGAGTTGGTCGTACTCGGCGGCGTGCGTTCGTCGGTGCCTTCCGGTGTGAGCCACGTCCCGGCGCCCCTACACCCACCTACGAACCTCGGGTGGACGCAGGTAGGGCTGCCGCGCGTGGCGCGCGGCGCAAGGGTGGATGTACTCCACGCCCCGGCGTACACTGCACCGCTGTGGGGCCGCGTGCCCGTCGTCCTGACCATCCACGACGTTAGCTATGCACGTCGACCAGAATGGTATCCGTACCGTCGGGACCTCTTGCGGCGTGCGTTCTATCGTCGGAGTGCACTGCGAGCCTCGGCCATTGTGACGGACTCGACGTTTTCGGCAGCCGAGATCCACGCAGCATACGGCGTTCCACTTGATCGTCTCACCGTCGTGCCGCTCGGCGCCGCGCCGAAATTCAGCGTCCCTAGCGACGAGCCCTTGGCGCTTCCAACCGGGGTCGCCGGACCGTTCGTCCTGCACGTCGGTGATCTGCACCCACGGAGAAACCTCGGCGTCGCACTCAGCGCGGTCTTGAGGCTTCGTGAGCGGTCGTCTGCCCACGCGGCGTTGTCCTTGGTGCTCGCCGGGGTGGACCGCGGAGCGGGAGACGAACTGGCGCGCGCTGCTGTGAAGGCGGGGAGCCCGGGTGCGGTGGTTAGGCTGGGGCGAGTATCCGAGACGGGACTGCTCTCTCTGTATCGGGCCGCTTCGGCACTGGTCTATCCGTCGCGGTACGAGGGATTCGGCCTACCTGTCGTTGAGGCCATGGCGTGTGGCACGCCCGTCGTTGCGTCTAGGGCTGCTTCGATGCCGGAGGTGCTCGGCGAGGCAGGTGTGCTTGCCGATCCGGACGACGTGGCGACCTGGACCGCCGCTCTCGCGCGTATCCTCGAGGATGTGACTTGGCGGGATCAATTGCGCGCTGTAGGACTGGCGCGCGCGGCACTGTTTACCTGGCAGCGCACGGCAGAGTTTACGTATGAGGTGTATCGGAGGGTCGCAGGTGGCTGAGGTGTCGGTGATCGTCGTTACCTGGAACGGCCGTCAGCACCTTGAGACGTGTCTGGCGGCCATCGCGGATCAGCGGGATGTGGATGTCGAGACGATCCTGGTCGATAACGGCTCGACCGACGGCACCAGCGCGTTCGTCCGCGAGCGATTTCCGTGGGTCAAGGTAGTGCTGCTCGATGCCAATCGTGGGTTCGCGGGCGGAAATAATGCCGGCGCGCGAGAGGCGACTGGCCGGTATCTAGCATTTCTCAACAACGATACGCAGGCGGACCCGGGCTGGCTGCGGGCGCTGCGGGATGGCATCGATCAGTTGAAAGGCATCGCACTTACCACGTCCCGCATCGTCTACATGCACGACCCCTCGGTCGTCGACAGCGCTGGCGACGGGATGACCAGGGCCGGCGGAGCATTTAAGCGTTTCCACGGCGGTCCGGCAACGGCGGCGACCGCGTCGTGTGAGGTGTTCGGAGCATGCGGTGCCGCGTGCATGATGCCGAGGACCGTATTCGAGGAGCTTGGGGGGTTCGATGAGGACTTCTTCGCCTCGCACGAGGATGTGGATGTGTCCTATCGTGCGCGCCTCCTCGGCTATCGATGCCGCTACGTTGCTGGAGCGATCGTGCGGCACCGTGGTAGCGCCACACTGGGCCGGGTGAGCGCACTGGCCGTCTTTCAGGGCCAGCGCAATCTGGAGTGGGTCTACATTAAGAACACGCCAGCTTCCATTCTCACGCGAACGCTGCTTAGCCACATGATCTACAACATGGCCGCCGCAGTTCACTTCACCAGACTGGGATTGCTGGGCACGTTTCTCCGCGCGAAATTCGCCGCGCTTGGTGGCCTGCCTCTCATGCTGCGCAAGCGCGCGGTCGTACAGCGCTCACGGGCTGTCGGGACCAACGCGATCTGGCAGGTCCTCGAGCCTGGTTGGGTTCGTTTGAAGCTGAAAGAAAAGCGGTTCGATTTGTCGATTCGTCGGGTGGATGGGCGATGATCATGGAGTCCCCCTTGCTCGACTCGCGGTCCGGCCAGCACGCGCCTGTCGTGTCGGCGATCCTCGTGAACTACAACGCGGGGCAGGAGCTTCGACGCGCGCTGCAGTCGATTGCCGACGAGATGGCCGACCAACCATGGGAGGCCGTGGTCGTGGACAATGCCTCTTCCGATGGCAGTGCCGACATTGCTCTCGAGTTCGAACCGAGGGTGCAGATCATCCGCAATGAGGTGAACAAGGGCTTTGCCTGCGGCGTGAACCAGGGTGTCGCAGCCACGTCGGCGCACCATGTCCTCATCATGAATCCTGACTGCCGACTGATGGCCGGTGCCATCGCCGCCTTATATGCCGACCTCGAGGAGCACCCACGGTGCGCCATAGCCGGACCGAAGATTCTTAACCCGGACGGATCGGTGCAGGGCAGTGCGCGCGGCGATCCGGACATGCTCACCGGTGTGTTTGGTCGTACCCCGGTGCTCGGCCGGGTCCTTCGCCGATTGCCACTCGCGCGTCGAAACGTCGTATCCGACCACGTGGTGCGCTCGGGAGACGCTGGTGCGGACGTAGACTGGGTCTCTGGCGCATGTCTGTTCGCTAGGCGGGAACCACTGACCGAAGTGGGCGGGTTCGACGAGCGGTATTTCCTGTACTGGGAGGATGCCGACCTCTGTCGTAGACTTCGGCACGCTGGGTATAGTGTCCGCTACGTTACCGGGGCTGGCGCGATTCATCGCGTTGGCCAGTCGAGCCGCACGGCGCGAGCTAGAGCCATTCGCGCGTTCCATGAGAGCGCCTATCTCTACTACGCCACGCATGTGGCACACGGACGCTTTCACCCCAAGCGAGCGCTCGCATGGGTGTTGCTCGCCGCTCGGAGGCGATGGCTCTTACGCAAGGCCGCCTTGCTCGGCGATTCTTAGTCGGGCGCTAGCATCCAACCCACTTTCAATCAAACATCGAGAATGACGACGGCGGAGATCTGTGCGGTGGACACGAAACCTGGCGTCGGATCACAGGAGCTGGTCCACAAGTGACGCCGCATGTTCGCCGATTGCGAGCGATGCGGTGAGTCCAGGGGACTCGATGCCAGCAGCCTGCACGACGCGCGGAGCAATGCGGTCGCGCGCGATATGGAAGTCAGCGAACGAGGTTTCTGGGCCGTGCAGCTTCGCTCGAATACCACTGCCAGCTGGACGGAGATCCTCGAGTGTGAGCCCCGGGAGGAGCGTCCTCGCTGGTATGAGAAAGGCCTCGAGCGGAAGCCGATCCTCTTCGTAGTCATCCTTCTCCGACTGGAATCGTACGGTCGGGCCGAGTGTGACGTCGCCGGCAATCGTGCGCGACAGATGGACTCCGAGACCGTGACCGTCGGCGTGCGGCAGCGGGTACACCAGCGCGTTGACGAGGGCTCTTCGAGCGGGTGCGAGTGCCGCGTACTCGCCGCGGCAGGGATGAATCGTGAAAGTCTCGGCGCCGAGCGTGGCCGACACCGTGTCGGCGTGGAGACCCGCGGCGTTGACGACTGCGCGCGCGAGGATCCGCTCGCGAGGGCTCCACAGTTCGATGCCGTTCGCGCGGTTCTCGGCGCCCATGAGCGGCGTGCCAGGCAGCAGCGCGACGCCTTGGGCGGCGCACAGCCCCCAGAGGACCGTGACAAAGGCTGCCGCGTCGAGCACGCCGGAGTCGGGCGAATAGATCCCGGCGGCCGCGTGGACGTGCGGTTCTCGCTTTCGCACAAACGCCCTGTCGACGACCTCGATTCCCCGCGCGCCGTTGGCGACCCCGCGGGCGGCCAGTTGTTCGAGTGCTCCGCGTTCCGAGTCGTCGCTCGCCACCACGAGCTTTCCGCACCGAAGATACGGCACATTGTAGGTTCGGCAGAATGCGTAGAGACGGTCGGCTCCTTCAACGCAATGCCGGGCCTTGAGTGTGCCCGGGGGGTAGTACAGCCCCGCGTGAATCACCTGACTGTTGTGCGTGCTCGCGCCCTGTCCAGGTCGATCGTCGCGCTCGAGGACGCATACCGTGCGGCCACGGCGCGAGGCAGCCAGCCCGATCGCCAGGCCGACCGCGCCGGCGCCGATGACCGCAACCTCCACCTCGGTTGTGTGCATGCGTCGAAGGGCCTTCTCGAAGATGGTACGATAAGTGGTCTAGGCCAGTCGTGGGAATATTTCAGTCGCTTTGGGTGCCGAGTCCGTGAGGGATGGCGTCGTTCTGGTGACGGGCGCCGCCGGGCGCCTCGCCACCTTTGTCGCGGACGCTTTTGCAGATCGTCCTGTGATCGCCGTGACTCGCGCCCAGTGTGACATCACTGACCCCGCCGCGGTGCGGCAGGTGGTGTCCCAGGCAGAGCCGGCGGTCATCATCAACTGTGCGTCGTACAACGACGTGGACGGTGCCGAGGACGCGCCCTCCGATGCCTTGCGGGTCAACGCGTCCGGTGTCTGCAGCCTGGCGCGCGCCGCAGAGGAGTCTGGAGCGACCCTGGTGCACTACAGCACCGACTTCGTGTTCGATGGAGAGGGCTCGACACCCTACGACGAAGGTCACCCGCCTGGGCCACGCGGCGCCTACGCGGTATCGAAGTTGCTCGGAGAGTGGTTTGCGTTGGATGCGCCTGGGGCCTACGTCCTGCGGGTAGCAAGCTTGTTCGGCTGCCGCCCAGGTTGGACAGGGCCGAGCGGGACGATCGACACGATGGTCGGCGATCTTCGCGATGGTCGGGAAATCAGGGTATTCACCGATCGCGTAGTGTCGCCAAGTTACATGGCGGACGTCGCGCTGGCCACTAGGCATCTTGTTGACGGGCGCGCGCAACCGGGTATGTACCACTGCGTGAACAGTGGCAACGCCTCGTGGAAAAGCGTGGCCGAGGAGGCGGCGAGGTTGCTTGGCATTGCGCCTTGCCTGGTGCCCGTAGAGCAGGCCCAGGTGGCGATGCGGGCACCGCGTCCGAATTACTGCGCGCTGTCGAATGCGAAGCTGGCCGAGGCTGGCTTTACCATGCCACCGTGGCAGGACGCAATGCGACGCTGGGTTCTGGCAGGCCCAGGGGGCCGTCAGTGAAAGTAGAATTCCATACATGACAAAGCGGGCGGTCATCACCGGTATCACTGGGCAGGACGGTTCGTACCTCGCCGAACTGTTGCTTGAGAAGGGGTACGAGGTCACGGGTGTCGTGCGCCGGTCGAGTGCCCCCAACTTCTGGCGAATCGAGCACCTGCTCGACCGCATCACGCTCCGTCCGGCCGATCTGCTGGACCAGTTGTCGCTCATGCGAATCATCGAGGACGTCAGGCCGCACGAGTTCTACAACCTCGCGGCGATGTCGTTCGTGCCGGCCTCGTGGGACCAGCCGATGTTGACCGGCGAGTACAACGCGCTTGGGGTGACCCGTGTGCTCGAAGCGATCAGGCAGGTCGATCTCGGGGTCCGTGTGTATCAGGCTTCGTCGAGCGAAATGTACGGACGAGTGCGCGAGGTGCCGCAAACCGAACTGACCCCGTTCTACCCACGCAGCCCGTACGGCGTGTCGAAGGTCTTCGGACACTACATCACGGTGAATTATCGCGAGAGCTACAAGCTCTTCGCGGTCTCTGGCATTCTGTTCAACCACGAGTCTCCCCGGCGGGGTCTGGAGTTCGTGACGCGCAAGGTGACTGACGGGGCAGCGCGCATCTCGCTGGGGCTTTCAGACTCGCTGTCGCTCGGAAACATCGATGCCGCCAGGGACTGGGGGTTCGCGGGCGACTACGTCAAAGCGATGTGGCTGATGCTCCAGCAGGACCAGCCTGATGATTTCGTGATCGCGACCGGCGTGAGCCACACAGTGCAGCAACTAGTGGAGGTTGCGTTCGGGCACCTGGGTCTCGACTGGCGTCCGCACGTGAAGACGGATCCGACATTGCTGCGCCCGGCAGAAGTGGACCATCTGATTGGTGATCCTGGCAAGGCGCGCCGGGTGCTCGGCTGGGAGCCAGCTGTCAATTTTCGGCAGTTGATCGGAATGATGGTTGACGAGGACGTAGCCAGGTTGACCCAGGGCGGCCCGCGCGTGGCAGTGCCTCAGGAGCGGTGAGGTGAAGGTGGCTCTGAAGGATCGGATTCGGTCGCGGGACGCGAAGGTGGGCGTCATCGGCCTCGGATATGTGGGACTTCCGCTGGCAGTGGAATTCGCCCGTGCCGGCCTGGACGTGACGGGGTTCGACGTGGACGCCTTCAAGGTAGCCGAGATCAATGCGGGCCGGAGCTACATCAAAGATGTGAGCGAGGAGCACGTGTCGGAGTCGGTGAAGGCGGGGCGGTTGCGGGCCACCACCGACATGGCGGGGCTTGCGGAGATGGACGCCATCGATATCTGCGTGCCGACGCCGCTCCGCAAGACTCGCGATCCCGACTTGTCCTACATCGTGCAGTCGGTTGAAGCGGTGAAGTTACATCTGCGGATGGGTCAGTTGGTGGTTCTCGAGTCGACGACCTACCCGGGCACGACCGACGAAGTGGTGCAGCCGGTCCTCGAGGAGGGTGGGTTGAAGGCGGGTGAGGATTTCTTCCTGGCCTTCTCGCCAGAACGGGTTGACCCGGGTAACACGGTGCACAGCACCCGGAGCATTCCAAAGGTGGTCGGCGGGATGAGCGAGGTCAGCACCGAACTGGCCTGCGAGCTGTACCGCACAATCATAGACACGGTTGTGCCTGTGAGTTCGACGCAGGTAGCCGAGATGGTCAAGTTGCTCGAGAATACGTTCCGGGCGGTCAACATCGGCCTCGTTAACGAAATCGCGCTGATGTCGCACCGGATGAACATCGACGTGTGGGAGGTGATCGACGCCGCTGGCACCAAGCCCTTCGGCTTCATGCCGTTCTACCCGGGTCCTGGCCTGGGAGGGCACTGCATCCCGATTGATCCGTTCTATCTCTCCTGGAAGGCCAGGCAGACGGGCTTCGAGTGCCGCTTCATCGAGCTTGCTGGCCACGTCAACGGCTCGATGCCGGCGTTCGTCGTCGATCGAGTGGCCGAGATGCTAAACACCGTCAAGAAGGCGATCAACGGGTCTCGCGTCCACATCCTTGGGGTTGCGTACAAGAAAGACGTGAGCGACATACGAGAGTCGCCTGCGCTCGACATCATGGAGCTGTTGCTGAAACGTGGCGCGCAAGTCAGCTATACGGATCCCTTCGTGCCGAGGCTGAAGCACGCGGACCTGGACCTGACCTCGTCCGAGGCGAGCACCGGAGTGGACTGTGCTGTCATCTGCACCAACCATTCCTCGTTCGACTACGCGGAAATTCCTGGGCGTTTCCCGCTCGTCCTCGACACGCGCAACGCGCTCAAGGGCTCGAAGGCGGGCAATATCGTCCGGCTCTGAGCCGGGCTGCTAGGGAAGCGTCGGTGCCGCAGGCAGCGTCTGCAATGTCAACGTGCCCACCATGACGCCCATCGGCCGGTCGTCCTCGTTGTCTCCACGGTCGCGCTTCGGCGTCCATACCTGATTGACCCGCACGTCCACACGTCGCCGGGCATGCGGTGCCTGGTTTCTCAGCGAGATGCCGATGGGGGTCCACTCGTCTGGAGAGGCCGTGACGGTCTTGACCACTCGCCCATCTATTTCCACCTGCGCGCGGAATGGTCTCGTGCGGTTGGCGAGTTCAGGCCCACGAATGGGAATGGTCAGGAAGCCGATGTCCGGCGGCACCCAGGCTACGGCGTGGCGCGTGGACCATCGGTAGGTCACCCCGTCATCGGAAACCCGCTGGTCGTGAAACCCTCGATCCATCGGGGCCTTTGGCATGCGGCTGTACTGCGCCCCACTCATCACGACCGATCCGACGAGTAGCGTGCCCGCAAGCGTTGCCGCCACCCGCGCCCATGAGGGAAGGTGGCCGCTATCTGGTGCATGGCCGGCCGCGATGCCGAAGACGACCCAGAAGGGGAGCGCGGCTTCCAGCACGAGTAGCGGGTGTCCGGTGACGCACGTCAGCAGATAGCCAACGCTTGCCGCGAAGATTGCCGTGACCGCCCTGTGTGCGTGGGGGGCGCCCACAGCGCGCCAGCCGGCCGACAGCCCGACTGCGACCAGTGCCAGGAAGGCAAGACCTCCCACGATGCCCAGTTCGGCGAACTCCTGAGCCACATAGTTGTGTGCATTCTCGAAGGGATAGATCGCATGAAGTTCAGCCGGCATGAATTCGGCCGATCGGGGCAGGTACTGTCCCACGCCGACGCCGAGTGCCGGCGCGCTCGCGAGCATGCGCCCGCTCGTCTGCAGGAACAGCGACCGCAACCGCAGCGAATCGCTGGCTCCGCCGTGTTCGCCCGTTTCCAGAGTGGCGGACGCGAACGCGAGGGCGACGGCTACCGCCACTGCAGCCGGCACGCTGACTTTTAGCCACAGCGGTATCTGGCCAAATGTTATCGGGGTACGTCCGGTTACTGCCTGCGATCGCCGAGAGAGCACGAGCACGGCGGCGCCAATGGCGATGGCTCCGAAGGCAGCGCTCCGAGAACCGCTGAGCCAGAACGCCGGCAACATCAGCGCGATCGCGGCGTTCCACCGCATCCGGTGGCGGCCGGCCGCCACCCACGCCGCGGCGATGAGTCCGGCCAGCACGTACTGCGATCCTGCAGCGTTGAGGTCGGCCATGTGGGCACTGAAACGGTGGCCCTGGAGGTAGCGGATCAAGAACCACGAGGCGTAGTCGTTGCCGGCCCACTCGCGGACCAGTTGCACCACGGTGACGAGCGCGAGTGTGGCCATCGTCGTCACCAGTGCGGCGGCAATCCACCTGGGGAGCCGCGGTTCACTTGGCGTCAGTGACAGCGCTGACAAGAGCAAGCCGATTCCCGTCACGGCGTGCAGGAATGACCAGGTCTGCGGTTCCGGGCTGGAGAAGACGAGGTGGTCAATGGGGAGGGCCCGCATGATGAACCCTCCGAGTGCAGATGGCGCCACTCCGGCGGCCTCAGTGAGCGTCTGTCCGAACCACGATGCGGCGATGCAGCCTACGTACACGCTTGCAGCCAAGAGGATGCCTGGAGAGACCCGGCCAGCCGAGAGCGGTCGCCAGACGGCAGTGAGCCATCCGCAGAGGAAGGACCAGGCCAGCATCTCCGATGCATGCGCTGGCACACTTGCGAAGAGGAGGCCGGCTGGGAGCATCGCGGTCGTCACCGCGAGTCCAGCCGCCGGACGCCATGCCGCAAGCAGAACGAGTACCACGGCGGCGAGCCGAAGCAGAACCGGCAGTTCAGGTGCTGATATCGCTGAGAGAATGCGAACCGCGAGCCCAGCGGCGAGGAGGAGTCGCAACGGCGATCCGATCGCCCGCCACGCTCCGGGCGGGATGCGCGCCGCCCGTGTTGGCGCTGTCGCGGTCACGGCCTGTGACCGATCGCCGCGTAGTCGAGCCATGTGAAGAGCAGCCGGTTGATCTTGTCGACGTTCGCGTTGATCGTCTCCGCCCAGTCGGCGAGCGTCGTGTCCGCTGGCCGGGTCAGCGCCTGGAGTTTGTCGGCTTCCGGATAGGGCGCCAGGAAGCGCAGATCAACCTGTCCGAAGCCGCTCGCCACAAGGAGATACTTGAGCGTTTCAGGGTGAATCGGCTGCACGTGTGTGATGTCCCGGATGTAGCTCTCGAAGAACGCAACCCAGCAGGCCGGATTGATCGTTTCAAGGACGATCGCCGACCCTGGGCGCAGCTTGTCAAAGGCCGCATCGAGCAGGTCCGACAAGTAACGCGGCTCGAGATGCTCGACGACCTGAGTGGCGATGAGCCCGCCGAGCGAGCCATTCGGAAGCGACCGCAGATAGGTGAGCCCGTCACCCTCTGCGGCATCGAGGCCGCGGTCACGGCAGGTGTCCACCATGGCACGGTTCGTATCGAGGCCCCTGGCCGTGGTGCCCTGCTCGCGCAGGAGCGCGAGGAACTCTCCTCGGCCGCACCCGAGGTCCAGAACGTCCGACGCTCCGGCAAAGATTGGTAGGTACTCCTGCAGCCTCCCGCGAATCTCATCTTGCGAGCCGCGAAACTGATCTTCGAATCCGAGATACTTGTAGCTGTCGTTCGATGAAGTCACCGCCGGCGTTTCGATCTCGATGCCGGAAGTTATCCCGATCCCGATGGGGTCGGTGGAGCCGCTTGCCGCAGCGGCGTCGCCCGTACGGAGCGCCGATCCGACTGGCACTACGCCGAGACGATCCACTGCCCGCTTCAGGCTCTGGGTCGCGCGTTGCAGCACGCTCAACGACGCCCGCAACTCTTCGTGTTTAGCGACCAATGCATCGACAGCCGTGGTGGCGCGGCGCTCGCGAGCGACGAGCGCCTCTCGATGTCGACGCAGGTCATCCGCTGACATCTCCTGCTCGGCAAACAATCGAAACGATCGCTCGGCCCAATCGATGATCGCGTCGGTCGCGTGGTGCGCGTCAAGCCCGACCTTCGCGTTCCGGTTGAGGTGGTCGACGACGGCCGAATTGAAGCGCTCTTGCCGGTGCAGCGTTCGAAAGAGCCACCGCCGCAGCGGGCCGACGAGCCAATGCCTCCACCCGGGCTGAGCCTCGGCGTTGTCCTCCAATGTGCAGAGGGTGTTCAGGTTCTCGATCTGATGGCGGTCCGGAGCCGGTATCGGAGACGGTCGCGTCATGTGCCGGCGATGCCTTTCGTGGGGCTGCTGGCCGTGGCGTACATCTTCCGGGGAATGCGGCCGGCGAGGTACGCCAGGCGGCCGGCAATGACCGCATGCTTCATGGACGCTGCCATGGTTGCGGGCTCATGCGCGCCGGCGATGGCCGTGTTCATCAGGACGCCGTCGGCCCCGAGTTCCATGGCGAGCGTTGCGTCCGACGCCGTGCCCACGCCTGCATCGATAATCATCGGCACCCGTGAAAATTCTCGGATGATGCGGATGTTGTTCGGGTTTTGGATGCCGAGACCCGATCCGATCGGCGCGCCAAGCGGCATGACGGCGGCGGCGCCCGCATCCTCTAGCTTGCGGCAGGCCACCGGATCGTCGTTCGTGTACGGGAGCACGACGAACCCCTCGGCGACAAGAGTGCGCGTGGCGTCGATGAGCGCCTCATTGTCCGGAAACAGGGTGCGCTCGTCGCCGATGACTTCGAGTTTTACCCAGTTGGAGAGCCCTGCCTCTCGGCCTAGTCGCGCCGTTCGCACGGCATCCTCGGCAGTGAAGCAGCCGGCCGTATTCGGGAGAATGAACAACTGCTCTTGGTCGATGTAGTCGATTAGCGATTCTTGGGAACGGTCGGACAGGTTCACTCGTCTGA
>Ga0302135_10000266_pt1 | contig 32099 bp, 29 predicted proteins | sample CBN3_surface_MG_FD_203119 | JGI IMG/M metagenome (GOLD analysis project Ga0302135, IMG submission 203119) | Marine microbial communities from Western Arctic Ocean, Canada - CBN3_32.1 | ecosystem: Environmental > Aquatic > Marine > Oceanic | place: Canada: Western Arctic Ocean | collected...
TCAGCGCGAAAGCGACCCGCCATCAACAACCCCATCCCAGCAAACGCGACCGTGCCCAGTAAGAGAACCACGGTGAAACCCATCCAATTGACGTCGGGAGAAAAGTCGAAGGCCCAGATCGCCACCAACCAGATCACAGCAATCTGGAGCAGTTCAATAACGAGCGTTGCCGCTGCCTTGGCCAGGATGAGGGTGATTCTTGGAAGCGGTGAGGCCCCGAGTCGCTTGAGCACCATGTACTTCCGCTCGAAGCCAGTGGCGATGGCAAGCCCGGTGAACGCGGAGGAGAGAAGGGCAAGAGCGAAGAAACCCGGCACCACAGAGCTGCTCTCCTCAGCCGTGTAACCGGCGATCAACATGAGGATGAGAGGAACGATGAAGGAGAGGAGTACCGACTCACCTCGGCGAAGCGTTAGCCGCAACTCGTGGAGCGCCAAGGCGTTCAATCCTCTCATGCTTCCTCCCCCGCCGTGAGTTCGAGGAAGACTTCTTCCAGCCCGCCAGCACCCACTCGAACCTCTGTAAGTAACACACCCTCGGCCTCCGCCCATGCGGCCAGGCGAGCAAGCAAGGTAGGCGAAGCTTCAACATCAATTGAGAACGCTCCGGCGGGGAGTTTCACTATCTCGCAGCCGAGCGCTTCCGAGAGCGCCCCAGAATCGAGAGCATCCGCCGACTTGAACCGAACCCCCCGTCGGCCAGCCGTCAGCACCTCAGGAGCGCCGAGGGCAAGGAGCCTTCCACCAGAAACAATTCCTACCCGATCAGCAAGCTGCTCAGCTTCTTCCATGTAGTGCGTGGTAAGGATGACTGTTACCCCTTGGGCTTTCAGATCTCGGACGATCTCCCATGTTGCGTGGCGACCGGCTACATCCATTCCCGAGGTGGGCTCGTCAATGAATATCAACTTCGGACGTCCCACGAGTGCGGTGGCTAGGGCTAAACGCTGGCGCTCGCCTCCCGATAGACGCTTCTGCTGAATACCAGCCTTGTCTGAGAGACCAAAAAGATCTAGGAGCTCATCCGTCGGCCTCGGATTGGGGTAGAAAGCGCCGTAGAGATCTATAATCTCACGGGCTTTTGCTCCGGGGTACAGGCCGCCATCCTGCAGCATGACCCCCATCTCACGCTGCAGTCCGATGTCGCGCCCGGAAGGATCACGGCCAAGAACCGTCACATCGCCACTATCACGTTCACGCAAACCTTCGAGGATCTCGATGGTCGTCGTCTTCCCCGCCCCGTTCGGACCCAACAAGGCGAACGTCTCACCCTCCTCAACGGAAAACGTCAGATCATCGACCGCGGTGAAACCACCGTACGTCTTGGTCAGGCTTCTTACAGAAATGGCGTCCATCTATGCGTCTGCCAAGAACGCGGCAATTGCATCGGCGTACTGCTGGGGCTGAGACAGTGGAGCTTCATGCTTCGCCCCAACCACTTCAACCACCTCGACGCCTGGGATCAGCGACGCCAGATGGTATTGAGCCTTGGCTGGCACAAGCTGGTCAGCAGTGTTGACGATCTCAAGGGTCGGCAGGCCAAGCTTGCTGACCCAAGGACGGGAGTCGAACCGGCTCACGGCGTCAGCGGCTGCCCAGTACATGTGAGGATCGCGGTTCATGTGTTCTGTCCAGAAGTGCCGGGCGTGTTCCGGGGAAACCGCGTTGAAAGTTGCCAGGTACTTTGCACGCAGCCACGACACCTCTACCTTGGAAAGGCGGTCAAGGGCTCTCCCCAGCACAGTGAACACTCCGAAGCCAATCCGGGTTACGGGATCGGCCGCCGCTGGGCATGAGGCCGTACCCGCCAACACAATGCGAGAGGCAACGCCCGGATGACGGTGAACAATGGACTGCACCACAAAGCCACCCATCGAGTACCCCGCAAGCGGCACCGGTCCGTCGAACCCGAGTTGGGCGATCACCGCTGCCAAATCGTCAGCTACGTCACTGATGTCGTAATGCTCCCTGATGATGTCTGACTTGCCGGTGTTGCGACTGTCCAGCGCGTAGACATGATGCGTCTCGGCTAGACGAGTGATAACTTTGGGCCACACGACGAGGCTGTGGTCTCCCCATCCATGAATCAGGACGATGGGCGTAGCATCGGGGCTACCGGCTTCCCTGACGAAGAACTCATGCTCCCCGACGAACAACGTTCGCCCGGGGATCTTGGCAATGTGCTTCTGCCCTGCCTTGAATTGGGGCGGCGTTTCTGGGCCAAAGACGCGCCAAATACCCCAGAGAATCAATAGTTTTCTGACCAGCTTCATCACCCGCAACCCCCAAGATCGTCTGTCACAAACGTGTACTCGCTCACCGGTTGCCCACCGATGAGGTGCTCTTGAATAATCCGTTCCATGACTTCGGGCGTTACCGAGTGATACCAAACACCTTCTGGATAGACCACCGCGATCGGCCCTCGTTCGCAGATGCGAAGGCAATCAGCCTTCGTTCGGAGTACCGAACCCGCCCCTGGCGAGACCGGCGTTGGTTCTGCGGCCAAATCGCTGTGCCAACGAGCCGGGGGAGTGTTGAGGTCCAGCTCTTTGAGCCGAGTCTTCAAATATTTCCAAGTGGCAACCCCCTCATCGGCGGGTGCGCACTTGGGGGTAGTGGCGTCGGTGCATAGAAAGATATGCCGCTGGAGCGTCCCCTCTCCTAGGGATAAACTTGAGGCGATGGCTGAAATCCGATCGGTCATGTGGCATTCTCCCACGAATAGAAACCTGACTCGCCGAGAGTCCTCCACCGATGCCTATCCTCAGGCCGCATGCCTGAACTTCCAGAAGTCGAAACAACTCGACGCAGCATCGAACCCGCTCTGCTCCACCGCACCATCGCGAACGTCACGGTGGGTCGGGATCGCCTACTCCGTCGGCAACCCATCCCCGCCGACTTTCGCGGCCGCGTCAAGGGGAGTCGAGTTTCTGAGGTTGGTCGACTCGGAAAGTTCCTGATGATCAGGCTTAACAACGACATGACGTTGGTCATTCACCTAGGCATGTCCGGCAAAATGCAAATCAGAAGCACAGATGCCGATATCGACAAGCACACCCAACTCATCCTGAGAACCGACGACCGCCAGGAGATCCGGTTCGTTGATCCGCGTACGTTCGGATTCTTCGTCGCCCTCGACCCCGACGAAATGGCCGAGATCATCCTGCCAACGCTCGGGCACGACGCACTCAACGACCTTCCGAGTTCCCGTCAATTGCTCGACCTCTTTCGGAGTATCACCCCCATTAAGGCGATCCTGCTGGATCAGCGGAAGATCGCCGGGATCGGGAACATCTACGCTGATGAAGCGCTCTTCAGAGCAAAGATTCACCCAGAGGCGCCGGGCGATGCCCTGAGCCTCGAACAAGTCAAGGCGCTTAGGCAAGCGATCAAAACAACGCTACAGGAGGCGCTCAAATGGGGCGGTTCATCGCTGGACGATCTCGCCTATCTCCTACCTGACGGACGGACTGGTGACTTCACCAAACGTCTCGCAGCCTACGGCCGAACCGACGAACCCTGCATCCGCTGCCGGACTCCCATCCGGCACATCGTCCTCCGCCAAAGAAGCACCCACTTCTGCCCCACCTGCCAAACCTAAAAGTCGAGGGTTATGGTGGGTGAGCCCGAGATGATCTCGCCGATAACCCATCCGTCTACCTCCGCTTCAGCGGGAACAGCAGCCAAAAGTCCGCCGCTTGTTTGGGCGTCAGTCACTAAGCGGATCGCCTCTAACGGCAACGCTCCAAAATCGGTGTAGGCCTCTGCCGCTTCCAAGTTGCGTCGGCTTCCTCCCGGCCACACACCCGCACCGGCAAGCTTCTCCACTCCGGGAAGAAGCGGAATAGCGGTGTAGTCCAGCCGGGCTCCCACACCCGAGCCCTTCAGAATGTCAATGAGGTGCCCAAGAAGTCCGAAGCCCGTGACGTCGGTGGCAGCCGTGGCTCCCGCGGCGTTCAGGTTCTCGGCAGCAACGTCGTTTAGCTCCACCATTGTTTCGACAGCGAGTGCAGTGAGTCCATCTGGTGCAACACCACGCTTGATCGCGGTCGCTGCGATACCGGTACCAAGCGGCTTCGTGAGGACAAGCTTGTCACCCGGTTGTGCACCTTGCACGGTGAGCAGCTCAGAAGCGTCGACAATTCCGGTGACAGCGAACCCGTACTTCGGCTCCTTATCGTCGATAGAATGACCTCCAACGATGGTGCAGCCGGCTTCCTCCATGACCGACAGACCGCCTTCAATGACTCTTCGCAAGAGGTCGAACGGCAACGTTTCCCTCGGCCATCCAACTAGTTGCAACGCGGTGAGCGGAACGCCGCCCATGGCGTAGACATCGGAAAGAGCGTTGGCAGCACCGATCCGACCCCAGTCGAAGGGGTCATCGACTACAGGGGTGAAGAAGTCGACCGTTTGTACCAACAGATCCCCAGAAGGCGTGCGAAATACCCCGGCATCGTCGGCGATCGAAAGGCCAACAAGAAGGTCAGGGTGTTGCGTGGCAGGGGAGTTATGCAGCGGCGCCAAAACTTGGGCCAACTCAGCAGAGCTGAGCTTGCATCCTCAGCCAGCGCCATGGCTGTATTGGGTGAGGCGAAACTGTTCCATCCCCTCAGTCTGACAGACATCGCACCCAGTGCGACAGACCTACCAGGCCACCGAACACTCAAGTGTCGCCTACCAATACTCCTCGAAATGGACGTTGCCCTCGGCTCCGCGTCGATCTGAAACAAAGCCGAGACTGTGCAGGACCTCCACAGCTCCAATAACCGCCGGGAACGAAGGGACATCGCCTTCCCAGGAGGGCGGCCCGATCATTGCGGGATTACCGCAGAGAAAAATGTTTGCCCGGGCTGGATCAAGCGGCCCGCCCAGAAGCGAATCAAGATCGCCGTCAGAAAGGATGTCTTGGATGTACTTCTTGGGTACATCCTCTTCCCGAGTTGGGAAGGGAAGATAGTGATAGTTGGGGTAGCGTCGCTCAAGCTCAAGATGAGTTTGGTGATAGCCGAGATCCGACCACTTCCGAACAGACACGACCGAGACGATGGGGCCGTGATGACCCCGACGCATGAGTTCAGCAACCATGGCGTTATGGGGAGCCTCCCCAGTACCGGTGGCCAAGAAGACGACCGTGGAACCCGGATCGTCCACAAGAGCGAGCGTGTAGCGCCCACTCACCTTGGGCCCCAGATAGATGCGGTCGCCTACCTCCTTCAACGCAAGTCGCGGGGTCAGACTCGGCGTTCGGCCCACACTCGGCGGCACGAGAACGATGTAAAACTCGAGCTCTTGGGATTCGTACGGGTTCACTAAGTAGCCGATGCCGCTAAACACGGGGCTGCTGATGGAGTAGGAGCGCCGTACGAGCTTCTGGACCTGTCCCTCCTTCAATGCGTCGATGGCATCGTCAACCCTCGGCTCCCAATACCCCAAACCGAGCGTTGCGTACTGACCCGCACGAAAGTCTGCATTACCGTGGTCTGGGCGGATTCGGATGAGCCACAGGTCACTGTGCGCCTTCTCGAAGTAAGTGATGGTCGCGTTATAGAAACGATCAGCGAGCTCTCCCTTCACAGATGCTGGAGGCTGCCTCGGAGTCGCCGTTAAAGAGGGGAAGACGGCCAACCGAACGGACTCCCACGCGTTCCCGGCCGGAATCACCTGCCCGGGCGTCTCTCCGAGGAGAGTCAATTGACCCTTGAGTACAAACACCCGATCCGATCCGGGAGCAACATTGACTCCCATCTCTTCAAACGAAATTCCATCTCCAGCGATTCCCAGAGCCATCACTACATAATCAAACTGCAGATCGGGTGTCCGGCGGTCTCGGAAGTGCACCATTGGAAAGCCTTCAAGGTCGTCTATGCCTGCTGGACGGCTCCGCCATAGGATCGTCGCAAGCCGTTCACGCTCGAGATCATGCAGCATCTCCTGGCTCAATCGCGACAGTTGTTCGGGTTCGCCCGAGTGAGCTAGAACCACTCGATACCCTCGGTCGACGAGCGCAACACAGGCGCTTACACCCAACTCTCCCCCGCCGATCACAAGAACATCTGCGGCTTCGTTCGGAACCGACTTGGTGTGATCGAACACCCTCGAAGCCAGTGACGGAGGTACTTCGTACTCAGGGGCTCTTGAAAGCCCCGAGGCCGCCTCCGCTATCGCAACCGCTGCTCCAACGAGCGGGCCGGTCTCGGTGAGAACCTGCACCCGGCCATCCAGTAGCACAATCGATTCAATCTTGGCTTGGAAACGGACCTGGAGGCCGAGCCGACCGGCGCCATCTCTGGGCCTAATCGTGTCGGATCGCTCCAGCACCAGGACCCGTTGCAGCCCTGAGGCCTGAGCTTCTGCCGCCAAGCTGAGCCCAGCCGGCGTACCCCCGATAACAATCAGATCATACGAGTCAGCAGGTTCGGTCACGGGCGAATCCTACTCCCCACCAATTCAGAGCAGCCCCAAGACTCCGTCTGCCATCATCTGAACGGCGAGCGCGGCAAGAATGACACCGAGCACCCGACTGATGACGTTGATCCCTGTCTCTCCGAGCACCCTCGAAATCCCAGCAGAGATGCGAAACCCCACCCAGACAACGGCAAGCACCAACACCAGTGCGGCGAATATCACTCCCGTTCGTGGAATATCGCCCGGATTATTAGCAACCAGAACCATGATGGTTGCGATACTTCCGGGCCCTGCAACCACGGGAATAGCAAGAGGAAATATCGAGACGTCATCTCTCTCCTCGGCTTCTCGACTCTCCGCCTTGGTTCTGCGCTTTCTAGCAGCGGTGATCATCTCGAACGCGACCTTGAAGAGAACGACTCCGCCGGCCACGCGAAGGGCGTCAACTGATACCCCTATGTATTGGAAGAGTGGACGACCGACGAGACCGAACCCCACCAAGATCGTGCCCGCGACCACCACTGCCTTGCGGGCGATGACTCGTTGTTCCTCAGGCTTCCGATCACCGGCCAGAGAAACGAAGACCGGTGAAACTCCTACGGGATCCAGAATCACGAAGAGGGTGAGAAACGTGCTGAGAGCGAAGGATGTCATGGCAGGAGAACCGTAACTGATTCTGACGACAGATGAACCGCTACCTGCCAGAATTGCGTCATGGCTCAAGACGTTCTCAACGGCAACATAAACCCACACGACTTTCTCTCGATCGGCAGTCTGCTCTCCGATCAAGAAAAGCTGATCCGTTCCACAGTTCGTGAGTGGGTGCAGAATGAAGTGAACCCCTACATCGCGGATTGGTTTGAGAACGGCGGCCTTCCCAAGGAACTGGGTAAGGCAATGGGCGACCTAGGCATGTTGGGCATGCATTTGGAGGGCTACGGTTGCGCCGGGACTTCAGCGGTGGAATACGGACTGGCGGCCTTAGAGTTAGAAGCTGGCGACTCGGGTGTCCGATCCTTCATGTCAGTCCAGGGATCCCTCGCGATGTTCCCGATCTGGAAGTTCGGATCAGAGGAGCAGAAGCAACAATGGCTACCAGGGATGGCTTCTGGCGACACCCTTGGTTGCTTCGGACTCACCGAATCCGAGTCCGGTTCAGACGCAGCGAACATGCTGACCACCGCTCGGCAGGACGGCTCCGATTGGATCATCAACGGCGCCAAGATGTGGATCACAAATGGTGACATCGCTGATGTCGCCATCGTTTGGGCGCGAGCGGACAACAACACCATCCGAGGGTTCATCGTCCCGACTGACACGCCCGGGTTCTCCGCTCATCCCATCAAGAAGAAGATGTCCCTACGGGCCTCTAACACGGCTGAGCTGGCCTTTGACGAGATGCGTCTTCCCGCTGATGCGCTCCTCCCCGGAGTGGCTTCCATGCGCGGCCCGTTCTCTTGCCTAAATGAAGCCCGCTTCGGAATAGCGTTCGGTGTGATGGGCGCTGCACGCGATTGTTACGAGACCGCCCTCTCTTACGCCGCTGAGCGCCAAGCCTTCGGCGGACCCATCTCGCGTTTCCAACTCACCCAGCAGAAGTTGGTTGACATGATGGTGAAGGTCAACAAAGGGACGCTCTTGGCTCTACACCTCGGGCGAATGCGAGATCTCGGAACCCTTGAAACAACGCAGATCTCCTTCGGAAAGATGGACAATTGCGCGGTGGCCTTGGAGGTTGCTAGGGAAGCTCGTTCCATACTCGGTGGAAACGGCATCACTCTCGAGTACCCGGTTATCCGGCACATGCTCAACCTCGAGACCACCTACACCTACGAAGGCACCAACGAGATCCACAAGCTGATCATCGGCAACGCTATCACCGGGCAACCAGCCTTCAGCTAACCGAGCCCACAACTAGGCAGTCAGGGACGGCGAGTGCTCCTGCTTTCTGCCAATATCGACACATGGAACCGGTAGTCGAGGTAGACATCCGCGAGTTGAGGTTCGTAAAGGATCTCTAGGACAGTAACGACTGAGGGCTCTCGAAACTGGTGCTTCACTCGGGCTGCCCCATCCGAGCTCCTTCGGAGCCCACCTTCCCCACAAGTGGGTAAGGAAGCGTTAAGCGGTTGCCTTACTCAATAGGTAGTAGGTTCCAGAGGTCTTCCGTTAGCGAGACGTGGTGGACGTGGGGTCTTACCAGACGCCGAACGCCGGGGTGCAGTCGGTCAAGGTCCTCCAGACGCCTCGCCCGAGCGGCGTCGATGTCGTCATAGCCGGGTACCGGCGACCCATTCCACACTGTCTCCAGTAGGGGCTCGATTTCAGAGATTTCCTCTTGCCCGACCACACGAGAAACCGACGCCTGTTTGGGGTTACGAAGCTTGAGATCCTTCGTAGAAATGTCCTCTTCGTCGACCGCCAGCACGTCAGCGACAGCTCGCCCGGATTGATCGTAGATTCGGACAACCTGCTTGTGCCCCGGGATCACCCGCTTTGCCGGGTTCTCGGAAATCTTGTAAGCAGGCTTCCATTCACCGTCTTGCTGAACGGCAACCAACTTGTAGACCCCATCAAGAGACGGAGCGCCTTCGCTCGTCAGCAGCTTGGTGCCGACTCCAAAGATCAGTCGGTCTATCAACTGGTCGGCATCGACTCCGTACTCAGGAGCTTCCTGCTCTATCTGAGTCAAAATCTGCCAAATGGGGAACTCCGCTAAGCCTCCCGAAAGAACTATTGACACGTCGGGGAAGCCCGCTGCGGTCAGCAAGGCTGAGGAGCGAACAGCTAGGTGAGCAAGGTCGCCCGAGTCGAGCCGGATGCCGACCGGCGTGTGACCTTGCTCCTTCAGTTCGTCGAAGACTGTGATGGCGTTTGGAACCCCGCTCTTGAGCGTGCTGAACGTATCGACCAGTAGCAAGGTCTCCTCGGGGTACACCTTCGCGTAGGCTCTGAAGGCTTCAAGCTCGTCGCCCCCGAGAGCATCAATCGCTTGCACCATCGCATGGGCGTGCGTCCCAGCAGGAGACACCCCCAAGACCTGAGCTGCGCCAACGAACGATGTCGAGGTGGCTCCACCGATGATCGCTGCTCGGACTCCAGCGGTCGCCCCGAACTGAGGACCCCTGCGCAGGCCGAACTCGAACGTCGGCCGACCCCTCGCACTATCGGCGATACGGGATGCCTTGGTAGCTATCAGCGTTGGGTAGCAGAGGTGATTGAGCAGCGCGGTCTCCAACAGTTGACACATGGCGAGCGGACCCTCGACCACAGTCAACGGAACCCCAGGGAAGACCGCGCGACCTTCAGGGATAGCGGTGATCGTCAGTTCTCCGAACGCGTCTTCGAGTGAGCCAAGCCAACCGAGGAACTCAGTGCCAAAGGTTGGAGCTTCTGGATTGCCCAAGGTTGCCAGATACTCAAGATCCCCTTGGCTGAACCTAAAGGCGTTCATCCAATCTATGAGATCTGCCATACCGGCGTTAATGCAGTACCCAGCCTGATGCGTTCCGTAGTCGGGGTTCGTGCGAAATGAGTGCTCGAAACGTGCCGGGGTGAGGGCTATGCCTTCCTGCCAGTACAGCTGCACCATGGTGAGCTGATACAAATCAGTGAAGAGTGCACCTTCTGCAAGGTTGCGAGTGACCGAATCCATCTGCAAACGGTAACCGAAACGTCTTTCAAACAAGACAGCCAGCGGTTGAGGAGAAGAACGCGCGAAAATCGGGGCGTTCTCAGCTACCGCCATCCGTACAAACGCTCTAACATCGGTCGAGCAATACTGCCCGCCTAGGCGGGCTGAACTATATTTTAGGAGAGAAACGAAATGATGAAATTTCGCAAACTGCTTCTCCTGTTGACCGCTTTAGTGGTTGTAGCCGCAGCATGCGGAACAGCTGAGCCAGAGGCAACGGAAGCACCAGCAACGGAGGCGCCAGTTACACAGCCTCCAGCAACGGAGCCTCCGGCAACGGAAGCACCAGTCGTAACAGAGCCACCTGCACCTGCAATTGGCTCCGCTGAGAACCCAATTCAGGTTTTCTTTGTACCGTCAACTGGTGCTGAAGAGATCATCGCTGGTGGTGAACTACTCGACGTAGCTCTCACAGACGCGACTGGGCTTGAGTTCGAAGTCGCTGTTGGTAGCTCATACGCAGCCACCATCGAAGGCATGTGCGCAGCCCCTGACACCAGCATGGGCTTCATCCCGGCGCAGGGTTACGTCCTCGCTTCTGACCTCTGTGGCGTGACCATTGAGCTGAAGGCATTGCGCTTTGGATACGACGTCTACTGGACGCAGTTCATTGTCCCTCGCGACAGCGACATCATGACCCTTGCTGACCTTGAAGGCAAGAAGTGGGCCTACCCAGATGCTGGTTCAACCTCTGGTTTCCTCGTACCAAGCGGTATGTTCGAAGCCTTGGGAATCACAACCGGTGAAGGCTTCGAGGCTGGCGGTCACTCCGCTGTTGCTCGGGCCATCTACAACGGTGAGGCAGACTTCGGAACCACGTTCTTCTCTCCAGTGGTCGACGCTGAATTCAACTCCCTGTGGGACGGCGACATAAACAACGGTGACGTCTCAGCTGACGCAATTGACACCTGTGTTCTTAATGCTGATGGACAGATCCAATGTGGGGATGAGTACCCACGTGACGCTCGCCGCGGTATTCGCGAGGAAGCTCCGGACGTCATTCAGGCTGTGCGCATAGTCACGCTGTCCGATCCGATTCCAAATGACGGGGTTGCGTTCGGTCCTGACTTCCCAGCTGACATCCAGGCGACGGTCGTCGGTGCTCTTATCGCGTTCGCTGAGAACGACTCCGAGGGCTTCTCGGCTGCGTTCGATGCCTACTCATGGAGCAGTCTTGCAGCTACCAGCGATTCAGAATTCGACTCCATCCGTGCGCTGCTTGCAGCACTCGGATTCACGATGGACGACTTCTAAGCCGTTCAAACTCGATAAAGAAACCGAAAGGGGCAGGACGCAAGTTCTGCCCCTTTTCTCTACCATCACTACCAACGTCGCTTACTATCCAAGAAGGACCCCCTGTGCTTAAGGTCGAACATCTCACAAAGGTTTACGACAACGGAACGGTCGCCCTCGAAGACGTCTCTTTCGAAGTAGAAACAGGAACCTTTCTAGCCGTCATTGGGCTCTCCGGGTCTGGCAAATCAACTTTGTTGAGGTGTATCAACCGTCTCGTTGAACCGACTGAGGGAAAGATTTACTGGAACGGCGAGGACATCACCACCGCCAATCAGGAGCAGCTCCGGCGCATCCGACGAAGGATCGGCATGGTGTTTCAACATTTCAACCTTGTTGACCGATCGAAGGTGACAACGAACGTCCTCGCCGGCCGCCTTGGATATACCAACCCGTCCCTAAGCCTCCTCAACCGGTTCTCGAAGGCAGACATGAATCGGGGGGTCGCCGAGTTAGAGAAAGTCGGTCTCACCGACAGGGGGAAGCACCGTGCCGACTCCTTGTCAGGTGGCCAACAGCAGCGCGTTGGGATCGCCCGAGCCATGATGCAGAACCCCGAGATGCTTCTGGCTGACGAGCCTGTAGCAAGCCTCGACCCCGTCCTAGCGCACTCCATCATGCAATACCTAGAAGACATCAACCAGGACAGCGACGTGACCGTCCTTTGCAGCCTCCACTTCCTCGACCTTGTGCATCGATACGCTAGGAGCGTTATCGCCCTCAATGATGGCAAGCTGATGTTCCAAGGAACGCCTAAGGAGATTGACGACGCCAAGTTCAAGGAGATCTACGGAAAGGAGGCTGAGCGTGTCGGATAGCAAGAACAAACGCTCCCGCCGATCCAAGTGGATCGTGTTTGGGCTCATTGCCTTTGTGTTGTACGGACTTGCCGTTCGCACCACCGACGTGGACTTCGCTCAGGTTCGCAGCGAAATACGGCAAACCCAGCTCACGCGCATCTTGCGCGCGCTCGCTCATCCCGATTTGGTGAGCTACGAACGCGACGAAGTATCTATCGAAGCTCTGTTACAAGTCCCCTGCGCTGGAGAACCCCCAGCTGGCGACACAAGCGGCGCGTATATCGTCCTGACTCCAACGTGTGCGTCACCGGGGGAAGAAGTGGTTATTCACGGATATAACTTTGAAGCGAACTCCGATGGGATCGCCCGATTCATTCCTGACTCTGAGATCCCAGTCACCATACGACTTGAGCCATTCTCAGCAGGAGAAGACGGCGAATTCGAGATCACCATCAAGACACCCGATCGAGAGTCGACCAAACCTCAACAGGTCCTCGCTGTCACAGCGCAACCAGTTGGGACCTGGCTAAATCGAGCATCGGTCGTCAATGAGGAAACAGGTGAGACGCTCCTCTCTCCGCGTTTCTCTCAGAACGGAATCGATACTCTCGACAAGATTATCGAGACGGTGTTTATGGCTCTCCTTGCCACCACCGTTGGAACCTTGCTTGCTCTCCCCTTGTCGTTCATCGCCGCGCGTAACCTGATGCGCGATATCTCGATGACTATCACTGGGCTTGCGACCATTCTCATCTCGGTTCCCTTCGGACTCTGGGGCGGTATCCAGGTCGCGAGATGGATTAACGACGCCCTTGGAATTGCCAGTTCAAGCCGCTGGCTACTAGCAGCGCTAGTCACTGCCATCCCGCTCGCAATTATCTTCGCCATACGGGCTGTCTTCAACGAGGATGACACAGAAGAGAAGACAAGGACGGAGCGGATTCAGCAGGGCACCGTTACCGCCGTTGCCGGTGTTGCTGGGATCTTCTGGCTTGGTGCGTTAGCCCAACTGCTGAAAGCAATCGGTCACCCGCTGCCGCCCCAAGCACAGCAGGGCTTCTGGGATTTCATTCCTAACTTTATCTATGTCCTCGGAGACGTCGGAGAGTTGACGCTAGTTGTAATCACAACTCTGGTGGGCCTACGGGTCGCAGCAAAGTTTGCCTCGCGCCTCGCCGACTCGCTCACCAGCCGCCGGAGCAAGGGTTCCTTAGACATCATCAACGTCCCCCTCGCTGCCGTCGCTGGGGGTGTCAGTGCTGTGCTTATCATGCGAGTGGTCGACTGGTTCTATAACTACCGGGATCCGGCCATCACCCTGTGGGCTCCAATCGCGATCGGTGCGTTACTTGGAGCCTTCTTGGCCCTGCGGAATCGCACGCTGGGAACTGTCAACGTCGGACTCTTGTCCTACTACGCGGCTCGGACCGTCTTCAATACGCTCCGTTCTATCGAACCTCTCATCATGGTGATTGTCGCTGTTGTCTGGGTGGGCTTTGGCCCGTTTGCTGGCTCAATCGCGCTGGCCCTTCACACCACGGCCTCACTCGCCAAGCTCTACTCAGAGCAGGTGGAGAACATCGATCAGGGGCCCGTAGAAGCCATCCGAGCGACCGGCGCGACAAGACTCCAGACAATCATGTACGGGGTGGTTCCACAGATCACGCCACCGTACCTCTCGTTCACCATGTACCGCTGGGACATCAACGTACGTATGTCCACCATCATCGGTTTCGCTGGTGGTGGAGGTATCGGATTCCTACTCAGCCAAAACATCAACCTGCTCGAGTACCGCGACGCAGCCGCCCAAATGCTGGCCATCGCGATAGTGGTAGCCACCATGGACTGGATCTCTGCAAGGCTGCGGGAGCGCTTGGTCTAGATCTTGTTCTAGACCAAAACCTAAACCACCCCTGAGAACTCGGGCTGGCGGCTACCTCGGGCTACCCATTCGAGCCCTTGTGCAGCTCTCCCGGCCCGCCTTCTAATTAAACGGGTAAGGGAGCGCAACGGCATGGATGTCACCTCATAAACACGAAAGCCGCAGCGAAGAGGCTACGGCTTTCGTTGGTGTTGGTGGTGCCCAATTGTCTCATGTCTCTGGGCAACGTGCAACAGATTCCTGACCTTTTGTTGGCTACTGGTAGTCCTCAATTGGAGGACAGGCGCACACAAGATTCCGGTCTCCGAAACCGTTGTCAATCCGGCCCACCGGAGGCCAGTACTTGAGGCCAGTGCCACTGCCGGCTGGGAAAGCCGCCTCAGAACGCTGGTAGCTCCGATCCCAGGCCTCGGCCGTCACATCCTCAGCGGGATGGGGGGCGTGACGCAGGACCGAGTCCTCGATACCAACAGCTCCCGAGGCGACGACCTCGATCTCTCTCTTGATCTGGAGCATTGCGTCGCAGAATCGATCAAGTTCACCCTTGGACTCAGACTCTGTCGGCTCGATCATGAGCGTTCCTGGAACCGGGAAGCTCATCGTTGGAGCGTGGAAACCGAAGTCGATAAGGCGTTTGGCGATATCGTCAACTGACACTTCGGTCTCACCGGTGATACCCCGAATATCGATGATGCACTCATGTGCAACAAACCCGTGGTCACCTGTGTAGAGCACCGGGTACTCCTCCGCGAGGCGCTGAGCCACGTAGTTAGCGTTGAGCACTGCTACCTCCGACGAGCGACGCAACCCTTCCTCGCCAAGCATCTGGATGTACATCCAAGTGACCGGCAGAACTCCTGCCGATCCATAGGGGGCGGCTGCGACCGCTCCCCCGGCGACACCAAGATCCACCTCGCCGTGTCCTGGCAGGAACGGCTGCAGATGAGCGCCAACTCCAATGGGCCCAATCCCTGGACCGCCACCGCCGTGAGGAATCGAGAAGGTCTTGTGCAAGTTTAGGTGAGACACGTCCCCTCCAAACTGGCCGGGCTTGGCAATGCCCACCATGGCGTTGAGATTGGCGCCATCAAGGTACACCTGCCCCCCGTGGCTGTGGATAAGGTCACAGACTTCGGTGACGTTCTCCTCGAATACGCCATGGGTAGACGGGTAGGTGATCATCAAAGCGGCCAGATTGGTTGAGTGCTCCGCCGCCTTCGCCCGGAGATCATCCATATCGATCTCACCGTCATCTGTTGTGGCAGTAACCACCACCTTCATCCCGGCCATCACGGCGGAGGCAGGATTGGTTCCGTGTGCTGAGGCAGGGATGAGACACACGTTCCGATGGCCTTCGCCTCTGCTCTTGTGGTAGCCGGCGATAGCTAGGAGCCCGGCGAACTCGCCCTGTGATCCAGCGTTTGGCTGCAAGCTGACCGCCGCGTATCCCGTGATGTCACAAAGGAACCGCTCTAGGTCGGAGATCAGCTCTAGGTACCCGGCGGCCTGACCAAGTGGAGCAAACGGATGCAGGTTGGCGAATTCTGGCCAGGAAATCGGCTCCATAGACGCCGTCGAATTGAGCTTCATGGTGCACGACCCCAACGGAATCATGGCCCGATCGAGCCCAATGTCCTTGTCAGCAAGAGTCTTCATATAGCGCAGCATCTCGGTCTCAGAACGCATCGTGTTGAAGATCGGGTGCGTAAGGAACTCAGTCGCCCTCTCTTCGACAATCCCAGCGGCAGCCTGATCAGATAACTCCAGTCCTAACACAGAGGCCACCGCGGTTAACGTCGACTCGTCTGTTGTCTCGTCAACCGAGATACCAATCCGAGAGTCCGAAACTCTTCGAAGGTTGAGACCTTCGGCCAGGGCGGCCGCTACCGCAACGTCCGCGCCTTCAGTTACTTCCACGGTAAGCGTGTCGAAGAAGGAGTCGTTCACAAGCGTATGAGGAGACGCATTAATCGCAGCTGCCAACCGGCCTGCCTTGTGGTTCACCTCGGCGGCGATAGCCCTCAGGCCCTCGGGACCGTGGTACACGGCGTACATGGACGCCACTACCGCAAGCAAGACCTGCGCTGTGCAGATGTTGGAGGTGGCTCGCTCCCGGCGAATATGCTGCTCTCTGGTCTGCAAGGCAAGGCGAAGCGCAGGTCGCTGCGCAGAGTCAACGCTGACCCCAACCAGACGCCCAGGCATTGAACGTTTGAGCTTGTCGCTGACCCCCATGTATCCCGCGTGTGGACCGCCGAACCCCATCGGAACCCCGAACCGCTGCGTGGAACCAATGACCACATCAGCACCGAGAGCACCGGGAGCTTCCAGCAGGGTTAGGGCGAGGAGATCCGCAGCAACAGCTACGTCCGCTCCAGCCACTTGGGCCCGCTCGACGATCGCCCTCAGATCTGGAATGGCACCGTAGGAGCCCGGGTACTGCACGAGAACACCAAAGTACTCGTCCGTAACGTCGTGAGGATCTCCTACGACGACGCTAAGTCCCAGCGGAGTCGCTCGGGTCTGGAGGACAGCAAGGGTCTGCGGATGTACATCACTATCTACAAGAAATGTATCTCCTCGCTTGCCCCTCGTACCTCGATGAAGCAGGGTCATCGCTTCGGCAGCCGCAGTGGCTTCGTCGAGTAGAGACGAATTGGCGATGTCCATTCCTGTGAGGTCACTCACCATTGTCTGGAAGTTGAGCAGAGCCTCAAGACGCCCCTGGGAAATCTCCGGTTGGTAGGGGGTATAGGCCGTGTACCACGACGGGCTTTCCAAAATATTGCGCCTGATGACCGCCGGGGTAACAGTCCCGTAATACCCCTGCCCAATGAGCGTCGTCACCACCTGGTTCTTGTCAGCGAGGCCTCTTAGGACTGCCGTAGCCTCGACCTCGGAGAGGCCTCGACCAAGCCCCAACTCTGGATTCCGAATCGACCTGGGGACGGTCTTGTCGATGAGTTCCCCCATGTCACTGACACCCAACGAGTCGAGCATGGCATCGATGTCGTCTTGGCGGGGCCCAATGTGTCGATCTGAAAAGTCCATGGTCTTAGCCTCGGTAGTAACGGTGGGGAGCGAACGGCAGGGACGCCACGGTCATGGCAACTTCCTTGCCTCGCTGATGGGCAGTGATCTGGGTTCCGACTTCGACGAAGGCTGGCTCAACAAACCCCATCGCCACCGGAGCTTCAACGGTTGGACCAAAGCCACCAGAGCTGACAAACCCGATCTCGCGACCGTTTTCATCGTGCAGCGTTGAGCCTTCGCGTACAGGCCGTTTCTTAGATTGGATGCCGACACGTTGCCGAGTGACACCGCTGCTGATTTGATCGAGGATGATCGTATCTCCCAAGAAGCCGCCCTCCTCTCGACGCTTCTTCTGGATGGCCCAGGTGAGACCGGCTTCTATGGGAGAGATCTCTTCTGAGAGGTCGTGGCCGTAGAGGCAGAGTCCAGCTTCTAGACGGAGGCTGTCTCGAGCAGCGAGACCCGCGAGTTTGATGCGTTCTTCTTGGAGAAGCATTTGGGCGAAGGCAGCCGCACCGTCGGCTGGGACGATGAGCTCGAACCCGTCCTCCCCCGTGTAACCCGAGCGGGAGGCGAAAGCGTTCACTCCGCCAATCTCTACGTCGGCACCAAAGCCGAAAGTGAGTTCAGCAACGTCGCTTCTGTGCTCGCTGAGGACACTGGCAGCCTGCGGGCCTTGCAGGGCAAGAATCGCCATTGGCTGGAGATCCGAGATCTCGCACCGATCGCCGATGTGTCGGCGAATGTGATCAAGGTCATTGTGTTTAGTGCCGGCATTGAGCACGAGCTGTAAATGATCGCCCCGGTTGGTCACGATAAGATCGTCTATGACTCCGCCTGATTCGTTAGTGAGGAATGTGTAGCGCCCCCGGCCCTCCGCGACAGGAGTGATGGACGAGGGAACGATCGTTTCAAGCGCGGCCGCCGCGTCGTCGCCGGTCAGTCGGACCACACCCATGTGGGACACATCGAAGAGAGATACGGCGGTTCTCGTCCAATTGTGCTCGGCCACCGCGCCATCTTCGTAGCGCATCGGCATGTCATAACCAGCGAACTCGCCAAAGCGAGCACCGCGAGCAGCATGCAAGTCGTGAAGCGGAGTAACTAGTGCCATGAGAACCTCAGTCGACGCGAACATCTATCCGCCCGACTGTCCCTGGTGCCTGAGAGATTCACCTTGCGGTTTACTCCTTCGGCGGGGGCTCGCGCCCCAACTCTCCAGCCTTGCCTCGCCCTGCGGTCCGGTTGCCTGAGAGTTTCCGGGTTCGTTGCTCCTTCGGCGTCCATACTTGGACTCTCCCGCAGGGGTCGTAAGCGAGGCTGATGTTAGCGGGAACGAAGCCAACTTGGGTTGGGTTGCTGTTGCTGTGGCCGCTATTCGGTTGGAGGCTCAGGAGAGAACGAGCGCAGAAAGATCCTCCAAGGCCGTAATGGTATGGGTCGGCAATACTCCCCGACTCAACGCTGTCTCCCCGGGGTTGTACCAGCAGGTATCGATGCCGTAACTACTGCCACCACGAACATCTGAACTCAAACTGTCGCCAACCATTAGTACGTCAGCCTTAGAGGGACCGCCCATACGCTCGAAGGTGATGTCAAAGATCTCGTTTCCTGGCTTAGCCATGCCGACTTCCCCCGATATGACGATCGCCTCGAAGTACTGATCAAGATCTAGGCGAGCGACCCGGGCGCGCTGAATGGCTCCCACACCGTTGGTCACCATCGCAAGAGAGGCCTGCGAGGCAAGTGTGTCCAAGACGTCAAGAGCTCCGGGGTACAGCTCACCGTTGGCTCCCATACCTTCTGAGTAGATGTCTGCCATTTCTTGCGGGCTTAGCGGCGATCCAATCTTCGGGCTCAGCAGCTCAAACCTCGACACATGCACCTCATCAGGCGTCAGTACCTGTTCCTCCACCTGCCGCCAGAGCGCCATGTTGATCACCTCGAAGGCGAGAAAATGCTCCGCAGAATCATCGAACCCACACGCTGCCATGAGTTGACGAAAGGCTGCCTTTGACGAAGCGTCGCTGTCAAGAAGGGTGTAATCAAAATCAAGAAGAACCGTCGAGTAGCCCACCTCGAAACCATAACTTGGACGCAAACCTAGCCCAGAACCAGCCCCCGCCCGATGCCGAGGGATGGCCTTGTCTTCGCTTAGGCAGGCTTTGCCAATGACGCCACTCGTGAGCCCACCTTTCTTGGATTTCGGCACTCAGGCAGCGGCTCTGAGCTACCAACTCGACACGGGTGGCTCCCTTTACTTGAGGTGCGCTGAAATCCTCACAGCTTCTGTTGCAAGATGGGCGATGCCAATCCCCCGATAGGCCCAGCCAGCCAGCATGAGACCAGAGTTGGCCCGTTCGAGATCGGCCATGCCAGCAAGTCGAGCTCGATGGTTGAGGTCATATTGCGGGATGCCCGTGCGGTTCCTCACTACCTTCGACCACGATGGGGCCACCTCTACCTTGAGGGCACGCTCCATGTCCGCGATCACAGTGGCAACGATCTGACCATCAGAATGGTCGACAATGTCCGGGTTTCTAGTTCCGCCGACAATGGCCTTTGCTAGGGATCTGCCTTCGGCCGCCCTGCTCGGGCCAAACGATGACTCGAAAAGACACCCGAGGGTCGCTGCGGCCACGCCCGGCCCTGTCAGGAATCCGAAGCCGTCGGGGAGCGGGACTTCCTCGAAGAGTTCGCAAAGGTCAGCCTGAAGCTGTAGGTAGAAGTCCCTGATGCCGTCTCGATCCAGGCTCATACATGGACCTCCACGGAGACCATTTCAGCAACCGCGTCTACCCACGATTGGTGCTCGTTTACGCACGGAAGGAGGAGGAGATCGTCGCCACCGAGTTGTATCCATTGGTTTCGCAGCCGAATCCCGATTTCTTCGAGGGTCTCTAGACAGTCAGAGACAAACGAGTTGGTGAAGACAGCAAGCCGACGGATACCCGCGTCGTGGAGTCCTTGCAGCACCTTGTCTGTCTGAGGGGTGATCCAAGGCGTACCAGCAAGACGAGACTGGAAGGACGTTGACTCCGATCCTGCGGGAAGCTCAAGCCCAGAAGCAACCAATCGAGTCGTCGCGAAGCATTGGGCGCGATAACACCGTCGATTGACGGACGAGATCTCGTCACAGCAATCATCAGACGCGAAACAGTGGTCGCCCGCCGGATCAGCCTTCGTGATATGGCGTTCCGGAAGTCCGTGGTAGGAAAAGAGAATGTGATCAGGTGCGAATACATCAAGCTCAGGAGCACCAACTTCCGCGATTGTGCGTATATACCCAGGGTGGTCGTAAAACTCCGGTAAGAATGAGACCGGAGGGATGTTCCACATGGCGCCCATAATCTCCATCGTCTTCATAACGGCGGACCCTCCCGCCGACGACGCGTACTGGGGAAAGAGCGGGAGCACCCGAATCTCTGATACTTCAGCAGCAAGGAGTTGATCAATCGCTGAACGGATCGACGGAGACCCATACCGCATGCCGAACTCCACTCGGTATCCACGGCCAAGTCTCTCTTGGACAGCGGCTGTAAGAGCTTCAGTGTGGAGCAGGAGAGGCGAGCCTTCCTCCGTCCAAATCAATCGGTATGCCGCAGCCGATCGGCGAGGTCGGAACGGGAGAATCGCGCCGTAGAGAAGCAGAGCTCTGAGGGGGGCGGCTACGTCCATTACCCGCGGATCAAAAAGGAACTCTGCAAGGTATTTGCGAACATCCCTGACCGATGGTGTGTCGGGCGTACCTAGCTGTAATAGGAGTACACCAGCGGGTTGGTTTGTCTTCACGTAGGCACAACGTTAGAAAGGAGAGCACCCGACAGACAGGCGGCTCTATTGCGAACAGCACGTCGATAAAAAGCTTAGAAATCACCGGCCTTGTAATCGCTATGAAACGTTTCTAGGCGACCGATCAAGCTCACAAGCGACGCAACCAGAAGGGCTTCAGAAGTCGAAACCTCAAGACTGGTGGCTCCCTCAGATGGCCCCATCCGCCATTCGGGCACCTTCCCCAAAGGTGGACAAGCAAGCGCGACCGCACCAGGGCTTCAGCCGCCGATAAAGCTCATCTCTACTTTTTGCCAGTCTGTCGTGTGGTCACTGCGGATCTGGGAGTAGCGATCTTCCCGGCGGAGCCAAACGCTAGCGATGAGGCCCTTCAGCTCTTCGAGTCCGTGGCCCTGTTTTATCGCCTTGTTGAGGTTGGTGCCCCCGCTTGCGAAGAGGCAGGTGTAGATCGAGCCCTCCGCTGAGAGACGTGCTCGGGTGCAGCTGTCACAGAAGGGAGCGCTGACCGACGTGATCACCCCGATTTCACCTTGACCATCTGTGTATCGATAGCGCTTGGCTACCTCACCCAGATAGTTGGGGTCCGTGGGCTCAACCGGCCACCGGGTGGCAATGGCGTCGACAATCTCAGCGCCGGTCACTACCTGATCCATCGCCCAGCCGTTGGTCGTCCCGACGTCCATATACTCAATGAACCGCAGAATGTGGGGTGTCCCCCGAAAGTGCTCAGCCGTCTCCAACAGGGTGTGGTCGTTGACGCCCCTCTGCACCACCGCATTGATCTTTATCTCCCCGAACCCGGCTGCTTCTGCCGCGGCGATCCCCTCGAGGACATCTGGGACACCGAAGGGTGAGTCCGTCATCGCATCAAAGACCTCTGTGTTGATCGAGTCCAAAGAGATGGTGAGTCGATCAAGTCCAGCATCTCTTAGCGCGACGGCGTGCCGACTCAGTAGGGAAGCATTGGTGGTCATGGCAATGTCATCAATACCTTCGATCGCCGACAGCATCTCCACGAGCGCGGGCAAGTTCTTCCGCAGAAGCGGTTCGCCGCCGGTGAGCCGGATCTTGTTGACTCCCAGCTCAGCGAAGGCGTTAGCGACAATCGTGATTTCCTCGAAGGTGAGAAGTTGATCACGACTCAGGTACTCGAAATCATCGAAGACCTCTCTCGGCATGCAGTAACGGCACCGGAAGTTGCACCGGTCGGTAACCGATATCCGAAGATCTTTGAGAGGTCGTGCCATAGTGTCGAGCATCAGACGCGAGAATAGCCTCCTCAAGAAGACATACTTACGGCTACACATTTCAACAAGAGGTTTGCAGTGGCTAAAAGCAGTATTGAACAAGTCCTAGCTCAGGACCGCGAAGAATGGGTTGCCGCCAACGCTGCAGTTCAGCTCGACGTCCGCGAGCCGAAAGAGTGGGGCACCGGAACCATCGAAGGCGTGACAAAGATCAGCATGGGTTCGATTCCAGCCCGCCTAGACGAGCTCAACGAGGAAACCCCCCTATTAGTGATTTGCCGTTCAGGCCAGCGAAGCCAGAAGGTTGCACAGTTCCTCGCCGCACAGGGATATGAAGCAGCCAACCTCTCTGGAGGAATGATCGCCGTAGCTAAGCATGTTTCTCAGTAGGCTCTCGGCAGCCCGCTGACATCCATGTTTGATCTTCTGACTCCTGAGCAGTGGGCTTGGGCAGCCACAATCGTCTTTGCTGGAGCACTTGTGCAGGGGACAGCAGGAGTTGGCTACGCGATCGTCTCAGCGCCACTACTACGCATCGTGGCGTCAGAGCTGGTCCCTGTTTCGGTGATGATCGGGGTATGGTCGGTCGCCCTTGCCACCCTTATTAGGGAGCGGCAAGATATCAGTGCTGCCGGGATCGGATGGGTCCTAGCCGGTCGACTACCCGGAGCCTGGATTGGAGCGCTTCTTCTTGGGGTCATTCCCGCCCGCGCACTTGACATCTCCATCGGTGGGATGGTCTTGATAGCAGTGATTGTCATGGCCCTTGGGTTGGCGATCCCCTTCAACCCAAAGACCCAGTTCTTGGCAGGCCTCATCAGCGGAACCACGGGAACTGCAACCGCAGTTGGAGGTCCACCACTTGCGATGCTCTATCGGGAACGGAAGGGCCCGGAGCTTCGCTCTACGCTTGCCGTCGTTTTCCTCGCTGGACTGTCCATCAACCTCGCAACCCTGGCTGTCCGTGCACAAATCAGCGTTGATCAGCTTTTGATGGGCGTCCTACTCATTCCGCCGAGTCTTCTCGGATTCGTCGGGAGTTCTTCGCTTCGCAAGTATGTCGACGGCGAACCTCTGCGATGGGCCATCCTGATCATCTCATCCTTCGCAGCAATCTCACTTCTAGCTAAGACCTTTCTCTAGGCTCAGTCCTCCGAGTTGCAAGACCTCGCTGACGATGAACTCCTTCACTCCCTCGCCTCCGCTCAAGGTCAGGTCCAGCTGACCAGAGTCCGCCTTCAAACTCAGATCGAAATCCAAGAAGGAACAACAGACGCGTTCCTCTGCTATCCAGGCGCCGACTTCACCCACATCACCCGCAGGGAGTTGGAATCGGTAGCCCTGCGGTGTTTCGATCGGATTGGTTAGCTTCGTTAGCAGTTGCGTTGCTCTCCTGTTTGGGTCCATCTGGTTGCCCAAGATCTCGACCTTGCACGTTATCGGTTCCATTGTTCCTCCACTATTTCGGGGTTCCTTGGGTACTGTAGAACTTCGAGTTCACTTGAAGTCAAGAGGTTTCTATGAAAATCGGACAAATAGCGGTGGAAACGGGTCTTCCCACATCCACCATTCGGTATTACGAGGAGATCGGCTTGATCTCCGCTCCCCCGCGAGTGAGCGGCCAGCGGGCCTTCACCAGTGACGTCGTCGACCGCCTCCTACTTATCAAGCTGGTGGCAAAACTCGGATTCTCTCTCGAGGAGATAAGACAGCTCGTCGGAGGCCTAGAGGAAGGTGATCCGCACGCAGCGCCCTGGGCCGAGTACGCGAACGCAAGACTTGCTGACATTGATGCACAGATCGACGACCTCCAGCGGGTGCAGGGCCGACTTCGTGAAGCCATCAGGTGTTCGTGTACTGATCCTGAGGCCTGTGTCCAAACCGGCGGCCGTTGACAGACATCACTCAGTCGGTTCGATGAACCAGGCGCCGCCGACATCACTCCTTTCGCGGCTGAAGATGGCTCCTGCTCCGAGCCCGCCCAGGAGCAGTGCCAGTGGTATCCGCAATATCGGAATCTGGATAAGCAGCATGAAAGCGATACTGGTTGCGGCGTATCCCGCGTAGTAGCTCAGCTTTCCTCGGGACAACCATTTACCCAAACCGGCCAGAACCGGTACAAACCCAACGAACGCTGCCGCTCCAATCACGGTGAGGGAGATGAACGTGATGACGACAGCCGCCAGCTGCACTACTGGCTTGCTGTCACCTCGAAGCCCGCTCGCCACCATGAAAAGAGTTCCAGCGAACAGCCAAGGTATCAGCCAAAGAACCCACCCTCTCATCAGGGTGCCAAGCGGCGCCGACGACACTTCCTTGGTCGCCTTCATCAGCCACTGAGGACTCACCCAGTTTACGAGCGGGCCTAACAGCAGCATGACCAGAGTCCAGATGACCCAAGCAAGAACAAGGGCCGCCTGCACCTGCAACGGCTTCCCCGTTGAACCGACCTGCCGACTACTCCCTTGGATGAAGACGCTGTCGACCACCGTCAACTCTCTAGTCACCACCACGTCACCGTCGATCTGGGCGTTACCTAGGAGGTCGACATCAGCACCATGGGTATGCACTGAGCCGTTCACCGTACCGCTTATTGCAAGCTCGGAACCCAAGACATCAAGGCTTCCGTTAACGGTGCCGCCGACAGTCGTGCGACGCGAAAAGACCTGCACATCACCAGAGACACTCCCGTCGACCACCACTGTGCCAGCAGCGATGAGCAGATCCCCGCCGATCTCACCCGATTTGACGACCTGAAGCCTGCCGGCAAGACCGCGAACATCACCAGTCACGCTGCCAGCAATGTTGACGCTGCCGCCGGCCACCAACACGTCGCCCTCCACCCTGCCGTTGATTACGACGTCGCCGAAGCTACCGACAATGAGGTCCCCTTTCACGACGCCGTCAATCCGGGCATCGTTGCTCAGGACGTGCAGGTTGTGCTCCATCGTCTGCCCATCCTGCAGGATGTAGGTGACGTCTCCAACGAGTTCTCCCGCGATAGCAGGCGCGCCGCTCAGTATCGTGAGAAGGAGGCCCAGTAGCGCCACGTCACGCCACTTCTGGAGCGCTCTCCTCGTCATTACAGTTTCAGGGCTTCGATGATGAAATCGATGGTGGGCCCCGGGTAGGTTCCTAAGAAGATCGTCATGACGACACCTGCGAGCACCACAACCTTCTGGTTGAGCGCCATGCTGACCGTTGCGTCACCCTCTTCAAAATACATCGCGACAATTAGGCGCAGGTAGAAGAAGAAAGCAGCCACCGACATCACCAATGAAATGACCACCACGAAGTGGAAACCTGCCACCCACGCAGTAGAAAATACTGCGAACTTGCCGACGAACCCCGATGTCAGCGGCATGCCCGACATCGAGAGCATGAAGATGGAGATACTTCCAGCCAGAACCGGTGAGGATCTCCCCAAACCACGGAACTGTTCGATTGAGGCGCGCCCGTCACCCGAAACTACAGCCAAGAGACCGAAAGTCAACACAAGCGTTACTGAGTAGGTTCCCAAGTAGAACATCGTTCCTGGGAAGCCCGAGTTGCCTGTTGTAACGTCGATGAACCCGACCGAGACTCCGATAAGCATGAAACCAGCGTGTGCTATCCCTGAGTAGGCGAGCATTCGCCTCACGTCGTCCTGTCGGATCGCGTACAACGTGCCCAAGATCACCGAAACGGTAGCGACCGCAACGAGCGGTGTTTGCACCTTCCCAAATACGGGGAAGAGCGGGAACTGGACCATGCGAAGGATCGCCGCGAAGCCCGCCACCTTGGCAGCTGCCGCGATGAATCCCACCATACGTCCAGGAGCTCCTTGGTACACATCTGGAGCCCAGAAGTGAAATGGCGCCGCTGTGACTTTGAACAACAAACCCACCAGGAGCAGCGCTATTCCGACTACCGCGACAAGGGGCACCCCTGTCGCATGGCCTGCAAAGGGTCCGCTTAGGATCAGCCCGGGTGCCTCAAGCGCTGTATTGAACGAGTTGAAGACCCCGCCATAGCTGAGGTCTCCAGTTCCGGTGTAGATGAGGGCAATCCCGTACAAAAGGATCGCCGACGCCATGGAACCCATCAAGAAGTACTTCATGGCGGCTTCGTCGGAGTCCTTTGAGGGACTGCCAAGTGCAGTCAGGATGTACAGGCTGATGGAGCCCACCTCGAGACCGAGGAAGAGCATCATGAAATGCCCAGCGGAGACCATGAACATGAAGCCTGCTGTCGCAAGCATCATGAGCGCCACAATTTCTGGAGCCTTCGTCTGGTGATCCTCCACAAACTCCCAGCTCATTACGAAGGCGAGAATCGCGACCACGTAAAGCAGACCGACCCATAGGATCGACGTCGAGTCCAAGGTAACCATGCCACCGTATCCAGCACTTGTTACCGCATCAGGCAGGACGAGCGCTTGTTTGGTCAGGGCAGCAGCCGTCATCGCCAAAGTGAAGGCAGTCAGCGCTTTGAGCGTCCAGGGGCGGACATCCTTCGACGTGCCGATTAGGAGGACCAGCACCGCTCCAAGCGTGAGGGCTGCTTCTGGTGCCACCGTTAGGAGGTTGAAGAGTTGGGTCGTCATTCGCTCACTCCAGAGGTGGAAGAGACCACGTACTCGACAATCGCATCCGTCGACGGCTCAATCTTGTCCAACAAGATCCGCGGGAACAACCCGAGCACCAACACCAGCACAATGAGAGGTACGAACAGAAGCTTCTCCCCCGCACTGAGGTCTCGAACGGCCCTATTCTCCTCGACGGTTGGCTCTCCGGTGAAGACCCGTTGGTAGGCCCACAGCAGATAGACCGCCGCCAGGATGACACCGGTTGCACCTATGACGGCGGCCCACGGCAGCGTGCCGAACGAGCCGATCAGAATGAGGAACTCACCTGGGAATCCCGCAAGTCCCGGGAGCCCAACCGACGCAAAGCTGAGGAAGAGGAAGACACCAGCCAAGATGGGAGCCGGTTTGGCAAGTCCCCCAAAATCAGCGATCTTCTTGGTATGACGTCGTTCGTACAGCAGGCCCACAAGCATGAAGAGTCCGCCCGTGATCAGCCCGTGATTAACTCCCTGCAGAACCGCACCGGCGGCACCAGACCTGGTCATCGAGAAGATACCCAGCACGATGAATCCGAGGTGGCTGACAGAGGAGTAAGCGACCAGTTTCTTGATGTCCGGCTGCACAATCGCCACTGCAGCGCCGTACACAATCCCTATCACAGCGAGCACAGCAACGATTCCCATGTAGTCGACGGAAGCCTGAGGGAAGAGCACCAGGTTGTACCGAATGAGTCCGTAGGTTCCCAACTTCAGCATTACCCCTGCGAGCAGTACCGACCCTGCTGTCGGTGCTTGTACGTGAGCATCCGGCAGCCACGTATGGAAGGGGAAGAGCGGGACCTTGATCGCGAAGGCCAAAGCAAACGCCCAGAAGAGCCACGCCTCGGCCCCAGCGCTCAACTCAACACTGTTGAAGATGTCGGAATATTCGAAGCTCCAAAACCCCGTCGTTGCTAGGTGTTGGGCGCCCAAGTACAGAATGCCCGAGAGCATGAAGGCTGACCCAAATGCGGTGAACAGGAAGAACTTTATCGCTGCGTAGATCCGATTCTCCGAACCCCAGATTCCGATGATGAAGTACATAGGAATCAACACCGCTTCAAAGAACACAAAGAACAAGATCAGGTTGAACGCCAAGAAGACGCCGAACATACCGGCCTCAAGGAAGAGAATCATCGCAACTAAAAGCTTGGGATTGTCAGACACTCGACTTGAGATACCGATGCTCAGCGGCACCAGAACCGCCGTCAATAGAACAAGTGGCAGCGAGACACCATCAACCGCAAGATGCCACCAAACACCAAGCTGTGGGATCAATACCTTGCCTTCACTGAACTGCGCCGGACCGATGTTCTCGAACGCGGTGAACAGCCAGGCAACGAGACCTACAGGCACGGCCGACAAGGCCATCCCAACAGGGACGGCCAGGTTCGGTCGATTCTTAGGGAGGAAGCCCACTATCACGGCCGCCACGAGCGGGGCGGCTATCAGTACTGAGAGGATTGGAAAGTCCATCAGCTACCTCCCCCTACTCATAAGAATCCACACGACCAGACCGATCGTCCCCGAAAGGATCCCGACTCCGTAGCTTCGGACGAATCCTGTCTGAACCAATTGAAGCTTCGCTCCCGTCCAGCCAACAACGCTGGCCACTCCGTTGACAGCGCTGTCGATGACCTTGTTATCGAACTCAGCGGCGCCTTCAGCGAGCGTCCCGAGCGGCTTCACGACAAACCGCTCGTAACCAGAGTTGATGTTCCAACCGTTTTCGAAGAAGTTCATGCGCAATGCGTAGCGCTCGAGGAGATGTGCCCGTGCTTCAGCGCTGCCTCGGTAGAAGAGCCACCCCGCAGCCACACCGGCCACCGCGACCACGATAGAGATTGCGAGCAGGAGGTACTCAAGGGTTCCATCTGGGGCATGTTGTTCGTGGACTGCAGCAAACACTGGATGCAGGAAGTTGCTGAAGCCAGTGAAGAACGGAGTATTCATGAGGCCACCCACAGCAGCCAGCACAGCCAGTATCACAAGCGGCACGGACATGGACTGTGGTGACTCATGGGGTTCGATTCCTTCATCCCAGTTCGGTTCTCCTAGGAATACCATGAAGAACCACCTCGTCATGTAGAACGCTGTGAGCAACGCGGTTACCAGACCAAGGGCCCAAATGGCTTGATAGACGCCCCCTCTTGCGAACGCCGCAGCGAGGATTTCGTCCTTCGACCAGAACCCCGCCAGAGGAGGAATCCCAGCGATAGCAAGGGTTGCCACAGCCATCGTCCAGCCGGTGACTTTCATCTTCTTGAACAGCCCACCCATCTTGCGCATGTCCTGTTCGCCACCCATGGAGTGAATCACGCTTCCAGCACCCAAAAAGAGCAACGCTTTAAAGAACGCGTGTGTGACCAGATGGAAGATGCCGGCGGAATACGCGGCTGAACCCACGCCGATGAACATGTATCCAAGTTGAGAGATGGTGGAGTAGGCCAATACCTTCTTGATGTCGTTTTGGACCACGGCGATCGTCGCCGCAATAAACGCCGTCACAACTCCCACCAACGCGACAGTGGTGAGCGCCGTGGTGCTGAGGTCAAAGATCGGCGCAGTCCGGGCCACCATGTAGACGCCGGCAGTCACCATCGTGGCAGCGTGGATCAGAGCTGATGCCGGGGTGGGTCCGGCCATGGCGTCTGGGAGCCAGACGAAGAGGGGCATCTGTGCCGACTTGCCGGTGGCACCCAGCAGCAACAGGAGCCCAATAGCTGTGGCGGTTCCACCCGCGATCTGAGCTGCGGGGTTATTCAGGACAACTCCGAAGTCGAAGGTCCCAAAGTGCTTGAAGATGAGCATGAGCGCGATCAGGAAGCCGAAGTCGCCGACCCGGTTGAGCACGAACGCCTTCTTCGCAGCTGCGGGTGGGAGATCGTGAGTGAACCAAAAGCCGATGAGGAGGTAGGACGAAAGACCGACGAGCTCCCATCCCAGGAACACCATGGCGAAGTTGCCAGCCAGCACCAAGATCAGCATTGAAGCGGCGAAGAAGTTGAGGTAAGTGAAGTACCGGCTGAAGCGTTCATCTCCGTGCATATACCCAATCGAGTACACATGAATCAGCGAACCGACACCTGTTACCAGGAGCGCCATGGCGATGCTCAGCGGATCCCACTGAATCGTGAAGCTTGCACCCAAGCTAGGCATCCAATCCCAAAGGTGGATGATCTCAGCCTCGCCTATGTCTCCTTTGAACACTGGAATCGCTGCCGCCACTGCAACACCGAAGGCACCTATCGACATCACAGAAGCGATGTAGCCTGCGAGGGGCTCCTTGAGCCGGGACCCAACTAGGTGCAATACGACCGCTCCAAGGAGCGGCAGAGCGATGATGAGCCAGACGTAATCAGTCATGCCTAACCCTTCAACTCTGAGAGATCGTCGACATTGACAGAACGGCGACGGCGGAAGACCGAGACAACAATCGCAAGGCCAACAACCACTTCTGCGGCCGCCACTACCAAGACGAAGAAGACAGCCAGTTGACCCTCAGGATTGGCGTACCCAATTCCCCCAGCAACAAAGGTGAGGTTGACGGCGTTGAGCATCAACTCGATGGACATGAACATGATGAGCGCGTTGCGACGCGTCATGACGCCTGCCATCCCGATAACAAAGAGCAGCGCAGCGAGGGTGAGATACCAGGACGGATCAACCATTGTCAGATCCTCTCCTCTTGGGCCGTCCCATGGCGAGAGCGACCGCGCCAACGGCAGCAACAATCAGCAGTATTGAGGTGACCTCGAAGGGAAGCAGCCATCCTGACGGCTCGAACGAGTCGAGGTTTCCGGGGACTCTTTGGGTACCGAACAGGACACGCCCAATCGACTCCACTGTGCCCGCTTCGCCGAGAAGTTCGGCCGAAGGAAGCGGCGCCTCGACGGTGACTCCTGGCGTCCAATCGAACAGTTTACTGGTAGCCAGGAGCAGTCCCACGCCGACGGAGCCCCCAATAACCGCCAATGCTCCAATACGTTGGAACCGCAACGACTCCTTGGTATCGAGGGTTTCGTCGATCCCTACGTACATGATCACGAACAGGAACATGGTCATGATGGCCCCGGCGTAGACCACAATCTGAACCCCCGCTACGAAATGGGCGAGCAGAGTAACGTACAACATTCCGAGTGAGAACAGCGTTCCCAGCATGCCCAGGGCCGAGTAGACGGGGTGGCGGGAAAGGATGAGTGTCAGGGCTCCGGCGACAGCGCCGGCGGCACCCATCGCGAACAGCAACTCCTGCATCAGGAGTCCCCTTCCGGTTCTTCGCTGATGGACTGACCCTTTTCTCCCTTATGGAGACCGTGGCCCGCGGTACCAGTCCAAGCTGGCACACCTTCATAGGCAGCCCTCCCTTGCGGCGAGGTGGCTCGCATCCATCCACCTGACTCTTCCAACTCCCCCATATCTGCAAGGGCGTCTTCGGGGTTCTGATGGTTAGGCGTTCCGTCTCGATCAACCAGCAACTCTGCCTTGGTGAAGATGGCATCTTCTCGGTTAGTCACTGACATCTCGAACAACTTGGTGGTGGTGATTGCTTCGGTAGGGCACGCCTCGACGCAGAGAGCGCAGAAGATGCACCGCAGCATGTTGATCTCATAGACGAACCCGAACCGCTCGCCTGGACTCACCGGATCATCCACTGGATTGTCCTGGCCTCGCACATAGATGCAGTCAGCTGGGCATACGCCTGCGCAGAGTTCGCAGCCAATGCATTTCTCCATACCGTCTTCGTACCGGTTGAGCACGTGACGACCGTGGAAGCGGGCCGGTTTGTCGCGCATCTCCTTGGGATACATGTTGGTCACACGCTCTTTCGGCATGTGTCCAAGCGTCACCTTGAGGCCCTTCCAGAAGTTCCCGATCACTGTGAATACGTCGTCAGCCATCACATATCTCCTAAAACGGCGATCCGAATTGGCGGAACGACACCACAAGGGTGGAAATGATAAGCCAGCCAACGGCCCCGGGAATCAAGCGTTTCCAGCCAAGATCCATGAGCTGGTCATATCGCATGCGAGGAAACGACGCTCTCACCCACACGAAGAGGAACAGTACGGCGGCGACTTTTAGCATGAAGTAGATAAACGAAAGTCCGACCCCCAGCCAACCGTGCATCGAGTCAAGGAACGGACCGCTCCAGCCCCCGAGAAACAGGGTTACGGCGATGGCAGACATCGTGAACATATTGAGGTACTCGGCTAGGAAGAACATCGCGAACCGCATGCCTGAGTACTCCGTGTGGAAACCGGCGACAATCTCCTGCTCAGCTTCCACGAGGTCGAACGGCGCTCGATTAGTTTCGGCGAAGATCGCGATCATGAAGATCACGAA
>Ga0302135_10000267_pt1 | contig 32037 bp, 29 predicted proteins | sample CBN3_surface_MG_FD_203119 | JGI IMG/M metagenome (GOLD analysis project Ga0302135, IMG submission 203119) | Marine microbial communities from Western Arctic Ocean, Canada - CBN3_32.1 | ecosystem: Environmental > Aquatic > Marine > Oceanic | place: Canada: Western Arctic Ocean | collected...
TGTCGGCATCTCCTCGGCGGAGACCTTCGGTGAGGGAGATGAGTCTTGAGAGGCTGCGGACGACGGTGGACCGGTTGATCTCCTCCGAGAGGACAGTGCGGGCTTCGCGAGTTGTCAGTTCGAAGGCTGGAATAGCGACGACCACCCGCCAGCGCAGCGCAATCGGCAGTTCGATTGGCCCACCGTTTGTGACAGCGACCAGCCCGCCGAATACTGCTCCTGCGGCGTTGTCCCCGTGGCCTTCTGCCGTTGAGGTTGCCTCGTAGAGTTCGTCGAGATCCGCTTCCCTGCCAACGGCCCGTCGGGCGGCTGCCCAACCCGAAGCGTATGCCGCCGATGAGGATCCGAGGCCTTTAGCAAGCGGGATTGAGTTATCAACCGTTAGTGAAAGTGGGTTGTCCTCTCCTACCGCTTCCTTCGCGGCTTGAATGATGAGGTCATGCCCGGATGCTGGTAGCGGATGGTCACCCACGTGGTCGGCCTTCCACTCGTCTGAGCGGATGGCTGTCACAGAGCATCTGAGCTCTAGGGAAAGCGCGATGACGTCGAACCCCGGTCCGATGTTGCCAGAGGTCGCTGGTGAGGATGCTCGTCCGATGAGTGCCATTCTTCAAGGTTAGGACGTTGCAGCGGTTGCACCGCTCTCGGACGGCGGAGAACTGATTACCCTTTGGATATGGAGCTTCTTGGCGGTGGTGCGCTTTTCGCCGAAATGATTGCCGGACTTGGTGCCGCGTTGGTGCTTGGCAACGGAGTGGCGGCTTATAGGCATAAGCGGGAGCTCATGCCGAAGGATGTAGAGGGTAGGTTCCGCCCAGGCCGGGCGATTTTCCTTTCCGTCGTTGGCGCCCTCATGGTATTCTGGGGTGTAGCGACGTTTGTGAGTTTGTGATGTTGACACGGCGGTTTCATAGACTTTTCAAGAATCTGGTTGGGACGTTCAGGGTCTACCAAGAGTCTCCTCGTGACCCGACCAAGATCCTCGAGTTGACCTCGGCGAGAGCCGACCTTGACGATGCCAGGCTCGAGATCTTCGAAGAATCTAAAGATGTCATCCGCGAGTTGCGAACGCTGCGAATCAACGACCCACAGGCCTACGCTCAGGCAATGCGAGGCAGATCCGCCGTCTGAGCGGTGACTTCGTGGCCGGGTCTCTTCTCGTCGCGCAAGAACCTAAGTATTGAGATCATGGTGCTTTCCCATGCCGTTTGTGTCTGGAGGCTCACCAGAGCGGCCTCTGACGCCTCTCGACCTATGCGATCCACCCTTCGCAGGATCAACGCCTCGACGAAATTCCTTGTGAATTCCGGGTGATACTGGATACCGAGGACCGTTTCCCCGATGAGATAGGCGGGAATGTCAGCTGTTGTCCCGCTGCCAATGATGCGGGCTCCAGCAGGCAGCGCCGTAACCACGTCTTCGTGCATGGCCAGCAGGGCTGTCGTGCCTCCCTCAAACCAAGGTTGTGCCTCCAGTTCGAGGGTTTGGACTCCCGCCGTCCACTGCGCCGCTTTCTCGACCCGACCACCGAGTGCTTGGGCGATGAGTTGGTGACCGAAGCAGAGCCCGACCATCCGAACGCCTTCAGCGTGCGCCGAACGTATGAAGCCAGAAAGCTCCTCAATCCAGGGGAGGTCTTCGTACGCTGAGTGATGCGATCCGGTGAGGATGTATCCGTCGCATTCGGCGGCGCTCTGGGGAAGTTCACGCCCAATGGCGTCGTAGAAGCGAAGTTCTACGCTCGGGTCGACTCTGAGGAGAAGTGCCTTGAACATCTCGTCGAGGTCTCCACCAGCGATGGGTCGGAGCTCCTCGTCGACGTGGTCACAGATCAGGATTCCGAGCATCACCGGAACGCTAGCTGATCGTAAGGACTTGCCAAGCTCGCGTTTGGTGGGCCAGGCTGGGCTCCAGGGTTCGATTGCGACGCCTTCAGTCGGATCCAGCCTTCGTTAGGTGGTCGCGTATGTGTTGCCTGACCTCTTCTGGTCGGTTGGCGAGCGAGGGGGTAGGAAGGCAGGGACGACATCCGGAATCTGCCGCCGGCCGAAACCGGGCGCTGGTAGCGGAAGCTTGGATTCCCCTGGCCGAGACGGGCCGGGTCGAAGCGGGCGAACCGCTTCGGGAGGCTTTCGAGTTCCTGGTGTTGGCCATCCTCGATGATGAGTTGCGGCCGCTGCTCCTTGGGGAGGGTGCGGGGCCGTGGCGGAGCCAGCTGATCTCGGTTTAGGTAAGTCGGCTACAAGCTGGCAATTCCGGACAGGACAACTCCAGCAATGATGATGGCTACGCCGACCCATCGGTCGCCGGGAATGTCCTCGGCCAAGAGCCAGCGGCTTCCTAAAAGCACGAGTACATGGGTAAGCCCGGTCGCCATGAACACAAACCCGATCTCAAGCTGTTGGAGAGCGAACATGGTGCTGACCATGGCCGTGCCAAGCGACGCCAGCCCAGCGATAACCAGCAGTCGTCGAGACTTCGAGGTGCCTGCCTTAAGGCTGAGTTGCCCAGATGCCGTCAGTAGGAGAGCACCGGCCAGAAAACCCATTAGGACCGTTCCGACTGGTTGCTTCGGTGTACGACGACGACGCCGGCTGCTATGAGTGTGGTCGCGATGATGTGCCACGGTCCCACCTGCTCGTTGTAGAGGGCCGCCACACTCATAGCCATGGGAAACGTCAGGGCCGTAAACGGATAGGTCAAACTCAGCGGGTATCGCTGGTGCGCTTTGCGCCACGTCACAAATTGACCGATACCGAGCAGTCCCGCCGCTGCCAGACCGGAGAGCTGAATTACGAAACTGTCGGCTGCTCCTGCTTCCTTGAGAATCACGCCCGAAACGATGTTTATGGTCGAAACGAGACCGATGAGCATCGCCGGTCCGAGTCTCGTATGTTTGGTGGTATCGGCGTGTGCGGCGTCCATGAGGCTCAGAAGCGTAACACTGGGCCTACGGCGACCCCGTCGGCGAACAGTGTGAGCATGTCCGAATGGCTAAGTGGATCGATGCTTGTGACGTTGCTCGGAAGGCTGAGTCCCTGGTCAGAGATGGCTTGGAGGGTACGCGGGCGCATAGGCAGAATCACAGGTCCGGGGACGGCGGCAAGAACAGCGAGTCCCTCGTGGGATAGTCGACCCGGTGTCGCGTTTTCGGCTCGATGGAGAGTCGCGGCGAAGTATTCGCTGGAGGGGATGTCCCGTCGGGTCTGAGGTATTGAGCTGACGGTGTCGCGAACCACATCGGTCATGACATCGCCCACTATGTGGACGCCAACTGTGATGCCCTCGCTAGCGAGAAGTGATGCGGCGTTCTCGCTCGGGCAGAGCAGCATGGAAGACAGTCGATCAGCCACGAGGCGATTCACCTTCAGGAATGTCCATACAATCAGGCCGGGGCCCGGCTTAGACGTGGGCGATCGGAGCATGGATCTTGACGGCGGCTAGGGATGGGGTAAGCGTGGAGTTGGTGTCCCCGTAGACCATCACCGATGTCGGGTCCCCCTTGAGAATTACTTCTTCAATCGCCCCGAGCATTCTCCGAGCCTGTTGCCCGTGCGGACCTGAACCGACTCCTAGGTGATATCTGGGGTCGGAGATGGCGAGTTCGGCAAGAAACACATCAGCCATCATCGGGTCACAGTGCTGACCGGGTATGAACCAGAATCTCTGCCACGACATTCTTCAACGCCCCAGGCACCTGTGCCGCTATTACAGATTGCGGTCCGGCGCCAGCCACTGTGAGGACTTTCATAAAGCCAGTCTAGAGTCGCACCTCAACAGTTCCTATGCTGCATGCGTTCTGGAGTCCACACAACGTCGATTGAGTCGCGTTGTCCGGGAGGCCGGCCACGGCTACGAGGGTGATTCACCGACTTCAGCTAGAATAGCCGGGGTCGACCCAGATCGGCTTTTCCTGCCCCGGTACGACTGCCTACTAAGAAGAGGATTATCGATGGCTCTGCCCGAAACGACGTTTGAGAGCTACGGCCATTCGGTCAGCATCTCAGGTCTCGATGACGATGAGTACATTTTTGGTCTGATCAAGCAGGATCGTCAGTTCTACGAGTTTGACCTCCTTGACTTTGTCAGGGGGTTGCCCCTCGGCGGCGGTTCCGTTGTCGATGTCGGTGCCAACCTGGGAAACCATACGGTCTTCTTCGCGCTCGTTATGCAGCGTCGAACGCATGCGTTCGAAGTCTCATCGAAGAATCGAAACGCCCTCACAGTGAATGTCGAAGCAAACGGAATCGGTGAGCTTGTTGTCGTCCACGACTTCGGCCTCCATTCTGAAGATGCGATGGCCACGATCCTCGAAAATCCAGAGAACATGGGCCAAACGCGGGTCATATCGATCGGGTCCGATGAGGGTTCAGCCGTCGTTTTGAAACGCCTCGATTCCGTTATTCCACCGGATGAGCGGGTTGCGCTCATCAAGGTCGACGTCGAGGGCGCTGAGCTAGACGTTCTCTGCGGAGCCGAAGCCGTTCTTGATCGAGACATGCCGGTTTGTCTGGTCGAAGGGCATCCTGGCCTCGGCTTCGATGCGCTAGGCCTGTTTTTTGCTGAACGCGGGTTTAGTCCTGTTCAGATCCTCGGACGCTCAGATAACTGGGTATTCGTTCACTCCGACCGCCTCGAGTTCCTGCAGCCCTACATTGATGCCTATGCCATTCGAATTCAGACCCGGATGCTGGCTAGCAACGATTCCCGGCTTCGGAGTCTTCAGATCCGCGCCGACCAAACCAGTCAGGGCGTAGCTGTCTTGAGAGATGACCTTGATCGCTTTGAGGACCAGCTCGGCCTCCACGCATGGTCGGCTGGGGCTCTCGGTGACGAAGTCCGAGCTTCGTCGGCACAGATTCAAGACCTCGGTGACGAAGCCCGGGCTTTGTCGGCACAGATTAAAGACCTCGCGAAAATTTTACGTGACTACTCAAGGCGGGCTGACGCCCTCTTCGAAAAGGTCGTCGAGCGTTTGGTTCCTTTGAGACGCCGGATCATGAGCCGGCTCAGGCGTGGCATCGAGGCCGGTGCTCGTGGCCTCGCCGCCAACGAAGTCACGCGGCGTGCGATAATGATCGTCGCGCCGAGGAGAATCCGCCGAAGGGCTGCCCATCGGTTTCTCGGGCGTAGACCTCAGGCTCAGAAATCGCTCGGCAAACCTTCTGGAGTTCTGACGCCGGAACCGGACCCACTCAATCCATTGCCTGAGCGACCCTCGTACGAAATGGCTGTTATATGCACGGCCTATCCTGGAGGCAAGCGTGTCTATGGCGGTGAGTTCGTACAGACACGGGTGGAGAAATATGGGGATCTTGGCCACCGCGCTCTGGTGATTGAGTCGAGCTTGGGCAACGAGCGGCCTCGGTTGGAGCACTCTGATACCGCCGACGTGTTGCGGATTTCCCCCCAACACCTCGGATTCTTTATCCGGTTCCTGGAGCCGACCGTGGCTGCCTTCTTGACTCATTCGCCATCGGTGGGAACGCTGGCTGAACTGACACGCGTTGTGCCACAGGATCGCCAGATCCATTGGTTCCACGGATATTCAGTTCGTGATTATCGACGCCTCTATTTCAACTATACGACGCCCGAATTGGCCAGATCTAGGGGCCGCCTTGACGATATCAACCGCGAACGCCTAAGCGCCGCCGCGACGTGTTTTGCGAATCCTCGCTCGACGAAGGTGTTCGTCTCCGAGTTCCTCAGGCGGGTCGCTGAGACGGACACGGGACAGAAGGCGGTCAACTCCCACGTGATTCCGAACTTTGTCGACGGCGACTTCTTCAGGTTCGCTCAGAGGACGCCCGATCAAGCTCGCCGCATGCTACTAATCCGGTCCTTCGCGAATCGTAACTATGCCAACGATATTGCGATCGAATCTATCGAGCTTCTTAGCAAGCGCCCAGGATTCAATGACCTTCAGTTCACAATTCGGGGATTTGGTCCCGAGTTCGGGCCGCTCACCGAACGGCTGTCGGACCTCAGCAATGTCGACGTGGAGGAAGGACTTCTGAGTCGTGATGCGGTCGCTATCTTGCACGCCAGCCACGGCGTGTTTCTATGTCCGACGCGATTCGACACGCAGGGCGTGTCGATGGGGGAGGCGATGGCCAGTGGCATGGTGGTCGTCACGAACGACACCACCGCCATCCCCGAGTACACAGATCCGGATTGCAGTGTTCTCGTCCGACCCGATGATCCGGTGGCATTCGCAGATGCGCTGTGGGAACTCTACGAACACCCGGAGAGGCTTCCAGAGATGTCGCGTCGAGCTTCTGAGCGGGTTCGGGCCCAATGTGGCCTCGATCAAACAATTGAGCGAGAGTTGGCGCTTATAGAAAAGGCGACGCAGGTGTTGAAGATGGTCCCCGGTGTCTGATTCTGTGACGCTTGTCATACTTTCCGATGACTGGGAGGCGACCAGCTCCGATGAGCATGGCGAACTCCTGGTCGCCTCAGTCGTAAACGGAGAACTCGTCGTGTCTGGTGTCAGCCACGACATCCCAGATCGGCGTTTTCGCCTACCTGCGGAGCCCTATAGGATTTCTAGCACCGCTGACGGTGACGACTGGCGAGCCGTGGTCAAGTGGCTGTCCGTTGTAGTTGGAGACGACGCAGTAGTAGTCGTCGATTATCACCATCCTATTCGTGACTTGATCCTCTACGCATCGGCTGCGCTTGGAATGAGATATGCACTCAGGTTTACGGCCGCTCCTGAGCGCTCGGGCGCCCCGATCTTCTACGCGGTGATCAGCAATGCAGACGCGATGGTTTTCGAGAGTGAAGCGGTTGCCGACGAATTTCATCGCCAATACCTCGCCCCGTATGTGTCAGTGAGATCACTCGTCGAACTTCGCGACCTGGTCTCGGTGAGGCCTAGGTCAAGTCCAGAGATCGACCCGCGGTCGTCGGCTCATTCGAACTCCTTGCCTTCTATTCGGGTTCTCATCGTTGCGTACTTCTCGGGGCCCTGCCGTACTGTCGGAGTTCAACGTCCGAACTATTGGTTCGAAGAGTTAGCTGGACTCACTGATGGTTTGATAGAACCGCACATTGCTTCTACAACAGATTGGGGAGGGTCGGTCGCTAACGTTCATGTGGTTCCGGACTACAACGTCGCGACGCTGGCTGGGCCGGAGGGTACCTATCCTGCCTGGGCTGCGGACCTTGTGGCAAGCGAGCGACGCGACGCGAATGTGTTCAACACGTTGTCCTATTACTGGCGGTACGGTCTCGAGAAGTACTTTGACGAGTTAGACGATCGCTTTGATGTGGTCATTGTTTCGGGAAATCCGTTCTCGTGCTTCGATTTTGCGGCCTACGCGAAACGGCGATGGCATGCGCGGGTGATCCTCGATTATCGGGATCCCTTCGGCAATAATCCGCGATTTAACTACACCGATGAAGCCCGAGATCATGCCAGATACGTTGAGCAGGGATTCAACTTTCAAGCAGATGTGATCTCGGTGGTCAACGAGTACTGCATTGACCTCGTGGAGGGTGCTTTGGACGCCGACATCATCAACATCCCGAATGGTTTCGATGAGCGGGTTCTCGACTCAGTTAGGCGTGTCGACCTGCCCAGTGACAAGGTCAATATCGTTCACGCAGGATCGTTCACCCGTGATCGGTCACCAGAGCACATTCTGGCTGCGCTCGACCCGGAGCGGCATGCCTTTCATCACGTAGGTAACACCTCGGGGGTGAAGTCGCGTCTTCTCGACAATCAAGCAGTCGTGCAACACGGGCGGCTCCCATACGTAGAGGTACTGGGCGTGGTCGGCGGAGCGGATATCGGTATCGTGTTCCTGTCTGAGCAGAATTTTGAGACCACAACCAAACTCTTCGACTATCTGGCCATGGGCATCGATGTGTTGCTGTGCACGAATGGAGCAATCGGGTCTGGAGCGGTGGCCGGCGTGTTGGAAGGGCAAGAGGGGGTGTTCTGGTGTCGAAACAACGCGCAGGACGCGGCGCGGTTCATCGCCGAATACAAGCCTGCTCATCGACTCGAGGGCGGTACCTCAGGCGAACTGTTCACTCGAAGGCACGGGACTCGACTCCTAGCCGCGAGAATCATCGACCTCGTCGGCCGATAGTCGAGCGGGTTCCGCCTCATTCCTTTGGTTCTTCAACGAAGAAGATGCTCGCTACCGCGACCAGGTAGTTGTGGGTCGGGTCGTGGCTATTGTGCAGGCCATAGTGCTCGCCTGGCGAATGCGCACTATCCGAGTGGGAGGTGGTTCCAGTTATCGATGGCTCAACCATTGCCGTCGTCGTCCCAGCGTTCAACGAGGAACGACTGATACGAACGACCGTCGCAACTATTCCAGAGTTCGTGGACCGGGTGTTTGTGATCGATGACGCATCCACCGACGGAACTGCTCAAGTGGTTGGCTCCGAAGAAGATCCACGGATCACCCTCATCCGCCATGAGATCAACACCGGCGTTGGCGGAGCGATCATTTCAGGGCATAGAGCTGCGCTGGCTGCTGGCATTGATATCTCGGCAGTGATGGCCGGAGACGCACAAATCCCTCCGGAGTATCTTGAGTCCTTGGTCAGACCGCTCATTGCCAACGACGCTGACTTCACCAAAGGCAACCGCTTCTTCAGAGCAGATCAGCCTATTTTGGCAGAGCCTATGGAGTGGGGGCTTTTTGGCGTTTGAGCCTGATTCTCCGCCGTTTCTGTATTTGATTTGGTTGCATCCTGTTGCGCCCTTTGTGTACCCGTGGAGTGCTTGTGGGCACTTTGAAGGCACTTTTTGGGGCACAGTGAGGGGTAGTCCGAAGGTGTTACCAAGGGACCAGTCATCGGCTGTTTGGAGTTCCAGCTCGGGGGTTACGGCTCTCGGGAACCTGTCGTTTGTGAGAACCGCCGCAGGACCGACAAAGACCCCCACCCCGAGAATGGCGGGACTATAAACGAGGGCGTAGTTCTGGATTTTGGAGTTTCGGCCGATAACGACCCCGTGATCCACGTAAGCCCCACGACTAATGATTGTGCCGTCGCCGATCTCGGCCTGCTCCTGAATTTGGGCGAGATGCCATATCTTGACGTCCTGTCCGAGTATCGCCGAGTCGTCTATATCTGCAGAGGACGCGCCGAGATCTGACACGCAGGCAGCCTAACACCGACAATGATGGGTCCCCTGATGAGCCTCGAAGCGAATCGGTGTCAAGCGCAGGGCGTGGTGACCGCCCTTCAAGGAGTGGAGCATCAAGCATCATCCTCGCTGGTACAATCACCCAGCAACCGGTGCGGTGACGATGCGACAAGCGTATGAGCCATGGCTTTCGCCTACTGGGGCGAAGAAGATACCGAAATCCAGATCGGTCCGGCTTCGGGCGATTGAAAGGCCGATTTCAGATGGACCGGATCCAATGAGGAGCAACAATGTCAACTGGGTGGCACGTAACCAACGCTGAAATGCGTCGTCCCTCCAATCTAATAAGGCACGGGTTGTTCCTCGGTTGCTAGGGCTTGGTGAAGTACCTCGCCATCCCATTCTCCGAGTATTTGCGTTGGATTGTCGTAAGGATGTTCAGTCCACATATCAGGACGGCAAGCATCTCAGATGGCGTAGCTCTTTGGTTTCCGTGGCTCATTCGAATCGGATCAGGATCGTCTGTGAATCAAGGCACGATCATTGACGGGTACGGTGGCGTCACGATTGGCCGGAACGTAAGGATCGCGTCATACGTACGGATCAATACCGCCGACCATACATTCACCGATCCAGACATACCTATCTCACAACAAGGGTTTGAGGTTGCCCCGGTCGTCATTGGTGACGACGTTTGGTTAGGAACCGGAGTGATTGTCGGATCCGGTGTCACCATCGGTACCGGCTCTGTAATTGGTGCCGGCTCAGTGGTTACCAGAGATATCCCGCCTTACTCGGTTGCCGTCGGGGTCCCTTGTCGCGTGCTCCGATCACGCCGCCACGATCTGGACTCTTGATGTTTGTGGCTGAATCCGCTGGTCATCAGTAGGAAAAACGTCGGAAGAACATGCACCATCATTCGATTTCCTGAATCGCCCCACCCGATGCGGTAAGGTAACTCACGCGCACCGCCAAGAATCAGAACCAGGAATACGAAACCAAAGGTGAGAACCAGCCATCCACTCCGAGCTTGATTATCCTCGAGTCGCGCCACTGATAACACGGCCATTGGGATGACCACCCACCATGTAGCGCCCCAGATCCCGGTGAAGGCGAGGTTGGTCCCGAGAGCGATGACGCTCGAACCCAGTCCGGAAGGGTTTTCCCATCCGATTGCGAAAAGGGCCGAGCTGAGGATCACCAATACTGCCGCATTGAGGGTCGGCACCGGGTGGTCCGGCTTTCTGAGGAAAGCGATTATGAGTGGGGCGGCAGCCGCGGTCAGGAGTACGGCTATTCGGGGCGGTGAGAGTATGTCCGTTGACGCTCCGGCCGTCATCAGCCGCAAGTACCAGATAGCCGGCAAGATGAAGGAGACTGAGCTGAGAACCGCCAACGACGAGCGAGACCAACCGCGATATGAGGTCCCCACCGTGAGGAGCAGCGCTGCGACTAGCAAGCCCTCGACCCTCGCCAGAGCCACGCCGACACAGGCTATCCCGAGCAGAACAGCCCGGATTTTTTCGGTCGCCTCAGAAGTTGTGGCCAAGCTGGTGCCTGAAGCAAATATCGCCGTCGCCCCCAGAGCGTATAAGCTGGCTACTAGGGCATGGGAATTGACATATCCGAGTTGAACACGAGTCATATATGACGATGCGGCGACGGTTGTGACCATGGCCACTATCGCCAACACCCTGAGTGCTCGTTTGCTGCCATGCAGCGGACGAGCTATGACGTCAAAAGCGCCTGACAATGCAAGAACCGAGATTCCGGCCAAGCTCGATACCGCGAAAGGCATGCCGGTATCAATAGCCAAACCCTCTATGGAGACCAGAACGACCGGATAACTGCCGAACGCTCCTTGGATCAGCGCTTGGACACTGCTTGGATCATCGAACGCCGAAATTGCATGTTCGAGAAACCTCCAGGAGTCGTAGGTGAGAACGGGAGCCACAAGAACCCCGAGAGCGGTCGAAACAACTGCGTTGACCAATCCGGCAATCGAGACCGTGAATACGCCTTCCTTGAGAGCCGATCGCCGCCACTCGATAGCAAAGAATACAATCAGCAGGCCCGCACCGACCACAAACACTTTGACGGCACTGCTCGGTGCCCCGAGCGACACTGATGCCACTGTGGTGGCTGTCACCACAAGAACGCCCACAATCCCCGAGAACAGCACAGTCAGTGAGGCTCCCAGTTGCGCTAAGCCGATGCGGAGGGCGGCCGCGCCGACTACACCAAGTGCCGCAGCAAACAAGGCTTCATGCAACATGGTTGGGTTCATGGGAGTAGGTCTTCGGAAAGAATCACAATCGAATTCTCGTCCACCTGTATCCAGAAGTAGCTGTCGCTGGAACCAAGAACGAAGAACTGAATTTCACCAAGCGAACCGACACTTTGCAGGCCTGGTGATTCAAGAACAGTGATCGAGAGCGACTTCGTCCATACTCCGAACTCAGTGTCTACATCGGTGTAGGCGCGGAGAAATGGATCCAGCCCGTCGGCCAAGCCATCGTCAAACGGCAAAAACAACGTTGCCTCGCCGAGGACTTGCCCGATGTTCAAACTGATCAAACTTCGACCCGGTACCGAGCGTTCTGGGCTCTCTTTAGCAATTCTGACGAGGCTCACCTCATTACCGCCGGCGCTGGTCGGATAGTGGCCAGCATTCGAAGGGCCGAACATTGAAGCATTCGTCATCAGCAGTAAGGCAATCGTGCCTAACGTGAGGCCCCTTCTCTTCGCCCCAGCCAGAAAGGACAGAGCCACGATCCCGAAACCAGCGAACACAAACTCGCCGGCAAACCCCCTCCCTGCGAGGTCCACAAGTACCCGAGTCGCCACGCCGCCTGCGACTCCTGACTGCCAGACTGCAAATGAACCACCTAGCGCTACGACAAACGCTGTCTCGGGCAACCATCCTGGCCGCCAGTTTTGCCGTCGCACCATCATCGTCCGACTGGCGACCGTTCGGCGAGTAGCTCGACGGCGTTGAGGGCCGCCGTAAAATCGACGTCCACGAGGTCAAGGTACTCTTGGATCCGATGCCAGCGGGGTTCGTTCTCGTCGAGGACAAGTTCCAGCGCACGGTCTCTGCTCACCTTTCCCTCGCGGATCTGGTTCGAGCGGAAGGTGTCATTCTCGGTAAACCCGACGGTCCTCCAGTAAACGTAGTTGTAGAATGGTGCGGTACCATCACCGATTCGCCAGGTCGTCGTCGTTGTGGGGTCGGTTTCCCATCCGTATTCGTCTACCAGGATCCCGTTGACGAGATCCTCATCCCACTCGACCCACTCAAACAACTGCAGGTAATCGTGTGAGCGCCCGTAGGTAGCGTAGGTCGCCTGCATGGTGTCGGCCAGCGACCGGTTGATATACCGGGGATTCTTGAGATACTGGCGAGCATAGAAGCTAAATAATTGCGCCTTTCGCATGCCTGTTGACGAGGTGTAATACCGCTGATCGGGCACGCCTGCGAAGCCTGACTTGAAGTAGGTCGCTTCCAAAGGGTTGATACAGAAGATCACAAGCGGGAGACCGGCGTCACTGGCAAGTTTCCGGGCGTGGAGGAAGAATTGCTTATCCCCGGCCATGAGGAGCGGCACCATCCCGAGATCGGGGTTCTTCATCCAGGCGCTCAGATTGCTCTGGATGTTGCGGCGCTTCTTCGCGATATCTGCTGATATCAGAACGTGCTCAACGCCAAGGGCGCCGGTCATGCGAGCCTGATTGCGACGGGCAAGATCTGTGACCATGCCCCAGTCGTACGTCAAGGTAATGGGCTTCATCCCGAACTCGCGAACCAAGAGATGCAGTCCGTAGGCGCTATCTCGACCACCTGAGAACGCCACTACACAGTTCGGGCCATCGGATGATCGCAATGGAGCCAGACGCTGCTCCAACTCTTCGACCGGACGGACTTCGACCGGTTCATACGTAGAACACTGACTGCAAATTCCCGATGAATCGAACTCGAGAAACGGAACTGTCTCGGGAAGAATGCACCTGCTGCATCGCCGCACTTGTGCGGTGAACTCGTGAGTCCTCTCCAGCGCAGATTGAAGGTTTGCGGGCGCTTCGTCGATCTGTGCCCGAGTCGGAGGCTCGGTCGAGTTAACTTCGGTGAGGCCGACAAAATGACCATCAGGCCGGACCCGGTAAGAACCCACCTCGAACTTACCTGTCGCGCCAGATCTGCGGTCGATGGTCAACCCGTGGCCAGCAGCTACGCCCACGACGTCCGAGGCGGTCAGTTTCCTGCCGGGAGCCGTATCAAGGACGGCCTCGAGGATACGGCGTTCGGAGGCGAATGCGACTACCCGACCGTCGGAGAGAACTGCGGTGTACAGCGATCCGGTATTCGTCGCCAGCACGAGAGAGTTCGCATCAGTGTCGAGTAAAGCGAGTGTTGCTGAGCCGTTGATGGTCCCGAAGAGTTCGCTAACGGCCGTCTGAGGATCGGCCCCCTTCTGCCGTTGGGACGACAGGTATCCTGCCATCGCCACGGTGTCAGATTCTCCACCGGACGCGGCGTCAAGGTGGGAAAAATTCGTGACGATTCCGTTATGAACGAGGGTTAAGCGGCTGGCTGTCACGGGCTGGTTGTTCTCGTCAAAAATCGCGGATCCGTTCGTCACCATGCGCGCATGGCCGATCACGATGGCGTTGGTCGCTCCCGAATTCCCGCCGAAAACGTCGCGAAAGACGCCCTGCTGGACGAAACGGCGCGGGGCGTCTTGGGTCTTCCTGACGATGAGTTCGTCGTCCCACCAGGCGGCAACTCCGGCTGCCTCACTACCACGCGTCTCGCTTGCCGTCAGTAGGACCGTGGTGAGATCTCTTAGCTCAGGGCGAGATAGTGAGATTGGGGCGTTGACGACGCCAAAAATTCCACACATCGGCTCCCTTTCGCTAGTGGTCGAACCCCGAATCATAGACGAAATACCGGATCCGCGTTTCGTGATGGGAATTCGAGCAAGATCCTTGGTCGCTAGGAACTTGGTTTGATCGGGAGGGACGGCCACAACCCGAAGGTCGTTCCCAGGATCCTGCGACCGCCTCGAGACACACCCGCAACGAGGGTCAGGATCGCTCCGACGGTCCCGATTGCGGCTCCGATACCGCCCAACCATGGGACGAGAGCGACACTCAATGTCAGATTGACGAAGACGCTGGCGACGACGACTCGGGACTGAGCGCCAGGCTCGCCGCCCACAACCAGGAGTTGGTCAAAGGGCAGCAGCGGCGCGGCGACTAGCAGCCCGGCCAGTAGAATGATCAGCGGCCCCCTCGCTTCCACGAATGATGTTGACAATCCGAAAGCGTGAACCAACGGGACGATGGCGGAGGTCGCCAGCGCTAGAATTCCGCCGGCCACCAGCCACGTCCATGGGCGCAGCTGTCGAAACAAGGCGTCGATTTTTTCAGGACGGTCCTCGCCCACTGCGGCTGCGACGGACGGGTTGACCTGGTTTCGGAGCACCACGAAAATCTGGAACGTTCCCTCGAAAGCAGTGGCCGCAAGGGTGTAGATACCAACGATGTTGTCCGAAGCTGCTATCGCCAAAACCGCTATGTCGATTCTCGAGTTGGCTTCCACCGTGACCGCAGCGATGGCTGCCTTGACACCAAACCTTGCTAGTTCGCGAGGGTAGTGGAGTGACAGTATTGGCCGGACCCGCCCCCAGGCGATGACAGCGACGAACAGCGCAGCCATTTCGCTGGCAACAAACACCAGGCCGAGTTTGCCAACCGGGGCCCGGGTAGCCCCGAGCATGAGCACCGCAACGAGCATTCCTGCGGCTCGGGCTGCTGCCACACTCGAAAACGCTGTCATCCGGCGTGACCCGTTGATCCCGGCGGCGATAACTTTGGCAAGAGCGTGGAAAATGAGCGCCACCGACGCGAACCGAATCGTATCCACAAGCGGAGGACTCTCAACGACCGCACTCACCGCAGGTGCGGTCAGAAACGAAATAGCGGCGACAATTGTCGCGACGACCGCGACGACCGTCACTCCGGCATCAACGGCCTCCCGTGCCTCCTCGAGAGTTGTCGCGATGGCAGTTTGATGCAACACGGCGTAGTGGACCCCGAGAGCAGCTGCCTGAGCCATCAAGGTAAACCATGTCAAGGTTTGGGAGAACACGCCGAGACCGGCCGGGCCGAAATTCTTGGCGAGAAGTACGGTCGCAGTCAGGCCGGAGGCGGAGGCGAAGAGGAGCGCGACAACGTTCCAAGAAAGACCCCGGGCCCAACCCGATGCAGACGATGCTGCCCGTGGATCCATTAGGGCTCATAAGAACGGATGGGATTCGATTCCACCCACAGACGCCGATTGTCCTCCATGTCGAGCCACATTGCGAAGAACAAGGACATGAAGGCAAACATCGATGAGAAGCTCAGTAGCAACAACGTCGTTGTAGGGATGACTCCCACTGAGGCGTACAGAAACAGCAGCCTGATGGTCAACGGAGGGAGGATCAGAACTGAAATGAAGATGGTGAATCCGTACATCAAAGCAAGCGGGTGGAAATCGGTCACGACGTACTTCCGTAGTATCCTCCGCGCGAAGAGTCGGACTAGCAAGACCGAAATCAGCGGAACGTAGCGCCAGAGCTTTATATATGACGTCTCCGCGCCATATACCGGCTCAACTTCCACCTCTGCAACCCGTAAATTGGCCACGTTCAGCATGTTGAGTAGATCGGCGTTGTAGCCGTAGCCTCGGACCATTTTCCCAAGCGGGATAGCGGATAGCGCATGTCCTGAGATAGCTGTGTAGCCGCATTGTGGATCCATCGAGTGCCAATAGCCGTGAGCGAACTTGGAGAGAAATGTCAGAAGCGCGTTACCGAAGAGTCGATAGCGAGGCATCCGATCCACCACTTCTGGCCGGAGTAAACGGTTGCCCTTTACGTAGTCGGCTCGGTTCTCCAGAATAGGGTTGATCACGGATTCAAGGTCACCTGGCGACATTTGCGCGTCGCCGGCCATTACCGCAACGACGTCGCATCCCATAGATTCCGCCATTCGGTATCCATCGATGAGCGACTGACCCAAACCCAGGTTCACGTCGTGAGTGACGATCTTGATACGCCCGGCCTCGTCGGCTGAACGAGCCACATCGCAGGTGGCATCCGTGCTTGCGTCATTCACGATGATGATGTGCGTTACGAAATCGGGCATTGTCGCCACGACGTTGCCGATGAGGAGTTCTTCGTTGAAGGCAGGAACTACGACACCAACCAACTTGTCCTGAATCACGAGGCGAGAAGCTGAGTCTTCAAGTAGCTGATCGTCTGATCGAGGCCATCGCCGAAGGACCAGGAAAAGTCGAACTTGAGTTCATCTTTAATCTGGTGATTGTCGATGTCGAAATGTTTGATGTCTCCCATCCGCCACTCCTCGTAGCTCGGCGTTATGCCTTCCAGACCGAGGCCAGCAATAACCCGATCGGCCAACTCCTTGATAGAAACTCGGTTGTCGGACGCGCAGTTGTAGACGCGCCCATTGGAATCAGGATTGTCGACTGCTGCCAGGTTGATCGCCGTCACGTCTTTCACGAATGTGAAGGCCCGAATCTGTGTGCCATCGCCGTAAATGATTGGTGCCAAGCCCTCAAGGCAGCGGCGGACGAAGATAGCAACCACCCCGCCGTCGTCACCTTCGTCCTGGCGGGGGCCGAACACGTGGTAGTAGCGCAAGATGGTGACGTTCATTCCATGCAACGTATGGAAGGCGTGAACATATCGCTCAGCGGCGAGCTTCGACACGCCGTAGTAGGAAACGGGTTCGAGCGGTGCAGTTTCAGTTGTCGGGAATACGTTGGTACGTCCGTAGACACTGCCCGTGGAGGCGTGGACAAACTTACTGATTCCGTGCTCCTTTCCGGCGAGCAACAGATTCAGCGTTCCGCCAGCATTTACTGAGAGATCGCGATTGGGGTCAGTCATGCAAATGGTGTTTTTGGAGACCGCTTGATGGAATACGACATCGACGCCCTCCATGGCTGTATCGACGGCCTTAGGGTCGGTGATGTCAGCCGCGATTTCCTCAAAGTCCTGATACGTTCGCGCTACTTCAAGATGGACGGCTTTTCCTGCCGAGTAGTCGTCCAGCGATCGGACTTCCCACCCCGTTGCGAGCAGATCGTCGACGAGGTTACTGCCGACGAGACCTGCCCCACCGGTCACGAGGGCACGGCGCTGACGGGATGGTTGCATACTTCAATCTCCTTGACGTTGAGGGCCCGCGTCGCAATGCACGGTTCTTGGTGAGTCGGTGCCTAATCATACGGATGTGCTTCACTCGAAACCAATCGATGCCATTTTCACAGTTGCGTATTTTCGGGATGTCCCGCTCACAACGGTCCGCACCTCGCAGGGTCGAGAGAAGCAATCGCAGCCGGGATCGGCGGCGCTGACGAGTGCCGGGTCGGTCGCCGGCTTGTTCCGTCTTGAGGGTATGCCCGGCTGCAAAGTCGTGCTGAAGTGCCCCTCTGGTCCCACCTTGTTGGGTCGATACGACCGCAGGCGTAGGTCGAAGAGGCGGTGGGCTAGCCACCCGGACCATCGCTCGTTCGGGCAGGGTCGCCCTTCTGCGCAGTCTGGGCATTGGGCTTCGCCACATGCTCCAAGCCGGACGGCCTCGGCCCCCCAACGTAGACCCCATTTGCGAACGGCTGCCCACCGAGGCGGTCACGAAGCGGTCTCACCATGTCGGCTGTGCGGTCGTTCACAGCGACTCTCGCCCCTAGCCGGGAAAGGGCAATAGCGATCGCCGTTCACATCCCGCCAGATCTCGGCTCGGCGTCAATTAGGGTTCCTGTTCAGTGGCCAGTCGAGCCACGAGGCCAAATTAGTCCGCCCGTTCTGACCGACGACGAGATCTTCGTAGCGGACTATCCGAGTCTCGTGACGCTCCGAACGACCGACCAACTCAAGGATTTGCGACTGACCTCACGGCCAACAGTGGACCGGTGACACCCAACCCTACGAGCTATCTGAGCAAACGAATGACCACTAGCAAGGCCCCTGCTGATCTCCTCACGCTGGGACGACGTCAACGAACCCCTCGAACGGCCAACCGGCCTAGGAACCGGAATCCAACCAGTCTGGGCCACCAACCTCCCCACCGTCGTGTTCCCCACCCCAACCGCCTTCGCCGCCTGAGCCTGCGTCCGACCCGCCTTCAACTCCTCATAAATCAGCTAATCACGCTCACCAGTAGGCGCACGACCAAAACCCAGCCGAACAGAAACCACAACAACCTCCCAAATAGACAACACAACCCAAGTGTTGCACTCACCCCCTGAACTCACACACGCTCGACGCGTCCCTTCGGGACCCACCTCCCCCGCTCAGCAGGGGAGGAAGCGCCGTCTCACTCCGGTGTTACGTAGGCGGCGCTTAGGCCGCCGTCGACCATGAAGTCGACGCCGGTCACGTAAGAAGAATCGTCTGAGGCGAGAAAGAGGACTGCTGTTGCCATCTCTTCGGCTTCTCCGAACCGGCCCATTGGGACGTGCACCAGTCTCCGCTGTCTCTTCGCCTCGGTGTCGAGGAGGCTCATGAGTAATTCCGTGTTTAGCGGTCCTGGACAGAGGGCATTGACGCGGATGCCTTCCCGAGCATGCACGACGGCAAGCTCTCGCGTCATGGCGAGAACTGCGCCCTTGGATGCCGTGTAGGCGATCTGTGGAGTAGCAGCCCCCATCACGGCAACAAATGAGGCGGTGTTGATGACGGACCCGCCTCCCGAACGTTGCAAGGCTGGGATGCCGTATTTGCATCCCAAGAAGACCCCTTTGGCGTTGACGTCCATGGTGAGGTCCCAGATCGGCTCTTCGGTGTTCTGGGCGTTGCCGTCGGCGTGGTGCATGATCCCCGCGTTGTTGAACAGGATGTGAAGGCCCCCATACGTTTCCTCCGCAGCAGCGACCATGTTCTGGACGTCTTTGTCGGAGGTGACGTTTGCTTGAACGGCGATAGCGGTCCCACCACGCTCGCTGACCATGTCGGCGGTTGTTCGGTTTTCGACGGCGTTCATGTCAACGCAGACGACTTCCGCACCGTTGTCAGCGAAAAGGAGGGCCGTGGCACGTCCGATGCCGCCTGCAGCCCCTGTGATGAGAGCTACTCTATTTTGGAGTCTTTGCACGATCATCGTAGAAGATTACTCCACTTTTCGATCGTCAGATACGTTCGAAGTAGCGCTCTCGCTCCCAGTCCGTGACTGCCGCCTCGTACTGCTGGACCTCAACCTGATAGACCCGTGCATAGTGCTCGACGACTTCCGCACCAAGAGCTGAGACTGCGAACGAGCTGGTGGCCAAAACCGCTTGGGCTTCCTTCAGTGTGTGTGGCACCCGCGGAAGATCCTCGGCTGCGTATACATCCCCGACGAACGCTTCCGGAGGTTCGATCTGGTTCTTTATGCCGTCTAGTCCCGCCGCCAGCGATGCCGCGAAGGTGAGATACGGGTTGGTGTCAGCACCCGGTATACGACATTCGATCCGCAGGCTGGGACCCGAGCCGACCACCCGGAAGCCAGCTGTTCGATTGTCTCGGGCCCATGCGATCCCCGTCGGCGCCCATGATCCGTCTTGGTACCGTTTGTAAGAATTGATGGTGGGCGCATAGAAGGCCATGACGTCGTAGACGTGCTTCATCCATCCTCCGAGGAACCAGCGGAACTCGTTGGAGGCTTTGAAGCCGCCCATGTCGATGTCCCCGTCAAAGGCGTTGGTGCCGTCTTTCCACAGACTCAAGTGAACATGACAGCTGTTACCCGAGGCTTCTGTGTGAGGCTTGGCCATGAAGGTGACGCTGATGTCTTGATTCTCGGCGATTCCCTTGAGACAGTGCTTGAACACGGTGTGGCGGTCGGCCATGGTGGGGATGTCTGTGTAGCGCACGTTGAGTTCGTGTTGCCCAAGACCCCATTCGCCCTTTGAGTTTTCGACTGGAACTCCCGAGTCCCGCAGGTGTCTCCGAGCAGCTCCTACGAACTCTTCGACCCTTCCCCCAGAAAAGAGGTCGTAGTCCTCGACATAGAGGCCAGCGGGTTTCAGTCCGGCGTACCCCTTCTTCTTCGCTTTCCTATACGAGTCCTGAAAAATGAAGAACTCGAGCTCACTTGCTGCAGCTACCTCGAAACCCATCTCGGCGGCCTTAGCGACCTGACGAGAAAGGATCGAGCGGGGTCCAACGGAAACTGGCTCGTGTGTCTCAGCATCAGCTTCCCCGCACAGCACGAGCGCCGTGCGGGGAAGCCACGATGCGACTCTTAGAGTGGCCATATCGGGGACGAGGTGGAAGTCACCGTACCCCATCTGCCAACTAGCAAAGGTGTATCCGGGAACAGGTTCCATCTCCATATCAGCGGTGAGAAGGTAGTCACAGGCATGCGTCCCAGAACTGACACCCTCCTCTAGGAAGAAGCCGGAGTCGAACCGCTTGCCCATGAGCCTGCCGTAGTGGTCGGTGAATCCAACAATGACAGTGTCAATTTCGTCGGAGTCGTGGAGTATCTGGAGTTCGTCTGCTGAAAGCATCCCCTGAGCCTAACGATTGCGACCACTGTGTGTCCGCAACTAGGACCACAACCACAACTAGGACCAAGACTAGGACTATTTGTCGTTGCGCTGCTAGCCCAGAATCAGATCGGCGGCCTTTTCGGCGATCATGATTGTGGGGGCGTTGGTGTTGCCTCTGGTGACGGCAGGCATAACTGAAGCGTCGACCACCCGGAGACTCTCTAACCCATGAACACTGAGGGACGGATCGACCACCGACTCTGGTCCGGTGCCCATGGCGCAGGTGCCGACGGGGTGATAGAGGAGTTCAGCGGATTCTCGAATGTACTGCTCTATCTCGGCATCGGTCTCAAGTGGTGTAGTCGGAATCATTCTTTCGGCTCGCGCGCCGTCGAAAGCGGGGGAGTGGGCCGCTTGTAGGGCATGTCGGACTCCCTTGATCATGGAAGAGAGATCCTCTGGGCTATCGAAGAAGTTCCCCACAATGTCAGGGTGAATTGATGGGTCAGCGCTACGGAGGCTCACGGTGCCGCGACTGGCGGGCTTGGTGAGAAGGGTGCCAATCGTAAAGGCCTGGTGCTTCTCGCCCCCGAGTCCGTGGCGGACAAAGTAGGCAGGGCCAAAGAAGTATTGGATGTCAGGCACCCGCCCGCCGTCGTGAGCTAGGAAAGCGGTAGCTTCTCCAACTGTAGAAGTGAGCATGCCACGCTTGTTGCGTAGGTAGTTGAAGAGTTGTTTCGGTGACTCGGCTTCCGCCAAAGTGCCCTTCTGGCTCGCTGCCCACGTGAGCCCCACAACCGGATGATCGTGGAAGTTAGCTCCAACACCAGAAAGATCCATCTGTACCTCGATTCGGTGCTTCCGGAGATGTGCCCCTGGGCCGACGCCGGACAGCATCAAGAGTTGCGGGGAGTTGATCGTTCCTCCTGACAGAATCACTTCTCGTTCGGCGCGGATTGTTGAGGTCCCTTGACGGTCGCGAACCTCGACACCGACGGCTTGACCCTTCTCGATGATCACGCGACTGACAAGAGTTTCCTGTCTCACCGTGAGGTTGGGCCGGCCGAGCGCTGGTCTGAGGTAGGCCACCGCTGTTGAGTTCCGAACTCCGTTCTTCTGGGTCGCCTGGACAATCCCGACGCCGATCTGGCGAGGGCCGTTGAAGTCTGAGTTCCGCGGAATGCCTGTCTGCTCCATGGCCGCCACGAATCGACGGGAGTACGGATTGACGGTTCGCAGGTCTGCAACGTTGAGCGGTCCACCCGCTCCGTGGTACTCGTCGGCACCACGCTCGTTGTTCTCCGTTTTGATGAAGTAGGGCAGCACGTCGTCCCAGCCCCAACCATCACAACCAAAATTGTCACGCCACTCGTCGAAGTCGTTTTGGTTGCCACGAATGTAGATCATGGCGTTCATGGATGATGACCCGCCGAGCATTTTGCCTCGAGGGATATACAAACTGCGACCACCTAAGTGGGGCTCGGGTTGGGTGTTGTAGTTCCAGTCTCGTTTCGTCCGGAACTGCTTGGGAAACGCTGCGGGAATGCTCACGCTGGAGTGCTTGTCGCTGCCACCTGCCTCAATGAGAAGCACCTCAATAGAGGGATCCTGGCTGAGTCGATTGGCGAGTACACAACCGGCTGATCCTGCCCCAACGATGATGTAGTCGTACATGCCATTGAGCATAGCTTCCGAGGCAGAGATGAAGGCTTAGCTGGCGTTGACAACCACGCTGTGCCAGCCGGTGGCTCCGTCTGGCCGAGGGCTAACTCGCTCGGGCGTTTGGGTGTAGCCGCTGTTGTCAGTGGCACGGACTTCTATGACCTGCTGACCTGTGGTGAACACCACCTCTGCACCCCACTGGCGCCATGAGTCGTCGCCGATCGTGTCTGACATCCAACCTTCGACCCATGCACCTTCGTTCACTCGGGCCTCGACCTTGGCGATACCTGTGTGAGGAGCCCACGCCACTCCACCGACCTTGTACGGCCCAGAGGGCACCTGAGTACGGGACCTAGGCGCATCAATGCGAGACTCGGTCTTGATGGGACCTTCCTTGGCCCAGCCTCTCGGTACCCAATATCCATCGAAGGCGTCCCAGGTTGTCATCTCGATCTCCGAGATCCACTTTGTGGCAGAGACATATCCGTACAAGCCGGGAACCACGATTCGAGCCGGGAATCCATGTGCGAACGGGAGGGGCTCACCGTTCATGCCGACTGCAAGAATTGCGTCGCGCCCGTCGAGAGCTACCTCGGTTGGAAAGCCGCAGTTCCATCCGTCTACTGACCGGCTCACAAACTGAGAAGCGTCGCTCTGCACTCCGGCCTTGTCGAGAAGGTAGGCGAGGGGTACGCCCTGCCAGCGAGCGTTGCCGACAAGTCTGCCCCCAACTTCGTTCGACACGCAACTGATGGTGATGTCGCGTTCAACCATTGGCAGGGTCATGATCTCGTCGTATGAGAGCTCGTAGGGGCGATCAACCATTCCACCGATCTTCAACCGCCAGGTTTCAAGGTCAACCATCGGGGTGCCAAGCGCTGTATCGATCCGGTAGAACTCCGCGTTTGGCGTGTAGAGTCGGGAGACGCCGTTGATGTCGGGAATCGATGGTCCGAGTGGGCCGGCAAGATCCTCGGCCTGTGGGAGGACGACCAGGCTGCGATCGGCGGAGGCAACCACGCGTCTTGTCGCCCGTTTTCCGAGGGCGAACGTAGCCCCTGCGAACGCTGCTGCGCCGCCCGCTGAAACGAGGAACGAACGACGGTCAGACGCTAGAGGGTCTCCATCGGTGGAAAACGCTGCCCTGTTCACCAACCACCGGAGGGTCGCTACGCCAGCGATGACAGACGTAACGAGCACAACGTACATGGACTCGATCCTGACGATGGGATCATTCTTGGATGCCAGGTAAGCGAGTGTGCCGAAGATCAGGAACGGGATAGCGCCTAGTGAAATATGCTTTCTTGCTAGGAGTCCGGCGCCTAGCCCGAGGATGAGAACCACGGCCAGTACCGATGCAATGAGGATGGCCTTGTCGGCGGTCCCGAAGGTTCGGATTGCCCAGTCTTTGAGGGCCGCTGGGGTGTAGTTGATGACTTGGGCTCCCACGGACAAGACGGGGGATCGACCCCCTGAAACCTTTGTGGCGAAGAGTTCGGCTACACCGAGCGAGACACCGGAAGCGATTAGACCTGAGAGCGCGGAGCGCATGCGTGCTGTGTTCATGAGGAGTAACGATACGGGGGATATATAACGAGACGCGAAACTCACCAGCAAAATTCGATAGGGCTCGTTCTTCCCATCCCCCCAATAGCGCGTATATGCGCTCCCCAACCCAGGGTTGGTGGACTCATATACGCGCTATTGGGAACCGTTCTTCTCATCTCGGCGTCGAATCGGCATACTGGAAACCGGAGACTGAACAATGAAACGTCTTAGCCTTTTACTCTCACTCACATTGCTGGCCGCTGCATGCGCAGCTGGCACGCCCTCAACGACCACGACCGGTGGCTCTGGAGGACCCACTGCCGGGCCGGTTGGCCTTTTTGCCTCTTCGCTGGTGCAGTTCGATCAGTGTGACGCGCTACGTGACTACTACGTTGAGGCTGCGCTCGAACAGGTGGGGCCGTACGGCCTGGGTGGGGGCAACATCTATTACGCCGTCGAAGACTTAGCTCTTGAATCGGCCGCAACGGAGGGCCCTGTCGCGGTGAACGACGGAGCTTCGAGCCAGCAGGGAGTAGCGGGAGTTGACTACTCCACGACCAACGTCCAGGAAGCAGGTGTGGATGAACCAGACTCGGTGAAGACCGACGGGAACTACATCTACTCCCTCCTACAGGGGCAGTTGCAAGTGATTGATGTACAGGGAGCCTCTCCCAGAGAAGTTGCCAACCTGACCTTCGACGACATGGGTGCATACGGCATGTTGATGGCCGGCGACCGGCTGCTCGTTTCGGGTAGCTCTTGGGGCGATGGTCGCTACTACTCAGAGGTCTACCGAATGGTCGTGGTCGACATCTCTGACCCTACCGATCCTTCGGTCATTCAGACGATGGAGGTAGACGGCACGGGAGTTTCCTCACGTCTCATCGGCGACACTGTTCACATCGTTTTGCGTTCTTTCCCGGTCGGCTTCGACTGAGTTCAACCTGAAGGGTCAGGACTCCGCGCAGAGGGTGAGGCCGAAGATAAGAATCGAGAGATCATCAAGGACTCCGCTTGGGAGAACTGGCTGCCGTATTACATATTGAAGGACAACCGTACAGGCCAAAGCGACAAGGGGACACTCCTCGACTGTTCAGACGTTTACGCTCCGCCCAGCTACAGCGGCCTTGCGACGCTATCAGTGTTGTCCATGGATCTTGCCGATGGTGACCTCGGCGCTCTCAAGGCAACCGGAGTTGTGGCAGAGGGAGAGGTTGTCTACTCATCGCTCGACAGCTTGTACGTTGCCACCCAGCGGTGGATGAATTTCGACAGGATTGTTGCGGGCGATGACCAATTGGATTCCAACTTCAAGACGCAGATCCATCAGTTCGCGTTCGAAGGTGATCACACCAACTACGTGGCATCTGGGGAGGTAACCGGATTCATTAACGGCCAGTGGGGCATGAGTGAGTTCGAGGGCGACCTCCGAGTCGTCTCCACCAACTCGTTTGGCGGTTGGTGGGATGGTGATTCCGTCAGCCAGGTGACCGTGTTGAGACCGTCTGGCGGCGAACTCAAGGAGATTGGTCAGGTCGGTGGGCTGGGCAAGACCGAACAGGTCCGTTCGGTGCGCTTTATGGGTGACATCGGTTACGTGGTCACCTTCCGGCAGACCGATCCGCTCTATGTCATCGACCTAAGTGACCCAACAGACCCAGTGGTAGCTGGCGAGTTAAAGATCATGGGCTACTCGGCGTATCTGCATCCAGTGGGAGATGGGCTTCTCCTAGGTATAGGGCAGGACGCCACCGACCAAGGCCGAACTATCGGCACACAGGTCTCCCTGTTTGATGTCTCTGACTCATCTGATCCCCGCAAGATTGACGGCATTACGTTCGACAACGCCTATTCGCAGGCGGAGTGGGATCACCGAGCCTTTTTGTACTGGGATGCAACCGGCTTGATGCTGGCTCCCTTCTCGACCTGGTCCCATGACGACTCAGAATCCAGCGAGACCTTTGATACAGGCGTCCTCGCGGTTGTAGTCACCGACGACTCGGTAGTTCTCGGAGCCACACTGCGTAACGGCTTGGATGGCCCCTACACCTGGGACTACTCCAAAGAGGGCGGCGAGGATGTCGAGTTCGTGGACCCCTGGAAGTCCACGGTTCAGCGGATGGTGATAGTGGGAGACAAGATCTTCACCCTGGGCCACGGCGGCATTGGGGTGCATGATCTAGAAAGCCTCAAGACCATCGAGTACGTGAAGTGGGAAGGGGCCAGCTTTCGCTAGCCCCAGAGAACTACAACGACAACGACAACTACAACGACAACGACAACTACAACGACAACGACAACTCTGCCCTCTGGGGTGGGTTGTCGTTGTAGTTGTCGTTGTGGTGCTGTTCCTGCCAGCGAAGCGGGCAGGAAGCGGTCTACTGTGTCATCCATTCACGCGACTGGCTGAGGGCAAACATGAGTGATTACGCGAAGATTCTGTTGACCGAAGATGAGATGCCCACACAGTGGTACAACATCGTTCCAGATCTTCCTGAACCGCCTCCGCCAGCGCTGCATCCTGGGACTCTTGAACCGGCCGGTCCTGACGATTTTGCGCCTCTGTTTCCAATGGCGCTCATCATGCAAGAGGTCTCGCAAGACAGTTACATCGATATTCCGGGACCGGTCCTTGATGTGCTTCGGTTGTGGCGTCCCAGCCCGCTGTATAGGGCTCGGCGGCTCGAGAAACTGCTCGATACACCGGCGAAGATCTTCTACAAGTATGAAGGTGTGAGTCCCACCGGCTCCCATAAGCCCAACACGGCGGTACCGCAGGCCTATTACAACGCCATGGAGGGAGTCACCAAGCTCACCACTGAGACGGGTGCCGGCCAATGGGGGAGTTCGATGGCTTTCGCAGCTGCTCAGTTCGGGCTTGATTGCGAAGTGTGGCAGGTTGCGACCAGTCATCGCCAGAAGCCGTACCGAAAAATCATGATGGAGATATGGGGCGCAACGGTCCACTCGAGTCCCTCGGAGGTCACCGAGTTCGGTAGGGCGTTGCTCGCTGAAAATCCTGACCATCCTGGGAGCCTTGGTATCGCTATCTCTGAAGCGGTAAGCATGGCCGCGCCAGATCCAGCGGTTCGATACGCGCTCGGGAGCGTTCTGAATCATGTGCTCATGCATCAGACGATCATCGGCGAAGAAGCACTCCTCCAGATGGCGAAGGTCGGCGAAACGCCAGATGTCTTGATTGGGTGCACGGGTGGTGGGTCCAACTTCGCTGGCCTAGCGTTCCCCTTCCTGAGAGAGAAGATGGCCGGCAAGATGAGCCCGGCGATTCGCTGCGTGGAGCCAGCTTCTTGTCCAACATTGACGAAGGGTGAGTATCGCTACGACTTTGGCGACACTGCGGGGACAACACCGTTGTTGAAGATGCACACGCTGGGGCATGACTTTGTGCCAGCGCCGTTGCACGCAGGTGGGCTGCGATACCACGGAATGGCACCTCTCGTCTCCCACTTGTACGAGTTGGGCTTGGTCGAGGCGGTCGCGGTTCCGCAAGTGGAGTGTTTCGAGTCTGCGGTTCAGTTCGCAAAGGCAGAAGGCATCATTTCGGCGCCAGAACCAATGCATGCCATCGCTGAGACGATTAGAGAAGCGCTCCGAGCAAAGGAGTCGGGCGAAGAGACGACCATTCTCATGGCGTTGTCAGGACACGGACACTTCGATCTCTCGGCGTACGAGGATTTCTTAGCGGGACGAATCTCCAACTACGAACTCCCCGACGAGGCCATCAAGGAAGCTATGAAGCGGGTGCCGGTGGTCGGCTGAGCTAGACGGGTGCCTCCTCAGTCAGCTATGCCGACAGCTCGCCCGCAATCGGGGGAGCAAGCGCACGAAGCTCTTACCCCCTAAGGGCTGAGGCCACGATCGAGGGGATTTTGGCTATGGATGGGTCAGCCTCGAAGTAGGTCATTTTTCGCGAGATATCGTTGGCGGTCGCGTGCCCAGCATGCCAGAGGGGTTTCGGCACCGCTCTAAATGGTGCACGAATGACCGATTTCTGAGGATGGTCGAAGAGATAGGTGTTGTGTGCCACCCCGTCTCCCGAACGAATGTCAGTACGAGGATGGCCGGGATAGGCGCCCCAAGTAGTTGAGCACAGAGCGTAGGAGAGACCTGCCCAGATGTTGACGCCGATGGACCCGTACTTGAGGTTTGCGACTGCCCGGTCTAACGCGTCTACAACCTCTGGGTCTCGCAGTGATTTGGGATGGATGAGAATGGTTGCGTTCAACGAACCCCAAACAGTGTTGTTGCAGAATTCCACAGCGTCATCGAGAAAGGCCGAAACATCTCGCGATGACGTCAACGCGACTTCAGCCATAACGCCGTTAAAGGATTCGGTGTTGAACGCGACTTCGCTTGGGTTTGAAGGATCGAGGTGAGAAATGACCGTCCAGGGGATGCATCCGGACCCCGTATCGCCGTACACGTGTGCATCGGGGTAACTCTCGGCGAAACTGTTCCACTGGTCCTCAGCTCCGGGGTAGTAGGGGTCTCGTGAGGGTGTGTCTGACAGAGCGTTTCCTAGAGCGTCAAGAAGGGATTCTCGAAGGTTCCATTGATCGTGCGTGATCAGGACGCGGGTCGCGTTGCAGTTGAATCCAGCATTGTTTGTGAGCGAGCCAGCGATGTGAGCGGCTTGGAATCGAAGGTCTCCATCGGACCAAGGTCCTGGAACCACGATGACTGGGCTTACATTTCCGAGCTCAGCGGTGATGGGCCGGTTGTTGATAGGGTCGTCGGTTGCTTTCCGCTTCTGGCCTTCTTCGCCGGTGCCAAACACGATCGCGTCGTAGGTCTTGTCTGAGCCGGTGATGTGGATGGTGTCAACTGCTTCATGATTGGTGAGGTGTGAACCGACCTCGGCTCCGCCGAAGGCGATGTCGACGAAACCGGCCTCGATGAGGGAGCCGAGTGCTCGGCGCCAATGCTCCCCTAGGTACTCGTTGACCGGGTGCAGTTTGATGAGCGCCACCTTGTTCTCAGAGAACAAGCTATAGAGCGCGTCCATTGGTCCGATCGAGGAAACATTGCCCGCTCCAAGCACTAAGCAGAGACCAGCTGACTTTGAGGAGTCCGGCCGGTACGCCTCGGCCATGGAAGCTACGAGGTTCCCGGGGTTGACCCCCGGTTCCATCCAGACATCACCCGATACTCCCGCTAGGAGGGTCTTGTCGAAGTTGTCTGTTGGGTACACATTTACGACTGTTTGTCCGTCATCGCGCTGCCAAACTTTGCCGGGAAGCTGAGGGGTGCCATGTTGACGGATATCGCGCAGGGTCTGGGCCAACAGCCGAGCGTTTCGGATAAGGAAGCCGGGACCGGGTAGCCATTCGTCTGAAGCTTCAGGAGTGTCAGCCGATAGGCCCTTTGCTTCCAGAGCATCTGCAACCCAGTCCGCTGCTGCCACGGCGGTATCAGATGCAACCTGTTCGAGGAACTTGATTCGGTCCCCAATGGGAACGGCAACCCACTTGGCTGCGTTTCCCTTCAGCCGATTCGCCATTTCGTCGAGCGCATCTGTGGTGGTCGGTGCCACCTGTTCGGTTACTGATGGGAAAGCACTTGATCCGGACATCGTTTCCTTCTTTTGACGACTTCTGTTTCAGCGGTGTTGCCACCCGACCGACTTACACCAGGGATTCGTAGGTAGATGTCTCCAGATTGTTCACCGCTAGTACCATTGAGACTTCCCAAACCCCTCGGACGTTTCATGGCACTTCAGGCTGGAATTGTAGGCCTTCCCAATGTAGGTAAGAGCACGCTTTTCAATGCGCTAACCGCTTCCACTGTTGAGGCCGCGAATTACCCGTTTGCAACGATTGAGCCGAATGTGGGGGTGATAGCGGTACCGGACGATCGTCTTGAACAGATCGGGTCTGTCATTGAGTCCAAGCAGTTGCTGCCGACCACCGTGGAGATCTTGGATATTGCCGGGCTGGTGCGCGGAGCGAGCAAGGGTGAGGGTCTAGGAAATCAGTTTCTCGGTCACATTCGCTCTGTCGACGCAGTGCTGCAGGTGGTGCGGTGTTTTGAGGATGAGGACGTCACCCACGTAGATGGCAGCGTTGATCCGTTGCGTGATATCGAAACGATCGAGACGGAGCTGATTCTTGCGGACCTTGAAATTGCTGAAAGGCGTCTTGAGAGGTTGAAGCGCAACGCTAAGTCGGGGGATAAGCAGATCGTCGCTGAGCGTGATGCTGCTCAGAAGCTCTATGACCTTCTCGCTGAGGGGATACCCATGCGAAACGGGGAGTGGACCGATGATGAGCTGGCAACCTTCAAAGAAGTGCAGGTCATCTCTTCAAAGCCAGTCCTCTTTGTTTGCAATGTGGACGAAAGCGGACTTGCCGGCAATGCTCACGTCGAGGCTGTCAAAGCCTACGCAGCAAGCCATGGTGCTGGAGTGGTAGTTATCTGTGCGGCGGCCGAAGCCGAGATCGCTCAGTTGGATCCTGAGGATCAGCCGGATTTCTTAGAGGAGATGGGTCTTTCGGAACCGGGCCTATACCCGCTCGCCCGCGCCACCTACAAGCTTCTGAACCTACGGACCTACTTCACTGCGGGGCCCGAGGAGATTCGAGCCTGGACTATTCGGGAGGGAGCGACAGCTCCGCAGGCCGCGGGCGTCATCCATACAGATTTCGAACGCGGGTTCATCAAGGTGGAGGCCTATCACCTATCTGACTTGCTTGAACTTGGCTCGGAGCAGGCCCTAAAAGCAGCTGGGAAGATGCGTATTGAAGGGAAGGAGTACTTAGTCCAAGACGGCGACGTGCTCCACTTCAGATTCAACGTGTAACCCGCTTGCTTCGGCTTAGAGAGCGGCGACGACGCCCTTCAAGCGATTGGCGTGCCGACGCACGTCGAATCTCGGATCCAGCAGGTAGTGCAGGGCTAGCCCGTTGAGGGTCGAGAGAAGAAGAGCAGCTTCCTCCTTCACCTCCGTCATCGGCAACGACTGTTGATGTTGGACGATGACCCTTGCGAAGCGAGCTCGTCTGACACTCTCCAGCTCTCCCAGTCGCTCCAACATATCGGGATCCGACAGCGCCCCGACCACAGCGATACGAACGTAGATCTTGGCTTCCGCGGTGTGATGCATCAAAAAGTCGATGAACTCATCGATGACGTCGCCGATCGTCTCGGTTTTGCTATGGGTGCCCTCGGCCTGTTGAGCTGCCTGCTCGACAACCCCAAGGATAGCTGCGTCCTTGGATGGGAAGAGGTTGTAGAAGGACCCAGGTCGGACGTCAGCGCGCTCACAGATCGCCTGAATGGTCGTGCCTTCAATCCCCACTTCGGCGAGAAGGTGCCTCGTAGCGTTGACGATACGCTCCCGAGTTTCAATGCCAGTCTTGTAGCGAGCCATGACTGAACCCTACCGGAGTTGAGGGTTTCGGCCCCCAACCCGCTTCACCTGTCGGGACTGGCGGTTCTCTCGGGTTTGCCCCACCCGTCTGCTCCGCAGCCACCTTCACCGTAAACGGGTAAGGAAGCGCGAAACCATGGGGTTATAACGCGGCGAACCAGCCCATCGCTCCTTGTGATGCCATGGGGTGCTGGTGGGGGTGGAACATGTACCTGCCACGCTCAGGGAGGGTGAACTCGATGATTGCCCGGTCGGCTTGGCCTAGGTTGACCACGTCGGTGTGGACTGTGGGGGTCAAGCTGGTACCGGAAGGGAAAACGTCGAAGGTTTCAGCGTGAAGGTGAAATCCGCCGGATGCGTCGAACTCTGTCATGTTCACTAGGTACACCCGGATCAACTCTCCGGCTGGGACCTTGATCGGGAACTTGGCGAAATATCCGGCCACACCGTTCCACGTGTACATCTGATTTCCGAGCTGAGTGTTTTGCAGATCCCAGCCTGACAACACCAGAACGACTTCATGAGCCGGAGGGCGACCGCCCGGCGGATCCACAATAAGAGTCCCGTACAGCCCATGGCCGATGTGTATCGCCAAGGGCGTTGTGTGGCAGTGATAGGGGTGGAGTCCAAACGGTCCAGCCTCGATCTCGTACTGAGTTTCGCCGCCGGGCGGTACTGACTGCCACCCGTCTGAGTTGACGTTGTGCCTTCCGTGGAAGTGGAGATTGTGAGGTCGGCCGGTTGCGTTGCGGAATTGGATGCGCAAAAGGTCTCCTTCGTTGG
>Ga0302135_10000268_pt1 | contig 31942 bp, 35 predicted proteins | sample CBN3_surface_MG_FD_203119 | JGI IMG/M metagenome (GOLD analysis project Ga0302135, IMG submission 203119) | Marine microbial communities from Western Arctic Ocean, Canada - CBN3_32.1 | ecosystem: Environmental > Aquatic > Marine > Oceanic | place: Canada: Western Arctic Ocean | collected...
GACCGTCTGCGAGTCCTCTCGAGCCAGAAACTTGGCCCCGACCGCAGCATGTGCTCCAGTCCGCATGTTCGTTACAGATGTCCCATCGACAAGAGCGAGCGGCATTCCGGTGTCGGTGTCGGTGACTAAGTCGATCGCCGAGATTGCCGGCAGTCCCCGGCGCGGGTTCTGCCGATAACTCCCGAGCCATTTCACGGCGGCCCGGTCGAGCGGGCGGATCATTGCCGGGAACGCTTGCACGACGCCGTGCCCGAATTCCGGTTCGGGCTGCGAGCGGTCGTGCACGTAGAGGTTGACGGGGTTGACCTGATCGACGTCGCCGGACCCAACCCATCGGAACGTGTCGAGAACCCGTTCGAGGCAGGCACTGGGTGTGAGAAGCGCTTCGACCTCAGAACGCGACACGACTAGAATTTCACCGGGCGCCCGCGCGAGAGCGCTCACAGATCGGCCTCGAGAGCGCGAAGTGGTCCTGCTGCGATCACCAAGGCGTCGATGGCCTCTTGTGGAATATTCCGGTAGGGCTTTCGAGGTAATCCGGGGTTCGCGCCGCCGAGTCCCGCGATTGCGTTCAAATACCCGTGCTCATGGGAGAGCATGCTCGGCATACCAGGTCGGCGGATCTCTGCGGAGAGGTGCTGCAAAGCTTCGAAAGCTTGCCGAACCCATGGATCGCTATGATTGCCCTTGCGGCATTCGTCGATGAACCGCGTTGCGGTCTTCAAACCGGCCCACGCGAATATTCCTGTCGCGCCGACCGCGCCCAGGGTCGATGCATGAAAGAAGGCGGGGTCGTTGCCCGCAAAAACGTTGACTCGATCTGCGATTCTCAGCAGCACTTCGTCGAAGTGAGGAAGTGCGGTATTCGATTCCTTGATGGCCTTGATGTTTTCGACGTCGAGCAGGCGCTCCCAAAGCTGCGGTGCAATGTTCAGACCATTGAGGGGTGAGTAGTTGTACAACATCAGTGCCATCTCTCCTTCGAGCGATTCGGCAATCTCAATGAAGAAGTCCATGGCCCAATCCACGGTGACGGGCAGCGCGTAGGGAGCAGCCAGCATCGACCCGTCTGCACCCGCCTGCTCTGCATAGCGGGCTCGGCGAAGAGCTTCGCGCTGGTACGCAGCCGTACTGCCGATGACGACCGCAATTCCAGCCTCGTGAGCGGCTTCGACCGCGGTCTCACACACCGCGTCGAACTCTTTCTCCGACACGCTCGTCATCTGACCCATCGAGCCGAACACGATGCAGCCCGGGGCCGTGCCGGCAGCAACCAGCTGGATGCTGCGTCGAACGCCGTCGAGATCGACCTCTTGTCCATCATCAAGGCTGAGCGGAATGAGCGGGAAAAGTCCTTCGAGTGGCTTTCGAATAAAATCTGGCACGTGGGTTCACCTCGGGCTGGTCAGAGTTTGATACAGGTCTTGGAGACATTCCACTTGTTGGTCGAGACCATCGATGGTGACCCCCTCACACCGATGGCCGATCTCTTCCATCGCTGCGACGGCGTCGGCAGTGTAGACGACGGTACCATCAGCCTCGATTTCCTCGATGCCATCCCACCGAGCCGCCGCGTCGTTGAGGGCGACGGCGGCCACCTCATCAAGACCATCTGGGAGGGAGAGCGAGACTTGCCCGTTCTCTATCCGGGCCGGATAGCCGCCGGGCAGCCCGGCCGGGCCCGTTACGTGAGTGTCGGTCGAACCCGACCCCAGCAGTGCAACAACGTTCTTGACCGCCGACGCTGCGAAGAGGGAGAACTCATCGGCCTTGCCCCAGTCGATACGCTCAGGCCACGACATCAATATCGTGTCCAGGTCATGGTCATCGGTGACGTCGTGTCCTCCGATACGGAGTTCGAAGTGGTGAGGCACGCCAGCGTCAGGGCCGTACGCGAGAAGCGCATGAGATCCGACGAGTGAGATCGCTATGTCATCGATGGGCGCGCCTGAAGTCTCCATTACGTACCGAAGGATTCGAGCCGCGCACACCTCAACATTGCCCGCCCCAGCGACCGGCCCATGACCAAAATGTTTCCAGAGCACCGTATTGACGACGTCGGGGAACGACGCATTGACGACGTGGGTGTCGACCCCTGATTTGTCGAGTGCCCGTGTCAGCTGTGCTGCCGGCAACAGGTGCCATGGCAGCCAGAGACCGAAGGTCGCCGATCTGATGAGGGCGCGTCGTGCTGGCTCGACATCAGCGTTCATGAACCTGCGAGGCGATTGCACGGTCGCCGAATGCAGGATCGCGTCTGGCTGCACCTCGTCGAGCAGGCGAGCCATGCGATCAACATCAGCCAGATCGACCTCGTGGTGCTCGAATACCTTTGTGTGCCCCTGAAACACCGACCCGAGCATCGCCATCGTCGACTTCGAGGGGCCCGACCAGGGGCTTCGTTTCACAGACACGATGCGGTCGATGCCCTCGGTACGCGCAAGGAACTCGAGAGCCCAGCCACCAAGACCACCCACACCCGTGAGAAGGACGGTGCTCACGAGACGGCGTGCCCGGCTGCTTCGGCGATGAGCATCGCCGGCACGTCGACTTCTGCGGGCGAGAAACTCTTCTGCGTGATGGCGGTTCGGGCTATGACACCAGCTGCCAGGACCTCGAGCGCTGAGGTATCGACGTCGTCGCGAACATCACCTTGGGCTATTCCACGTTCGGCGGCGTGCCGGATTGCCTCGCTGAACTGCTCGATCCAGTCGTCGAGCACAGCCCTGAACTCGTCATCATTGGTGGCGACGCCAATAAGGCTGTCTACAAGCCGAAGCGTGGCGGGTTCACGATAGCCAGCGAGGCGATGCTCGAGTATCCATTTGATCTCCTTCTGGAACGATCCGAGGTCGTGGACCTCGACGGGTCCGAAACGGAGTCGCGTCGCTTCGACGACGTGTTGCCTACTTGTCCAGTGCCGACAGATCGTTGCCTTGCTGACTCGGGCGTCCGCCGCTATCGCCTCGGTGGTGACCGCCGAGTAACCATGCTCTTCCAAGAGACGAAGAGTGATCCGGAGAATTCGGTCGCGTGTGCTGTCGAGCCCAGTCTCCTCCGTCTCGGCGGACGATTGCTCGCAACTCATCCGCGACGGCCGATCGGTTGCCCCGTTGGTCGGTGGAAGTCTTGGGTACCGGCAGAGCGTAAGACCAGTTCGGAGATCTGCCATTCGTTGGCGGTGTGGACGAACGTATTGTGCTATTGGTCCCACAAGTAGCCTTCGGGTGAGCCGTCCAGATACCGATGCCACGCGTAGACGTATGCCACGCCGGCGGCCGTTTCATCGCCATCAAAAGTGGTCGAGACGTTGCTGATGTGGCGGCTCGTCCCCTCGAATATCTCGCTCAGACCCGTAGCGACACGCGACCCAATTTCCGCTCGACCGTGAAGTGGAGGCATTGCCGGTCCGTAGTCGATGGTAGCGTCGTCGGTGAAAAGTGCCGCTCCCAAGTCGGGTTCGCTGCGGTCGAAGTGCCATGCGTAGGCGAAGAACAGATCGGTTATTGCTTGGCGATTTTCGTGCAGATTCTCAGATGTCATATCGCCCTTCGCTTCGATCGAAACCTAATGCAGCCCACGAAGACCATATCTGACATGATGAAATGAACAGAATTTCAACGCTCACGAGAATTTGGAGCCGTAAAGAATGAGTGACGAGAAAAGCGCAAAGAAGGGACTTTGGGACCGGACCTATCAGGTCGGGGTTGCGGTACGTGACCTCGATCAGGCGATCTCATTTTATGAACGGCTCGGGATAGGCCCGTTCACGGAGGGACCGTCGGCTCACTCGGTGATGCGAAAGGTGTACGGCGAGGATGCCCCGGACACGAGGGTTTCTGGAAAGATCGCTCAGATGGGCAACATCGAGTTCGAGTTACTTTCACCAGTAGCTGGTCGCACCGTGCAGGGGGATTTCATCGATGAGCGCGGCGAGGGCATCGTTCACATCTGTGGGTACACCGACGACCTCGACAGCGATATCGAAGAGATGGCCCGTCTCGGGTTCGAGATCATCTCCCAGGGCGAATTCGACGACGGCGGTAAGTTCGCGTACTTCGATACCCGCGAAGTCGGTGGGGTCGTTCTGGAGCTATTCCAAACGGGTTCATCTTGGGGGTGAACGCGTCCACCTTCGCTCGTTGACCTCGTCGACTGATTCCCACTAACATCCCCAAAGCACCGATTGATGTTCCCACGATGAAGCGAGCGAATATGACCGATTACCATAGGGTTGAGATTGCCCACCCCGACCTAAAAGAGTTAGCCGACGCCGTCCAGGACGAGAACGCTGATCGTTTGGCCCGCAAGAAAGTGAAGACAGACCCAGAGGGTCAGGCGCGCTACATGGAGAAGTACCGTGAAGTGAGTGCCGGGGACCCCATCCAAAAAGGCTGGGATGCCAACGAGCCCGAGTTCCACGCGAAGACGAAGATCTTCTCGGTTCTCGCAGATGCATTCGAGCACGAACTCGGCAAAGAAGAAGGTCGCAAAGCGGTCAACAATGCCCGTCGGCGTCAGGCCAATGAGATGGGCAAGACGATGGCAGATCGGGTTCGGGCCGAGGGAAAGCCGTTAAATCTCAACAATCTGTTCGAGCAATTCTGGTCGTACTTCCAATGGTCACCAAAGATCGACACAGAGCGCTACTACGACGATAACGACAACATGGTCAAGTACGTTCTCCGCCTCAACTGTCCGATCGGTGACTATCTGCGCGACAACGCGCCGGACACCGACTACTCGTCCAACTTCTGCGATCTTGACGAGTACATCGCCCACGAGTACAACCCCAACATTCGGTACTCACGGAAACACTGGGCGCCCGGTGGCGACTCGTACTCCGAATTGATCTGGGAACTCGACACCAAAGACATCATTGAGTGAGCAACGCTAGGCCGGCGCAGATGCAGGCATTGGTGATGTTGGGGCCAAATCAACTCGAGATGGCCGATATTCCGGTTCCGGTAGTCGAGCCGGGGTGGGCCTTACTCCGTGTAATTGTCTCCTCGGCTGGCCTTTTTCACACGCAGATGGCGGCCGGCATGTTGGACGCTGGCGGATTCCCGCGCATCCTCGGCCACGAGATCGTCGCCGAAGTCGTCGAAGCCGCATCGCCGGCAAGCCCTCCACCCGGATCGCTTGTCGTCGTCGATGCAGTTATCGGATGTGGGGTCTGCGAGTGGTGTATCCGTGGCGAAGACAGCATCTGCCCGTGGATGCGTCACCTCGGAATCGACCTCGATGGTGGGTTCGCCGAGTACGTGGTTGCCCCGGAAGCGAACATATTTCCTCTGCCCAGCGATGTCGACGTGAATGAGGCGGTGATGCTGAGCTCGGCGGTGCCCGTCGCCGTTCACGCAGTCCGGCGGTCCGGAGTCACGAGCGGATCTCGTGTCGCCGTCAGCGGCATAGGAAGCATCGGCCTCACGGTGTGCCAGGTTGCCCGTGCGTTCGGAGCGACGACGATCGTGGCGGCCGATGTCGAGGACGAGCACCTCGACGCTTCACTGCCATGGGTGGACGCAACACTGAACACGCGTGACCTTGATCCAGCGGACGTGTCCAAGCGTCTGGCCGAGCTGGCTGGGTGTGACCATGGCGTCGACGTTGCGTTTGAGACCGCCGGACACCCGTCGAGCCTCGACGCGATGGTACGGCTACCTCGCCCTGGGGGAACCGCCATGTTGATGGGAATCTGCGATGGCCCGACAGCAATTTCGTTCGACAGTTATCTCCGGGACTTCGTTCGCCGTGAGGTCAAACTCATGACAACCTTCGGTTACACAAGGCAGGAGTTCCTAATCGGTAATGCGCTGTACCTCAACGGTCGAGTCGATGTCAGCCGGCTGGTCGGAGACACGATCGAGCTCCAGGCCATCCCCGAAGTGCTCGCGCACATCACTGAACACGGGACCCAGGGCAAGAGATACGTGGTCGACGTCAGTATGTGAGGAGTGCTCTCAGACTTGAGGGGGCCGAATATTCATCCGCCTTGTCTTCTCAACGGTTTCAACCGCCCAAAACCGGAGCCTGTGGGGGCAATATTCGGCCGTGAGGAAGGAGAAACGTTGTGTCACAGTTTTATTTAGGCTCCATCGACGAGCGAAAGTTGGTAGTTCCGGAGATCTACTCATCGCATTGTGAGGGCTATCTCCGACAGTTTTTGGTGAGCCACGTGATATCGCCGGCGTCGGTAGCAGCTGCAGCGTTGCGTTGACACCAGTCGTAGAAAGACTGGCGGCTGACGTCGGCAACGTCACACGCGGCGGTGATCGTGAACCAACCCACCTGTAGCAGGTCATTCCCAGAAGACCGTCGCTCGTTTGAGTCGTTCTCGTTCTATTCGCAACCGCTTGACCTCACGACGAAACTCCGTGAGTTCTGTTTTCTCCGATGTCGTCAAACCGTCACGATCGCCCCGATCGATCCGGGTCTGGCGAACTCAGTTGCCCAGATTCGTTTCGCCGATACCGAGGCTTCGAGCCACGTCCGCGTTCGATCGCTCCTCATCGAGGACCAACGACACCGCGTCAGCTTTGAACTCCTTCGTGAACGACCGCCGCAACCCCTTCTCTTCCATAATTGACATGGTTACCTCCTAAATGAGGTGACCGGTCAACGAGGAGAGGCACAGAATTCCGGCGAGCGGCGTGAGCCAACAACACAACCGCTACTTACTCACACCGCTGCCTCGACGCGCCCCAAACGCCCCGCTGCCGCCAGGAACACGAGACCGACCACCCGAAACCAGCGCGGATGAATATTCGGCCCTGCTGGCTGGTTGATGATCGAACCGTTTCCGGACTCGATCGTCGACGGGAGAGCGTGTTTGCAGGACAACCAAACTCCAGTGAGGTTGGCGCCGATGACCCGCTGCCAGTCTTCCAGCGTCACCTCAGCCGCGGTGGCCCCGTCCGCTGATACTCGAGACCGTCGCCGACCACGCGACTGTCGGGAGTCACGAAACCGTTACGGCACGACTCACCGAGATGACCCGATCCCCTGCCGTTCGATCCGATTCTCGTGAAACCATTTTGGCCGACCATGGACGCCGATTCCGCGATCGCTCAGATTCGCGAACATGGCGAAGTGGTCATTCCGGCGTTGAACACAATTGAGCCAGCAACCGGGCTTGCGTCGGCCTAGATGTCGTAGGGGAGTTCCGCTGCGAGCAGAGTCTCGCCGCCTTGAACCGGCGTGTCGCTGGTGACCTCTTCGACGAAGTTCGCCGCGTTGACCCGATAGAAGAACTTGATGCACCGCTCGGCGAAGCGCCACTGCCCATCGATGCGGTGATACTCGTCGTCATAACGCAATGCCGACACATTCATCTTCTTTGCATGAAGCACCACTTCAGCGTGGGTGTAGACCATGCCCGTGGCTCGGTCCGGGTTGTCGGCGTCAAGATCGATGACATGACCGTGCTGGACATGGAGGCTCGCCTTCGCGACGTCCTCTCGTCCGACCAGCAACGCGACCAAGTTGTCACCGCCTTGACTGTCGAACACGCCGTTCGCCGTACGGAACCGGGCGTCGTCGGTGAACAGCGCCCGCAGTCGGGGAGCGTCGCGCCCGTCGACATAGATCCCGTAACTGATAGCGAGCTCCCGGATCTCGTCTTTATCCTCGAGCCGGCGGAGGCGAGCCTCCACGTTGTTTGACACCTGGTCCATAGCTGGGCCTCCAAGATCGCTTCTAGGTTGGGCCGACGTCCACCGGCACAAAACCACTATGCCCCTGTTCGCTGCGATTGGTCGCCCGACTCTGTCCCGAATCAGCCGGTGTTCGCAACAGGTGATGAACGTGACACCGAGATCTTTGCCCTCCGAAACGAGACGTTTCCGGCGAGCGCTCAGCGAAGCGCTGGTGTCGAAGCCCGGCACGAACTTCTACGTCTCTCGACAGCGTTTGAGGAACTCGGCGAACCGATCTGAGAAATTATCGACACCAAGACACTCAAGCGCGGCCACCGATCCGTCAACGCAACGGTGCCATTCATCGTCGGTTGCGGCTGATGGGAGGGGCGACAAATTGTTTCACTTCGTCCGATTGGGCTAAGCTGAATCTTGTTTAGCTTTGTTGCAGCAAATAGCATCAACATGCGCTGAGTGCATGGCCACCGATATATCTAACTGTGATGGAACAGACGGAACGTAGTACCTCACCGAGAGATGGAGCTAAGTATGATTTTTGACTTCCGAGTGCGCCCGCCGTATCGAGGCTTCTGCGATACGGGCCTCTATTCCCCGTGGGGAATGGAAGCTGATTCGCGGCAGTGGCCAGCACTCTCATTCGGGCGCGTAGTGCCTCCATCGGTGCTTGAGCACTCGATGGACCACTTCGTGTCAGAGATGGATTCGGCCGGTATCGATCGAGCTTTGGTCATGGGTCGAAAGGCTGCTGATGGCTCCGGTTGGGTAGAGAACACTGACATTGCTGAGTTAGTTCGAGAGGATCCCAAGCGGCGTTTCGAGGGCTTCGCCGCTATCGATGTCACCGATGCGGACCGGGCCATCGAGGATGGCCGCCATGCCATCGAAGAGCTAGGTCTGACGGGAATCGCGATGGAGCCAGCGCTCGCCAAGGTTCCAACACATGTCGACGACGAGTCGGTTCATCGCATCCTCGATGGACTCGCCAGCCTCAAGGTTCCCATCGCCATCACGTCATCGATCATGATCGGACCGGATCTTTCCTACAGCGACCCGAACCGAATCATGCATCTTGCCGATCGCCACCCGGACATCAACTTCGTGGTTGTGCACGCATCCTGGCCATTTGTGCAAGAGATTGTCGCCGTTGCCTTTAGATATCGAAACGTGTATCTCGTCCCCGACTTCTACGGGTACATCGAGGATTTCCCCTTCAGCGAGGGCTACCGTTCGGCCACTGCCATGTTCCTGCGACACCGCGTCTTGTTCGCCAGCAGCTACCCCGTGCGCCCTTTAGCAGAGGCTGTAGAGGGAATGCACAAATGGCAGCTCTCAGACGAGGTTCTGGAAATGGTGCTTGAGCGGAACGCACGTGAACTTTTGCAGCTGTAGAGAGCGGCATCCGATGGAACGCCTCGCGTGGCGGTAGCTCTGATAACAGGAGCGGCTGGTGGCATAGGGCGCGCTATTTGCCAAGAGTTCGCTCGACACGGATGCGACGTGGTGGGCGTAGACAAAGCGCATCCCGTGCAATCAAATATGGACACTGACGGAATATGGAACGTCCCAGGGGACGTTACTCAAGAATCGGGCATGTTGCAGGCCCTGGAAGTGGCTAAGGACTTGGGTGAACTGAAGTATTTGGTGTGCAACGCCGGATTGGTTGAACCGAACGGTCCGATTACAGCTGTTTCTAGAGATGACTATGAACGCGTCATGAGCGTGAATGTTTGGGGCGTCATCCAGAGCATCCAAGTGGTTCTCCCAACTCTTCTTACGGGGAGCGATACCTCGATTGTCCTAGTGAGTTCCTCCCTGGCATCGGTGGGTCGAGCTGGCTTCGCGTTGTATTCGGCTTCCAAGGGAGCACTGAATGCCCTGACCCGTCAACTTGCGGTCGAGTATGCAACAGCAAATATCCGTGTGAATGCAGTTGCGCCTTCAGGCGTGCTGACCGAGCAGCAGGAGAGTCGAATTCGCGCCATGCCTCCCTCCAGTGTGCGTGCGGAACTCTCGAGAATCCCACTCGGCCGCCTGGGTCGGCCGGAGGAAGTTGCCCAGTCCGTGGTATGGCTGTGCACAACGGCAACGTTCGTCACCGGAACGGTCCTCCCTCTTGATGGCGGGGTGCAGGCAGTATGATCTCTGGCCAGGATCGAGCACGTGCGAGTACAGGTAATTCGGTAGTTTTTGAAATGACAGAGTCAGCGTAGAAGAAGGTGGGTTTGGGTTGGATGAGGAGCCGTTCATAATTGATGTGCGCGCGAGACCGAGCACCGCGGAGTACTTGGCTGACTATCTAGGAACTGACTCGCAGGGGACGTGGCGATCTCTTGGACGCCAGCCGCCCATGGTTACGACGATGGACGAATATCTTCGTGATCTTGATCGTGCTCAAGTAACCCTAAGTGTTTTCACGGGTCGCCAACTCTATCGAGACGCAGAGCGCGCTACGGGAGTCTCAAACGACTATGTCGCGACCATCGCGCGGGAGTCCGATGGTCGCATCATTGGAGTTGCTTCCGTAGACCCGTTTCACGAGGCTGATGCCGGAGTTGAGGAGTTGATCAGATGCTTCGATGAACTGGGGTTGCAAGGCCTGAGTCTGGATCCGGCAATGTGGGGAATATCGCCTGATGACTCGATTCTCGATGCAGCATTGGAGGTAGCGGAGACATATGGCGTGCCCGCGATATTCACCATGGGACCGTTGGCTGGACCCCTTTGTCATCCGTCCGCCGTCGACCGCGTGGCGAGCCGTCATCCGTCGCTGAAGATTCTCTGCTCTCACGGATGCTGGCCCCAAACACTGGAGTTCATTGCTCTTGCATACCGCCACCACAATGTCTGGCTAGAAGCGTCGCTCTATCACTCAATGCCTGGCGCAGAGCCCTTTATCGAGGCCGCGAACGGGATATTGGGCTCGCGAGTCGTCTATGCAAGTGCCTTTCCATTTGGCCCACTAACTGCGTGGCGAGATCTAGCAAGTCTCGGGATTACCGACGCCGCATTGCCGCAAGTCCTTTGGCGCAATGCGGTGGAACTCTTTGGTTTGGCTGAGCGATTTGGGACCAAAGTCACGGGATGACATCACCTCCGTCGACGCAAGCTGAGTGGCACATACTGCGTCAACAACACGCTCAAGAGCCCGGCGGCGCACGCATCGTGAATCGTCAGGGCTAGTACACCAACGCCGTCGGCCCCGGGGGTGGAGAATCATCACGCAAGAGGTGCGCGATGGTCTTGGCTATCGAATCTGGAGAGAGCAGTGGACCGTTATCACGAACGTAGGTGGATCGTGCTGCGACTGGATCTTGGCTAGCTTCAAACCGTCGGGCAATTAGGGGCGTGTCAACCCCGGTCGGGCAAACCGCATAGACCCGGATTCCAGATTCTGCGTAGTCCAGAGCAGTTTGTCGGGACAACATGAGTACGCCTGCCTTCGAGGCCGCGTAGGCCGGCACCGATTTAACCGGAACCACGGCTGCCGCTGAGGCCAAATTTATGATCGTTCCGCCGCCGTTCTTCAGGAACCGGATCACACCCTCACGAGACATGAGAAAGGTCCCATCTAGATTCACGGCCAGCACCTTTCGCCACTGGTGGAAAGACGTGTGCTCCAAGGTTGCTCGATGAGTAATGCCAGCACAGTTGATGACGGCCTTCAATGGTGCGTCAAACTCATCGACTTGGGTAAACAACTCTTTGACTTGCGTTTCACTCGAGACATCAATCGTCGTTGGCAACAGTGAACCACTGCCCCCATTCTCCTTGAAGTCCTGGGGAGGCTCGGTGAGATCGGCGCTGATGACCATGTACCCAAGTGACACGAGTAGGTGTGCGGTAGCCAGACCAATCCCGCTGCTGCCCCCCGTCACGATGACGATCTCGCCGCCCCCGGAGTCGTTCAAGGGCGCGGCAACTACGTTGTCGTTCATGATCTGGTTTCTTTGTTGTCAGATGCGGCGTTCTGGTAGAAGGGCCCGTTGATGGCCATGTGCTCCGAGTACATCTGTTCGGCGGGGTATCGACCCGTGATCTTGCCGCTTTCTATCACAACGACGTTGTCGCAGAGATGACGCACGAGGAGAGCGTCATGGGAGATGTAGAGCAGCCCCAAGTTGTACTCCGCTCGTAATTCCAGCAGAAGGTTGAGGATGCCTGCCTTGACGGACAAGTCCAAAGCTGACACAGGTTCATCACAGATCAGTATTCTCGGCCACGGCCCGAGGGCGCGTGCAATCGCGATCCGCTGAAGCATTCCCCCACTCAGTTCCGCTGGCATCTGCTTGAGAACGCTCGAGTGCAGAGATACCTGTTCGCAGAGCTCGGAGGCCCTTTGCGACAGCTCCTGAGACGTCATCGATGCCGTGAGGTGTACGAGGGGTTCGAGTAGGGCGTCCTGGACAGTCCGTCGCGGATTGATGGATGACCTCGGGTCCTGAAAGACCGGTTGGATGGCGGATCGATATGCACGCATCTGTGCCGGGCCAAGATCTCCGAGAGCTGTTCCCTCGAAGGTCACACGACCATCGTCCGGTTCAGTAAGACCCAACAGAACCCTCGCCAAGGTGGTCTTTCCAGACCCGGATTCTCCGATGATCCCTAGGCTGAAACCCTCTCTCACTTCGATGGACACATCGTCTAGGGCCAAGTGGCTCGAGCCGCGTTTGCGACTGCCTTTGGACCAGAATCGTTTGGTCACGTTCGATGCATCAAGCATGGCGCAGTTCCAAAGGGTTGTGGCAGGCGACCATCCTGCCATGAGAGCGTTTCGTTTGAGGAAACACATCGTGGCAATCCTCCACAGCTCTGTCGCATCGAGCTGCAAACGGGCATCCTGGCGTGAGCGCCAGCGTCGGGAGATCGATCGGTATTCCCGGGATCTCATTCAGGAGGCTCTGATGCGGCGTCGTCTCTGAAACCCTGCTGCCCAGTAACCCACTTGTGTAGGGATGCTGAGGGCTATCTATCACCGTCTTCGTCGGACCATGCTCCACGAGGCGACCTCCATACATCACGGCTATCTCGTCGGCGGCTCGTTCCACGACGGAAATATCGTGAGTCACCAGCAGCACGGAGAGTCCCCGTTCGCGGGCAAGATCGCCGATCAGCTCCACAATTTGCCATTTGCTCGAGGCGTCAACGGCCGACGTGGGTTCATCTGCGATCAGCGTGTCTGGATCATTTATCAGCGCTGCCGCGAGAAGCACTCGCTGGAGCATCCCGCCACTCAGCTGGTGGGGAAACTGGTCAACGAGCAGCTCAGGATCTCTCAACCCCAAACTCCTCATCAGATCTATGGCCTTGGCCCGTCCCTCCTTGTAGCGAATGCCGGTGTGAATCATCGCCGACTCTGCTATTTGTCGGCCCACGGTCATCGTGGGATTCATGGCGGCCATCGGCTGCTGAGGCAGATAGCCAAAAAGGGCGCCGCGCAGGTCGCACATCTCCTGTTCACTCAGTGTCGCCAAGTCGCCTTCAGAGGTGACAATGCTGCCTCCTGAGATGAGACCGTTCTCCGCCAAGAGCCCAGTAATCGCCGAGACCACCGTTGACTTCCCAGATCCGGATTCGCCCACAATGGCCAGAACCTGACCAGACTTGAGTTCGAACGACAGATCTGACACCGCCTCGAGGCGGGTACCGTCCTCCGATTGATACACCACCGACAATCGGTCAACATGCCAGAACGCCGAATCGAGAGCACGATCAGCCCGATCTTGGCTGTTGTGGTGGGTCGTGGTCATGATCCTGACTGCTGCATTCGGTCGCTCACGGCAAGTGACGTGAGGACGATGACCACAATGACCAGGCCCGGAAAGAAGCTATACCACCATGCGATGAGCATGTAGTTTCTCCCCTGGGCAATCATAGAGCCGAGCTCTGGAATCGGAGGCTGGGCACCCAGGCCGAGAAAGCTCAGCGCGGCCAGCGCCAAGATGACATTACCTACCGCCATCGAAGCGCGTGCGGCGATATGGGGTGCCAGATGAGGCCAGAAGTGTTTGAAGACAATTGTACGAGTCGGTACCAGTGACACACGAGCACTGTCCACAAATGGTTGCGTCTTCAGTGCCAACACCTGTCCGCGGAACTGGCGAGCATACGATGGCCACCACAGAATTGACAGAACGATGATCGATGTTCTGATTCCTGCCCCCAAGGACACCGAAAGAGCGATTGCAAGTATCAGGTATGGGAATGCAAGGAACACGTCGATAACGCGCATCAACACCGCATCAAGGAATCCTCCGCGATAGCCGGCGATTACACCGAGCGTCGATCCGACGAACGCCGAGAATCCGACAACCATCAAGGATGCTCCGAGCGAGGGCCTCAAGGCGTACACGGTTCGCGAGAAGACGTCTCGACCAGCCTCATCGGTGCCGAACCAATGCGCCCAGTTCGGCGACTCCAGCCTCGCGGAGCTCAACTCGAGCGGATCGTACGGTGCAAATAGCGAAGGGACCACAAGCGCCATAAGGAAGAATGCAACGATGACGTACAGCACAACGTCACCGACGCTCATCGCAGCGAGTGAACTTCGTGATGTCTTCTTTGACAACTTCCGAAGAAGGGTGTCGGCAGTGGCGCTCATCAGTTTCGACTCTCCCTGAGGCGTGGATCGAGCACCGGGTAGAGGAGATCCACGATCAGATTAACAAACACAAACGCCACAGAAATCACGATCGTTACGGCCAGAATCACGGGATAGTCGAATACTTGCATCGCGCTGAACATGTACAGGCCGATCCCTGGCCAGCTGAAAACAACTTCGACAAGAACTGTTCCGCCGAGCAGCCACCCGAACTGCATGCCAAGCACCGTCACAACCGGGTTCATCGCGTTTCGAAAGATGTGATGCAGTACCGTGCGGGTACGACTCGCCCCTTTCGCTCTCGCTGTCCGTACATATGCGGCCCGCCACTCCTCCGAGACCGCCGTAGACGTAACGCGAGCCGCCAAGGCGAACAGCCAAATCACGAGGGTCGTGACAGGCAAGAGCAGATGCCAAACAGCGTCCAAGAACACGGAAGGCTGGCCCGAGAGAACCGCGTCAATCGTGTGGAAGCCCGTTGTCTGAGCTGGCGCAGTCATATCGCTAGACAACCGCCCCTGGATGGGGGCCCACCCCAGTCGCCCAGCGATCCACATCTGGAGCATGAGAGCGACCCAGAATACAGGCATGGCTACACACATCGAGACAATCGTTCGCGTCACGTTGGAAACTCGACGGCTACGAGTTGACCCCCAGCAGAGACCTACGCCTATGCCGAGAACGATGTAGATGACCATGCTCCACAGCACCAGCTCGAATGTCGCAGGGATGGCGGCGAACAAGTTACCGCGTAACGGCTGCCGAGTGGAGAACGATGTCCCTAGATCTCCATGAACCAGACCGCTGATGTAATTCCCATACTGGGTCCAAACAGGTTCGTTCAAACCCAAGGCTATGGCCGTCGCTTCGACTTGCTCTGCCCCTGCGTTCAAGCCGGCGGCCGCCCGCGCTGGATCCGCGGGAATAACATGAGAAATCAGAAACGTGATAGAGACGACAATCCAGATGACGAAGACTCCACTTGTAAGTCTCCTACCGAGCGCTAAGAAGGTCACCCTCCTTTACGACCAGGTGTCTCGGTCAGGTGTAGTGGATTGGTCGCGTCACCTGCAGGTTGTAGAGAGCATCGTATTTGGCGAATGTCCAATCCTTATGCACCGGTTGTACAAGCTGCGGAGAGATGGCATAGATTGTTGGATAGGCCGCAGTAACGAGATCAACGGCTTCACCAATGGCCTGCTCTGCATCCGACGAATTAGACGCTGATTGCGCCCGTTCCATGATTGCCTCAAACTCAGGGTCCGCGTAGTAGGCCCAGTTATAGCCGCCATCCGTGCCCCAATTCGCCGAGCCGTACTGTTTTATGAGTATGTCCGTTGGATCCGGGGTGTTACCGGACATATTCAGGAAGCTGATATGGAAGGCAGACTGGGTGTCGGCCTGGATCGGCGGAATCTGGGGCCAAGGAAGGCTCTGGGTCTTTAGCGCGATGCCGAACTCTGCCAACGCGCTCTGGAGCAGCGTGCCAGCGAAGGCGCCGAAGTCAGCTCCCTGCACCGACACGAACGACAGTTCCACACCGCTATCGATGTAGCCGCCTTGCTCAAGCAGCTTCGCTGCACGGTCAATGTCCTGCGTGTAAGCCGCTTCGCTCGGCCGGCTTCCCGGAAATCCGGGTGGCAACGGACCGGTAGCGGGATCTCCATAACCCTCGTAGTAATCGCTGTACGCAGCGTAGTCAAAGAGATAGACCAAGGCTTCTCGCAACACCGGATCATCGGTCGGCGTCCGCTGCGTGTTCAACGCCATAGTCCGGAGCGTCAGACCCTGCTGTCGTACAAGTTCAACATTCTTGAGAGTAGCGGCGGCGGCGAACTCGGCAGGGCCAAATCCTCCGCCGGTCAGCTGGGCTTCATCGTTGTCAAGCAACTGCAGCTTTGTGGTCGGGTCCACTACCTTGCTCATTGCAAGCGTCGCGGGAGCCTTTGAACCCACGTCGCCCCAATAGTCATCACGAAGCGCCATCTTGATCTTGGTCTGACCCTCCATCGCTTCCAGGCGGTATGGACCTGTGCCTGCAGCATTGGTCGCGAAATACGCCTGTGCCCACGGGTCGTCGGCGGTCTTGTTGGCATCCACAGCGGCTGTGCTGACGATGGGCAGCCATGGCAGCAGACCCAGCAGGTAGCTATATGGTCCGTTCAGGCGGATCTCAAAGGTCTCATCATCAATTGCCCTGAAACTCTCCATGCGACTGAAATATCTAGCAGGACCCGCGTTGATTGCTTGGGTGCGCTCATAGGACGCGGCGACCTCCTGCGCTGTGAACGGAGTGCCGTCGCTGAACACGACTCCTTGCTTCATAGCAAATGTATAGACCAGCCCATCAGCGCTGACCTCGTAACCAGCGGCGAGCGTCGGCAGAACCTCTGTTGAACCCGGTGCATAGGTGTAGAGCCCGTCATATGCATTGCGGACAAACATGAGACTATTGGAGTCAAGGCCAATGGCTGGATCGAGGTTCTCGGCGATGTTGTTCGCAACCCAAATCGCCGAAGTTGCAACAATGGGAGCAGCTGTGGTTGCGACCACCGCAGCAGTTGTCGTTGGAGCGCTATCGGTGTCCGACCCACATGCTGCCAACAACGTGCCTGTGCCAAGTGTCGCTAGACCGACGACGCCTCCGCCCTTAATCAGGAACTCTCTTCGGCTCGGGCTGACGGCCATTATTGCTCCTCCTGTTATTGTTATTGGGTTCATTTTAAAACTACACCGGATAGTTCAGGAAGGTCAATGCAAATTATTACGCCACCTTTAGATTTGTTAGCGACCCGTCGAAACGACGCTATTCGGCCCTGACGTAGCAAATGCGGCGCCTGGATCGAGAGACGAATCGAGAGGTACCGACATGACAGAACGAAATGACGGGCCGGTTGCCTTTGACCCGGAGGCGGTCGAGGCCAAGTACCTCGCGGAACGAGACAAGCGCCTCTACGACGGCCGGTCGGCAAGTCAGGACCTCGTCAACGACCAACGGTTTACCGGATACCGACGCGACCCATTCGTCGCGTTCGCGGACCGCGAACCTCTGGTCGCGGACATCGACGCCGCCATCATCGGCGCTGGGATGGCTGGTGTGGTCGCCGGGGCTCACCTGCGAGACGCAGGCATCGACGACATCCGCCTGATCGACCAGGCGGGCGGAATCGGGGGCACGTGGTACTGGAACCGCTACCCGGGAATCATGTGCGATGTCGAGTCCTACACCTACATGCCGATGCTGGAGGAATTGGACTACATCCCGACCCGCCGCTACGCCAGCGGGGAGGAAATCCGGACGCACCTCGACGCGATCGCGACAAAATACGACCTGACCGAGAGTGCGCTCTTCCACACCGACGTGAGAACGAGCGAGTGGGACGATGCGAACGCTCGGTGGATCCTGCACACGGACCGCGGCGACGTCATCCGCGCCCGCTATCTCGTCATGGCGGTCGGCGTCCTCAACCTGTTGAAGCTGCCAGCGCTGGAAGGCATGGAGGACTTCAAAGGCCGCGCGTTCCACACCGCCCGGTGGGACTACGAGTACACCGGCGGCGATGGGTCAGGCAATCTCACGAACCTATACGACAAGGTGGTGGGCGTGGTCGGGGCCGGCGGCACCGCGATCCAGTGCGTACCCCACCTCGCCGAGTCGGCCAAGGAGCTGTACCTTTTCCAGCGGACACCCTCCGCCATCGGGGTGCGAGACAATCGCCCGACCCCTGACGACTTCGCTCAGGACCTGGCCCCAGGCTGGCAGCGGGCGCGGATGGAGAACTTCCAGGCGATCATGCTCGGGCGGCCGGTCGGCGAGGACCTTGTGGACGACGGCTGGACCCACCATTTCGCGCCGCTTCGGGCGTTTCCTCGCGACCCGGACTGGTCGATGGCCGAGTGGGTCAGCCACGTAGAGGAGTTCGACTACGGCATCATGGAAGAGCACCGCCAACGGATCGACGAGATCGTGGACGATCCGGCGACGGCGGAGGGACTCAAGCCCTACTACCGCTATATCTGCAAGCGGCCGCTCTTCCACGACGAGTACCTGAAGGCGTTCAATCGCCCGAACGTGCACCTGGTCGACCACCCACGAGGGGTGGAGGAAGTCACCAAGAACGGAGTGATGGTCGACGGCAAGGAGATCGAGCTCGACTGCATCGTCTACGCGACCGGTTTCGAGCCCGAGTCGACATTGTTGTCACGACGAGCTGGCCACAAGGTCATCGGCCGAGACGGCATCACCCTCGAAGACAAGTGGGTCGACGGCGGTGCCACGTTGTTCGGGATGATGAGTCGCGGCTTCCCCAACCTTTTCATCATGCCCGCGCCCGGGCAGCAGGCGGTCGTGACCGTGAACCACGCCCTCGTGACCGTCCTGGGGGCGGAGTTCATCGGATCCACAGCACGGCTCCTCGAGGAAACAAGGGCGACGAGCTTCGAGGTGGGCGAAGCAGCCGAGGCAGCGTGGTGTCAGGGCATTCTCGACAAATGGGTCGACAGCAGCAAAGTGATGGCGGCGTGCACGCCATCGCGCATGAACCTCGAGGGCGATCCGGGTGCGGCAAAGCCGCTTACGGGAAGCTACGGCGGTGGCTTCGGCGACTACTTCGGGTTCAAGCAACTGCTCGCCGACTGGATCGACGCCGGGGAGTTCGAGGGTCTCGAAATCCAGCGAGCCCGATCGTGACCCCCGGAGACCGACGGGTCGTCGTCGTGACCGACGGGGCGGCCGGAATCGGGGCGACGATCGCCGAGGCCCCGGGGAGCGAAGGGGGCGTTCGTGGTCACGATGAACTCGGTGGTCTCCCTCGACGGCGCCGAACGCATCATCGACTCGGGGGCGCAGCGCTCGCTTCAAATGTCTCCGTGACCGGCGAGGGTGCGGTAGCTGAGCTGTTCGCCTGAAGGTGTCGCAAATTCATCCGGCCCGTGATCAGAGGTGCACCTTTCGTGCTCGAGCACGCAGTTGTCGCGGCATAATCATTGATTTTTCAGTGCCCGGGACGGAATTTGAACTCGCACGCTCCTATGGGCCAGGGAGGTTTAAGTTTTGCTCTAACCGTCCAGCCAGTACGAGATCGTTCCGTACGGGCCGGGTTTTCAGGAGTTTGGTTCCGACCTGTGCCGTCCTGTCCAGATGGATACGACCAGTGCTCGCAGATCCCGTGCACTTTTCGTGCACCTCGAACCTGAGTAAAGGCCAGCACACACAACCTCGGAACTCTCTCGCCGGCCTCTCCGCCGTGCTACTCCGCGACGGTCGGCTTCACACGAGTTGGACCTCGTCGGGGTTCAAGTCCTCCCTCGCGTGATGGGAGCAGGATGCAACGGTCTTATTCTTTGCGTGCACGTTGTGGTCTGGGTTGTTGGATCCGGTGCGTGAACGCGTGCCCATCCCGGTGCTCGATCCGTAGATTGCCCCAGTTCGATATGCAGGGCTACTCGCCAAAGCAGGCGCAAGAACCAATTGGGCCGCACTTGTCGCTCGATAGGTTAAATCGATACAGTCAATTAACCGAACTCCATAGTCCATAGGGAGGCGCAGTGCGAATTGCAGTCGACATTGGGGGCACATTTACTGATGCTGTGGCGATCGACAGCAACGGAAACGTCTCCACTGCGAAGGCATCGACGACTCCTGGCCACCTTGCCGATGGAGTACTCGACGCCTTGCGCGGAGTCGATGTTCCACTTGGCGACGCCGAAGTGTTCGTCCATGGAACGACTGCCGGACTGAACGCGCTCCTCGAACGTCGGGGAGTCCGTGTCGCCCTGCTCACCACGAATGGATTCCGAGACGTATACGAAATCGGCAGGGCAAATCGGCCCGACATGTACGACGTCAAGTACCGAAGACCGGCTCCGCTGGTAAAGCGGCGCGACATCTTCGAGGTCACCGGACGACTGGCCGCCGACGGATCCGTCGTTGCACCGGTCGACACCGATGACCTCCGCCGCCAGATCCGAAGCTGGCCCCCCGATGCGTACGAGTCGGTGGCCGTCTGTCTGTTGCATGCCTACCGAAACCCCGAACAAGAACGGGTCGTGGCTCAGGTGATCGCCGATGAACTTCCGGGTCTGCCAGTCACGCTTTCGAGCGAGCTGGCGCCAGAATGGCGCGAGTTTGAACGGACCTCTACCACCGTCGTATCGGCTTACGTTGCGCCGATAGTCGGCGAGTACCTCGCCGAACTCGAGGAAAGGCTAATCACTGAAGGTCTGCGCTGCCCGGTGCTCGTCATGCAATCCAATGGCGGGATCATGGGTGCGGACGTAGCGCGGAAGCATCCGGTGCAAACCCTTCTGTCGGGTCCAGTGGGTGGCACGCGGGCCGGCGTAGCCATCGCAAGCAGTATTCATGTGCCGCTTGGAACCGGGCTGATCTGCATCGACATGGGCGGGACATCATTCGACGTCAGCCTGGTTGTGGACGGTGAGGCCCAGATCGAATTGCAGTCAGTTCTTGATGGTCACGAACTGCTCGCTCCGTCTGTTGCCATCCATACCGTCGGAGCCGGCGGCGGGAGCGTCGCCTACTCCGAAGCGGGTGGGCTTCGGGTGGGACCACGTTCGGCCGGCGCCGTGCCAGGCCCGGCCTGTTATGGACGCGGTGGCAGCGAGCCGACGGTGACCGATGCCAATCTTGCGCTCGGCCGGCTTCCGGCCAGCGCTGTGTTGGGTGGCAGCCTCGGGATCGATCGCGCTGCTGCAGAGGCGGTACTGGCCTCGCTCGGTTCGGAACTCGACATCGCGTCGGGCGATCTGGCAGCTGGCATCGTTGCGATCGCCGATGCTGCCATGGCCAACGCAATTCGCGAACTCACGGTCTTCCGCGGAATCGACCCACGGTCGTTCGCATTGATGGCTTTCGGCGGCGCCGGACCGCTTCATGCAGTCGCGCTCGCCGAAGAACTGGACATCGGCACGGTGATCGTGCCGCTGCACCCGGGTGCGCTGTCGGCATGGGGCATGCTGCATGCCGACTTCAGGCTCGACCGTTCGGTGGCGCTCACCGGCCAGCTCGGCCAGCTCGTCGACGACGACGTTCATGCCGCGACAGCCACGCTCGAACGTGCGCTCGGCCAGGTGTTTGCGACAGGATTCTTCGAGCTCACGTCGTCAATCGTGAACTATTCTGCCGACCTTCGCTACGTGGGCCAGGAGTACACGCTTACGATCGGACTCGATGAGATCGAAAAATCCTGGCAGGAGCACCTTCGCAAGAGGTTCGACGACGCGTACCAGATCAGGTTCGGTCACTCGAACCGCGATGAGGAGGTTGAGATCGTCAACCTTCGGGCCACGCTCGTGAGCCCGACTGCACCTATTCCTCATCGCTCAACCGATGCTGTGGGAGCGGACCCGGTAGTCGACCGAGTCGAGTCGTGGGCAGACGGCTGGACTGACACGCCGGTCCTCGACCGTCGCCTGCTCGCCAGCGGTGGGCAGCACGCAGGCCCGGCCATCGTGCTGGAAGAGGGCTGTACGACGTACATACCACCCGATTGGACGGCCTTCGTGCACGCCGACGGCCACCTCTTGCTCACGAGGAGCGAATCGTGACGACCAATGATGCGAACTCAAGTGACCTAATCGCCGATGACACGGCGATCGATGCGATCACCGTCGAGGTGATTCGAAACGCGTTTAACTCCATCGCCCAGCAGATGAACAACAACTTGGCCCGCTCTGCCTACACGCCGATCATCTACGAGATGAAGGACTGCTCCGTCGCTGTCTTCGATCGAAATGTCCAACAGGTCGGCCAGTCCACCGGGCTTCCCGTATTCGTGGGTACTCTCGAAACGGCGGTGCGCTCGGTAGTAGATCACTTTGGCGTCGAAAGCCTGCAACCTGGCGATGTGTATCTGATCAACGACAGCTACATCGTCGGCAGCCACCTCAACGACGTCTCGGTTCTGTCTCCGGCATTCCTCGATGGTGCCCTCATCGGCTTCGGAGCGAGCAAGGCCCACTGGATGGACATCGGGGCGAAGTCCCCGAGCCAAGCCATGGACTCGACAGACATCTTTCAAGAGGGTTACCGGCTTGGTCCTACCCGAGTGTTCGATGCTGGTGAACCCGACCGAGGTGTGATCGATTTCCTGACGCGTAACTCTCGGTTGCCCACGGCAATCTGGGGAGACCTGCAGGCGCAAGTGGCGGCATGTCGAACGGGCGAACGTGAACTCGCGGAGTTACACCGGCGATTCGGTACCGACGTCGTCGAAGCCGCAGCTAGTGCGATCTTTCGTCAAAGTGAAATATTGGACGCCGAGGCTGTCGCTGTAATGCCCGACGGACGATGGGAGGCTGCCGGCGAGCTCGATTCGTGGGGCCCCGGTGGTGAGCCGGTCGCGGTGAGCGTGGCCGTGGAGATCAGGGGAGACCAGATCCACGTCGACCTCACCGGCTCAGCTCCTCAGACGCCCGGCAACCTCAATTGTGGGCTGGCGCAAACAATCGCCGGGGTCAGGCTCGCCTACAAGTTTCTGGTCAACCCGCAGGCTTCGGTCACGGCCGGGTCGTTCCGTAACCTCAGTATGACCGTGCCCGAACGGTCCGTCTTCGACGCCCGCCTTCCTGCTGCATGCCAGTACTACTACCCGCACATCGGCCTATTGATCGATCTCTTCATGCGCGCGATGTCTAAGCCGGCACCCGACCTAACCGTTGCCGGGCAGCCCGCCGATTCCATGAACATCTTGTTCACCGGTGACCATCCGAGCACCGGCGAGCTCTTCGTGTCCGGCGAAGCGACCGCCGTCGGCTGGGGCGCATACCAGGGCGGCGACGGCTCGAACGGCATGATCAATTTTGGTGGAGGCGACCTGAAGAACTTCCCCGTCGAGGTGCAAGAGCATCGCTACCCGTTGCGTATCCACCAATATGCGCTGCGAAACGACTCGGGCGGCCAAGGTCGATGGCGAGGCGGTCTCGGCATCGTTCGTGAGTACGAGGTGCTCACCGATTGTCGGCTGTCGACGTGGTTCGAGCGCACTCGGACACCGGGTGGGGGTCTCTTTGGCGCCGATGCGGGACGGGTGGCCAGAGTTACGGTCGACGAAGCCAGCCGCAGCTGGGCTGCGCTCAAGTGCGCTGACGTGCCCGTCGCCGCAGGCACGCGTATACGGGTTGAAACCGGCGGCGGCGGCGGATTCGGAGCGGTCGATGAGCGTGACGCTGCTGCCATCGAGCAGGACCGAATCGATGGCTACGTCACCGATTCGCCCGACGACCAAATTTCAGCGGGCTAATTCAGTGCTGGACGCCAGTCCAGTCTTTCAGTCAGGATCGGGGACGTTACCGCCGGCTCCGGAATCGGCGTATTCCTCAATGCGGGTCACCTGTCCGTCTCGCACATGCACGCGCAACATCGACGGCATTTCGAGCACCTCACCAGACGAGCGCATCCGGCCGCGGAATACGCACTGCTGCACGTAACCGCCCTCGACCGCAGCGGCCCAACGATCTCCAACCGTAAAGTCCTCGATCTCGGCAGCCACCCAGGCCGCAGACGACAAGGCTTGCTCCCGAGTGCGGCCGAGCTGGTCGAAATTGTGCCAGACCACAACATCGTCGGCGTACAGGTCGGCGATGGCCTCAAGGTCGCCGGTCTCGAATGCCGTGGACAGCGCCGCGGCGACCTCGAGCGAATCGTTGTAGTCGCTCATGAGATGTCGTGGCCGCAGCCGTCATGGTGAATACAACCACCCGGCTCTCCGTCCCCGCTGTCAGAGAAGGCTGACGGCGATGCGTCGACGACCACCATTTCCTCAGAGTACTCGTTGAGTCGAACACCTCCGGTCTCACTGACGACGATGATGTCCTCGATACGTACACCGACCCGACCTGGCCAGAAGATGGACGGTTCGATGGTGAAGGTCATTCCTGGCTCGAGTCGTGTCTCGTCTTCCTCGGAAATAAACGGGTACTCGTGCACGTCCAGTCCAATGCAATGACCGGTTCGGTGACGGAAGTGGTCGCCGTAGCCGGCGTCCACAATCACCTGTCGGCACGCGCTATCTACGTCTTTCGCCATCGCCCCAGGTCGAGTGGCGGCGATACCGGCAGCCTGAGCGGCGATCACCGTGTCGTAAACGTCGACGTATTCCGAGTCGGGCTCACCGATGGCAATCGTACGACCGAAGTCCGAACAGTACCCGTCGACAATGGCACCGAAGTCAAACGAGACGGCGGTGCCGCGATTTAACTTTGAGCTCGTCTCTCGGTCACTGGCGTCGCGATTGCTCGACTTACCCATTCCCCAAACAGCTGTGTCGAACGACGTGCCCCGTGAGCCGTCGCCGTGCAGTAGCCCGTCGAGCTCCTCGACCAAATCGCGTTCGACCGCACCGTCGGCGATGTCGCCGGTCACAACTCCCATCGCATTGTCGGCGATTCGACACGCGCGCTGCATCAGGTGAATCTCCTCGTCGGACTTGACCCTGCGGAGCGGGTTCGTCAGCGGAGTGGCGCTCACGATCTCGGCACCGCCTGAGTACTTGGTGAGAGCGAGCACGGCATCGGCCCAGGTGCGTTGCTCGACCGAGACCTTCCCCAACCGGCCGAAACCCTTCACCACCTGTTCGAAGACGGCGTCGCCGTCGTCGGTCTCGTTGATTATGACCACGTCACCGGGGACACCCTGCGGCATGTCGAATTCCGCCACCATTCTGGGCAACACAAATAGGGGCTCATGTCCAGGGCGAAAGAAGGCTCCGCAGGCCCAGCCATGCGTGTATGAAGTGTTGCCGAACGTCGGCATTCGGCGTTGAGCGCCAGTGAAGTACTCCAGGTCTGCTGAGGGTGGTACGAACATTAAGTTGACGCCTTGTTCGGTCATCCGATCACCAAGTCGGCCTCTGCGTTCCGCATACACCTCGGTACTAAACGGGGTCATGTCGCTCTGCTCTTTCAGGAATTGAATCTGTACGGGGTCGTCTCAGAATTGTTCGGGATTGGGGACTCACGATTCCAGCGCCGACCGGTCGGCGACTACGCGACCATGACTCATCGCAAGAGCTGGTTCTCGAAGTGTGTCCAGACTGACCATCGGATCATCCTCCAGAAGCAGAAGATCCGCTACTGCGCCCGGCTCCGGCGTCGATCCGTCGCCGAAGCCGTTGAGATCGCGACCTCCGACACTCGCTGCTCGGAGAATGGAACGACGATCCATTCCGGCTGTTTCGAGAAGCTCTAGCTCTCGGTGGTAGCGCACGCCGATGGGATTCAGGTCGGCACCCAAAGCGATTTTCACGCCTGCGTCGATACACGCGTGAAGAGCAGATGCATGTAGGGGCAACAACTCCCGCGAGCGGTTCGCCGCATGGTCGGGCCAGCCCTGAGCCTTGATGTACTCCTGATCGTGGGTCACGCCAATCGTGGGAACCAACCAAGTGCCGTTGCGCGCCATGACCGCAGCTGCCTTCTCGGTGAGCGTGTAGCCATGTTCTACCGATCGTCCGCCCAACTCGGAGAAGATGATCGCCTGTTCGTCCCCGCCGCAGTGCGCCGCCACAGGTATTCCGCGTAGCTTCGCCACCTCCATAACTTTGTCGAGTTCGTCCTTAGTGAACTGGCCGGCGTCGGCGGTTTCGTGAGGGCTAGCAAGTCCACCGGTGAGCATGATCTTGATCCAGTGTGCACCTCGCTCGACGAGTGACCGAACCGCCTTCGACATCGCATCCGGGCCGTCGACGATTAACTCGGCATCGAGTTGGGTGTGTACCCGCGGGTAACTCGTGCCGTGCCCGCATGTTGTACGAATGCCTCTACCAGCGCCCCTCACCCTTGGTCCCGCCGAACTCCCGGCCGCGTATGCGCTACTCCATGCGAGGTCGATCTCATCGGCATCACCCACGCAGCGAACACCCGTGATGCCCATGTTCACGGCCTCGCGGAAGTTCTCGCCGGCGCGGATCGTACGTTCAGGCACACCTTCGAAAAACCCCCTTGCGTCCGGGTCGTACATCATCCCGCCGGCATGGACATGACAGTCCCACAAACCAAACATAGCGGTAAGGCCCGATGCATCGATAAGAGTCGCGTCGCGCCCGTCGTCGTATAGGACGCTGCCAGCACCAATAAGAAGATCCCGCGCACTGCGCTCTCCGGTCTCCACGTCGAGCCACGACGCTCCTCGTATTCGATATTCAGGGGTGTTCGATGATGTCGTCATGTTGTTCTCCTGTCGCGTTACAGGCTGGAGCGCAGCGTCTCAAGTGTCCGCTGTGGTTGTTCCATCGTGCTCCAGCCGGGGTCGACGATGATCTCATTTACTCCTGCGGATGCGAGTTCGTCGAGCCGCCCGGCAATGGAGGCGGACTGCCCTTCTGATTCGGTGATCTGCAGGATCATTCTGAGCGTTGCCGGGTCGCGCCCTGCTTGTACAGCGCATGCGCGAATCTCTTCAATCGAGCTGGCGAGCGAGCTCGCATCGAGCTCGCCAGCCGCTTGTAAGCCAATCCATCCGTCGCCGAGCTGGCCAGCGCGCCGCAGTGCGGCGCTACTCAATCCGCCGACCAGAATCGGTACGGGTGCCGGTGGGACCGGGCTGCAGACCATCTCGTTGGGATTCGGATACGGATGACCGTCGCCTCGTGCGGACAGCGATCCGCTCCAGACGTCGCGCACGACCTCGATCCAGGCATCGAGGCGCGCACCGCGCTTGGCGAACGGAACGCCCACCGCTTCGTATTCGTGTTCAAGCCAACCAACACCGACGCCCAAGCTGGTTCGTCCCCCGGCCTCCACGGCGACGGTCGCCAGCTGTTTGGCGAACACGAGGGGGGACCGCAGGGAAGCAACGAGAACCGCAGTGCCGAGCTGAATACGGTCCGTCACGGCCGCAGCGATACCGAGAGCCACGATGGCGTCCGCCCAGGCCAGATCGTTCGACCAGGGAATCCGACCGTCAGTGCTGAACGGATACGAGCTCCCCCCCTCCACCGGCATGGCCACGTGATCACTGGCCCACAACGAGTCGTACCCAGCAGATTCGAGAACCTGAGCGGCGTTGGCCAGTCCGAGATTCGATGGAGAACCACCTGCATTAGGGAATCGGGCGCCGATGCACAGAGTGTCACCCATCGACGGAACCTTCGATATGGAGACTTGGGGACCGTGCTTCGGCCCTCCGTGGAAGACGTCGGTGGCCGAGCTGATCGGTCTGGCAGGAGCCGTCGAGAACGCAGGCTTCGACCGCATCATGACCGGCGAGTACCGCAGTGATGCGCTCACCTGGATGGCCCTGCTTGCCGCCGCGACGAGCTATGTCCCCGTGACCACGACCATATACAGCGTCGCGCTTCGTCATTCGACTGTGGTGGGCGAGGCGGTGGCGGTAATTCGCGACGTCAGCGGAGATCGAATCGAGGTCGGTTTCGGGGTGAGTCATACGAGCGTTGTCGCCCACATCGTGCAACCGGCGGTTGGCGCGAAGCGGTGGACGCGACGATCACGAAGTGTGCTCCTTCGGTGCGGCCGCATATTCATAAACCTCTCATCATTCCTCTCCGATAGATATTTCATCGCGGAGCAAGAGTTGCACAGTACTGCTGTAGACGGCAACAGATGTTTCACGACCCGTGAAACGACCTACGGTTACATCTGACCTGAGGCCCAACAGAGCACGGTACGAACCATCAGGGAAGACCCAGCTCTGAGAATGCGGAGTCAGGAGCACAGATTCGAGGCTCTAGCTATGCGTCGAGGCCTCGATCGACGGTGTCGGCCGCATGGCCATGGCGACGCAGAAGGTCGCTGAACCTTGCACTGCTGGGCCAAGAATGGCGTCCCTGTCGAGCAAGCCGACAGCGCCGGCATCGCCCTCGGCTCACGCCCCGCCTACCTCTGGCCCGACGACTGGAACCGGACCAGCTAGTACCACCCTGCCCAACCGCTCAGCACGAACTCCTCGATCGAGCGATCATCTGGGACCTGCATCAACTCGAACAGCTACTAGGCGAATACATCGAGCACACCAAGGACTCTGCCAAAGAGCACGTAACGACGCTGAGAACGTCATCCCGATCAGCCCAAAAAATCCGATCCAGCGTTGCTCCACCTCCGCCGGTCTCATCAACCAATACCGAATCGCAGCCTGAACCAGCCGCCGGTAAACCCAACCAGCACCAGGACCCTCAGCCTCTACGAGCGCGCAAACCCCAACGCCGCCACAACCGATGCATCAACACTTAGGCCACCGGTCAGTTCACGGACTTCGGCGACCACGTCCACCTCAGCGGGACCGAACACCGCTGTTAGTCCAAGCGATTCTACGACAGCGCGCCTCATCGGGTTGGGCTCGGAGAGGATGACCGTCGTCGCGCCTCTAGCAATCGCATACTCCGCACTCAAGATTCCGATCGGCCGCCGCCTGCGACCAGAACCGATGTGCCTGGAGCGACACCAGCACGATCGACCCTGTAGGACGCCACGGCGATTAGCTCAATCATGGCGCATTGCATGTCGTCGAGCTCGTCGGGCGGCACAGCAAGCTGGCTGGCTGAGACGATCGCTGCCTCGGCCAGACCGCCCCACGCATGGATGAGACCCGTGCACCCCATCCGTTGACAGAGGTGATTCTGTCCGAGCCGACAGTAGGGGCAGGTCCCACAAAAGAGCAACGGCATCGCGGAAACCCGCCGATCTGTCCGAACGTTCGTGACCCTTTCACCAACCTCAAGCACCTCGGCGCAGAATTCGTGGCCGAAAATCTGAGGATTGGTAGCACCGGTGAGCGCATGTGGCTCGACAGATGTAGCGATCGGTCCATGGGTAAACTCGTGCACATCCGTGCCGCAGATGCCACGAAGGATCGGCGCAACAAGTACCTCCCCGGTCGCTGGTCCAGGCGGATCGGGAACGTCCTCGACTCAAACGTTTCGGCGACCGCGATAAACAGCGGCACCAATTTCGCGACTCCGTGTCGGTTCGTGGTGAAAACAACTCTGTCCGCGCTCGTCCGATGCTCTACGGGGCCACCGGCAGCTATCCCGGACTGGAGGGGGACCGGGATAGCAGCGGAGCAAGACCTTCTCCACAAAGCGGACGTAGCAACTGCCCCATGGTCAGCCCATCGCCGTTCGGATCGTTTCGACAATACGTGTCACAGATGGGATGGCGAGGTCTTCGAGGATGTCCGAGGCGGGCAGCGGAATGTGAGGTGTCGTGATTCGGACAATCGGTCCGTCAAGGTCCCAGAAAACCTCGTTCGCCGCAATCGACGCCACCTCGGCTCCCCACCCGCACGCCTGTGGGTTCTCCTCCACAGTGAACAAACGGCTGGTGCTCGCCACAGAATCGAGGATCGTTGTGGTGTCGAGCGGGACCAGGCTCCGGAGGTCCAGTACCGCACAGTCGATTCCTTCGGTTGCAAGAACCTCTGCGGCCTCGAGCGCCCGAGGAACCATCAGAGCAAGCGCCACAATGGTGCAATCCGTGCCTTGGCGGAGGGTTCGAGCTTTGCCGAGCTCGTCGACCAGCTCACCGTCTTCCACGTCTTGTTTTGAGGCCAGGAGACCCTTGTGTTCGAAGAACAGCACCGGATCGGGATCACGAATGGCGGCCGCCATCAAGCCGACAACATCGCGAGGATACGCAGGAGCGACGACCTTGATGCCGGGGACGGCCATGGCCCAGTTCTCGACGCTCTGTGAGTGCTGAGCGCCGAACCGAACCGAACCTCCATTGCCCGACCGGATCACCAGTGGACACGCCACCTGACCATCGGTCATGTAGCGCGCCTTGGCGATCTCGTTCACCACCATGTCCCAGCACACGGCGAAGAAGTCAGAGAACATGATCTCGGCGATCGGACGCATACCCGTCATTGCCGCACCCATGGCTGCACCAAGGATCGCTTGCTCAGAAATCGGCGTGTCGACCACTCGCACGGGACCGAACTCCTCCAATAGACCAGCGGTCGTCTTGAAGACACCACCAGCACCGGCGACGTCCTCGCCGAGAAACAGCACGCTTGAATCGCGTCGCATCTCTTGTGCGATCCCACGAGCGACCGCAGCTCGATACGTCAGTTGCGCCATTGCCAGCCTCCGTCAGCCCATACGTTGGTCCACAGCGCTTCCGGCGAAGGAGAGGGTGCTGCTTTGGCTGCCTCCGTGGCGACATCGATCGCGGCGGCCACCGACATCTCGATCTCGGTCAGTTCGCGCTCGCTCACACCAATCCGCAGAAGGCGCTGGTGGTACATCGGGATCGGATCGTGAGCCATCCAGGCATCGAGCTCCTCTTGAGACCGATACGTCCCTGGGTCGGCGCGGCTGTGTCCGCCATGGCGATAGGTCTTGGTCTCGATGATCGACGGTCCGTCTCCCGCCCGAGCGCGTGCGATCGCCTCTTGCGCCGCAAGGTAGACCGCGTCTGCGTCATTTCCATCGACCAACGCAGCGGGTATTCCGTATGCGGGGGCCCGATCAGCGGCCGGATTCGTCACCGGAGTCACCTGACCGATCGAGGTGTACTCCATGTAGAGATTGTTTTCACAGACAAAAACCGTCGGCAGATCATAGACGGCCGCGAAGTTGACGGCTTCATGGAACGCTCCGATGTTCGTCGTACCGTCGCCGAAGAATGCAACGGCCACCTGCCCGCTGTTGCGGAGCTTTGCCGACCAGGCAGCGCCGTTAGCGATGCAGAGGTGTGCACCGATGATCGCGTAGCTGCCCATCATTCCGTGCTCGACGCTCGTCAGATGCATCGACCCGCCTTTTCCACCCAGCAAACCCGTTGACCTACCCAACATCTCGGCGATGATCGGCTCGGGCGGCACACCTCGAGCAATCGTGTGACCGTGTCCTCGATACGTCGCGAAACTGTAGTCATCGTCGTTGAGCGCAACACCGAAAGCCGCTCCTGCGGCCTCCATGCCAATCGCGAGGTGGCTCGTACCATTTATGAGGTTCTGCAGGAACAGGTCGTACAGTCGCTTCTCGAGCTGCCGGATCTCCTGCTGCTTTCGATAGAGATCGAGACGCGTTGAGATCGAGATCTCTGCGTGATCGAACCCGTGGTCGAAGGCTTCAGGAAAGATGACGTCGTGTTGGCCGTATTCAACCTGTCGAGGCGAGGTGGATTTTGCGATGTGTGTCATCGTTCCGGCCTCACTTTCCAGGGCCCTCTGGGGTGTTGAGGTGTGACTGCGACTCCCGAAGAGACAAGCGATGCACCGCTGAACGTCCGGTATCTGGTGCTACAGATCAAGAGATCCTCGACCTGGAACCGAGTGATGATCTCGCAGCCATCAGCCGTGATGGCCTCCTCCTCGATGCGTGCTGCTGACAGACCGTTCTTTGCCTGCTTCTTTCCCACCTGACGCCTCCTAGCCTGTTGCGGCTACAGCATAGATTGGACGGTTAGCGACCGTCACCTGACGCCTGCGCGTATCTACACCTGGGGCCCCTGACGTCGCTCCACCGGCCTTAGGTGGGTGAGTGGGCGGTTCCTGTCGTAGGATTGTGGAACCGAGCCGGTCAAGGCTCGGTTCTACAAACAAGCAACGAAAGTGAAATCATGCCTACTGGCACCGTAAAGTTTTTCAATTCCGAAAAGGGTTTCGGATTCATCTCCGTTGAGGGAGGCGAGGACGTGTTCGTCCATTACTCCAACATCGCGGGCGATGGCTACCGCAGCCTCGATGAAGGCCAGAACGTCGAGTTCG
>Ga0302135_10000273_pt1 | contig 31785 bp, 30 predicted proteins | sample CBN3_surface_MG_FD_203119 | JGI IMG/M metagenome (GOLD analysis project Ga0302135, IMG submission 203119) | Marine microbial communities from Western Arctic Ocean, Canada - CBN3_32.1 | ecosystem: Environmental > Aquatic > Marine > Oceanic | place: Canada: Western Arctic Ocean | collected...
CGTCGCGCCCGCACCCGCCTTCGGGAAATGGAGGAGGCCGCCCGCCCAGCGCCTTCCGAGCCAGCAGTGCAAATGTTGTTGGCTGATCGGCAGCGCGCCCAGGAGATCACTCGTCGTGCCTCAGTCCTCGTGACTGTGGCCCTCCCCGACGAGGCGGCCGCTCAACTCTCCGAGGTACGCCTGGCCTGGGCGGAGATGCAGGCAGACGTCGTCGATGTCGACCCGGTACTACTCAGAAGTTTCGATGCGGCCTGCGAGGCGGCCGGAGAGGCCATTGCCGAGCGGGCGCGGGATCAGGCCGCCGCACTCGATCGGACCAGGGCCCTGGCCACCGAGCAGTCGGATCGCCTCGCTATCTGCGAAGAGATCACCCGCCTCGCAGGACCGGAATCGATGGATCGTGTCGCCGAACTGAAGGCGAAGTGGGACATGCTGCCACGGATGCCGTCGGATTACGCTGCCTCGTTGACCCTCAGGTTTCAGGACGTGTGTCGCGAGCAGGACGCCCGCGAGCGTCGTCGGATGCTGGCCGAGGCCGCATCGAGCCGTCTCGAGACGCTGGCAAGTGAACTTGAGCACCTCTCGTCGTCGGAACAACCGGTTGATGAAACCGTCGTGCGGTGGCGAGGCCTCCGTCGTGATGCCGAGACACTGCGGGAGTTCAGCGACGCCAATCCAGCTGCCGGAGAGCGGCTGACTCGGGCGATCGAGATTCTCGAAGAGCGGGAGCACGAGTTCCAGCAGCAGCGAGCCAAGGCGGAGCAGCAGAACATTCGACGCCTCCAGCACGTGTGCCGGCGCGCCGAAACGTTGGCGCAGGCGGATCTCCTAACTCTCAAGGCCGGCGATCGCGCGCTTCGCGAGATTCGTGAAGCCCTCGATCAGCGCGTGCCGCTGCCGTCGAAGAAGGTCCGGCAGGAGCTGTACTCGCTGCTCGAAGCGGCTCGCACCAAACTCGCGCCGCGCGTGCAGGAACTGCGAGACTCGGACGACTGGCAGCGATTCGGCAACCTCCAGGTCCAGGAGGAACTCTGCGCGAAGATGGAAGCTCTGTTGACGCTTGAGGATCTGGAGACGTGCGCCCGAACCATGCGGGAGCTGCAGGCTCGGTGGAAGCTCGTTGCAGCGGTGCCCCGTGCACAGGGCGAGGTGCTTTGGCGCCGGTTCAAGGCCGCTCAGGACATTGTGTTTGGACGGTGCGAGGCCTACTTTGCCGGGCAGGTTGTGGCACGAGCGTCAAACCTGGCCCTCAAGGAAGAACTGGTAGCCAAGGTGAAAGCGCTCGCGGACTCGACCGATTGGGTCAAGACCGCCCAGGAGATCCAGCGTGTTCAGGCGGAGTGGAAGACCGTCGGTGCGGTACCCCGAGGCAAGGAGCGCGCGATCTGGGAACGCTTCCGTGGCGCATGCGACCGCTTTTTCACGAGTCGGCAGGAGAATCTCAAGCGCCGGAAGGACGAGTGGACCTCGAACCTCGAGCGAAAGGAGGCTCTCTGCAGCCAGGTAGAGGCGTTGGCCGATTCCTCCGACTGGGAACTGTCGGCGGCTGCGATCAAACGTTTACAGTCGGAGTGGAAGACCGTGGGCTTCGTGCGCAAGGCGAAGTCCGACCTTGTTTGGAACCGTTTCCGGACGGCGTGCGATCGCTTCTTCGATCGTTACAAGCATCGCGATCAGGTGGACTTGCAGGTTAGGGTCACCGAGTACGAGACGATCGTCGGCGACATGGAAGGCCTGTTGCCCACAGCCGGTGTCGAGCCTGAAGCGCCCGAGGGGCTCTACGCACTCGTCCAGACTGCGCGCGCGAAGTGGCAGCAGGCACCCGAGGTGCCCCGGTCCGTCTTGGATGGCCTGTTTGCCAGGTTCCAGCAGTCACTCAGCGGCCTTGTAGCGGCGTGGCCCGCCGCGTTTGCCGGAACGGATCTCGACCCCGCTACGACGCTGGCACGGATGGAGAAACTCGTAGTTCGCGTCGAGAAGCTCACACCGTCTGCGGACGTGCGGCCCTCGGCGATGTCACCGGCCGAGCTGCTCGCGAAGCAGTGGCGGGAACGCCTGGCGGCCAATACCATTTCCGGGGGCAAGCCTGGCGAGTCCGACGATTCTCGCTGGCGCGCGGCTGAGCAGGAGGTGCGGAGCGCCCAGCAGCAGTGGCTTCGCCTCGGGCCGGTGCCGTCGGAGGCTGTGGCGCCCCTGGTGGATCGTTTTCAGCGGGCCTGCCGCAAGTTCTTCGACCAACGCCGCCGGGCTACCTAATCAACCAGCGATCAGCCCTCGAGATAGGTGTACCCGCTCAATCCCTCTTCGTAGAAGTGGAGGAGCCGTCCGGCGCCTTCGTTGTCCAGCAACCGCGCGCGGACGGCCTTTTCCACGTCGGTGCGCAGCTTGCCCATCAAGATCTTGGCGTCGAATTCCACGTAGTCGAGCACCTCCCGGACGGTGTCGCCCTCGACGTGTTCGTCGAGCCGTGGCTTGCCGTCCTCGTCGAGGCTGACGTGGACCGCATGGGTGTCACCGAACAGGTTGTGGAGATCGCCGAGAATCTCCTGGTAGGCGCCCACGAGGAAGATACCCAGATAGTAGGGTTCACTGCCGATCGCGTGCAGCGGGAGCGTCTTCTTCACGTCGCGACGGTCCACGAAGCGGTCGAGCTTGCCGTCGGAGTCGCAGGTGATGTCGCCGAGCACGGCGTGTTGCACCGGCCGCTCGTTCAGCCGGTGAATCGGCATGACCGGGAAAAGCTGCTTGATCGCCCAGCTGTCTGGAATGGACTGGAACAGCGAAAAGTTGCAGAAGTAGGTGTCGGACACCTGTTCGTCGAGATTCTGCAGGTCCTCGGGTACCTCGGTCATGGACGGGACGATCTTCTGCAGCTTCCGGCAGATCGCCCAGAAGAGGTTCTCCGCGATGCTGCGCTGCGCGAGAGGTAGATATCCGCCCGAGAACAGGCTGAGCGCCATGTCGAGCGCCTGCTGCGCGTCGTGGAATGTCTCCAGCGCGTTGCGCGCCGTCACGTTGTTGTAGGCCTCGATGAGGTCGATGACCGGCTGTTCCATTTCCTCGGTCGCCGTGGCGGGGACGCTCTCACCGCCAAAGCCCGAGACCCCGAGAACGTTGAACACGAGGGCGCTGTGGTACGCCACGACGGCTCGACCGCTTTCCGACACGATGGTGGGGTGGGGGACTCCGGCGTCGTCGCAGACCGTCTGGATGTGATACACGACGTCGTTGGCGTATTCCTGGAGCGTGTAGTTCATGCTCGACTCGAAGTTGGTCTGCGAGCCGTCGTAGTCCACACCGAGCCCGCCGCCGATGTCGATGTACTCGAGTCCGGCACCCATCTTCGCGAGCTCCGTGTAGACGCGTGCTCCCTCGTTAAGGGCGCCCTTCACAATGCGAATGTTGGTGATCTGGCTGCCGAGATGGAAATGGAGCAGCTTCAGGCAGTCCTCCATGCCTCGCGATTTCAGCTCCTCTAACCCGCGCATGATTTCGGTGACGGTGAGGCCGAACTTCGACCGAAACCCAGCCGAGGTCTGCCACCGGCCGCTGCCTCGAGAGGCCAGCTTGACCCGCATGCCAATTCTGGGCCGGACGCCGGCCTTCTCCGCATGCTCGAGGATAAGCGCCAGTTCTGTGTACTTCTCGACGACCGGGATGATGTCACGCCCGATCTTCTGGGCCAGCATCGCTGTCTCGATGTACTCGGCGTCCTTGAAACCGTTGCAGATGATGGGCGTGTCGTTGTCCGCGAGTGCCACCACGGCCAGTAGTTCAGGTTTGGAGCCAGCCTCGAGTCCAAACCCGAGGGGCTTGCTGAACTTCAGCACCTCCTCCACGACTTGGCGCTGCTGGTTAACCTTGATCGGATAGACGCAGAAATAGCGCCCCTCGTACTGGTTCTGCTCTATGGCCTGCTGGAACACGGCGCGGATATCGCCCAGTCGATGTCTCAGGATGTCGGTGAAGCGGACAAGGACCGGTAGGCTGATGCCCCGCATCTGAAGGCGGTCCACGAGTTCCTTGAGATCGATGGCTTGCGACGGATCCTTCGTCGGGTGTGCTTCGAGATGCCCCGCGTCATTGACCGAGAAGTAGTCCTTGCCCCAGCGCGCCACCTCGTACAGTTCGCTTGCGTCGTGTACTGTCCAGGCGCTGGAGGTAGCCACGCTGCTGCCGGCTGGCGAGGATCCCCCGTTCGGCGCAGATGCGCGACTGTTGGTGATGGTGCTCATGGTCGCCATCATGATAAACACTTTTGCCTGCGCCCGAACGCATTGAATGCGCGCGCGATGCCAAGTCGGGCAGCCATGTCCGCGTTTCGTTCGCTCTGCCGACCCAACCCGCCGTATGCTGTGGGCTATGGGTGAGCGCGTTCTGGCGATCAAAGTTCTCCTGCTTCCGAAGGATACGAACCCGATGGGTACCATCTTCGGCGGCGTGATTCTCTCTCATGTCGATCTCGCGTCGGCCGTCGAAGCGCGAAGGACGGCGAAGCACCGTTTTGTTACCAAGGCCATCCGCGAGGTCGAATTTCACGCGCCAGTGTTCGTCGGCGACATCGTCAGCTTCTTCACCGAGACGCTCCGGGTAGGCCGGACGTCGATCACGGTCCGAGTGTCGGTGGAGGCTGAGCGCTGGGGCGTCGGCCGAGGTGAGCACGTGCAGGTCACGCAGGCGGAGGTTGTGCTCGTGGCGGTGGATGAGCACTTCCGGCCTGTCCCCATCCGGTCGGAACCCATCCGGGTGTGACCGCATTCTCCAGGAGCATCCCGATGCCGCAAGCCGAGCTTGTCCGCCCGCCGTCTGGCGGGTTCACAGACCGCAGCCAGATTCCGGCCCGATATACCTGGAACCTCGACGACATCTGCGGAGGCTGGGACCAGTGGACGGTGAGGTTTCGAGAACTGGAGGCGGGTATCGACGAGCTCGCGCAGTTCGAAGGCACTTTGGGGACGAGCGGATCGGCGTTGCTCGCAGCGTTCCAGACGCAAGACCGCGTGGGCGCTCTGATGTACACCGTCTGGTATCTGGCGTCGCTTCGCTACGATGAGGACCAGCGCGACAACGCGGCGAATGGCCGCCGCCAGCAGGTCCAGATCCTGTTCGCCAAGCACCAGCAGGCGACCTCATGGTTCAATCCGGAACTGCTCGCCGTATCGATCGAGACTATCGGCGAATGGATGGACGCCGACGCTAGGCTGGCGGTGTACCGCTTCGCAATCGAGAATCTGTTTCACGAGCAGGAACACGTGCTCGATGCCAAGGGGGAGCGACTGCTCTCCTACGCCGGTCGCTTCGCGGGCAGTGCGTACGACGCCTATGCCTCGCTGACCACGGCCGATGTGAAGCACCCCGAGATCACGCTGGCTGACGGTGAGGCCGTGCAGCTGACCTACGGACGTTATCGCGCCCTCCTAGAGACCAACCGCAACCAGGGTGACAGGGGCGCGGCCTTCCGCGCCTTCCACCAGGCGTTCGCAGACCAGCTCAATACCCACGCCGCCCTCTACAACGGGGTACTCCAGCGCGACTGGTTTCAGGCGCGGGCACGCGGCTATGCCACGACTCTCGATGCTGCGCTCCACGGCAACAACATCCCCACCTCGGTCGTCGAGACCCTGATTCAAGAGACCAAGGCTGGCGTGGCGCCGCTTCAGCGCTACCATCGCCTCCGCCGACGAGTACTCGGCGCCGCCAGCTACAAGCTATTCGACACGGCGATTCCGCTGGTGGATCACGACGTGCGGTATCCGTACGATGACGTGCTCGCTTGGATCGTGGAATCGGTGGCGCCGCTCGGTCGTGAGTATCAGGAACTCGTGCGCGACGCCTTTGAGTGCCGGTGGATCGACGTCTTCGAAAACCCGGGTAAGCGAAATGGTGCGTATTCGGCCCCTGTATACGGGTCGCATCCCTACATGCTGCTGAACTACAACGAAACGCTCGACGCCGTGTTCACCCTGGCTCACGAGATGGGCCATTCGATGCACACGGTCTTCGCCCATCGAACCCAGCCGTTTTGCTACGCCGCCTACGAGATCTTCGTCGCCGAAGTACCGTCCACGCTCAGCGAGGCGCTCTTTCTCGACTTCATGCTGGAGCGCGCCACCAGCCGGGAGGAGCGCGTGGTACTCCTGCAGCACGCGATCGATAGCATCGCAGGCACATTCTTCACGCAGGTCCTGTTCGCCGACTTCGAGTGGCAGGCTCATCGACTGGTGGAGCAGGACCAGCCGATCACCGCTGACGTGCTCAGCAGCATTTACGCCACCCTGCTACGCGAGTACTACGCCGACGCCATCGATGAGGAAGAGATCTCCCGCGTGACCTGGGCGCGTATTTCGCACTTCTTCAGTACGCCGTACTACGTCTACCAGTACTCCACTTGCTTCGCGTCCACGGCTCGACTGATGCAGGACCTTCGCGAGCCGAATGGGGCGGTGCGGCAGAAGGCCGTGGACCGGTACCTGGCACTGCTCAGCGCGGGCGGCAGCGACTATCCCATCCGGCTGCTCCAGCGCGCCGGCGTCGATCTCACGGCGCCGGATACGGTGCGTGCGGTTTCCGGAGAACTCGCCGTTCTGGTCGGGCGCCTCGAACAAGAACTGGGCGTCTGACACCGTTCCCAGGGGATTCTGGTGGGAATCGGTGCAAGACCGTTCCCGTCTGGGCCTAGCCGTCCGTTTGCTGCGCCAACTCACCAACACGCTAGCGACGACCTATGGTAATCTAAATATCCGGATATACGGATATAGATATATACAGATTACATGCCGCAGGTTGCTCCCATTCTTGGCCACATGGCCGCCGTTTCGGATCCGGTTCGGTGCCGGGCACTCCTACTGTTGGAGCAGCGAGAATTGACGGTGACGGAGCTTTGCACCGTGCTCCAGATGCCGCAATCGAGTGTGAGCCGGCACCTGAAGATGCTCGGCGACGAGGATTGGGTGGCGTCCCGACGAGACGGGACCAGCCACTACTACGGGATGTCGGTGGACGACCTCGATCCACCTGCCCGGCGACTCTGGTCCATCGTGCGTGAGCAGTGCGCAGCCACCAGCGCAGCCGCACAGGATCAGCGGCGACTGGCCGCGGTCCTGACTCGACGGCGCGAAACGTCGCAGGCGTTCTTTGCCAGCGCGGCCGGCCGCTGGGACCGGGTGCGAGAAGACCTCTTCGGCGACACGTTTTACCTCTGGGCCGTCCTCGGGCTCGTCGAACCGGATCTGGTCGTGGGCGACCTCGGCTGTGGCACGGGGGGGCTGTCGCACTCGATCGCGCCGTACGTCGGGCGCGTCATCGCGGTGGACGCATCCAACGATATGCTCGACGCGGCTCGCGGACGGCTCGAGGGACTGGAGCACGTGGAGTTGCGGCAGGGAGAGATCGAGACGCTCCCGATTGCCGATGGCATCCTGGACGTCGCGATGCTTTCGCTGGTGCTGCACCATGTGCCAGATCCTGGTCGGGCGCTCGGCGAGGTGGCGCGCGTCATTCGCCCAGGTGGCCGGGTGCTGGTGGTCGACATGCTCCCGCACGACCGCGAGGACTACCAGCGGCAGATGGGCCACGTGTGGCTCGGGTTTTCTGAGAAACAGATGACAAAGATTCTGAAGGGGGCGGGTTTCGACGCGGTGATCGTGCGACCGCTGCCCGCGGATGCACATGCGAAGGGCCCGACGCTCTTCGCGGCGGTAGCAACGAGACAGTAGACGAGACGAGTAACTGAGGAGGAGTGTGTGATGTCAACCGTATTGGAAGCAGTTCACCCGTTCGAGGCGGCCGCCGCCGTGGGACGTCCAGGGTTCAAGGTCGCGGATCTGAGTCTTGCGGAATGGGGGCGAAAAGAACTTCGCCTTGCCGAGCACGAGATGCCCGGCCTGATGGCCCTGCGCGCCCGTTACGGTGCCAGCAAACCGCTTGCCGGCGCCCGAATCATGGGCAGCCTGCACATGACCGTTCAGACGGCCGTCCTCATCGAGACGCTCAACGAGCTGGGTGCTGACGTCCGCTGGGTCTCCTGCAATATTTTTTCGACGCAGGATCACGCCGCCGCAGCGATTGCCGTGGGTCGGCCGGAGTCCGGGGGCACCCCTGCGGCGCCTAAGGGCACGCCGGTGTTCGCTTGGAAGGGCGAGACGCTGGAAGAGTACTGGTGGTGCACCAAGGAGGCGCTCCTGTGGCCTGACGGCTCCGGCCCCACGCTCATCGTCGACGACGGCGGTGACGCCACGCTCTTCGTGCACAAGACCGCTGAGTTCGAGAAATCGAAGACGCTTCCCACCTTCGACCCGGAGAAAGAGCCCGAGGAGTGGGGCGTGATCGTCTCCGAGATCGTGAAGGAACTCACCGCCCATCCAGGGCGCTGGACCGGCGTGGCGAAGGGAATCCGTGGCGTCAGTGAGGAAACGACGACCGGGGTTCACAGGCTCTACCAGATGATGGAGGCGGGCACGCTGCTCTTCCCGGCGATCAACGTGAACGACTCGGTGACCAAGAGCAAGTTCGACAACATCTACGGTTGCCGACACTCGTTGCCGGACGGTATCGCGCGCGCGACCGACGTGATGCTGGGCGGCAAGGTGGCGATGGTCGTGGGTTTCGGCGAGGTGGGAAAAGGTTGCGCCAGTGCACTGAAGGGGCAGGGCTGTCGCGTGATCATCGCGGAGGTCGACCCGATCTGCGCCCTGCAGGCGTCGATGGAGGGTTTCGAAGTCGCCACCCTCGAGGAGGCAGTGAGCTCGATAGACATCTTCGTCACGGCGACGGGGAACTTCAACATTCTCACCGTTGACCTCATGTCGCGGATGAAGGACAAGGCGATCATCGGAAACATCGGCCACTTCGACAACGAGATCGACATGGCGGGGCTGAAGAAGGTGAAGGGGATCGAGCGTATCAACATCAAGCCGCAGTACGACGAGTGGCGCTTCCCGGATGGCCACAGCGTGCTGGTGCTCGCCGAGGGCCGTCTCCTGAACCTCGGTTGCGCCACGGGGCACCCGAGCTTCGTGATGTCAGCGTCGTTCACCAACCAAGTGCTAGCGCAGATCGAACTGCATGAGAAGGCCGAGAGCTACGGCAAGACGGTGACGATGTTGCCCAAGGCGCTCGACGAGGAAGTGGCGCGCCTCCACCTCGACCACCTGGGCGTCAAGCTGACGACGCTCACGGACGAGCAGGCCGCCTACATCGGCGTGCCAACCGAAGGACCGTACAAGCCGGCGCACTATCGCTACTAATACGACCGAGACTGCGGGCCGTGGTCGGCGGGCGGAAACCCCGTTGGCCCAGGCCCGCGATTTTACTGGGCGACTGACGACCGTGACTTACCACTACAAGCCCGACATCCTCGAGGCGCTTCGGGACCATGGCGTACAGCCGACGCCCACAACGCGGCCTGAACTCGTCCATGAGTTCGTCAGCGATCTCTACCGCATCGAATTGCGGAGTCTGCGCGACCGGCGCGTGAGGTGGGAGATCCCGAAGGCGGGGTACTCGGACCGCGTGGTGGCGCTACGCCGAAAGTACCCGATCGTTTCATTGAAGCCCTACCAGCTCGTAGAGCCGTAGCTCCCCTCGGAGTCCGTCGCTAGGTCTTCCAGTTCGTCTTTGGCGCCAAGACCTGTCACAGGAGACGTGCCTGCGCGGCGGTAGGGGATGCCCCTGTGGCGCCACCTGCCTGCTCGCCGGGCCAATCGCAAGTCGGCCGTCACAGCGAGATGGCAACGCATCCGAGTCTATATTCGGTTTCTACTCTACGGTGCGCTTCGGGGACTCTTTCCATGGCGTAGACCCGATCGACCGTCGATTTGATTCTGCCGGACTCGATCATCTCCTTGAGCGTGAGAAGCTCTCCCTCCGATTCGCTGGCAAAGGCAAAGAACACGCTCTTGTCTGTGTCCGAGCCTTCGTATGCTGCTACCGAGCCTGCTGGTTCTGTTTCTTTAACTACTGCTGCATCGGAAGGGCGAACAACGCCCGGAGGGGATATCAGGTTGCAGAGCCGGCATTCCGTTCACCTTCGGGAGGGCTCTAGTCTTTCCTATCGTCTCCGGTGTGCGGACCGTGTTAGCGTCCTGTTGATTACTGCGGCTCAGGTGCCGCGTCGCCGGCGGACGACAGGAGGAATGACATGCGCTTTAGCCGATTGGTATGGGTGATTACGGCAGGCTTGATCGGACTCGTCGTGGCGTCGGGCGCCGCACGTGAGGATCCAACGGCCGGCATGTCGCCGGAGCGCCTGGCGCGCGTTGGCGCCAAGGCACAGGAGTTTATCGACGCCAACAGACTGGCCGGTGCGGTGACGGTCGTCTATCGGCGCGGGACGGTTGTTGATGTGCAGGCCATCGGCTGGCAGGACAAGAAACGTCGGATCCCGATGAAGCGCGACATGATCTTTCGCTTGGCATCGATGACCAAACCGATCACGGCCGTCGCCGCGCTCATGCTGGTCGAGGACGGCAAGATTGCCCTGCAGGAGCCGGTCGACAAGTGGTTGCCTGAACTGGCGAACAGGCGGGTGTTGATGGATCCGAACGGCCCGCTCGACGAGACCATCCCGTCACCTCGGCCGATCACGCTGCGCGACCTACTGATGTATCGCATGGGACTTGGTATCCCCTCGTTCGAGGTCACGATTGAGCCGTCCGCGCCAATCGTGAAGGCCTTCGCCGCTTTCAGCCAGGGCGGTCGTCAGTCATCGCCAGACGAGTGGATCACGCGACTTGGCCAGTTGCCGCTGGTGTCGGCGCCCGGTGAACTCTTCATGTACAACCTGCCGTCCGATGTACTTGGGGTACTCGTTGCGCGGGTCTCCGGCATGCCGTTCGACGTTTTTCTGAGCGAGCGGATCTTTAAGCCGCTGGGCATGAAGGACACGGGATTCTGGGTGCCGGCCGAGAAGCGCAGCCGACTGGGGAAGGCCTATCGGATGGATCGCACGTCCGGATTACAGGCGATGGATTCGCGCTTCGCCTCGGGGTTGACCGCGGACGGCCCTCCCATGTTTCCCTCGGGTGCGGCTGGACTGGTGTCGACGGCAGACGACTACTTGACGTTCGCTCGGATGCTCCTACACAAAGGAAAGGTTGATGGAGTCCGCTTGCTGTCGCCGAGGACGGTCGACAGCATGACCACCAACTACATGACAGACGAGGACCGTGAACAATCAGGTTTCGGGGGCGGCGGGTACTGGAGGACGCAGGGCTTTGGCTATGGCGTCGCCGTGATTACCGACCCTACCGCGCTCGCACCCTCGGTAGGGTCTTATCATTGGGACGGCGCAGCCGGTGTCGCGTGGAGAGCCGACCCGCAAGAGGAGATGATCACGATCGTGCTCACGCAGCTCAACTATGCATCAGCATCACCGATGATCCGCGATATCAGGACGATGATGTACGCCGCCATCGTCGATTGAGGACGGCGCCGGGGACCGCGCGACCTGTCGCACTAGTCAGGGGACGTACCACCTGACTGCCCACGGGATTGTGACGAGGGGAAGGCAGCACAGTACCGCACAGCCCGTCCTCCAGAGCACCTGATGCCCCTTGCCCACGAATCGCACGTCTCCGCCCTGAGCGTGAACGTGGCCGGCCGTCCATCGGTAGCACGGCACGATTACCCAGCCCCAGCCGGTGACCGTCACCTCGCGATACAGACTGTCGGTTCGGTTCATCATGGTGCCGTGCTAGGTCCTGGTGCCAGCAGCGTCAGTGACAACGTCGTTGTGCGCGAGAACGATATTCTCATCGTCGACCGTGGCTGCCATCACGTGCAGGACCAGAATTGGCACCGCGATGAGAGCTGCAACGCCCGCACAGATCGAAATCACCCATGGGCGCCCACGCTACCATGCTACTGTCGGCCCGTGCGCAGCCTCGGGTCCAAGCTCCCGTCAACTGGCGTGAGCGTCTTCGCAGAGATGACGCGTCTGGCCAACGAGCACGGCGCCATCAACCTGTCGCAGGGGTTTCCTGACTTCGAGTGTGCTCCCACCCTGGTCGAGGCGGTGGCACAGCGGATGCGCGAGGGCCACAACCAGTACGTGTCGATGCTGGGCGTGTCGGAACTGCGTCAGGCGCTCGCGACAAAAATAGAGCGGCTCTACGGGCATCGGTACGACCCGGCTACCGAGATCACAATCACCGCCGGCGCGACCGAGGGCCTCTTCAGCACGCTGATGGCTCTGGTGCACCCCGGAGACGAAGTGGTGATGTTCGAACCGGCCTACGATGCTTACGCTCCGGCCGTGCAGCTCGCCGGCGGCACGCCGGTCTTCGCGACTCTGCGCTTCCCGGACTACCGGATCGACTGGGACGAGGTGCGCGCGCTCGTCACACCACGCACACGTGTAATGCTCATCAACTCGCCGCACAATCCCACCGGCACGCTCCTCACAGGCGATGACCTTCGGGCCCTGGCGCGGCTGCTCGAGGAAACCGACGCGCTGGTGGTGGCGGACGAGGTGTACGAGCACATCGTCTTCGACGGCAAGCGGCACCTGAGCGTCTGCGGTCATCCGGCTATTGCCGCTCGCGCGGTTGTGGTTAGTTCGTTCGGCAAGACGTACCACACGACCGGCTGGAAAGTGGGCTACTGTTCCGCACCAGCGCCAATCAGTGCCGAGATTCAGCGAGTTCACCAATTCGTAACCTTTTCCGTCAACGGTGCGGTACAGCTCGCCTATGCCGACGTCGTGGCGGCCGACCCGGAGTCGCGCGAGGTTGGACGTTTCTACCAGCAGAAACGTGACCGGTTCCTGGCGCTTCTTGCAGGCTCGGCCTTTCGGCCGCTGGCGTGCCAGGGGACCTTCTTCCAGCTCGTGGATTACTCGGCGCTCACCCGTGAGGGCGACGCCGATTTTGCCATGCGACTCGTGCGCACACAGGGCCTGGCCGCCATTCCGCTGTCGCCGTTTCTGTACACGACGGCGTCGGACCAGGTGCTGCGGTTCTGTTTCGCCAAGCGTGACCAGACGTTAGTCGAGGCTGCGGAGCGGCTGTGCGCGCTGACGCCGATTGATTGACACGTGCGCCTGGAGGTCCTATCTCTCCATGATGTGTCCACTGACTCACGCTCGTCGCGCGGCTTGCTCGTCGGTTCTGTTACGTCGACGCGACTCATGCCGAGCGAACACCGATTCGGCTATTGAAGAGACTGACTCCGGCGCGTTACTCTCGACGAAGGAGTGATTCATTCATGGCTCTGACCCCTTCGAGCACGCTCGACCTCGGCACGACGCTTCCCGCGTTCAGGCTACCCGACTTCGACGGCCGCGTCGTCTCGGATGCGGATCTTGCTGGTGCCCATGGCATTCTGCTGGTGTTCGCCTCGGCACACTGTCCGTTTGTGAAACTCATCCAGCAGGAACTGGGCCGGGTCGGAACCGACTACGGTCCTCGCGGTCTGAAGATCGTCGCCGTGGGATCGAACGATATCGTGATGCATCCAGACGATGGCCCGGACGGCATGCGGACCCAGGCAGTTGAGAACGACTGGACGTTCCCCTATTTAGTGGATGGCGACCAGCAGTTGGCCCTGGCATGTCATGCAGCCTGCACGCCGGACCTGTTCCTGTTCGACGGGGATCGCGAGCTGGTCTATCGCGGACAGTTCGACGACGCACGTCCCGGCAACAACGTCACGTCTACGGGCCGGGATCTGCGCGAAGCCGTGGACCTGTTGCTCGCGGGCCAGCTAATTCCGACCGCGCAGACGCCGAGCATCGGCTGCAATATCAAGTGGAAGGGTGCCGAACCGACCTACGCCGTCTAGCCGGCGTACTGCTGGCGCCTGCCCGAGACGACTACAAGCGAAGCGCCAGCGACAAGGCCATCGTCACGCCGATACCGATGATGGACCAGCGCACCGTCCGGCGCTCGACCCGACGCGCGACACCGGCGCCACCGATTCCGCCGGCGATGGCGCCGATGGCCATGAGCAGCGCCTCCGACCACGACACCATCCCCATCGCGATGAAGTACGACGCGGCCACGCCATTGACGAAAATCGCGAGGAACGCCTTAAGGGCGTTCATCTCGTGGATATCGGTCATGCCGATGATACTGAACGCCGCCAGCATCAGGATGCCGATACCAGCGCCGAAGTAGCCGCCGTACACGCCGACAGCAAGCTGGAAACACAGCACGCCGGCCATCCAGCGGCGCCGGTCTGCCTGAATGTGCCTGCCACCAAGCCGGCGTTGTATCGGCTCCTGAACTGCAAAGAGCACCGTGGCAAAGAGGACGAGCAGCGGCACCAGTCGGTCGAACACCGGGAGCGGTGTGAGGCGAAGCAGCGAAGCGCCGGCTAGGCCGCCGACAATGCTCGGGATGGCCAGTAGAAACAGCCTGGGATTAACGGCCAGGAGTTCCGAACGATATCCCCACAACGCGCCGAGCGAGCCGGGCCAGAGGGCCACCGTATTTGTCGCACTGGCGGTGACCGTCGGCAGTCCGAGCCAGATGAGAGCGGGAAACGTCAAGAGCGTGCCGCCGCCCGCGACCGCATTGACCGCGCCGGCCACGAACGCGGCCGCGAACGCGACGATGTGTTCCGTGCTCACCACCGCGCCGTGCGTCAGCCCTGGATGAGCTTCGAGTCGTCACCCCTGGCGGGGGGCTTGCGCTCGCGTCTGGGTGGATGGGGATCGAACCCTTCAGGCAACTGGCCGCCTGGTGGCAGCCTGGTCAGGGTTTCGGTGAACACGCCGCCATCGACGCCGGCCACGGTCCACACGCCGACCAGGGTGGTGCCCACATCGATCTTGTAGACCACCACGCCAGCCGTCCGGCCGCCGTAGTAGCTCACGGCCAGCACTCCGTTGCTGACGATGCCGATGCCGAGCGCGCCGTCATTGCTACGGGGAAAGGTCCACTTGACGCTGAAGGTATCGTTGGTGCGAACGATCTCGACAACCCCTCGGTAGGCATCGCCCTGAGCGTTGACGCCGTTACAGAGGTAGATGCCGGCGATATCGGGTTCTTCCGCATGGGTCGTCCCGTTCGACGGCCCGGCGAGGCTCACAAGTAGAAGGACCAGCAGGGACATTCGAGGCATGTGACAACTCCTCTCGAGACATTCAACGACGACCGCTCACCTTGTTGGCAAGGCCCGGACCATCCACTGTCCATGCGAGACTCGCCCCGAGTTTGCCGTCCACTTTGTGGCATAGTCTACGCGAATGTCGTCGAAAAAGCGGCGCATATTCGGCCGGGCCGTGCCGACCCTCGTCGCCGTCGTGGCGCTGGCCCTGGTCTGGACAGGTGACAGTGCTGTCGCGGCGTCGTCACAGGATGGGGACATGGCCGACGTCCTCGTTCGAGTTGGCCGCTACGCCCGTCGCTACTTCGTACGCGCCCAGACACTGGTGTGCCATGAGCACGTGCGGATGCAGCCGATCGGCCGTGACCTTATTGGGAACGGTCGGGCGCGGCGGCTCGAGCATGAACTGCGCGTCGAGTGGGCTCCAGGCCCGCTAGGTGCGCCGGCCGAGGCCACCGTGGTTCGCCAGTTGCTGACGGTAGACGGGCGTGCCCCAGACCCCAAGGACGAGCCGGGCTGCATGGACCCGAGTTCCGTATTGCCTGAGCCGCTCGCGATGTTTTTACCGGAACAACAGTCCGACTACGTCTTCACGCCGGACGGCACCGGCCGTGCGGCGGGGCGGCGTGCGCTGAAGATCGAGTACAAGGCCACGACACAGGGGCCGCCAGAGATCGTCTGGAAGGAAGGGTGCGTGAGTGTCGATCTGCCCGGCAGAAGCAAGGGGCGCGTCTGGGTGGATGAGGCCTCAGGCGCAGTGCTAAGGATCGACGAACATCTCGGAGGGCTCTTCGAGATTCCCGTGCCGCGCGACCAGCAGCGCCGTGGCAGTCCTCGCACGATGGTGATCGAGAGAGTCGACACGTCTATCCACTACGAACGGGTGACCTTTCACGACCCCGAAGAGACGCTGCTGATGCCCGCCAACATCGTCACGGTCACCGTTGTCCGCAATGCCGGAGTGCCGCGGATGCGCACAACGCAGACCTTCTCGAACTATCGTCGATTCGTGACTGACGTGCGCCTCCTCGACTAGCAGTTGCAGTCGGGCATCGAGACGAGCGTGGACCCACGAGAAATGGTCAGGTGCGCAGAGCGTCCGAGCTGTTTCTCGTGCCCGGTATGAGGAGCGAACTAGCTCGCCTTGACCTTGGGTTTTCTGACGGCTCGCTTGCGGGCAGGCTTTCCGGGCGCTGCCACGTCCGAACGCTCAAGGCGCACTATTGTGCTGGAAAAGGTGCGGATGCCATGCTCGTCGAAGTCGATCACGGTGTGATGCTCGTTATACCCAGCAATCGTACCCGTGCCGTACTGCGCCTGCTTGACTCGATCGCCAACGGAGAAGAGTGCCACTCGAATACCCTCATCGGAGTGTGGGATGCCTGTCCGGCATGCCCTTGAATTATTCGTCTACCAGCGCGGCTCTGTGCGCCGCCGTGGACCGCCACGATCGTTGCCGCGGCCGTAGCCGCCTCCGCCACCACGGGGCTCCTGGGGACGAGCCTCGTTCACCGTGAGCGTGCGGCCTCCGAACGGCTTCTCGTTGAGCGCCTGAATAGCCGTCTGTGCGTCCTGCTCGTTGCCCATCTCGACGAACCCAAACCCACGCGCCCGCCCAGTATCCCGGTCCCGCATCACCGTGACGGTTTCGACGGCACCCACCTCGGCGAAGAGGGTCTGCAGGTCATCCTCGTTGGTTTCGTATGGAAGGTTGCCGACGTATAACTTGCTACTCATCTATGCCCCTCACGTCCTGCAGATGTGCTACTTGAAACAGACCGCCTGAGCGGAGTGCTCTGGCATGACTGGCGCAGAAGGGACGCGAAAGAGCCGTCTCTCGAATCGATACTGGCGCTTGTTAGGAGGACGCGGACGTTTCCAACTCCGTCAATTATACACAACGGTCGGTCACTCACCCTGGAGCGGTCTCAACTGCAGGTCTGGCATGGTAGGCCCAGCGAACAGTCGTCGGCACGGTCCGGCCATCCACCGCACCCACTGCACTGAGCGGTTCACTCGGGCACTGTCTGTTGCGATGCCGGTGTTGGCGTACATCTGACGGTAGATCTTTGACATCAGTACGAAGGCGAGCCGCGACTTTATCGACTTGACCACGCTCGACCTGGCCCACACTCTGCGGAAGCTGTAGAAGCGGTCCCAGACGTCCTGCGTGCGTCTGCGGATCTCGTCGGCCGACATGACCGGATGGGACATGTAGATCTTGGGACGCTGGGCCTGCGGGATGAGCCAGTGCCGGGTAATGGGGATGCCAGATACTTTTTCCGGCAGGAGGCCCATCGAGTTTTCCCATTTCTCGAAGTCGATCGTGCCGGGAAACGGGGTCAGCATCACGAACTGGGCAAAGGTCACGCCCGATTGCTCCGCGACGGCCAGCGTTGCATCGAACGTATTGGCGCGGTCGCTCGGCAGACCGAAGATGAACGAGCCAAGTACGTGCACGCCGTGACTCCGGAAGTTCTGGAGTCGTTCGACCAGCGCATCGCCGCTGTCATTGAAGTCCTTGTAGATGTCCTTGAGCCCTTCGGGCGTCACGGCCTCGACGCCGACCAGTGCCCCCTTGATGTTCGCCTTGCGCATGGCGTCGAGGAAATCAGGGTCTTCGGCCGCCTCCATGGTGATCTGGGTGAAGAACACCGAATCGTTTGGCAGTCGCGCGAGCTGTGCCATCAACTCGAACCGCTCGGCTCGGATTGCCTTGAGCTCGTTTAAGTGCGTCTTGTCGTCGCGCCGGTCGGCCATGGCCAGGTCTTCGAGCGTGACCGGATAGAAGTTGTCGTCGGCGAGCGCGATGAAGCGGAAGCCTCGCCGCCGGAGCTCGAGGATTTCCCCCACGACCTGATCCGCCAACCGCTGCCGAGGTTTCTGGCCGTCAGTACGCCAGACGGAGCAGAAGGAGCAGTGCTTGGGGCATCCTCGCAGCGTCTGCACCGACGCCCACATGTAGGCCCCCTTCGGCATCAGATCCCAGCGGCCGGGGAGGAAGGATTCAGCTTCGACCTGTCCGCCGACGTACATCGGCTCCAGGCTGCCCGCAGTCGCGTCGCGCAGCACCAGTGGCCAGATGCCGTCGCCGTCACCGGACACCACCGCATGGGCGCCGCCCAGTTCACGTGCTTCGCTCGGATAGAGGGTGGCGTGAATGCCGCCGTAGATGACTGTGGCGCCTGCCTCGCGCGCGGCGAGTCCTACTTCGTAGCCGCGGAGCGCGTTGCCCGTGTGGATACCGATGCCCACGATATCGCCTGCCCGCACCAACGAGAAATCAAACAATTCGAGCGTTTCGTCCACGAGCACCGGCGTGCCGAACGATGACGGCGTCGCTGAGGCCATTACGTAGAGCCACCGTGGTGTGATGACACCAATGCCGAAAGACACGTGGCTCGGATTAACAAGGTAGATGGTCATGTAATTATCCGGCATTGAAAGCGAATCCGAAGGCATCTAAAAGAGGAAGAAAGCCTACTTAGATTCTAAATTGGACGGGCCAAGTTTAACACACCTCCCGTGCGTCAATCGCCACAGCCCCGGGGTACCCTGTACCGCTCAGGAGAAACAGAAGTATGCGCTTGAGAACAGTGGTTCTTGTGGTGGTCGTAGCAGTCGCGACGTCGTGCGCGGGGCCGGACACCACGGTGTTGTCGGACGAAGCACCGGTCTTGGAGGTGGGTGCGGCGGGAGCGATTCCCACCTTTGAGTACGACCCGACGTGGCCAGCGGCGTTACCAAATAACTGGATGACCGGCCCCATCGGTGCCATGGCGATCGACGCTCAGGACCACGTTTGGATCATCCAACGACCCAGCGGCACGACCAACCTGTCTGAGCGCTACGGTCTCGAGGGACTCGGCGAGTGCTGTTTTCCAGCGCCGCCCGTCCTCGAATTTGATCAGACTGGGGCCCTCATCCAGTCCTGGGGGCCGATCCACGACGACAAAGGCATACTACTTGGCTCACAGGTCTGGGGGCCGGCGGCTGACGTCGAATGGCCGCTATCCGAGCACGGCCTCTACGTGGACCATCAGGACACGGTCTGGGTGGGAAATCAGTCGCCGCCGTCGCAGATCCTCCGGTTCTCGCGCGACGGGCGGTTCCTTATGCGCATTGGGCAGGGCGAGGCGACGGGGAACAACGACACGGCAAACCTGGCCGGCCCCACGGGCATCGTGGTGGATCCGTTGACCAACGAGATCTTCGTCGCCGACGGCTACCGGAACCGTCGCGTGATCGTGTTCGACGCCGACACGGGCGACTACAAGCGTCACTGGGGCGCTTATGGCAAGGTCCCGCCGGATGGTCCAAAGGGTGGTGAGCCGATCGAGGGCGCTTACACCGCGGACCTCATTTCGAAGAACTTCGCCACGGTGCATTGCCTGATGATGAGCGCCGATGGCCTGATCTACGTCTGTGACCGGCGCAATAATCGTATTCAGGTGTTTCAGAAGGACGGCACCTTCGTGACCGAGGCCGAACTTGCACAGAGCAAAGGTTTCGGGGCGGTCCACGCGATCGGCTTTTCGCACGACCCTGAGCAGACATTTGTGTATGTCGCCGACGGCGCCAACAAGAAGGTCTGGATTCTCAGACGTGACGGTCTGGAAACGGTCGGTTCGTTCAGCCAGGGCGGTCGCGGCGGTGGCCAGTTGCTTGTGGCACACGCGCTGGCGGTGGACTCGCATGGCAACGTCTATGTGGGCGAGACGATCAATAACAACCGGGTGCAGAAGTTTCGTTTCGTTGGCATGCGCGGGGCGCCAGCCGCTTCCGAGTAGCACCTCGGAAGGGCCGACCTTGGTGAGTGGTTGCGCCGAGCTGCAACGGCGCTGGGTTGAACCCTTAGAATCTGACGCCGAAGGCGAGTCGGATTACCAGGCCGCCGTTCTGGCCAGCATACGACTGCGGGAAATGGATGTCGTTCGTGGCCTGCCAGAAGCGCGGGCCTTTGATGAATCCGTTCGAGATCTCGTTGGCATCCGTTCCGGCTTCGCCGTCCCCTGATACGGTCTTGTCTCAAGGGATCTGCTGCTGATTGTTCAGCAGGTTGTAGATCTCAACTGTGAACCAGTGCGCCGCCGTTTGCCAGACGGGGTTCCGATAGGTAGCGGCGAGATCGACGACCCCGTAGCCTTTGAAGTGGTAGGCCCCTCTGGCACCGTAGTAGATCTCCTCCCGCACGAACCGATTGATGTCGTTCGCTGGGCACCCAGGATTCTGCGCGAGTTGTTCCGCCGGCAGACGGATGCGGCTGGTCAGGCGGTAGGCGCGCCCGAATTTCACTCGCCAGATGGGGGAGAGATTCACCGACGAGAATCGCCAGAATTCCTACCGAAATCGCGTGCTAGTCGCACCTCGAGACACAAGGCCCGTGGCCGGGTGAGACTGGCGAGTGACAAGAAGAAGAAGAAGAGTGTGTGGTGGTGGAAATCGTCGTGATGGGTCTTGCCAGGCTATGGTGCGGAAGCGGGGACTCGAACCCCGATGGCCTTGCGGCCACTAGCTCCTGAGGCTAGCGCGTCTGCCAATTCCGCCACTTCCGCCACTTCCGCCGTGGAAACCATTTCCAGCCGGTAGGAACTTGTCATTCTACCACTGTGCGGGTCTCCGACCATAGCATTTGCCTGTCCGGGAGTGCGTGCCGCACCCGTCGCACCCGAGCGGTTCATTGCTCGAGCGATCGGTCGTCGCGTTTGTTCCATGCCAAGCCGTACTGCTGGCGGACCGGCGGGGCAGCAGACCGACCGTGATCAGCTGATTCAGCCGCGTGACCGGCGCCGCAGGCTTCTTGCACCCGACGGCTTCTCCCGCAATCATGGGCGATGGCTTCGAAGCGCCCAACCTCGGCACGCTTAGCGTGCCCCTGGTCCGGCACCGATCCCCTCTACGTCGTCTATCACGACACCGAGTGGGGCGTGCCCGTGCGCAACGGTCCGGCCCTCTTCGCTAAGCTCGTCCTCGACGGCGCACAGGCTGGGCTCGCTTGGATCACGATCCTGCGAAAACGCAACGGCTACTATGCGGCGTTCGCTGGGCTCGATCCTGCGAAGCTCGCACGCTTCACCGATCGCAAGCTCGAGACGCTCATGCTTGATCCGGGGATCGTTCGCAACCGGCTCAAGATCGAGAGCGCCCGCAGAAACGCCTGCGCCTATCTCGCCCTCGAAAAGCAGGGCATCGATTTCTCGGAGTTCCTCTGGGGCTTCGTCGGCGGTACGCCGATCCAGAACCAGCGGACGGCGATGGCCCAGTTGCCGGCCGTCACTCCCGAGGCCGAAGCCATGAGCAGGGCGCTCAAGAAAGCCGGATTCAACTTTGTTGGCCCGACCATTGTCTACGCTTTCATGCAAGCCGTCGGCATGGTAAACGACCACCTGGTTTCATGCCCACGCCACGTCGCATGCGCGCGGCTCGCGAAGCGTCGCTAATCTAGATGCCTAGCCGCCGTTCTCAACGAGAGCGATAGCTTCGTGCTGCCAGCGGCGAGGCGCCGGGTGGCCGCCGGGGTCCCGGCGTCTGGTTCAAGCGGCGAATGATCTTGGCGTCTCGACGCTACTCGCTCAGACAATGCCGATCGCGTGCAGGAACACGAGCACGATGGCCACCGGGACGAGGAACTTCAGCACCAGCAGCCATCCCTTGTAGAAGACGGCGAGCCGACTGCCCTCGAGAAACTCGCGGTGGCGGATCGCATCGTCCACTCGCCAAGCCGTGAACAGGGAGATGCCGAGGCCGCCCAGCGGGAGCAGCCAGTTCGAGGCCAGGTAATCGAAGCTGTCGAACCAGTTCATACCGAACACCGACGCGAACCCATCGCCGAAGATGTGGGTGCCGCCGCTCAGTGCTGACGGCACGCCGATGATCGCCACGACCACGCCGCTGACGACGCTGGCCTTCAGACGCGACCAGCCTTTCTCGTCGATCATGTACGAGGCGACCACTTCCAGCAGCGAGATCGCGCTCGTCAGCGCCGCGAACACGAGCAGGGCGAAGAAGACAAACGCGAAGAACGATCCCGCCGGCATCTGACTCATGGCGATCGGGATGCTGACGAAAACCAGCCCAGGGCCACTCCCCGCCTCCATGCCAAACGTGAAGATGATCGGAAAGAGCACCATGCAGGCCAGCAGCGCGATGGCTGTGTCGAGGATGGAAATCATGACCGCCGACGAGACGATGTCATCGGAGCGGTCCAGGTAACTACCGTAGGTCAACATCGCGCCCATGCCGATGCTCAGCGTAAAGAAGGCGTGGCCAAGGGCTTCGAGCACACCTGCCGCCGTCAGGCTCTCGGCGTGGAATCCGAACACGAAGTCGAATGCCCGCGCGAAGCCGTCCATCGTGAAAGCGTTGACCAGCAGGATGAGCATGAGGCCTAAGAGTGCGGGCATGAGGATCCGTGCCCATCGCTCGATACCCTTCTTGACGCCGCCCGAGACAACGGCCACCGTGATGACCATGAAGAGCAGGTGCCAGAACAGGTTCAACCGGGTCGACGCGAACAACGCACCAAAGATCGGTTTAACACCCTCTGGCCCCAGCTCGACAATCTGACCCGACAGCGCAAGGTAGGTGTAATGCATGGCCCAGCCCGCGACCACGCTGTAGTAGGAGAGGATGACGAAACCAGCGAGGAGTCCCAGCCAGCCGAACACCACCCAGAATCCGCCGCCCAGCGCCTTGAACGCGCCCACCGGTGACTTCTGCGTGGTCCGGCCCAGCAGAATCTCCGCGACCATCACTGGAAGGCCGACCAGGACGATGCAGGCCAGGTAGATCAGGACGAACGCCCCACCACCATTGACGCCCGTGATGTAGGGAAACTTCCAAATGTTTCCCAACCCGACGGCTGAGCCCGCCGCGGCCAGGACGAAACCCATCTTCGATTTCCAATGGCCCCTCTTCAACACTGCAGTCCTCCCGTGTACACTGTCGCGCAATGACCTGGTGGCGCGCTACCAGGTGGGTAATCTACCATTCCGGATCGACGTGGTGGGAACCGTTGGCGGCCTTGGTGAATCACCGGGCCGCCCCTGACATTACATAGGACAACCATGAGTTTCTGCGACCACTGCGATGGTCAACGCTTTGACCGGGCACGGGTTCTTCGCGCACTGCGCGCAGCCCGGAACCATTTGCGAATGCAAGATCAGGCCTGCGATACCGCCCTCGGGCTGGCAATCGAGGCAGTGCGCACCCTCGACATCCCTCACCTCGAGCGTTTCGACGATGTGGCGGACGGCGAGGTAGTGCACTGACGGCGCTCGACGAGCAACGCCATGGACTCCCTGCAACCTTTGAAGTGGCACCGCCTGATCGGTTGTTAAACTAGATACATCGTCGTACTCGCGTCGAGCTCGAAGTCGCTGGCGAGGCGGAGGCATTACGGAAGCCCCGCGAAGCCCCTTTCCCCGTTGCCGCGGGTAATCGCATGCGCACGGCCCACCGGCGGTGCCAGACAGACCCTTGGTCCTGGAAGACGAAGGCGTCCCATTTGCGCTAACTAGCGTCTCGTCTGGGGAAGAAGATCCGCGCGAGTTGTGGGGATAGGCCGATACGAATTCAGACTCGGAACCTGGTGCTTGGTTCCCACCGGTCACGCCTACCGCTGCACTCCGCCGCTGGAGTTCGAGCAAGACCGGTTCTACCGTCTTCGCGCTGAATGGGTTCGGAACGTCGAAAAGGATCCGTGGAGAACGGACGTGGGAATTGTCCAGGACCTGAGTCTTTGGTCCAGAGTTCTGAGTGCTCCTGTCGCCCGCCGACATTGTGCCTAACTCCGTAGGCGACCAACCGGTCCGACCGTTGTCCGGGTCATTGCCCATTGCCGGGCCCGGCGGGCAAGACGGCGTCGGCAGTTGTCGCCCTCGGTCAACCCCGCGAGGTCTCGGAATAGCTGCTATAGTCCCTCGGTTCGGAGGAACGCGATGATTCGACAACTGACGCTCCCGGCGGTGATCGTGCTGGCAATCGGATGCGGAGGGACCGCATCTGAGCCAAATGTGTTACAGGAGCCTGATGCAGTAACGAGCGAAGGGACCATCGAGCGGCTCGACCCGGAGTTCGACGACCTCGTGGCGTCCGATGCGGTCATAGAAAAGATCGCTGACGGCTTCCGGTTCGTCGAGGGGCCCGTCTGGATTCCCGAGGGCGAGGGATTCTTGCTCTTCAGCGATATTCCGGCCAACACGATCTTCAAGTGGACGCCCGATGGTACGGTCACCGAGTTCCTCTCACCCGTATACGCAGGGGAGTTCGAGGACGGACGTCTCGTCGGCTCGAACGGGATCACCCAGGATTCGGAGGGCCGGGTCGTGTTTACGGAACACTTCAACGGCCGGATCTCACGGGTAGATAGTTCCGGTGCCGTCGAGGTTGTCGTCGATCACTACGAGGGCAAGCGACTGAACAGTCCGAACGACCTCGTCTACAAGTCAGACGGATCGCTCTACTTCACCGATCCGCCCTACGGTTTGCCGAGTCCGGAGGCGAAGGAACTCGAGGTCAACGGAGTCTACCGGCTAAGTCCCGACGGGACACTGACGCTGCTCGCCGAGCACCAGGGACCTAACGGGCTGGCTTTCTCGCCAGACGAAGCACGCCTCTACGTGGCCGACACGACACAGAACGCCTGGACCGCGTACGACGTGAAGGACGACGGTACGCTGAACGAAGGCAGGGTCCTGCTGGATGCCAGTGGCGGGGACGAGCCGGGTGTAGCTGATGGCATGAAGGTGGACGAGCGCGGCAACCTCTGGGCAACCGGCCCCGGCGGTGTCTGGATCGTCAGCCCAGACGGTCGCCACCTGGGCACAATCAAGCCGACGGAGGGGCCGGCGAATCTCGCGTGGGGTGATGCCGATGGCCGGACGCTCTACATGACGGCTCGGACGGGCCTCTATCGCGTTCGTGCCACCGTCGCTGGAGCTTGGCGCTAGCAGCTCGCGGTGAAAGTCCCGCGTCGCACCAAGCCGCGGTCACTCACAGGGCGGAGGCGATACACCGTTGAGCATTCCAGTCGCGGCGATGAACCTGGCAGGCAAATACTGCCGGCGAGCGAGTCGTCGGCTGCTGTACGGCGTGGGCTCGCTCGTATTCGCTCCCCACCGGTGTCCCGGTTGCGGCGGCTGGCGCAAACGCAGGCGGCTGGCCGTCTGCCTGGGGGAACTGTCGCCGTCGCTCCTCCGTCGGGGTATATTCGCCACCGGCTGTCCGCGGTGCGGGCTCCTCTTTGCGAGCCCCAGGCCGTCGGACGATCAGTTGCAACGCTGGTACTCGGAGTCTGGTAGTTGGGCGACTACACACGGCGCTGATGAGCCTGACCGGCGGCGTCCGCTCGTGCGAAAGCATCTCATTGCGGCGATCGACGAGATCACTGACGTTTGTACGCCGCCGTCAGGAAGTCGTGCGCTCGACTTCGGGTGCGGCAACGGCAAGTGGCTCGACACGTTGAAGGAGTACGGCTGGGACACGTTCGGAATCGATCCTGGGCTCAAGACGGCGTTTCGCCGTCACGCCGAACTGAGGGAAGTGCCGGCCGCGACAGAGTTCCGGTTCGTGGTGCTGAGCCACGTTCTCGAGCATGTCACCGAACCCGCTTCGCTCTTGACGCAACTTGCGAGGGCGACGGTGCCCGGCGGATGGATTTTCGTTGCCGTGCCGAGCATCGATCGCTTGCCCGAGCACGGGGACTGGTTCTACGTGTTGAACGCACGCGCGCACGTGGCGGCCTATTCCGTGGACTGCCTGACTACGTTGCTGGGCCGTGCCGGTTTCGGAGACGTCCGGGTGCTGCCCGTGCAGCGGGGGAGCGATACGTCGCTCAGGCGTCTCTGGCTGCTCGCGCAGCGTGGAGCGCCCATGCGTCAGGTACGCCGGCCGCTGCAATCCGCGCTTGCCGCCCTGGCGTCCGTGAAGGGAGTTGCGCCGACCCGCGATACACGGTCGTAGCGCCGTGGCTCCAGCAGTTCTCTGCGCTGGCCACGTGAGCAGATGTCGCACAAGAAGAATGGGCGATGTCGTGATGGTCGCCAGGTTCGTAGAGCTCGGTGAGGCCCAGTCCATCTGAGGTGTCAACTAGGGAAGTGGGACGAGGCGGTGACCCTCGATCGTGTACCCGTGGGCCTCGACACGCGACAACCAGGCGTGCCGCAACCCACGCCTCGATCTCTTCTTTCACCCAGGCGACGGACCGTGGGCCGAGCTTGATTGGGGCTGGAAATGTGCCGGCCTTGACCCAGTTGTAGACTGTGGACCGACCGAGCCCGGTGACCTGCTTCACCTGATGTATGCGTAGCAACATGACGCGGAGCAGGATAGTCCGCGGCGGGCAGCCGGTGCTGCTGATACTGTTGACTGAGTTTTAGGGCTTGGCCTCAGCCCGCCTACTGGGGGGGCCGCCGGCTTGTCTGGAGTGGCACCCTCGGGACCCGCAGGGTTCTCCGGAGCGAGGTTAGGGTGTCACTTAGGGTGTCGGAGTTGACGTCGAAGGTCACCAGAGATTTCCCTAGGAGATTCTGGTGAGCCGGGGGGGAATCGAACCCCCAACCCGCAGATTAAGAGTCTGCTGCTCTGCCAATTGAGCTACCGGCCCGCGTGAAGAAACGCGCGCCCATTGTATCGGGCGCATCGCGGTTCCCGCAACCAAGTCGACAACGACCGCACGGGGTAGGTCTCAGCGCGAGAGCAGGATTGTCCCGTAGGTCGCCAGGATCAACCGAGGGAGTCCACGACCATCGTATCGTGACCTCGTCGATCTGGCACTTGCGCAACGGCACAGACTACACTGCCCGTCAGACATGCCCTCGCGTGCCCCTCGACGTGGACAGGACGCTCCCGATACGCCTCTGTCCCGGGTCCCGCTGGTGATCACGTTCGCCGCCGGCACCCACCTCCATCGCGAGCGGGACATCGTCCAGCATCTACCGATTCTGCGAAACGGGCCGCCGGGCACGTTCGTCGTGTTTCCCGACGGGCTCCGAGTCTCGATGCCCACCGACCAGATCGTGTATGCGGATGAGACGGATGTCGGCGCGCGTCTCGGTTTTGGCGGCATGCGGTTCGACGGGTTCGAGGCCGAACTCCTGACTTTTCGCCGAGTCCGAGAACTGCGCCCGGAAGAGCAGCTTTCGCCGGCGCGCAGCCAGACCATGACACTGAACCCGAGATGGGTCCGCGCGGTCATCGTCGCCGGTCAGGAAATGTGGACGGCACACGGAACCGCAGCCCCGGCCACTGTCCCGGATCGCTGGTGCGAGGAGCCGCCGCCCCCGCTTCTGATCGCCGGCATCGAGCAGTTCAATCGCGGGGAATACTTCGAGCAGCACGAGACTCTAGAGGCACTGTGGCACGCAGAGGCTCGCCCCGTGCGGCGTCTCTATCAGGGGATCTTGCAGATCGGCGTGGCCTTGTACCACGTGCGGCGGGGGAATCACCACGGCGCGGTGTACATGCTCGGTCGCGGCTCCATGTATCTGCGGCCCTTCGCGCCGACATGCCAGGGCGTAGACGTGGCGGCGTTGCTGCAGGGGGCGGCGGCGACGCTCGCCATCGTCGACACGCTCGGGCCGGCGCGTCTCGATGAGTTCGAGTGGGATAGAGCGCCGACCGTGCGGTTCTGCTAGCCCGCTAGTGACCAGCCCGCAGAACGAAGTGCAACCCGAGGCCGAGGCCCGCGCCCACGGCCACGAGTGCGGTGACGTGGGTCGTGAAATGTGGGTAAATCATAAACAGCAGTCCGGCGACAAGCATCGGCCAATGCTGCTGCTTTCTGCCGTACACGAACAGCACGAAACCGACACCGCTCGGAATCAGGGAGAGCACACAGATGCGCCATCAGCGTGCCTCGATGTCGTGCATGTTCTCAGTATGCGCGCGGCGACGGTGGCTATGTTCGGAGAGCCCTACTGTTCGGTGACCCGAGACAGGCTGCGACACGTGGACAGCTTCCTGTCGTCTACTTATCTGTAAGCAGTGTTCTGTTTGATGCCACTCGTAACGTGAGAGAGGGCGGTAGGCGATGCGCGTGACACGACGACATCGGGTCTTCGGCGCGATGGGAGCGGCTGGCGCGACTGCGGCAGAGGCGGCACGGCTCGCCTCGTCACAGACGAACGGTAATGAGGCAACCCTGAGCGTCCTCAGAGAAATAGTGAACCAGCTCCGAGTCGAGGGAGATCCACCCGCGCTCTCCCAGATCCGAACCTCTCGACGGAGCTTCCAGCGAGGCAATCAGCGGTAGCCCGAGTGCATCGAGGTGGGAGTTGAGCAGATGTACGACTGGCACGTACACACGGGACAGGCATTGCAGATTAGTGTGCTCGGCGACGGGCGTTACGGTATGGCGACGCTTCTGAGCACGCTCGTACTCCATATTGGCGCCTCTCTACATATATGCCGGTCCTGGAAGCGCCACATTGCGAGGTGGTATCCTTACCGTTGTCGCGCTTTCACACTGAGGAGTCCATGGTCCTGATCAAGTCCGAACTGCTCGCCTTACTCAAGAGTGAGGTCCGCATCCTGCTGCACCTGGCCGGCAAGATCGACCGCACCAAGCTTGACTACCGCCCGACGCCGAAACAGCGAAGCACGCTCGAGTTACTGAAGTACCTGAGCGTGATGGGTCCCAATATGGTGCGGTATGCCTTGGCCGGTGAGTTTGATAGAGACGCCTACCAGGCCGCGTCGAAACTGGCGGCGGAGCGGGACTTCGACCAGACGCTGGCGGCGATTGCCACGCACACCGACACCTACGTGGCGCTGCTGGCCAACGTATCTGACGCGGACTTCCGTGCTGAGTTCAGCGCATTCGACGGCACGAAGACCACTCGTGGCGCCTTCATCGTCAACCTCGTGCTCGGGGGTTGCGCGGCCTACCGCACGCAGCTCTTTCTTTATCTCAAGGCGTGCGGTCACGACGAGTTGGCCACCACGAACCTGTGGGGTGGTGTCGATCCGCCTCCAGCCACGTAGAACCAACTTCAGCGTTCATCTATCTTCGAGGGAAAGTTGACCATGCTACGCAGACAAGTCTGGATGGGAGTATCGGCGCTCGTCGCGATGGCGTTGTTCGTGGCCTGCACGCCGGCCCAGGAATCCGCGCCAGAATCGGCACCAAATGAGAACGGCGCGGAGTCCGTCCCGTTCGAGAAGGGAGGGAGTGAGGAGACCGGTCACTATCAGGTCGATCCCAGCTGGCCGAAACCGATTCACCCCGACTGGACCTGGGGACGCACGGGCGGTGTGTGGGCGGAATCGCCCGACCGTATCTACGTCGTACAGACCGGCGAGATACCGGTCGCGACGCGCAATGCCGGGGGCAACCCGCCGAAGATGCACGCCGTGGATCATCCGGACACCCGCATCACCGAGCACCGTTTCCTGGTCTTCGACGGAGAGGGAAACCTCATCGACTCTTGGGACGTGGTCAATGATTTGTTCGTGCATCCCCACAGCGTGAAGATGAGTCCCTACGACCCGGACCATGTGTGGGTCATGGACGGTCGCAGCCCTTCCGGCGAGGCGGCCCACCAGCTCTGGAAGTTCAACCGTGAAGGCGAGTTGGTAATGACGCTGGGTGAGCACAAGGTTGAGGGCAACGACGAGACGCATTTCGGCGGTCCCACGGACCTGGCCTTCCTTCCCAATGGCGACTTCCTCGTGGCCGATGGATATCGGAACTCGCGAATCGTGCGGTTCGACAAGGACGGCAACTACCTGTCGCAGATCGGCGGGACCCGTGGGAGTGCGCCTGGCGAGTTCCACACGATTCATGGCATTGCCGTAGACGCTGACGGCCGCATCTACGCGGCGGATCGCAGCAACAATCGGATTCAGATCTTCGACCAGTCTGGAGAGTTGCTCGATATCTGGCCGAACATCCCGATGCCCATGGACATTGCCGTGACCGACGACGGTCATGTCTGGGTGGCTGACGGGCAGGTGAACAAGTTTCTGAAATTCGACATGGAGGGCCGGCTGCTGTACGCGTGGGGTACATTCGGTGGCTCGGAGCCGGGCCGCGTCTGGGGTACGCACCGCATGAGCGTCGACAGCGACGGCAATTTTTACACCGCCGATGTCTGGGGTGGCCGGGCGCAGAAGTTCGTGCCGAAATCCAATGCGGACCCGGCGAAGCTCGTCGGACAGTTCTTCGGTTTCGCGAAGTAGGCCGCGAGTTCTTACTCGAGTATCGCGGTGGTGACGGCTCGAAGCTGTCGCTGGCGAGAAACCAGGCCCTCATGAAGAAGTGGGTCCAGGACATGGAGAGGCTCGCCAAGACTGGAGCATTCAAGGGCGGTGGCCCCGTGCAGAGTTTTGCCGCCACCCAACTTGTCGGGAAGGCCAAGGCGCTCAAGGCGAAATACGCGGGCAATTAGGCCAGTGTTGTGGGCGGATACTGCATCCTTGAGAGTAGGAACATGAAGGCCATCCAAACCCTGTCGAAGACGGGTCCGCACCTGACGATGGCGGACGGCACGATCGAGATTCTGCCGATCCTGGACATGCCCTAGCGCACTGGCCGGACACACACACTTCCTGATGCACCTGAGGAATCCTCTTGCTGGACTGGCGTTGTTACCGTGCCTATTGGCCGGTGCGCCGGCGGCCGTGGCGCAAAGCGCCGCAAGTCCAGGCGTGCCGCCGACGGTGGCCGTCCCGAGGCCGTCTGGGGTGGCGGTGCGCACGGCTGAGCCTCCAGTCATTGACGGGAGGCTGGATGATGCCGGATGGCGGACAGCCGAGCCATTGACCGGCTTTGTGCAGGCAGATCCGCTCGAAGGCCAGCCCGCGAGTGAACGCACCGAGGTGCGAGTCCTGTACGACGGCAATGCCGTCTACCTCGGGGTGAGGCTCCACGACCGGAACTCGTCGGAGATCATCATCACCGACACGCGACGAGACTCGAGTCTCAGTAATCAGGACTCGATCAAGGTGATCTTCGACACGTTTCGCGATCGCCAGAACGGCTTCGTCTTCGGGACCAACGCCGCCGGAGTGCAGTACGACGCGCAGGTTCGGAATCAGGGGGGCGAGAGTTCGAGTTGGGACGGCAGCTGGGACGTTCAGACCCAACAAGATGAGGCGGGCTGGACCGCGGAATTCCGGATTCCCCTTCGAACGCTGCGCTACGGGCCGCCCCCGCAGACCTGGGGCGTCAATTTTACGCGCAACATCCAGCGGGGGCGAGAGATATCCTACTGGGCCCCGATGCCGCGGCAGTTCAATCTCGGCCGTCTCTCGTCGGCCGGGGCGCTCGATGGCCTCGAACTGGCCTCCCCCCGCAACTTCAAGGTGCTGCCCTACGTCATCGGCTCCGCCAACCGCAACTTCACGCCCGGCTTCGAAACTCGTTTTAACGGTGACATCGGCATCGATGCCAAGGTCGGCGTCACCCCAAGCCTGAACCTTGACCTGACCTACAACACCGACTTCGCCCAGGTTGAGGTGGATACACAGCAGATCAACCTCACGCGCTTCAACCTGCGTTTTCCAGAGAAGCGGCCATTCTTCCTGGAAAACTCTGGGATGTTCGCCGTGGGTGCGTCCGCCAGCGGACTCACCAGCAACGGCAATCTCGATCTCTTCTTCAGCCGGCGAATCGGTCTGGATGACGGAGGGAACCTCGTGCCGATTCTCGGCGGTGCGCGCCTGAGCGGCAAGGCGGGGGGCTACAACATCGGCGTGTTCGACATGCAGACCGACGACGTGGCCGGCACACCGGCG
>Ga0302135_10000275_pt1 | contig 31708 bp, 31 predicted proteins | sample CBN3_surface_MG_FD_203119 | JGI IMG/M metagenome (GOLD analysis project Ga0302135, IMG submission 203119) | Marine microbial communities from Western Arctic Ocean, Canada - CBN3_32.1 | ecosystem: Environmental > Aquatic > Marine > Oceanic | place: Canada: Western Arctic Ocean | collected...
ATCATCATACTTACCAACTCTTCATTGAATGCCATGCACCGGCCCCTCTCAGCACTCTATCTAAGTTTTACCCGATTTTTTATGTTTTATGTACCGCTGGCCTATGTGGGAAGTTTGTATTTTGGTATCGCAGGTTTTTTTGCCGGTGCTTTAATAGGAAACCTCGTTATGGCTATTATCTCCTGGCGATCTTTCAATAGAACGCTGCATCGAGAGCAACAACTACAAGAAAATACACCGTAGGACTGGTGTTCAAAATCCGGCGATTGCATTATGCTCTCCTCAATAGGTTTCAGCACAAAAGCCGACTGCACATTAACAACTCAGATTGGCCACAATGAAAGCACTGGACGCACTGCATACACGAACTTCCGCTCCTAGGTTAAGCGAACCCGCTCCAAGCCTCGAACAGTTGGAGAATATATACAAAGCCGCATTCCGAGCAGCCGATCATGGCTTGCTCCGACCCTGGCGTTTCCTGGTGATCAGTGGGCAGTCTAGGGAAAAGCTAGGCAAGCTCTTCCTCCAGGCAGCGCTAATCGAAGACCCATCTATTAGCCAGGTAAAACAGCAGAAACTACTCAACAAACCCCTGCGCGCTCCCCTGCTCCTCATCTCGATAACAAGTTATTCAGCGCATCCCAAGGTGCCGCGAATCGAACAGGATCTTTCAGCTGGAGCCGCAACGCAAAACATGCTGACAGCTGCATACGCCCAGGGTGTAGGCGCAATGTGGCGCACCGGGCCAATGGCCTACAATGACACAGTTAAACAAGGGCTGGGGCTGACAGAACAAGAAACAGTCATCGGATTCCTCTATATAGGCACAGCTGTTGGTCCTGGCAAACGATTACTAGAGCCTGAAATCAATGACTTTTTTCAGGAGTGGTAAACTGTGGGCAGCAAAAATATTGATCTGCAGTGTTGGAAATGCGGAGCACAGCTCAAGCGGCTCATCCTGCCATTTTCCCGCTACGAAGAGTGCGGCACCTGCAAAGCAGATCTACATACCTGCTTGCAGTGCCGCAACTACAAGTCATCAGTAGCTGATGACTGCACAGAGGATCGTGCAGATTTCATATTAGACAAGGACAAGGCCAATTTCTGTGATTTTTTCAAACCTAATAAACATGCATATAATGTCAAAGATAACGCTGCGGCCAGCAGCGCACGTAACAAACTCGCTGAGCTTTTTGGCGAAGAACCAACAGGTACCGCAGAAGAGCTCTCAGCTGCCTCCCCTCAGGCCGAAGCCAAACAAGCCTTAACTGAGCTGCAGCGCTTGTTTGCTGACGACTAGTTCTGTTATGTTAATCTCCATTCATACTGCGGTTATATAGCTAGCACTATGGTTCATAGCAAAACCTAAGGAGGGTGGCACTATGAAGAACTTGAAGAGAATATTCATTATCTCTTTTGTTCTTTCTAGCTGCTGGCACCAGCACCCAATCACAGGCCGATGGAAGGTTCCACTACGATTCAGGGTTAAGTCAGCTGCTAACCTGACCGCAGAGTATTTGTTAATTAATGATCAAGTTAATCATTATCAGCCTCGCCAGCGCGATGTCCGCCAAATGACCAACGTTGCGGTTTCAGAGCACAGCCTGGTGGACGACCTACGATCGGCTCCTATTCGTTTACCAGCTAGGCTATCCGAGGTGGCAGTTCTAGGCGCACTCGAGTTATTGATAACTCCTATCCTGGGCGGGGGGGGTAACAGGTAGAACTCTTACGGAAATCGACAATGACATCGTACATGTTGAAGATGTTGTTGCTTAGCCTGGTCGTTATGCTCTCAGTCATAGAGGTTATACCCTAAGCGCGTATCACCCAGAGCGCTTTGTAAACGCCCACGGGTATATTGACTGCATCAGCGTACAGGTGAAACGCAAAGAGTATTTTACTGTAACCTTTCATTACTAATAGGCCCTGTTATTGGCAATAGATGCCTATGTAGCCTGAACTTGTACGCTACATAGACTGGCGCGAAACCCTACAGCGGATGTATTGGCGCAATGTCTGGGCTAGCAACAGTTAGGAGGGCACCCACTCTGCTGTTATAATCGTGAGCTGGTCAATTTAAAACTAAGACTATGCGCACCACCGTTTTTTCCACACCACTCATCACCCCCCTGTTACGCATTCTTGCAATAGGTATTCTTACACTCATTGGCTGGAAAGCAATTGGCGAAGAATTAAAGAATCCACGCTTCGTGCTCATTGGCGCTCCACATACCAGCAATTGGGACTTTCCGTTAATGCTGTTAGTGATTCTCAAATTACGCTTACAGGTATATTGGATGGGAAAACACACGCTCTTTTACTTTCCATTTGGTGGATTGATGAAATGGTTAGGTGGAATCCCCATCGACCGTGACAAGTCACATAGCGTTGTCGACAATATTGTTCGGAAATACAGCAAAAACGAAAGCCTAATTATAATAATCCCACCAGAAGGTACTCGCAGCAAAGTGGAGAAGTGGAAGACAGGTTTTTATCACATCGCATCCAATGCAAATGTACCAATCCTGCTAGGCTTTTTAGATACCTCAAGAAAAGAAGCGGGTATTGCCGATTTATTCCACCCAAGTGGTGAATTACAGGGAGATATGATTAAAATACAGAGTTTTTACGCCAACAAAAAAGGTATAAATCCAGAAAATACCTAAGTCTATTTTTGAACATTAGTTACCGAACCATCAGATTCAGCATTAAAATTCAATGTATCCAACACTGTCTCCATCACATAGTTGGCGTAATCCTGAGTTGAAACATTGCGTAATTTAAATTTCCAATGCTTTAGATGCCACTGTTGCAACATCGCCGTTATCTGCGAAGCTAACAACTCTGGATGGCAGCATGTAAACTGCCCTTGCACAACGCCCTTGTGAATCGTTGCAATCAGTAATGCCTCGAACCTTAGCTCCAAATCCATTGCCTGTTGTTGCTGTTCTCGTGGCAATCCTTTCAGCTCCATAAAACAGAACTGATACCAGGGGTTCAATATTTCTGCCATATAAACTGAACCAAAAATAGAAGCATTTAGACATTCGACAGGCAGAAGATCATCGCTGGCTAACCCCCCGACCACCTGATCAATATATTTTCTAAGCACCCCTTCTATAACCGATGCCAAATCTTCCTTACTACCGATGTAGGCATACAATCCGCCCATGCTAATTTCAGTCTCACTGCTTAGATCACGCAAACTCATTGCCTGAAAGCCTTTGGTATTGGCAAGACGAAAGGTAGCTGTAAATATTTTCTCTAAATTGTTGATAGCAACTTTTGCATTTTTGATTTGCACCTTGTCTTTATGCATTTCAAAAACACTACGCCAGAATGGCTCCCCTTCCAGAACTACGGAACGACGAAAAGATTCCAGCGATGTATCAAATGGCCAATCTGCCATAGAACGGTATTCCCTTTAGTTTGTTTTTTTCTTTCAAGGCCGGCTAGTCAATTGCTTTAATCACCCTGTGCTAATTCCAGGTATAAAAAAGCCTCTCTCCATTATAGATTGAGGCTTTTTTACTCAGTCGGTATTAATTACTACCGCATGCCTTCCAATACTGCCTGGGCTTCCGCACTCGCCATGTGGTTAAAACCTAGTACTATTTCCGCCAGCGCCTTAACTTCTGCCGGGGCCTGGGCAGCGCCCATTACTCTAGTCATGGCCTCTTTACCCTCAGCGGTGGGTGCATGTTGAATACCATGCACAGCGTTAGCTATCGCTATATAACCTCTACCCGAACTATCATCGGCTGCGATGGCCATTAGTTCAGCCTTCTGCGTATCGGAAGCAAAGTGATTCATTCCGATCAGAATATCAACAATAGCCTTGGACGCACTGGCCTGGTCTGCCATCGAGAATTGGGAAAAGAGGCCTATCAAGACGATGGCCGTAATTTTTTTTAGTATATCTACTTCCATAATGTACTCCTCAAAATCAAACAGGGATTCCTACTACAAATACAGTGTAACTTAAGGATTAACAAAATAGCCATAGTTCAGCGTGTGTGCGACTTAGTTAGAATTGTATCCAGTATGAAGCAATAGCGGCGCATCCCGCTAGACTACATAATACGAGGGAGGCGCGACGCAAATGTTGATGGGAGATAAGATGCAGCGTTTTCATTGCCAGCCAGTAACCCAGCAACGTTGCGGGCATTAAAGGTAATGATAGCTTAATTTCCTGAAGTCCGAATCTGTCCACCACCGCAAGCATAGTCAGAGACATGGAGCTGCTAACCACAAAAAATGCCGCCAAATTTGCCCTGATAAATCCACTTTCCTGATGCTGTAAGACTAGTGCCATGGGCGGACCACCGATAGATGAACCAGTTCCCATAAAACCAGAGAGAAAACCTGCAGAAAAGAGTACTCGGGGAGTCGGTCTAAATGCGATACGCTTGAGGGTAAGCGCCACCGCAAAAACTACTGAAATACCCAGCCAGAGTGCCAGCGTGCGTTGGTCAACCCACAATAACAGAGTGCCCCCGGCAACCGTGCCAGGTACTCTGCCCATAATCGCGAATTTTAGACCCTTGAATGAGATATGATGCCGGTGACTATGTGAGATAGCCAATGATAAAGTCAGCGCCGAAACGGTTACTGCCGCAGGAACAAAATCCGGATTGATAAAAAACAGTATCGGCGCGGCAATAAGTGCTAGTCCAAAACCGATGGACGTCTGAACATATGAACCCACGAAGACTACCAGTATAGCAATTGTAAAATCCATAATTAATGCTTCAGCAAGTTACTAAGACCAGCCTTGGTATAGCTGAACTGTAATTGACTAGTTCGCTGCGGTTTCGGCTCAGCCTGCTTAGCAAGTAATTGCGCATGCTCCAAGGTTGGCCATAACACGGATGATAGCTGCTGCAGAGCTTAAGCTCCAGCAATCAGCTACTGCGACATACCGACCATCATCCCATTGATGATGGTGTAACATTCGCAACGCCGTAAGGGCTGAAATTATCAGTGTTGCCTGTAAAGCTTTGAGTCTTTTACAATGGCTATGAATATGACAAGGGAACAATTATGAAGTCACGTGCTGCTGTTGCTTTCGAAGCTGGGAAATCACTGGAGATCGTCGAAGTAGACCTGCAGGGGCCAAAAGCAGGAGAGGTTTTAGTAGAAATCAAAGCCACCGGTGTATGCCATACTGATGCATTCACACTCTCCGGAGATGACCCTGAAGGTGTATTTCCAGCCATTCTCGGTCATGAGGGAGCAGGTATTGTTCAGGAAATTGGCCCTGGCGTTAAATCAGTCAAGGTTGGCGATACAGTGATTCCACTCTACACGCCCGAATGCAGAAATTGTGATTTCTGTTTACACCCTAAAACCAATCTCTGCCAAGCGGTGCGAGCGACTCAGGGTCAGGGCCTGATGCCTGACGGTACTAGTCGCTTTTCACTCGAAGGTAAGCCTATTCTGCACTATATGGGTTGCTCTACTTTTTCAAACTACACGGTTCTGCCCGAGATAGCGGTGGCCAAAATACGCAGCGATGCGCCGCACGATAAAGTGTGTTACATCGGCTGCGGCGTTACCACTGGAGTGGGTGTGGTCGCGTTTGATGCCAAAGTGGAACCGGGTAGCAATGTTGCAGTATTCGGGCTTGGTGGAATCGGGCTCAATGTGATTCAGGGCGCCAGAATGGTGGGTGCCGACAAAATCATCGGCATCGATATCAATACTGACAAAATCGAACTGGCAACCCGCTTTGGGATGACCGACTTTATTGACCCATCAAACATGGACGATGTAACCCAAGCCATCATAGATTTAACTTCTGGTGGTGTAGACTACAGCTTTGAATGCATCGGTAATGTTAATACGATGCGTCAGGCCCTGGAGTGCTGCCACAAGGGTTGGGGTGAGTCCTACATCATCGGAGTGGCGGGTGCCGGGCAGGAAATCTCAACCAGGCCTTTTCAGTTGGTAACTGGCAGATCGTGGAAGGGTACTGCTTTTGGTGGCGCCAGAGGCAGAACTGATGTGCCCCGAATAGTCGACTGGTATATGAACGGAAAGATCGAAATTGATCCGCTTATTACCCACACGCTTCCGCTCGAAAAGATCAATGACGCATTTGAATTAATGCACGCGGGAAAAAGCATTAGGTCAGTCGTGGTATTCTAAGGTTTACGGCATAACTATAAAATTTTATCTGGCCCTCAACAAATCAAACAAGAGACGACAATGAAATATCTACACACCATGGTGAGAGTAAGCAACCTTGAAAAATCACTGGATTTTTACTGCAATAAGCTAGGGTTTAAAGAAATTGAGCGGCGCGATTTCGAACAAGCTCGATTCTCGCTGATATTTTTAGCTCTTGAGGGCGATGAGGATGCCCAGGTTGAACTTACTTATAACTGGGACCCAGAAGAATATGGCGAAGGTAGAAATTTTGGCCATCTGGCCTACGCAGTAGACGACATTTACACTCTTTGCCAAAAGTTGATGGATGCTGGAGTAACCATCAATCGCCCACCCCGTGACGGGCGAATGGCCTTTATTCGTTCACCTGACAACATTTCAATTGAGCTGCTACAAAATGGCCAATCGCTTGAACCAAAAGAACCCTGGTCTAGTATGCCAAATACAGGCAATTGGTAAGCAATCCACCCGCGAACCTCATCTTTGTTGCTCTGCTCAACTGATCGAAGCTGGCCAATTGATACTGCTTACGCTGATCCCCTAAACCAGAATCTCCTATTAATTGAGCAGCTGCTCACTTGAGCTAAATTCGCAACTCGTTTATTATGCATTTCCTTCGGATCCACCATTCCTTTTTTGTTTTTTAGCACTCTCATTAGCAATTAATACGGATTAAGTAACATGCAATTACTCGACGGAAAGTCTTGTGCTGAAAAGATTCGCCAGGAAATCGCTGAGCAGATATTACAAATTAAGGCTGATGGGGGACGCGCGCCTCACCTTGCTGCCGTTCTAGTAGGTAGTGATGGGGCTAGTGAAAACTACGTCGCCTTTAAAGTAAAGGATTGCGCAGAGGTAGGGTTTGAGTCGACCGTGATTCGCTTTGAGTCGAGTATCAGCGAGCAGGAGTTACTTGATAAAATTGCGAGGCTAAATGCTGACGAAGAAATTGACGGGTTTATTGTGCAATTACCGCTTCCTGCTCATATTGACGAACAGAAAGTCATCGTTGCTATCGACTCGGACAAGGATGTAGACGGTTTCTCTCCGAAAAGTGTTGGCAATATGAGCCTCGGGCTGCCCACTTTTATCTCTGCCACACCAAATGGCATAATGGAATTACTCTCCCGTTACAATATAGAAACCGAAGGCAAACATTGCGTTATGCTAGGGCGCAGCAATATTGTCGGTACCCCCATGGCAATACTTATGTCACGTAACACGAAGCCGGGCAATGCCACTGTAACAATCGCCCACAGCCGGACTAAAAACTTGACGGAATTGTGCCGCAGCGCTGATATATTGATCGTTGCCATTGGCAAGACCGAATTTGTTACAGCCGATATGGTAAAAGAAGGTGCTGTAGTCATTGATGTAGGACAGACACGAATCCCTGACAGCAGCAAGAAGTCAGGCTTTAGGAATGTTGGCGATGTCGATTTTGACAACGTAAAAGACAAATGTTCATTCATTAGTTACACAAACGGTGGCGTCGGCCCCATGACCCGGGCATCCTTACTACAAAACACACTCAAGGCTTATCAGAGAAAATAGAGAAAACTCATGTTTGAATCACTAAAACCCCTACCAGCAGACCCCATTCTGGGATTAATGGCCGCTTACCATGCAGACACAAATCCAGGGAAAATTGACCTAGGTATCGGAGTTTATAAAGACGAGCACGGTAATACTCCCGTAATGGCTTCTGTGAAACAAGCAGAGAATAGACTTCTTCATTCCCAGACAACAAAAAGCTATGTCGGTCCCGCTGGTGATGCGAATTACAATGAAACGGTAGCACGGCTTTTATTTGGAGACCAACTGTTATCCAGTCTCGGCAAACGCCGTATAACGGTGCAATCTCCTGGCGGGTGCGGCGGACTTCGGCTGGCTGCCGAATTTATTCGTAAAGCCAATCCCAATGCAACAGTATGGGTCAGCGATCCAACCTGGGCTAACCATACCCCATTATTAGGATCGGCTGGTCTGAACATCGAGAGCTACCCCTACTATGATTACACCTCCCACAGTATTCGCTTTAACGAAATGATTGCATGCCTGAGCAAGGTAAGCCAAGGTGACTTGGTTTTATTGCATGGCTGCTGTCACAACCCCTGTGGAGCCGACTTGGACCACGCTCAATGGGATCTAATTAAAGACCTGGCACTTGAAAAGGGCTTCACCGTGTTTATCGACCTTGCCTATCAGGGGCTCGGGGATGGTCTTGAGGCGGATGTTTATGGCACCAGGTTATTGGCCAGTGCGCTTCCTGAACTAATCGTAGTCAGCTCTTGCTCGAAAAATTTTGGCCTCTACCGCGAACGGACCGGCGCCATAACGGTGGTGTGTGATAGCTATGCCAGCGCTAGCGTAGCAAGCACTCAAATTGCGGCGGCAGCACGGGCAAACTATTCCATGCCACCGGACCATGGTGCTGCAATCGTGCAATTAATCTTGAATGACTCGGAGCTGCGAATTGAATGGGATCAGGAGCTAAGCACAATGCGCAACCGAATAAATGGGCTACGTACACAGCTAGTCAAAGAATTACAATCTGTGGGCGTAGATCAGGATTTCAGTTTTATACAGAGAGAAAAAGGCATGTTCTCATTTCTGGGAGTCAATGTTGATCAGGTGCAATCACTGGTAAATGACTACAGTATTTATCTGGTAAATTCGAGCCGGATAAATGTTGCCGGCATCAATGACAAGAACATCACCTATCTGGCCAACAGTCTCAAAACCGTATTGGAAACTGGTTAGGCTTAGTGGAACTGGCTATGCAGGTGAATGGTCCAGGTCAGACCTTCAGCGCCATTACGTCAGCAGAAATTCCTTGTATGACACAGTTGGTAGTCCCCCAAGGGAACTACAGCCAGCTTTCCTCTTTGCTGTGACTTCTCACGATTACCAGGTCAGCAGCTATTTCACCGGCCAGTTTCTTGATATTAAAAGCGGGCTCACCACACACTAGGTGAATTCTGTCACTGGATATCTCCAGCCTATGTTGGATGTAAAATTTCACGAATACGAATTAGCGTGTGATATTTTGCGCGTTGTGGCTGGGCGTTACTGACCGAGCTGAAGCTATCCTCGGATAGGAAATAAAGCCCTTCTTTGATAGCGTGAACCACTCGAAGATTAGGCAAATCATCGTAGCAAGTTTCCAGAACACGACCTATTAGAGCATCCGATGCGGGGCACAAATCGACAGCTAACCATAATTGTTTAAACCGCGCCAAAGCATCTATCTCCCGTTTACTGCTCTCTCGACCAAGGATCAGGTAAATTAAAACCCTTTCCCACCTGCAAAGCCGGATTATAGACAGGGCCACCGGATTGTCCCGTTGATCCATATCAAGCAAGGAGCAGCTCATCACTTCAGCCTATAGCTTATCCGGTTCGGGACTTAAGCATAACGTCCACTGACTTCGAAAATTCACGTAACAGTGTTTCCGTGGTTTCCCAGCCGATACATGCATCCGTAACAGACACTCCATATTGAATCTTATCCAGATCATCAGGGATAGCCTGCTTCCCTTCGACCAAATTGCTTTCAAGCATTACACCAATAATAGATTGATTACCGTCGATAATCTGCTGCGCCACGTCGTTGAGAACATGCCGCTGATTGGCATGGTGTTTTTGCGAATTCCCGTGGCTACAATCGATCATGATATTCTCAGCCATCGCCGCATTAGCTAGCTCCTTTTCACAGGCAACAACACTCTTATGATCAAAGTTTGGTACCGTCCCGCCGCGTAATATTACATGGCAATGTGAGTTTCCATTGGTTCGAAAAACCGCGACCTTACCCTCCTCAGTAACACTGATAAAGCTATTGCTGGCAGAAGCTGATCGAATGGCATTCACTGCCACCACCAGACTACCGTCGATATTGTTTTTAAATCCAATGGCAGAGGAAATGCCACTCGCCAGTTTTCGATGGGTGGGCGACTCGGCAGTTCTCGCGCCAATGGCTGTCCACGTAACCAAATCCTGAAGGTATTGAGGCGAAATCAAGTCCAGTGCTTCCACCGCGATTGGCAAGCCGATTTTAGCAATATCCAGCATCAGTTGACGCCCGAGACGCAAGCCCTGCTCGATGCGGTAACTGCCATCTAAGTGAGGGTCGTAGATTAATCCTTCCCAGCCAATTGAAGTCCTCGGTTTCTCGAAATACACTCGCATTAGAATCACGAGACTGTCTGCCAATTCATCTGCAAGTGGTTTAAGTTTCCGCGCATACTCTAGCGCCTCTTCGATATTGTGAATTGAGCACGGTCCTACCACCACAATTAGTCGAGAATCCGTTCTATCTAGAACACCCTTAACCTGCCTGTGGCCTTTCAACACCGATTCCAGCGCCTTCCCTGCCAGCAACAATTCATCTTTCATTGCGCCAGGAGCTGGTAATTCCTCAAAACCGTCTATATGCAAGCCATCTATTACTTTAACTCTTTCAACCATTCCAGCTACTCTAACTTTTAAAAATTGTTATTTTAGCTACTTACTTCGCCACCGATATAGGGGATGGAATTCTACATAAATGTTTACAGTTTTGTCAGATTTAGTTAAATTTCGCTCCTATTAAATCAAGGAGGAAGCCGTGCCCAAAGCCAGCGAGTTAAAAAGAGGAATGATCATCGAGTTAAATGGCACACCTCATATTGTCAAACAACTTGAAGCCAAGAGCCCCTCATCAAGAGGTGCTTCAACACTGTATAAGGTGCGCTTTAATAATTTACAAACTCATCAAAAACTCGACTCATCATTCAAAGGTGATGACATGCTAAAAGAAGCAGACTGCACGCGAGTTGGCGTACAGTATTCCTACCTTGATGGCGACACTTACTACTTCATGAACATGAAAGATTACAGTCAGTACGGCGTAAACAGCGATCAACTGGAAGGACAAATTGAGTATCTGGTAGAGCAATTGGAGGGTATTGTTGCGCTCATTATGGATGATAATATACTAGGGATTGAATTACCCCAGTCAGTAAACCTTGCGATTGTGGATACTCCTCCCGCCATTACTGGCTCCTCAGCGACCAACCGGAGTAAAATTGCAACGCTATCCACCGGGCTTGAGGTGCAGGTGCCTGAATATCTGAACCCTGGTGAAGTCATCAAAGTAAACACCGTAACCGGGAAGTTCATGTCTCGCGCTTGATAGCCAGATGGCACATTGCGTGGTAACCATGTCTGATGCGCTAAAGCTTTCGCTGCCATTAGCTCGGTAAAAAAGAGCCGGTTTTCAGGTAATGAATCACATGATCGATGAGTTCATTATTGCGCATCATAAATGTATGAGTTACCGGCAAGACTAGGTGTTGGTTCATGCCATCAACTCGCGTGCTCTCTACTGAAACAATGGTGTCATTTTCACCCGGTAAAAACAGAGAAAATAACGGAAATATATTGGTTCTCCCTGCGATTATTCCCAAATCGAAACCAACCGGGCCTAGCGCTGGCACTACATTGCCTGTGCGTGCATCAAGCTCTACACCAGCAGGACCAATCACAAATCCAAACCCCGGTATCCGAGTCAGTCGACTAACCAGCTCACTGCCTTGATTCGGCGGCCCCAACATCACCACGTGCCCAATGCCATCGGGGCTACGCTCGTTCAGATAGGCGCGAACCAAAATACCACCCAGTGAATGCGTAACAAAATGTATTTTATCTGAGGCCTTCGCCCGGCACTGCTGAAGGCCACGACTCACAGCATCTTCAGCTAACCTTGAAACACCATGACGACGCGAGGGATAGCTAACATTAGCGACTGAATAACCCGCTCTTTGCAGTTTGCTTTCCAGCTCTCCCATGGAATTGGAGATCCGCGCCAGACCGTGTAACAAAACCACGCATTCACCCTCTGCAATAACTAGCCGAGGTATTGTTATCAAAATCAGTAGTACAAAAAGTATCCTAATCATAAACCGAGCCTGGGTTAATCCGCAGCAACAGGGGACTCGCAGCTCCAGCAAATATCATAATTGCCGTCGTTAGATTCGTTGCAGCTAGCGCATATCCATTCTACAGCTGAGGTATCACTATCTTGCCCAAGTTGTATGATGAGCGCCTCAGCCTTGCCAGAATCGTCCGAATTTAGCACCCAGACTTCCGGCATACATTCCGTAACGGGAATTTCGCCAACCGCAGAGAAAAGTTGTTCATTTTTTACCACCGCAGGCAGTGCACTGTTTTCCAGGACATTTCTAATATGCCATGCCATGGCTACACTTTCTGTGGAATAGACTCGTTTCATCCTTGTGCCACAATGCCTAACTTCCAGCCCCTGAGTCAAGTCAATCGTACTATTCAGCGATAGATATGCCTAAAACGCATACCCGCCCCAAATAGGGTAATGAGGTAAATGGCAAGGCCTCCTGCACTAAGCACACCGAGCTGCATGGCTCTCTGCCATCCACCCCACTCCAGCCAATCTTGCCAGTTACCGGCATAAAAAATCAGGAAAACCACCATGAATGCATTTGCAACAATAATTCTGAGCAGGAAGCGCTGCCAGCCAGATTTAAAATGGTAAACCCTGTCACGGCGTAACCTGGCAAACAGCAGGCCCGCATTCACGAATGCCGCCAGACTCGTAGCCAAGGCTAGCCCTACGTAGGCCAAGTCCAACAGGAAAACCAGCACGATATTCAATACCATATTGGTAGCCATCGCGATAATTCCGATACGAACCGGGGTTTTCGTGTCCTGTCTTGCATAAAATCCAGGTGCAAAAATTTTCACCGCCATGAATGCTGTCAAGCCAAAGGCATAGGCTTGCAAGCTGCTTGTTACACGGATTACGTCATTGACCGAAAAGTTGTCATTCTGAAACAGGGTAACCAGTATTGGCTCAGCAATAACCATCAACGCCAGTGTTGCAGGAATGGCTACTAGACAAACCAGTCTAAAGGCCCAGTCCAGCGTATGACCGAAGTCATCCAGCGAGTCTTCAGCATGTTTTCTAGATAGGCTAGGTAAAACAACCGTGGCGATGGCAACGCCAAAGATCCCTAATGGCAGTTCCATGAGCCGATCTGAAAAGTACAGCCAGGACACACTACTGGAAACCAGAAAAGAAGCGATGAAAGTGTCTAATAGCAAATTAATCTGACTCACTGATACGCCAAATAGAGCGGGTATCATCAAAGTCTTGATGCGCTCTACACCCTCGTGAAACTTGCCAGTTTTGGGCTTGGGAAGTAAACGGATTTGAACCAAGAAGGGCAGTTGAAATAGCAATTGGCCTACTCCAGCTATTAGAACACCCCAAGCCAATGCCAACTCAGGGGAAGACAGATGGGGACTAAGCAAGACCGAGCAGCCAATCAGCGAGACATTTAGCAGCGCCGGAGTTAAGGCTGGCACTGCAAATCGATCATAGCTATTTAATATAGACCCACAAAATGCAGCCAACGATATCAGCATTAAGTAGGGGAAGGTGATACGAAACATCTCGATAAAGAGTTCAAACTTGGCAGGCTCATCGGTAAAACCATAAGCCAGTGGTACCGCAATCAATGGTGCAGCGGCCACGACTATTGCCGTAACTACGAAGAGGGTGCTGGAGAGACTGCCAGCCACATAATTAACTAACTGCTGTACTTCCGCTAATGACCGAGTAGCACGGTATTCAGATAACACGGGGACGAAAGCCTGGTTAAAAGCGCCTTCTGCGAACAGTCTACGGAGGAAATTTGGAATTTTATTGGCTAGAAAGAAGACATCTGCACCGTCGCCTGGCCCGAAAAGCCTTGCGATAACAACGTCTCTCAGTAGCCCCAGAATACGCGATAAAGTGGTCATAGAGCCGGTAACGCCACTGGCTTTCAATAAGCCAGGCTTATTTGCACGGTGATGTTGTTTCTGCTCGACTTCAGAGTTTCCAGCTGCCATGTGGTTTTAGACTCGATTACCGCGTGGGCGCGTCTGATTAGGACAGCACAGCGCACAGATTAGTTCCATTAAGGTTATCGGTTATTAGTGCCTATCCATAAATCATCTGGATAGGCCATTATAGCGTGACGGAGAGAGATCAGGTAGCCAAGACGCCCAGTGCTATTGACATCAAGCATCGAAAACGGCATAGTGTCGCGTCTTATTTTTGGGATCGGCTTGCCCCATTCCATAATCAACAAAGTCATTATTATAAACATAACGTGCTATCGAAATAGCAAAGAGGAGTTACAGTTGGCCAATTCTTCACAAGCTCGAAAACGAGCAAGACAGGGCGAAACCAGACGCCGTCATAATGCCAGTTTCAAATCTATGGTACGAACTTGCGTTAAGAAGGTGGAAGCTTCCGTCGATGAAGGTGACCAAGCTCAGGCCAGTGCAGCCTACAAGGAAGCTGTACCTGTAATTGACCGGATGGCTGATAAAGGCATTATCCATAAAAATAAGGCCGCGCGACTTAAAAGCAGACTCAACACCCGGGTCAAAAAGCTTAAGTAGAATGCATGTGCCCAATGTGATAAAACCGACTTAAGTCGGTTTTATTTGTATTCAAACTTTCACTATTTCCGAATTGAACAAGTTTGGTTAAGGAACCAGCACCAGGTTATCCCGATGAATTATTTCTTCCTCACCTGCGTAACCTAACAATTGCTCTATTTCTTTACTACTCGAACCTTTCAACTTACTCACTTCCAAATAATCATAATTAACCAGACCCCGCGCCACCTCCTCGCCACTCTTGTCTAAACACGCCACAACATCACCACGGGCGAACTGCCCCGTAACGCTTTTTATTCCAACTGCCAGCAAGCTCTTGCCATCATTTTGGAGAACTTTAACTGCGCCAGAATCCAGTTTAACTGTACCGCTTAGAACCAATTGGCCCGCCAGCCATTGCTTTCTTGCCGCTACCGGTTCGGTATCGGCAACCAGCAGCGTGCCAATATCATCGCCTGAGCGCAACTTGAGCAAGATATCCTCAACCGCACCGTTGGCTATAATTGTACTGGTGCCAGACCTATCAGCTAATTTGGCAGCCGACAGCTTTGTCTGCATACCGCCTCTTCCCAAACTGCTGCCTGTTCCAGCCAGCTTAGCCAGCTCACTGTCTTTAGCTGAACCCAAGCTAATCAGTTCAGCATCGCTATTGTGTCTTGGATCTGCACTGTAAAGCCCATGCTGGTCGGTGAGCACCACCAAAACATCAGCATTAATCAGGTTCGCAACCAGAGCCGCTAGCGTGTCGTTATCACCGAAGCACAGCTCAGCTGTAGCCACCGTGTCATTCTCGTTCACCACTGGTACCACCGCCATTTGAAGCAGCGTAGCCAGTGTGCTGCGCGTATTAAGATATCGAGTTCGATCTGATAAGTCTTCATGGCTGAGCAGTATTTGTGCCGCATGAACCCCATGCTGCATGAAGCAGCTCTCGTAAGCCTGGACTAAGCCCATCTGCCCGACCGCCGCAGCCGCTTGCTGCAAATGTACAGCCTTTGGCCTGGATTTCAGCCCCAAGCGGGCCACACCTTCTGCTACCGCACCCGAAGAAACCAGAACTACCTGCGCACCGGATTGCTGCATTGCTACTAGTTGCTCAGCCCAATGCGCTATGGCGCCTTTGTCTAATCCAAGGCCATTGTTAGTAACCAGCGAACTGCCAACTTTTATTACCCAGCGGCGTGCATTCTTGAGTTTATTCCGCATAGAATTCTTCATCGTCTGCCTCGTCGGCTTTAGGTGCCCTCGTGCGTTCAATGCTGCGGCGAATTTCGAATGCCATCTCTTTTCCATTGGCTAATTCAACCGCAACATAATCCTTATCTTCGGCCAGGCGAACCTGATGTTCCTCCACAGCTTTCATCAAACCTTCACACAAAGCAGGACAGCCTTGCCCGCTGATGGCAGCAATTTCGTGAATTACTGCCGTACCCTTTAATTCTGATTGCAATCGGGCTACTAATGCAACTCTGTCGGCATCGTCCAACAAGTCAATTTTATTAAGAACCAACCACCGCTCTTTTTTTGCCAAAGCGAGGCTGAACTTTTCCAGCTCTGCCGTTATTTGCCTTACGTTTTCAACCGGGTCACTGCCATCAACAGGTAAAACGTCGACCAAGTGCAGCAATAATCGCGTTCTGGATAAATGCTTTAAAAAACGGAAACCCAGCCCTGAGCCCTCCGATGCGCCTTCAATCAAGCCAGGAATATCCGCCATTACAAAGCTACGCTCCATTCCTAAACTGACCACTCCAAGGCTGGGCACTAGTGTAGTAAAAGGATAGTCAGCAACTTTCGGGCATGCAGAGGACACAGCTCTGATTAAAGTTGACTTACCCGCATTAGGCAAGCCAAGTAATCCAACATCGGCAACCAGCCTGAGCTGCAGTTGTAGCAAACGAGACTCACCGGGAGTGCCTTTGGTGATCTTGCGAGGCGCGCGGTTTTTACTGGATTTGAAGCGCGTGTTACCCATTCCGTGGAAACCGCCTCTGGCAACCATAACCGTCTGATTGGCCGTGTTCAGGTCTGCCAGTAGCTCTTCGGTATCAACATCGATAACACTGGTACCAACGGGCACTCTAACAATTAAGTCTTCGCCTCCTTTTCCAGTGCAGTTCCTGCTTTGCCCCTTGGTACCCGACTCAGCACGATAGCGTGGTTGGAATCGAAAATCGACCAATGTGTTTAGTGCACTATCTGTCTGCAGGAAAACACAACCGCCGTCACCGCCATCTCCACCATCGGGTCCGCCCCTCTCCACATATTTCTCACGACGAAAGCTAAGGCAGCCGCTGCCCCCGTTGCCTGCCTCCACCGAAATTTCCGCCTCATCTACAAACTTCATATTCTTTTGTCCAGATACCTTATAAGATTTTCGGGCTAACCCGAAAATTTCTTTTATCTTTCGCAACCTGACTTAGGGCCGATAATGCAATATTACAACTAAAAAAGCCCCGTCGAATGACGAGGCTTTTGAGATTAAGCTCTGTTAACCTATGTCGATTCGATGCACACAAATTTTCTACTCTGCGGGCCTTTGACAACAAATTTGACTACACCATCAGCCTTAGCAAAAAGTGTGTGGTCTTTGCCAATACCTACATTTTCGCCAGCGCGAAAGCGAGTACCCCTTTGACGCAGTATGATATTACCTGCTTTTGCCTGCTCTCCGCCAAATAGTTTTACGCCTAGACGTTTGGAGACCGAATCTCGGCCATTATTGGTACTGCCGCCCGCTTTCTTATGTGCCATAGTCTAACTCCTGCCGCCTTAAGCCTTAATACCAGTGATCTTCACTTCAGTGAACCACTGTCGATGGCCCTGCTTCTTTTGAAAATGTTTACGTCGATTAAATTTGATAATTCGTATTTTCTTGCCGCGACCCTGATTCAGTACCTCCGCAGTAACCTGACTGCCCTTCACATAGGGTGTGCCTATTTTTACCGATTCACCTTCACCGACCATCAATATCTTATCGAATTTAACTTTCTCACCAGTGGCAACTTCTAACTTCTCCAGCTTCAGGACTTCGCCTTCCTCAACCCTGTGCTGCTTACCACCACTTACTATTACCGCGTACATATCTTTCTCCAACTTCTAGCGATTAATCGGCTATTTACTGTGGGATTTGGTCTGTTCCTATAGGGGCGGGCAGTTTACGGGATCGTAACCACAGAGGCAAGTGGTATTCGGGTTCAATCCCGTTTATAAACATAAGTTCGACAATCGGCATACTAGCCCTATTCAGGTAACGGAAGCCGGAACCCAAACTGATGCAACCCACATTGAAGAACAAGCTAAAATACTTGCCCTGGATCAAGGCATTCAGCTGCGCCTCCTTGACAGCCTCCTACAGGCTCCCTAGCATGCACACACTAATTTATTCAACCCCATAGACCCGTTGTCTATAGGGCCTTTTAGATACAAAGCTCGGTAATGTTATGTACAAAGAAATTCGATCCGTAGTCGAGAAGGATTTTCAGGCGGTCAATCAATATATTGTCGAGCAACTCCATTCTGATGTGCCCCTGGTTGAGAATATCGGGCATTATATTGTTGAGGCTGGCGGCAAACGCCTGCGCCCGATCTTGGTACTGTTGAGCGCCAAAAGCTGCGGTTCAAATTTGCAGCAGCACATCCCCCTCGCCACGGTGATCGAATTCATCCACACGGCAACCTTACTGCACGATGATGTCGTGGATATGTCCACGTTACGTCGCGGGCGCCCCACAGTAAACAGTGAATGGAATAACCCCTCCAGCGTTCTGGTAGGTGATTTTCTGTATTCAAGGGCATTCCAGATACTGGTAAATATCGGCAATATGCGAATTATGAAAATCATTGCGGACACCACCAACAAAATTGCCGAAGCTGAGGTTCTGCAATTAATCAACAAGCACAATCCGGAAGCATCTGAATCCAACTACATGAATGTTATCCGTAATAAAACCGCCATATTATTTCAAGCCGCAGCCCACTGTGGCAGTATTCTCGCCAACGCTGCAGCCGCATCGCAAGAATCACTCCAACACTACGGCATGCACCTGGGTATGGCGTTCCAATTGATAGATGATGCGCTGGACTACGATGGCGACAGTGAAGCCATGGGCAAGAATATCGGAGACGATCTGACTGAAGGAAAACCGACCCTACCACTTATTTATGCCATTGCGAATGGCAGCTCTGAACAGGCTAGCTTGATCAAGCAATGTCTTAACACCGACAAGCTACCGGTTAATTCACTACAGCAAGTAATAGAGATTGTGCAACAGACAGGCGCACTGGACTACACACGTCACATCGCAGAAATAGAATCCGCAAAGGCGCTAGATTGCCTGGAACAGTTACCTGCTTCTGAATACCGTGACGCACTGGCGGCACTAGCCCACCTTGCAGTTAATCGCCGTAATTAGTGCCCATTCATAAATCAGGCCTACTGCGAGCCTATATATGAATCGGTACTAAATTAGCCTAATTTCAGTTATCTAACCGTTACAGTTATAACTTCCGAAACCACAGTAGGTTGATGCGGCAGGTGCAGATGGTCTCCCAAAATCAGCTGTAATGTGTGAGTCCCCGGATCAAGGGTTAGCGTTGTCTGTGTCTGGCCACCACCAAAATGGGTCACGCTCGTGCCCAATGGAGCGTCCAAATCTGGCATTGTAGAGCCGTCGATTAACAAGTGATGGTGCCCTGTGTTTGCTCTTTCCACTCCCGAAGGAGCCACGCCCATGCCGGACAATCCAAACACAACTGTAAAAGTAGGCGCTACAACTGCGCCACTGGCTGGCGAACTGATATAAACCGCAGCATCACCAGGTGCAGATGATTTCTGTAACTGCTGTGCTATCACCAATCCAGAGATAAAAAGGGAGGTGACGGCGAGCAAGATAAATTTAATTCTAATACGCATATTGTTCTCTCAAGTAAAACCCTAATTTTTTCAGGGCTATTTTTAGCAGGAATTTAACTCGGATATTTTACCAAGGCATTGAACACGAACCTCAAGCGACCTCATGTAATTTCCAGTGTACAGCATAGCAACTCACGACAATACACAGCAAGGAAATAAGTATGCCAAGAAGAAGTGTCTTATTTATGTTATAAAATGCACTGAAATGAATGCAATTCCTAAATATGCCGGGCAGTGTCAGGAGCCGTTAAGCCATTGATCGATTCTCATGATTTACCCGTTGCAGAACCTCTGATGGAAACCACCGCAAGTATTGAGGAGTTTGAAAAAACCCCTCTACTTGAACAGTTCCCCTATACCGATAGTTACCATCTCTTGATGCATAGCGCGGCGCGCTTTGGCAACGACACGGCTCTGGAATTTCTTCTACAAGGCTCGCGCGACGAAACCAGTCACAGCGTTAGTTTTAAACAACTGGGAATAAATATTACTCGCACTGCTAACCTTCTTAATCGTCTTGGAGTTAACCCAAACACTGCCGTTTCCATCATCCTGCCAATTTTACCCCAGACTCACTATGCTATTTGGGGAAGCCAGGCGGCCGGTATTGCTAACCCTATAAATCCTATGCTGGAAGCCGGGCATATAAGCGCAATCATTACAGCATCCCAAGCAAAAGTGGTTATTTGTTTGGGCGCTTCAGCCTACACCAATATTTGGGAGAAAGTGGCTGCAGCTGTTGAAAACATCGAATCAGTAGATACATTGCTCTGTGTAAATATCGAAGGATTCTCCAATTCAGATGTAAGTGAATACAGCCATCATCGAATACAGCTACTCGATTTTAACGCGGCAATTGCCGATTGTGACGGTGCAACCTTAACCAGCAATCGTAGTTTTAGTGCCGATCAGATTGCGGCCTATTTTCATACCGGAGGCACCACAGGCCATCCTAAGTTAGCCCAACTTACCCACGGTAACATGGCTTTTATTGGCCAATTGATGCAAGTCTATACCGCCCATATGGAGCGCCATACCATTCTCTGTGGATTACCATTATTCCATATCTATGGCGTGATTATCCAGGGTGTGGCAGCTATAAGCGTTGGCTATCGGGTGGTATTAATGACACCAGCCGGATTCCGATCGCCAGAAGCAATGAAAAATTTTTGGCACCACATCGCGCGGTTTAAAGTTAAAAGCTTTTCCACCGTTCCAACGGTGCTCATGGCACTTAATGAGATTCCTGTCGGCGATGAAGACATCAGTTGCCTGACCAATATTAACTCAGGTGCAGCACCCTTATCTCACCCGTTTGAATTGAGTTTCGAACGCAAATTCGATGTTGAAGTAGCCAATGGCTATGGCATGACTGAAACCACGGCACTCATATCGCGCGCACCATTAGAACAATCCCCTGGCAGTGTCGGAATGCGCCTGCCTTATGCTCAAATTCGTATCGCTGAACTCGAAGGCACCTCTGTACTAAGAAACTGTGAACTTGGCGAGAGCGGTGTAATCCTCGTTAAAGGACCGCAGGTTTTTAATGGGTACAAGAGTGAGAGCGACAACGCGGACGCGTGGATTGAAGATGGCTGGTTCAATACTGGAGATCTCGCCTATCTCGACAGCGAGGGTTTTTTGTACCTCTGTGGCCGCGCCAAAGATTTAATAATTCGCAGCGGTCACAACATCGACCCCGAACTAATTGAAGAGGTCATAAATAAGCACCCTGGAGTTCTCGTTTCAATCGCAATCGGACTGCCTGACCCATATGCAGGTGAGTTACCTATGGCATTCGTTGTAAAAACTCCAGAAAGTAAGCTCAGCGAACTTGAATTGATTGAATACTGCCAAAACACAATCACCGAACGTGCCGCGATTCCCAAGCGAATTGAATTTATCGAATCATTGCCATTAACTGCTGTTGGCAAAATATTCAAACCAACCCTCAGGCAAATGATTGTCAAAAAAGTTCTACAAGAATTGCTGGAGGATAACGCCATTGCTGGTACGGCCTCTGCAATATTGGAATCAAAGAGTGGACTGGTCGCTAAAATCTCGCTGAGAGATACCAACCAAATTAGGTTAGTAAAAGAACTAGTGCAAAATTACATATTCCCTGTCGATATCAGCTGAGGAGCCTTTTTTAATAATCAGGAAGCGTTATCGCGATTTATCAATGAAAGCTGGTCATTCGGTGGCCAAACGGATGTAGCAGTGAAGGCGCACGTTACTGAAAGGGCTCTGATCTGAACTAATCTACTCGTCGTTGGATCTAGGGCGATCAGGTCGAGAGACACTTAACCCCGGGCTTCCGACCCTCAATATAGTATCCCCATCGATAAAGCGTACTTTTTGATTGCTGGGCTGGTAGATTTCGGTATTGCCCAGCAACTCCTCTGCCGATTTTGCAAAATCCAATGCACTGTTGTTATTGCCTAGCCTTGCATAGGTTCTGGCCAGGGCCATATGAAAGTCTGGTTCAGAATTCTCGAGACGTAAAGCGCGGCGGAAACTACGTAGCGCTTGGCTGTAATTGTTACTCACAAAAGCGATATTGCCTTGTGAGTAATGATAATAAGGGTTCCGATTATTGAACCGTTCTATGGCTCGTCTGTATTCGTCACCTCTCGCCCTATCTCCCCTAGCGTCATAAAACTTGGCCAGGTTACTAATCGCAATTGCATTACTGCGATCAATGCTAAATGACATTTTATAACTATACTCCGCTAACTCAGCCAACTCAGCCAACTCCATACGGTTATAGGTTGTTCCGATGTTGTTCCAAGCTATCGACAAATCAGGATCAAGCCAAAGTGCATTTTTGAAATAGTCCAGCGCCTCCTCCATGTCCTTCGTAATCAGTGCCTCTACGCCCAAGTTATTAAAATACAAAGCACGCGCCTGTCGATCGGTAATTCTCTTCGAGGTCATTTGCTGCAATGCAACTTCCGGCGTGAAATCCACCACATATCGAACTCTTCCAAGAATCCTACCTGTTGCATTGATGTGCTGACTGAGCACCAACAGACCGCCGCGCATGTCCCAAGTGGGCTGAATTGATACAGTTTGAAAAACAGCATCCAGATCCAAGTAACGAGCCAACGCAACATAAAGGCCTATCACTGACAGGCAGTTGCCCGTTCTAGAATTAAAAACTCCCTCTGCGGTTTCGGTGCCCAAATTCTGATACTGAATATTCAGAAACTGCTCTTCAAACAACAGGGCCTGCAGCTTTTTCACCTTAGTCGAGTCTGTGCCTGAACCTGCATACCCGTCGACAAACTGTTTCATATCATCGGTTAGCAAGAGCGGATTTATTTCTGGAAAGGCATCCCTGTTTTGATCGAGTATATGATCATGCATGGCCGCATCGACAACAAATTCCGTTTCCAGATTAATAGTCTGGCATCCCGCTAGAATAATCCCTAAAGCGAGAACCAACGGCAGTCTGATTAGATCAGTTGTTAATTTGAACATAATTTGCTTAGCCTAATACCTGAATGGTGTTTCTCTGCCAGACTTATGCACTTTCATAAATTCATATCGCCCCAGCAGAAAATTCACATTATCCAGCCGCAGCTTTCTAAACAATCCAATCCAACCAGCATAATGAGCCACCTGATTCATGTTTGTACCTAGACCCTCGAAATTTGTATTTTCGTCCACTCTAGATGCCAACCTTCCCCAGCTACCCTGATAAGATGATTCATGTTCTTCAGATCTATACTTGTATTCCAATGCCGCCCTAGTCCTCGCTATACGCATGTTGTCAGCAGATAAGAAGCGGACCTCATAATCGGTTTCGAACACCAATCTTTCCTCATTCGCAACCGACTTCCAATCTACATTGATGTCAATAACCACACTCTTGTTTACCGCAAGATTATCGATATAGTGAAATGGCTGCGTGTCAGCGCGCATGATCTCATATCCAACATCGGTATCTCTAATAGCCGATGACATTTTTACCCGACCCTTTGCATCGATATCCACTATCGAGTCAGACTGGATATCAACCGCGCGTTGTACAAAATCAAACAAAGCTTTTAATACTTGAGGCTTCTCTCTTGGAAGCTGCCAGCGGCGGCCCGTCTTATCTAAAACGACAAACCTGTCGTCGCTGTATATTAATTCCTCAACTTCAACCGGAAGAGTTGCAGTTTCACCAAAAGCAACGCCACCAGGTACAACAATTTCTCTGATCGTCGATGCTTCATATTCATCGCCTAATGTTTCCTTGAGAAAAACAGAAGGTTCGCTCCTGGGCAAACTTCGGTTGCCTCGATTACCATCATCTTTAAATAGAGAATTAGTATTGCGCCTCACCCGTTCACCAAGATATTCAAACTCTGTAACATTACTGCGGTATCGCCGCGCGTTACGGGAGTCTATAGCCAATCGTTGTGCCGCCGTTGCATACAAGCGACCAGCTTGGTTTGCAGTATTGAATGGACTGAATTTAATTAGTTGATAACTATAAGCCGCAACAACTGACTCAATTGTTTCGGCAGCATCAATATCACTCAGATCAAAAGAAATAAAGACTCGCTCATCCGCTGGGGCACTTAACCACAGGACAAGAAAACTTTCGAAACTTTTAGTTTCCGGTTCCGGGTATGCTGCTGTGCTTAGAACTGCCAGCGCGCTAATCTCTCCAGTGCTAAATGCCGATTCCCAAGCCTGTATTTCCTCGCTAGCAGGTAATGAGTTAAGTGGTAGATCAGGAAAGCGGCCAAGACGCGGCTTTTCTATACGAGTGGAAATAACATTGCGCGCATTCAGATTTTGCGTGACATCTATCTCATAGGCACCCAGTGCCTCGGCGATAGTATTTAAAAAAGTTTCCTGAATATTTGGCTCACCAAGTATTTCTGCTTGAACACCAGGAAATAGCAAAGCGCTAGTAAGCAGTAACCAAACTGCCGATAGGCGCCGCTCAGCCTTTGCTCTCCCAGAGAGCAATTTAGTATTCTGCACAGGCATCATAGGTCTCACCCCTTTGCTTTCTAAAAAGGCGCACTCGTAGGTCGCTAACCCAATCTGGCTCACCCCAATTGTGAATCGGCTGAGCCAACTCATCAATCAAACGCTCTGCTTCTTCATAATTTCTAGATTCAATCAAATATTTTACGGTCTGTTCTATTATAAAAGTATCTGCTGGTAATAAAGTAAACGCTTTTTGCTGATACGTCAGACCATTTTGCCAGTCTTGCCCATCAAATAGGTAAAATTCCGCCATCGCCAAATTAGATTCCGGGCTATTCCCCGACAACGCAACAGCCTGATCAAAATTACGCTTTATGTCCGCCATAATCCGGGTTCGCTGTTCTAACGGGAATTGCTTATCACAATTTTCTAATTCCGTTTCCCAGTATTCACCGTAATCCAGCAGTATATCTGGTGCATCCTTGGAAAAGCTCAGGGCCTGCTCAAAATACCTGGCAATTGTTTGATCCATACCTTCCAATTCTTGCATTCGCAGGCTATCCCCCAGCCCGGAATAACTGCGCGGTATATTGGAGCCAGAATCCACAGCCAATTGAAACAGTGCCTGGGCATTTATCAATTGTCCCGAGTTCAGTCCAAGTTCAGCCAAGCTGACTGCAAGTTCGCCATCTCCTACTCTAATTGCCTCGTAATCGGGTTGAGCCGCAAGTTGACCTATATCTAAAGTGCCGGCAGGGTTTTTACTGGTGAGTAAATAGTTGTGCAGCTCCTGCTCCAATTGCTCAGTGGTGACATCGAACGCCTGATCAAAGGCGAAACGGGCGTTGCGCCCTGCCAAAAGAAGTCCCAGATAACGTGACAAATTTTCCCGCCTGTCGTTAAAACCGTTTTCCTCATAAGCGTGCAACAAATAATACAACAGGGCTTCCGATTTCAAATTAGCAATCTGTATCACTCTCGGTGAGGCAAGCGCACCATCTCTGTATAGGAGTCTTTCTGTTGGCAATGACTCACTCAATTGTATTAAGTTTTCCTGCCCCTCCCTTGAGAAGCGTTGCAACTCCCCACCCCCTCGTGACACCTCAATGCGAGCCAGATAGCCGGCCAATCCCTCTTCATACCAACGGGGCAGCCTCAGGTCTAAAAAATTCCGGATAAGAAAGTGTGCGTACCGATGCATGGCAATTGCGAATGACCCATCATTGCTATTATCTACCGCCATGAAGTTTGCTCGTGGAGTGGGTGAGAAAAAGGCAGACTCATTGGTAAGAGCAAGCAATTTAAAAGACACATCATCGTCAAACAAATAGACATAGTTAGGAACATTAGACTTGGGAAGTTCGATACCGTTATTAATTAGGTGCGAAGTAATTTGACGCCAGGTTCCCATTTCATTTGCGAAGCGCAAGGTCTGGCGGGATGAAGTCTGGGAGATAATGGTGAAGTGTTCGGTTTTAACTCTAAACCAGGAACCGTTGAGCAATTGATCCTGGCCGGATGAAGAAACGGCCACTGTCGCGAAAGCAACAAGAAGGGTGCTAGTTATAAATATTTTCCGGTAAGTCATAGCCTTATATACCCTTCTCAGCCATTCCGTAAGCCACTCACTCAGATCGCGGCTTAGAACACCGCCTTCGAGTTTGTTGAACCCCAAAGTACCGATAACCCCACTTTACCACGCCTTCCGATTGAGTATAAAGGCTTTCTGACTAGCTTGATTCGCAATCTCCGGAAATTCCTCCGAGTTACATGGCGGGATAGTTTGGTCCTCCACCACCTTCGGGAACAACCCAGTTAATATTTTGAGACGGGTCTTTAATATCACAGGTCTTGCAATGCACACAGTTTTGAGCGTTTATTTGAAAACGCTTGGCGCCTCCTTCTTCAACCACTTCGTAAACTCCTGCCGGACAATAACGCTGAGCTGGCTCGTCATATATGGGCAGGTTAACTTCTATCGGAACAGATGGATCCGCTAGTTGCAAATGGCAAGGTTGATTTTCCACATGATTGGTATTTGACAAATAAACCGAAGACAGTTTGTCAAAACTAATTACACCATCCGGTTTAGAGTACTCGATATCTTGGCACTCAGCCGCCGGCCTTAATTGACAGTGATCTTTGCTCTTGTCAGAAAAAGTGAAGGGGAACTTACCGAAAAATATATTCTGCTCAAGAAACACTAACGCACTTCCAATCCAGAACCCGAACTTGTGAAATCCCGAGCTGAAATTTCTGGTTTTGTTAAGTTCGATATAAAGACTTGATGCTTTAATTCGATGACCATAATCGGCAATATCTACATCGGGGTTTGGTTGGTCTAACGCGTCGAATAGTGATTCTGCAGCGAGTATCCCCGACATCATTGCTGTATGACTCCCCTTAAGCTTCGCGGCGTTCATCGTACCTGCATCACAACCAATCAAAAGCCCACCCGGGAAGCTCATTTTCGGCAGGGAATTTAGCCCTCCTTTAACCAGAGCTCTTGCACCATAGCTTATCCGCTTACCCCCATTTAGGTATTCCTTTATAATAGGGTGATGCTTGAATTTCTGGAACTCATCATAAGGGCTTATGTACGGGTTTTCATAAGCGAGGTCTACAATCAATCCCAATGAGAGCTGATTGTTATCAATATGGTACAAAAACCCGCCACTAGTCGCAGCATAGCTGGCACCAGTCATTGGATAACCGGCAGTGTGAACAACCAGGCCTTCCTGGTGATTCTGCTCGGAGACTTCCCAAACCTCTTTAATACCAATTCCATAATGTTGCGGGTCGCAGTCTTTATCCAACTCAAATTTGTTAATTATTTCTTTACCCAGATGCCCCCGACAACCTTCGGCAAGGACAGTATATTTTGCATGGAATTCGAACCCTGGCTCAAACGAAGCTTTTTTAGTTCCTGCAGTATCAACGCCCATATCACCGGTCACCACCCCTTTCACGCTCCCATCTTCATTATAAAGCAGCTCGGCAGCAGCAAATCCCGGAAATATTTCAGCTCCAAGTTCCATAGCTTGTTCAGATAGCCATCGACAAAAATTACCCAAGGAAATTATATAATTACCATGATTGTGCATACAGCGAGGGACAAACATGTCGGGAAACTTAACTGCTGATTCAGCCCCGGAAAGAAAATACACCTTGTCACCTGTTACCGCTGTATTCAAGGGTGCACCCCGCTCCTTCCAATCTGGAAACAGCTCATTTAGTGCCGATGGTTCAAAAACAGCGCCAGATAAAATATGAGCACCTACTTCCGAGCCTTTTTCAAGCACACAAACGGAAAGCTCCTTTCCAGACTCTCTGGACTTTTGAAGTAATCGACAAGCCGTTGACAAGCCCGCTGGGCCCGCCCCTATAATGACCACGTCAACTTCCATGGATTCGCGTTTCATACCCCCCCCTGATTTCAAAATTCGATGGTGAAACGGTTGCTGCCAATTGGCAAATAAGTTGAACCTCTCTACAACCGACTTCTACAATACGGTGTCATTATCCTCAATTAGCAATATCAGCGCAAAATCAAAAGATGCCTCAAGTATTGTAATTATCTGACGATATCATGTTTTTTCAGGGGTTAGGTGATTCTACTGAAAGTCACAGAATATGGCAGGTTTGCCACATTATTTACACAATTTGTAACAGTCTTAGCGCAGTAGAGCACGTATACTCGTGCAACAAATTTGGGAGATACTTTATCTTTTTGAACGGCCCTTACCCAAATCCAGTGCTAAACCTCAACATCAACGGCTTATTAGCGCCATTTACGAATTAAAAGCACGGGTTTCGATGGCTACACCACGGTTAACTGTAACACTGCTCAAGGCTTGTACCCTTAGCCTTGCAGTAGGCGCAGCATCTCAAGGATTGACTCAGACAGTGGCAGACCAGCCCCTAGACGAGTCCACGATCACTTATCCGGTCGGATTTTTCGATGAATTCTCCCCAGTATCAGTTAATGACATGGTTGACCGCATCCCGGGTATTAGCCTGGCCCTAAACCGCAGGGGCCGCGATAATCGAAATGGAAGAGGACTGGGCTCAGGTGAAGGCGAGATATTAATTAATGGTCAGCGCATCACGGGTAAAAGCAATCAAGGCCGAAACCAACTCAGCCGTATTTCTGCCGATCAGGTTGCTTACATCGAGATCATCCGTGGTACCTCAGAAGAAATGGATATTCGAGGCGGGGGCCAGGTAGTAAACATCGTGCTACTAGATCAGCAATCGCGGGCCAGCATCTCCACTGAATTAAATTTGGATCACCATCGAGATGGCACTCTCGATCCTGGTGCAAACGCATCAGTAACCGGCCAGTCCGGCAAGTTAAATTACCTGTTTCACATCGAAGCTGAGCCGCGTTACGACAATCAGTACAGCAATGAAGTCAGTCGTGACGCCAATGGCAATCTGCTGGAGACGCGCGAAGAAGAACGAATTCGCGATCAAACCGACTACGAAACCAGTGCCAACCTTGGCTACCAGTTTGAAAACAGCATGATTCAATTGAGCGGCCTGTACGGCGGAAATAGTCCACCACAAGATACAGATCGAGCAATTAATAATTATTCAAATGGCGCACTTGAGACTGAGTTTGAACGAGAGAAGCGTCAATCTGAACGTACAAACTGGGAAATCGGTGGTGACTATGAGTACGGCTTTGCCAACGACGCCACATTTCGGTTTCTCTTCATAGCAAACGATCGCGATTTTGAAAATACACGCGAGCGCTTCGCAGTACTTGATGATTTTGAGAACAAAGATTTATTTTTATTCAATTCCGGGCGAGACCGAGAACGCATAGCGCGATCTTCCTACACTTGGGATCTTGCAGCGAACCAAGGCATCGAAATAGGTCTCGAGCGTGCGCAGACTATACGAGATTCAGACCTGGAAATGGGCCTCGATATAGAAGGCATCCCATCCCCAGATTATGGAAATCTTATACCAGTTGTCATTTCCAATAGTGGTTCCTCGGTCGAAGAAATTCGTTATGAGAATTTTGTTGTGCATAACTGGCAAATCAATGACCGTATGTCATTGGAAAGCTCTTTAATTTACGAGACATCGACCATCGAGCAGTCTGGTGATGTTTCCAACAAACGGGATTTCGATTTCCTACGCCCCAAACTCGATTACCGATTCAATATCACCAAATCTTTTCAGCTGCGTGCAAAAATAGAAAAAAACATATCCCAGTTGAGCTTCTCCGATTTCAGTGCAACTACAGATAATTCTGACGATGATCAAAATGTACAGGCGGGCAACCCTGAAATTGTCCAGGAACAAACCTGGAATTACGAATTAAATTTAGAATACAGGCTACCCAGTAATATCGGAGTACTTAACTCACAAATGTATTATCGATCTATAGAGGATGTAATCGATCGCATCGATGTCTCTCCCGATCCGACTGACTTGCAGTCTGCACGTGGCAACATTGGCGATGGAGAACGCTACGGTATCAATCTGGATGCCAGCACAACCCTGGGTTATGTCGGATTGCCTTCGGCGCTCTTATCGATGGGTGTAAGTCTTCAGGATTCTCAAATTATCGATCCATTCCTGGCCACGAACCGTCGACTCCGCAACAATGGTCGCTGGTTCGGTCGTATGAGTTTCAGGCATGATATTAGCGCCTGGGGTTTAAGCTATGGGGTTAACTACTCCAACTCCGGCAATGGTGGTAGTGGCCGAGCACAAATAGATATTATCGACATTGAGCGAGATATTTATGACTACTCATTGAGTACATTCGTTGAGAAAAAAGCATTTAACGGAATCACATTCCGTTTTGATATCCAAAATGCAAATGATCGACAGCGATGCAGAGAAAGAACGCGCTTCTTGGGCGCAACGGTATTGGGGTTAGTCGAAGAAATTGAGAGCCAATGTTCCGGTAATGGAGTCAAATACGCATTAAAAGCCAGGAAATCTTTTTAACTATTTACCTCTATCCACTTGGAATCAAATAAAGACCCCTCGAACAACAAGTGCTTTTCTACCTAGCTTTTTTCACATGTAAAATATTACAGATGTGAGCAATACAAGAATTAACCCTCCCTGCAGTACCTCTTTTCCCTCTAGGTGTTAATCTGGCTGCATACCGATTAATTGGTACAACTAATTGAGCATAGCTGTGTGTTTTTATAGCTCACTCACCCCACCTTTCGTAAAAATAGTCAACCTGACGTTAATGTAATACAAATAAACTTAACTAGGTATTAATACAGCCGAGAAAATACAAGTTTATGATCGTTTAATTACTTAAATGTCATTTCAGAGAAAGTGTTACTAAAAATTGAAATGGTTTGGTGCTGCGGTAAGTTGATGACTATCAAGAAAGGAAAATAAAAAGATACAAAACTGCACCCCAGGAGGGTGACAAACTCCTGGGCACGGTTACAGGGAAAGCTTAGACTTTGGTAAAAACCATCATGTGTTGCCACGGCAAAAAATCCAGCGTTTCGGTAAATTCCAAACCGAACACATTCATTTCTTTTACCACTTGCTCCTCTGTCATTTTGTGTAGTGGCCTGATTGGTACGCTGGCATCCTCGCCGCGGTATTCCAGTAGAAATATACGCCCGCCCGGCTTAAGTGCGTTATAAATCCCATTAATCATTTCGAAGGGATGGGAAAACTCATGATAAGCATCGACCATAATTGCAGCATCGATGGAATTCGCCGGCAGATTCGGGTTATCAATCTCACCCAGCACTTCTTCTACATTGATTACTCCGTCTTCAGCCTTTTGTTGTTCAATGAGTTTTAGCATCTCCGGTTCTATATCGACGGATAGAACCTTACCGTTTGGTACAAGTGTGGCGATACGAAAGGAAAAATAGCCAGACCCTGCGCCGATATCAGCAACCACATGATCTGCCTCCAGTCCCATATTGGCAACTACCTCATCTGGTAGCTCCTCCTGAACACGTTCGGGCCGATTAAGCCAGCCTGCAGCTAAATGTCCCATCACCCAAGAGATTTCCCGCCCCATATAAAATTTACCAATCCCGGTAGTAGCCCTCTCTGGCGCAACCACATAGCCAGGGTGTTCAGCCGCAAATACAGGAGCAAGGTTAGTAATCAATATAAGCAGTACAATTTTTATGCACTTATCCATGGGTAATTCCTTCGTTAGGCTCTGTAGTTAATCACTGGATTGTGACAGGAACCGATAGTATA
>Ga0302135_10000276_pt1 | contig 31680 bp, 27 predicted proteins | sample CBN3_surface_MG_FD_203119 | JGI IMG/M metagenome (GOLD analysis project Ga0302135, IMG submission 203119) | Marine microbial communities from Western Arctic Ocean, Canada - CBN3_32.1 | ecosystem: Environmental > Aquatic > Marine > Oceanic | place: Canada: Western Arctic Ocean | collected...
GAAGACGACGTTGGCCGACTTGCCGCCAAGTTCCAGGATCACCGGGGTCAGGTTGGTCGCCGCGCCTGCCATGACGTGGCGGGCAGTGATGGTGCCTCCGGTGAAGCTGATCTTGTTTACTCCGGGGTGGGCGACCAATGCTTCTCCGGCTGGGATGCCGCCCGGTATTACGCTCAGCACGCCGTTGGGCAATCCAGCTTCGTGGGCGAGTTCGCCGAACCGCAGCGGCGCCAGCGCGGCGAGCTCCGATGGTTTGAGCACTACGCAGTTGCCTGCCACCAAAGCCGGGACGACCTTCATGGCCGCCGACACGACGCCACCGTTCCACGGCGTCAGCGCGGCGACGACTCCGTATGGCTCGGGGATGGTGTAGTTGAGCGCAGCGCCGTTGACCGGGACCGTCGAGCCTTCGATCTTGTCTACCCAGCCTGCGAAATACCGCATGTACTCGACCGCCATGTTGAGGCCCGTGCCCCGTTTCTTCGGTGCCCCGAGTTCGAGCGATCGCAGCACGGAGAGCTGTTCGAATTGTTCGTCGACGAGGTCGGCGAACCGCATGATCAGGTCGCGCCGGACGCTCGGATCGATGGCCCGCCATTCGGGGAAGGCAGCTCGCGCCGCGTCGACCGCCTGATCGACCTCGGCCGGCCCGGCGAGAGTGATCGGGGCGAGCACTTCACCGTTTGAGGGATCGATCTGTTCGCGGACGCCGGTGTCGGTGCGGGCGATCCGATCGCCACCGATCAACAGCGAACCGGATGGGATCTCGACGCCATGCATTCTGTTGGGCATATCAGTGCCTCCTCGGTCGGCGGTCGCGGCTGCGACGCAATCGGCCGTTGCCGAACGAGTCCGGCATGGCCTCGCAATTAAGTGTGCTGAATTGTAACATGGCCCATAGGCCCGCTCTGAGGACGGACCTTCGTGCGTCCGCGCCGAACCGGACCACAGATTCGAATCGCCACCTCGAACGGAGAGAGTAACTATGGGCAACGGCAGCAACAACTACGTCGTCACCAAGAGCCACATCACCTACGCAGCCGCGTCGCAAATTGTCGGCGCCGGCCTGGACGCCGCCAACGAGATGGGAATCAACGCTGCTATCGTGGTGACGCAAGGCACCGGTGAGATCGTCGCCGTGGCGAGTACGCCGAATGGCAATCCACGTGGTTGGCGAGGTGGGCTGGCGAAGGCTTCGGTCGCAGCGGGGCTCGGTATCTCGACCGAGCAGTTTCTCGAGAAGCGATTGACCAAGGACGAGGTGCTGTGGCGGGCGCTGTCGAATAACCCCGACAATATGTTCGTCCCCGGTGGCATCCCACTCAAGGTTGACGGCGCGGTCGTCGGCGCCGTGGGCGTCAGCGGCGGACACTACGAAGACGACGCCAAGGTCGCTCATGCGGTTGTCGATGCCTTCGACGTCTTGATGGCCAGCTGAGTGCCCACCGAGGTGGTTCCGTTCATCGACACCCACGTCCACTACTGGGACCATCAGGTCAAGGGCATGCGATGGGTGTGGCTCGAACCCGGCTATACAAGCCACCTCCATTCGTGGACCACAGCCAGCGCCCGCGAACGTCTCGAGATACTGCATTCGATGGACCGCTTCGCTGGACGAGAATTCGTGGCTGAGACGCAAGGTGCCGGTGTACTCGGCATGGTGCACGCGCACGCCGCCACTCCGGAGGGAGATCCGTCCGACGAGACTGCCTGGCTCGACGCACTCGCCCGTTTAGATGGTCTTCCCAACGCCATGATCGGAAAGATCGATCTGGCCGACCCCGACGGTCCGGCCCTGCTGGCTCGCCATCGAGGCGCCAGCGAACGCTGCTCGAGCGTGCGAGACATGAACGGACCCAAAGGTCTCGACATCGACGCATGCGAACACTCGCTGCGCGCCGCCGCCGAACTCGACTTCTCGGTCGAGTTGCGTACCCAGCCGGAAAATTTCGACATGCTCGTCGATGTCGCCCGTAGGCATCCCGATGTGACGTTCGTGCTGAGTCATGCCTCGCTCCCGACCGAGCGGTCCGAGGGGTCGTTCGAGCTCTACCGCCAACAAGCGGCGCGGCTCGCGGATTTACCGAACTGGGTGTGCAAGATCTCGGCGCTCTGTGGCGGCTCGGACCCAGAGTGGACGGTCGACTCGATTCGTCCGTGGGCTGAGCTGTGTTACTCGCTGTTCGGACCCGACCGGGCGATGCTCGGCACCAACTGGCCGGTCGATCGGTTGTTCGGCGAATATGCCGACGTGGTCGGCGCATATCGGCAGTTGTTCGGGGGCTTGTCGGCCGACGAGCAGCACAAGTTGTTCCACCGGAACGCGGAACGTGTGTATCGCATCTCAGACGTGTCGAACGACTGAAACCCGGTCGCCGCGACCCAAACCCGGCCGGCGGCTTGGGTCAAACGTCGTCGGGAAGTGTGCCCTGCGACCAGGTATCGCCGCCATCTTCGCTGCGGAACATGCCAACATTCGTGGCCGCGACCAGGATGTGCTCCGGTGTTTCGGTGAGCGCGTAGATGCTCACGCCGTCGATTCCCTGATCGAGCACGGTCCACGATTGCGCCTTGTCGGCGCTGCGTAGCAGTTGGCCCCCGGCGCCGAGGAAGATTCGATCGAGATGGTCGACCCCGATGGTGTAGGTCTTGGCCTCGTGTTCGACGGCGGGTGCGCATGCCGACCAGGTGGTTCCGCCGTCTGATGAGCTGAGGACGTGACACCGGCGGGCGCCCGCGAACAATGTGCCGTCCGACAACTCGACCGTGCGGTAGACGTTCTTGCCCACCCACTGCAGCGTCCAGGTTTGCCCCTCGTCGCGTGAGATCCAGATCCCTCCCGACTTCTGCTTGTCAATGATGGCGCCGGTCGACGCGATGATCGTGCCGGACTGCGTTCGCAGCATGTGAAAGATCTGCTGATGGTCAGGACCAGCCTCAGGCTTGCTCCAGCCGTCGGCGTCGAATCGATAAAGACCATCGGTGAGGGTGCCGACCAAAATTACGCCTGGCGCTGCCTCGGCCAGTGACCAGCCGCGGTGCTCGAGTCCGGCACGAGGCTGCCAGTCGGAGACGCTCATCAGCCCGAGATCGCCAGCTGCCAAAACGTCGCCGTCCGACGACGTCAGAAAGTTGTACACGGTCGACGATTCGCCGGCGAATAACCAGGAACGACCGCGATCGTTCGATTGCAGTACGCCCGCCTTCGTGCCGGCCAGCAGTCGGTCGCCATGTGAGTGCACGGCCCACGACTCGTCAGGGGTCAGGCCAGGGTCGACGATTTCCCATGCCTCGCCCGAGCCCAACCATACGTGGGCATAGCTCCCCGCCAGCATCCGACCATCATTGAGAGCGAGAAGTGAGAAGATCCTGTTTCCGACGAGTGGTTCGGCGATGTGTTGCCAGGTGTGCCCATCATCGTCGGAGCGCGCCAACCCGACGCCGGTGCCCGCGAAGATCGAGCCCCCGTGCACGACAATCGAATGAACGTAGCTGTCGGGCACTCCCTCTGCCGACGGCTGCCATGTGGCGCCTCCGTCGTTTGAGCGCTGGATGAAGTCTCCTCGTGTACCGGCCAGCAAATTGCCGCCCGGGGTTTCGGCCAGTGCGTAGACGATCGAACTGTCGAGTCCGAGCTGTGACCAGATGCCGTCCTCGCGGACCCAGACGCCGCGGGCCTCGGTGCCCGCGATGATCCTTCCGTCCGCTAGTTCCAGAAACCGATAGGTGATCTCGCCGGTAGGTCCGCTACTTCCGTCGGGCAGTGTCGCGTAGCGCGCCTCGCGGTCGAGAAAGTCCCAGGTTGAGCCCTCGTCGACCGAGCGGGCCAGGCCCGCAGAGGTGGCGACGAGCAGCGATCCGTCCGGTTCGACCGCGAAGCCGTTCTCACTGACGTGGTCGGTTTGGTCCAGTGGCGTCCATGTGGCTCCACCGTCGGTCGAACGCGACATGCCGCGTGTGCAGCTTCCGGTCAGAACGGTTGCCGAAGGAAGTTGAACGAACGAGAAGAACCTCGGCGGTCCGGCCGACATCCCATCATTGTGCAGTGAGATCGTCGTCATATATATGAGTGTACTAAATCTGACGGATCGCGCCGAACGTGACAGCTCCGCGATCGGCATCGGTCAGTCACTCCGCGGGACGAAGCGGATCGTCGAGGTACCTCGCTAGGTGCTCGAAGAAGACGTCGACCACCTTCTGGGGGCTCAGATTGCTCGAACCGGAATTGTGAGGTGTCAGGATCACGTTGGGCAGGTCCCAGACCGGATCGGAGGGGTCGAGCGGTTCGGGGTCGAACACATCGAGGCCGGCGCCCGCTAGGCGGCCGGCCCTCAGGGCCGCTGTCAGCGCCGACTGATCGACGATGCCGCCGCGAGCCACGTTGACGATGATTGCATCGGACTTCATCGCGCCGATTATGTCGGCCGACATGAGTCCGGCGGTCTCGGCGGTGAGGGGCAACGCGACCACGACGACGTCGGCATGAGCCACGGTTTCGGCGAGTGCCTCCACGCCCACCGCAGTGCATGCTTCGTCGCCGGCCACCGACCGTCGAACGATGGTGGGGATCATGTCGTAGGCCATCGCGAGATGCACGATTCGTTTCCCGATCGGGCCGTAGCCCAGCACGGTGATCGAACGACCTTCGAGTTGGCGCCACTCGTTCCACTCCCAGATCCGGTCGCGATACATCGCGTTGAGGCCGCGCACGCCACGCGTCAGTGAGTGGAGGTACATGAAGACTGTTTCGGCGATCGCCGACGCGCTGGCGCCGGGCGTGCGGGTGACGAGCACTCCTCGGGCTCTGAAGGCATCGAACGTGGGCCCTTCCACCCCGGCTGCCATTACGTGGAGCCAATGCAGCTTCGGTGCCGACTTCGATGCCGTGAGAAAGGCTTGAGCTCGACGGGGCCACGTGTCTTTCGACATGAATGCCATCGTGACCCGGTCGAGCTGGGCCGGCGGAATCGGGTCGTCAGTCAGCTCGACGAGTTCGACCGACGGAGCGACCGACCTCAATCGAGCGCGATGTTGGTCGACGAAGGTGTCGGTGCAGAGCAGGACGTGATCGCGAGTCATCGATATGGGTGATGTCGGCGGCTAGCGGATTGGCCGTGCATGGACGTGTCCAGTGTGGCAGATTGACCCCTGCTGGTGAGTGCCTCGTGGCTGCCGGTCGCCTTGCGGGCGGGGAGCAGGTCGAACTATCATTTAGTGTACTGAAATCGCGGGCATGTCGGAAGGGGTGGAGCTACTCGTGGGTCTGGAACTGTCCTTCAACGACGAGCAAGTCGCGTTGCAGCAGTCGGTAGCCGGCATTTGCGAACAGGAGGGGCTGGGCCCGCTGTACGCCGTTGACGATCCGTTGCCGCACGGATTCTGGATGAGAATTGCCGAGATCGGAGTGCTGGGACTCGGCACCGTCGAAGGTGGGGGAGGGGTCCTTGAGATCGCCGCCGCCATGGAGACGCTCGGATCGTTCGGCGCGCCCGGGCCGCTCGTGGGCACCTTCACCGCCGGAGCGCTGCTCGATGCCGACCAATTTCGAGGTATCGCCAGCGGAGAAGAACTCGTCAGCGTTGGCAGTGGTTCGGTGTTTCCCTGGGCGCCGCGAGCCGCGCACTTCATCGAACTCGACTACGACGAGGCTCATCTTGTCGAACCGGGTGAGATCGAAGAGCTCGAAACGACCGCCGGAGAGCCATGGGGTCGGGTCCGACCCACCCGAATCGAATCGCTGGGTTCCGGCGTCGCGGCAAGTGCCCGGGCCGAGGTGGCGATTGCGGCGTACCTAGTCGGTGCTGCCGATCGATTGCTCAGCGACTCGGCCGAGTACGCATGCGATCGGAAGCAGTTCGGCAAGCAGATCGCCACCTTCCAGGCGGTTTCTCATCCGTTGGCGCAGTTGTCGACGCGGGTGACGGCATCACGGATTTTGTGCCGAGGAGCCGCGCAACGATTACAAGATGATGCCTCGCATGCTGCCAGCGCCGCGTCCACCGCCCGGGTGTCCGCGGTCGCGTCGGCCAACGAGATGGCATATCTGGCCCATCAGATCCTCGGCGCGATGGGGTTCACGCTCGAGGGTCCGGTGGCTCACCTGAGCCATCGGATCCGTCAGTTCGGCCTGCTGCCACCCCTCCTGGCCGACTCGCGTGAGCGAGTCCTCGACGGCGTTCCGGCACTGAGCAGGCGATGAGCCCCACCCTCCCGATTCCTCGCCGCAACCCACAGGTTCACAAACGGAGGACAACATGACTGTCGATCTCACCCAGCCACTCGAAGGACTCAAGTACGAACGTCGCGACCACATCGCGTTCATCACGCTCGACCGTCCCGAACGCGGTAACGCGCTGCATTCGTCGCAGGTCGAACCGATGAAGGCGATCTGGGCCGAGGTACGCGAAGACCCGTGGATTCGCTGTGCCATCATCACGGCGTCGGGCGATCGCCACTTCTGCACCGGCGCCGACGTCGGTGCGGTCGCCGCCCGGGGTGGTGTCAAGGCGGGCAAGGGGCCGCTCTCGGAAGAGGTGCATTGGTCGCCTCGGCAGAACCGGGTCTGGAAGCCGGTCATCTGTGCCGTGAACGGGACGGCTGCGTCGGCGGGTCTCCATTTTGTCGTCGACTCCGACATCGTGGTGTCGGTGAACACCGCGCAATTCCTCGATACTCATGTCAACGTCGGCATGGTCGGCGCGATCGAGAACATTGGCCTGGCCAAGCGAATGCCACTCGGATCTGCACTCCGAATGACCCTGTGCGGTAAGGCCTATCGGATGCCCGCCGAGCGGGCGTACCAGCTCGGCTTGGTGGACGAGCTCTGCGAGCCCGATGAGCTCATGGCGACGGCTGAGGAGATCGCTCGACAGATCTGCGCCAACTCACCTACGGCGGTCTCATTGTCGCAACAAGCCATCTGGAGTTCGGTCGAGATGGGCTACCGCGACAGCCTCGAGTTCGGCTGGGCGCTGTTGCGGATGCACTGGGACCACCCCGACTTCAAGGAAGGTCCGCGGGCGTTCGCCGAGAAGCGTGAGCCGGTCTGGGAGACGGGCGAAGAGGCCGCCGACGGCGGCGAATGAACCTCGACTTCGAACCAGAACTGCTCGAGTTTCAAGCTGAGGTCCGAACCTTCCTCGAGGACTTCACGGACACCGAAGGGTTCTTCCATCACGAGGGTCATCACCACGACGCCACCCAGCGGCTGTACCACGCTCTGGGCGAACGCAACTGGCTGGCGCTCGCGTGGCCCACCGAAGTCGGCGGACAGGGGCGCCACCCGCTCTATGAGTATGTGCTGTGGAACGAGATGGCACGGGCGCGCGCCGCGCGTCCCCCGCTTGGCTCGGGCATTGTCGCCAAGACGATCATCGCCGCGGGGACTGATGACCAGCAGCAGCGTTTCCTCCCCGGGCTTCGCACCGCCGACATCTCGTTCGCGCTGGGCTACTCCGAACCAGAAGCGGGGTCAGACCTGACCGGCTTGCGCACCAAGGCGGTGCTTGATGGCGACGAGTACGTCGTCACCGGCGAGAAGCGATGGACATCTGGCGGCCATCGTGCCGACTACATCTGGCTGCTGTGTCGGACTGGTGCTCCCGACAGCCGGGCGCGCGGACTCACCATCTTGATGGTCGATCGCACCTCGCCCGGTATCACGATCGGAGGAATCACGGCGGTCAGCGGCGAGCGGTTTAACGAGATCTTCTTTGACGACGTCCGGGTGCCGGTTGCGAACCGGGTTGGAGAGGAGAACAAGGGTTGGGCCCTGATCACTGAATCGTTGGCCACCGAGCGCCATGTTCAATTCTCACCGGCTCGCGTCGAACAGGACTTCGACGACCTGGTGCGGTGGCTGACCGAGCGCGGGTTGGCCGATGATCCGATCGTGCGTCACAAGTTGACCGACGTCGCCGTCAGGGTGGCGGAGGTCGAGGCACTCGCTTTGGCGATGTGCGAGGCGGTTCAGGACGGCAAGAATCCGATCGTCGAGGCTGCCGCCAACAAGCTGGCCGGCAGTGAGGCGTGCCAGGAGGTCGCACGCGTTGCGGGTGAACTGGGCGTACCCGAGTCGCTCTTCGTCGGATCGACGATCGAGTACATCTGGCGCCAGTCAATCTGCGAAACCATTGGTGGTGGCACGTCGGAAATCATGCGCAGCGTGATCGCCGGCCAGGGCCTTGGCCTGCCCATCAGGTAGACGAATTGAGTACACTCAATGAATGGGAGCTGAAGTGAACGATTCTCTGAGTGTGGCGGGCAGATCCGTGATCGTGACAGGGGCTGGCCGCGGCCTGGGCCTCGACTATGCGCGGATGTACGCCGCTGAAGGCGCCGATGTGGCCTTGGTCGATATCCGCGCCGATGAGCTCGACGCTGCGGTTGTGGCCATCTCCCGAGATGCGCCGGATGTGAAGGTCATCGGTCTCGAAGTTGACGTCACCGATCCGGCAAGCACCGCAGCGATGGCAGAGGAGGTCGCCGCGGCGTTCGGCTCCATCGACATCCTGGTCAACAATGCTGGCATCTGGGGCGACCTCAAGCCCGCGCAGTTGATCTCGACCGACCCGAGCTACTGGGACGTTGTGATGGGGGTCAACCTCCGCGGACCGTTGTTGTGTGCCCAGGCGGTGGTCGAACCGATGCGGGTCCAGCAGTGGGGTCGGATCATCAACATCTCGTCGATGGGCGCCTACATGCCTTCGGGGGTGTACGGCGTGTCGAAGCTCGGCCTTAATCAGCTCACCTACGCCTTGGCGGTCGAACTCGGCATCGACGGCATCACCGTCAACGCGGTGGCGCCCGGTCCGATCGACAACGAAGCCACCCGATCGCAGCTTCCCGATGCCGCATTGCAGAAGATGAGCGAGGGCACCGCGCTGAAGCGCATGGGTACCTCCACCGACCTATTCGGCATGTTGCGCTATCTCAGCGGGACAGGAGCGGACTGGGTGACCGGACAGACATTCATGGTCAACGGCGGCTTCAGTAGCCGGATGTGATGGTGGTGGCTCAGCCCTCCGACGACGATTATCGACGGTCGGTGAGAGCTTTCCTGCTCGAACACGCGGCGAGCGAGGGATGGTTGCGCGACGAGTTCGGGCGGATCCCCGACGACACCGCTCCGAACGATGTGCGGCTTCACCGACAACGGTGCTGTCTATCAATGCTGCACGAGGCAGGCTTCGGTGCGATCTCCTGGCCGGCCGAGTACGGCGGACAGGGGCTTACCAACCGACACCAGGTGATCTTCAACCAGGAGGTTGCGCACTACTCGCTGCCGCTCAGCATGTTCATCATCGGTCATGGCATGTGTGCGCCGACCCTGTTGGCAGTCGGCACCGACGAGCAACGATCTCGGTATCTCCGCCCGCTGCTCGCCGGGACCGATATCTGGTGTCTGTTGTCGTCTGAGCCCGGAGCTGGCTCCGACCTTGCGCAAGTACAGTGCCGCGCCGAGCCTGACGGAGATGACTGGATTGTAACTGGGCAGAAGGTGTGGATATCCGGGGCACACAACTCGGAATTCGGTCTGCTGCTGGCCCGCACCGATCCCACGTCGACTCGCCACGCGGGCCTGTCGACGTTCATCGTCGACATGCGAAGCCCCGGGGTGGACGTACGCCCGCTGCACGACATGACCGGAGCCGCGCGCTTCAACGAGGTGTTCTTCGATCGATGTCGGTTGCCGAGCGACGCAGTACTCGGCAAGGTGGGAGACGGGTGGCGCAATGCGATCACGACACTCATGAACGAACGAGTGTCGATCGGCACCAGCCCGGGAGGCTTCGGGCATCCGTGTCGAGCTCTCATCGCCGAGGCGCGCCGCGTCGGCAAGATCGACGATCGTCTACTGGTTGATCGGCTTGTCCAACTCTCGATCGCCGAGCGCATTCTCGAGCTTCTTGGCAAGCGGGTCACCGAATCGATGTTGGCCGGCACACAACCAGGGCCAGAGGGCTCGATTGCCAAGTTAGCCGGAACCAAGCTGTCGAAGGACTCCGCCGCCTTGGCGATGGAGATCGTAGGGCCGTCCTCGATCGCGTGGGAGTCGAGTGCCAACGGGGGGTCATGGGCCAACACCCAAGAGCACACTGTCGGACTCTCGATCGCCGGCGGCACTGATGAAATCCAGAAGAACATTTTGGCTGAGCGCGTGCTTGGCCTACCGAGAGAACCTCGCGTCAAGACCAACACGTAGCAATTCGCGACACAAACAGGGAGCCGAGTGGCAACATCAACGAAAAAAACGGGTGGCGAAGCGGTTGTCGAGGCGCTTCAGGCCCTCGGCGTAAAGACGGTGTTCGGCATCGTCAGTGTGCACAACGTGCCGACGCTCGATGCGATCGGTCGTTCCGGAACGATCGACTTCATCAGCTGCCGCCACGAGCAGGGCGCCGTTCATGCCGCCGATGGCTACGCCAGGGCTACCGGCACGATCGGGGTGGCGCTGACCAGCACGGGCCCCGGGGCCGCCAACGCGATGGGAGGGCTGTTCGAGGCGAACTACGCGTCGGTCCCGGTGATGATGATCACAGGGCAGGCCGACACCTCGGAGTTCGGGCGGGGGCGGGGCACGATCCATCAGGCCGAGAACCAGCTCACGATGTTGCGTACCGTCACCAAGCGGGCCGAACACGTCGAACACTCCGACGACATCGCGTCGACGATCGTGGCGGTCGCATGCGACATGCTGTCGGGTCGTCCGGGCCCCGGCGCGATCGAAATTCCGATCAACCTGCAGTACGGGCCCGCCCAGGTCGGCGAGATCGAAACACCGAAACCGCGCATCACCGCACCACAACCCCGAGCGATCGAAGCGGCTGCCGCTGCGTTGTCCACTGCGCAACGCCCACTGATCATCTCGGGTGGCGGCGTGATCGCATCGAACGCCAGCCGAAAACTCACCGAGCTGGCCGAGCGCCTCGATGCTCCGGTGATCACCACTATCGAGGGTCGCGGTGCGATCTCCGAACGCCACCGGCTGTCACTTGGACCGAACCTGGACATGTCGGTGATGGACCAGGTGCCGGCGCAGGCGGACGTCGTGGTAGCGGTCGGCACCCGATTTCAGCTGAGTACGAATGTGTTGAGCTGGCTGACGCTCCCGGGTTCGCTCGTGCACATCGATGTGGACCCGACCGTCATTGGACGGGTACATGCCGTTGACCACGCCGTGGTGGGCGACGCGTCGCTCAGCCTCGACGCATTGCTGGAATCGCTCGGTGGGGAACGTGCAGAAAACGTTGGTTGGGTCGACGCCTGCCGATCGGTGCGCGCCGAAGTCGACGCCGCCAACCGCGCCGCGATCGGCACCGACCTCGCCAGCATCATGGACTCGATCGATGCCGCGCTCCCTGACGATGCCATCGTCGCCAAGGACGCAACGATCTCCGCGTATCTGTGGGCCAACCGTCTTCTGCCCGTCAGGCAGCCTCGAACGGCCATGAGGCCGGCAGGTCAAGCGATCGGTCCTGGTGTCCCTCTCGGTATCGGGGCTGCGGTGGGGAGTGGCAAGACAACGGTGGTCATTCAGGGAGACGGCGGGCTGATGCTGAGCATCGGCGAACTTGCGACAGCGGTGCAATGCGACCTGCCGCTGATCGTGTGCGTGTTCAACGACGGCGGCTACGGCATGTTGAAGGTGATCCAGAACATGGCCGCCGAGGGGCGGTACATCGGCGTCGACCTTGCTACCCCGGACTTCGCCGCGGTCGGCAAGTCGTTCGGGCTGGCGTCGGTATCGGTGGGTAGCGCGGCCGAGTTCGACTCCGCGTTTAGACATGCGGTCGAAGCAGGGGGTCCGTGGCTACTCGATGTCGACCTGACGGTGTTGGAACCGATGCAGATCACGCCGCAGCCGAGACCGGTGCGTGACTGACTGTTGGGCTAGCTCGACGCCAACACGATCGGATCGCGGAGAAGTTCAGGGCGTGGTGATGCCCCCATCCCTGCTGCATCGGGGTCGCGCAGCTTGGCCCAACCGTTCTCGATGTATACACCCTGATCGTCGGGCACGACGTCTTCGATGGTTCGGGTGAATTGGGTGCCGCCGCAGTCGGGTAGACCCCGGTTGTACGTGGTCGAGAAGTGGATCATCATGGTCGATGCGAGCCGGGATTGGATCACGTTGTCGTGGCGGTAGCCGATGCCGGCGGCCTCGCACATGTCGAGCATCTGGCCCGCTTCGTGGAGCCCTCCAGTGCGGAGGATTTTGAGGTTGATCAGATCGGCGGCGTCAGATCGGATCAGATCTGCGATCACCTGGGTCGTGGCGGCACTCTCGTCGGCGATGATGGGGGAGTTGATCGCCGCCTTTACCTGCGCCAGGGCCTCGAGGCCGGCCACCGGTTGCTCGACATAGACATCGAACTCTTCCATCGCCGGAAGTACTTCGATGGCCTCTTCGACGGTCCATCCGATGTTGGGGTCAGCCACGATGATCACGTCGGGGCCGGCAGCTTCACGAATTGCCTTGATGCGTTGAATCTCTGTCTCGAGCTCGAGCTCGCCGAGGAATCGTCCGAGCTTGACCTCGATGGTCTGGTAGCCCTCCGCCACTCGGGCCGCGGTGTCTTCGCCCATCTCTTCTGGTGATCGGATGCTGATCGAGAAGTGCATCGGGACACCGTCGTCGTAGCTGCCACCGAGCAGCTTGTAGACGGGGATTCCGGCGGCCTTGGCCATCAGGTCGTGCAATGCGAAGTCGATGGCACCCTTCATGAGCAGTTCGTGGCTGTCACGCTCGGGGCTGAGTTGCTCGTCGATCCGGGAGTAGATCTCGCGGATTTCGTACGGGTCTTGGCCGATGACCACCGGGGCGATCTTCTTTATGTCTTCGAGCCGATCGACGCGTGAGTCGAGCGGCAACGGCATGAGTTCGCCGTAGCCAACCAACCCATCGTCGGTAGTCAGACGGATGACGGCGTTCTGCATTGTGTCGATGACGCCATACGACACGAGGAACTCTTCGCCGGGCTTGTAACGCAGGTCGACTGGGAATGCTTCAACTTTGACGATCTTCATCGTGGCTTCCTAACGTGGGTAGACGGTTGCTCGTGTGGATCAGGCGAACCAGCGTTGGCCCGGCGTGAACGTCGCTGGCATGGCATACATGCCGTACGCAATGCCGACCGTCTCGGGTCGGGTGGCTTGAGATTCGTCGATGGCATAGTCGGGGAGTCGACGCAACACCGCAGTGAGAGCAACCTTGATCTGGGCGCGAGCGAGGGTCGAACCGAGGCACCGGTGTGCGCCGAGTCCGAATGTCATGTGCCGGTTCGGGAAGCGGTCGAGGTCGATGGCGTCGGGATTGTCGAACCAGCTCGCGTCGCGATTCGCTGATGCCCATACGAGCAGTAGCTTGTCGCCCGCCTTGATGTCGCGACCGCCCAGTTCGACGTCGACCAGGGCGGTGCGAGCGAGCGCGAATTGCGGTGCCTCGTACCGGAGGAACTCTTCGATCGCAGTGTTCATGATTTCTGGTTCGTCGATCAGACGTTGCCGTAGCGCGGGATCGCGGCCGAGATGCAGCAGTGCGTTGCTGATCGCCGAACCAGTCGTGTCGAAGCCTCCCTGAATCACGAGGTAGGCCATGTCTTTGACCTCGTCGTCGGTGACCGGCCGGCCGTTGACTTCGCAGCCGACCAGGTATGAGATCATGTCGTCGCGAGGGGCGGCGCGCCGCGCCGCAATGGTCTCGTACAACGCCTCGCTGATCATCTGCAGGCCTGCCATCGCGCCCGCCCGTTCGGGATTGCCCTGACGAAGGAACACGACTTGGTGCATCGGCTCGGAATACTCCCGCCACTGCTCGACCGGCAATCCAAGCTTGTGCAGCGTGGTCATCGCCGGGAGTGGATCGGCCAGATCGTGCACCAGATCGCACCGGCCTGATTCGATGAACTCATCTATCGCGGCATGCACGAACCGTTCGACGACTGGTGTGATGCGCGCGACCGCGGCCGGCGACAGCATCGGGTGGAGAATCTTGCGGAACGCGAGAAAGTCCGGCGGGTCCATCTCGATCGGAATCGAGCGTTGACCGGTGTTCTTCTTGTCCGGGATCGTAATACCCGAGGCCGACGAGAAGCGCACGTCGTCCTGGGCGACCGCCTTGATTTCGTCGTACGATGTAACGACCCAGTATCCATCGTGGTTCTCGGTGAAAGCGACGGGACACGTCGCTCGAAGGTTTGCGAGCGGCGACCATGGATCGTCGGCGAACTCGGAGGTGTGGTGGTCGAAATCGACGCTCGTCGTGTCGGTTTGCATCCTGCCGCCGTCCTTTGATTCGAGCCTGTTGTGTGACTTGCAGTTGGTCAACGACCATATCAGTATACTGAATCAGATGTCCATCTGCGGAACCCCGGTCCCGCGGTCGATGAGGAGCCGCCGTTGAGCGACCTGGAGTTTGTCGATGCTCATGTGCACTACTGGGACCACGACGTCGCCGGCATCCATTGGCCGTACCTCGATCCCGGCTTCGAGCACCCGCGGTTGCGCGGCATGCACCGTCTTGATGCACCACGATTCACCGGTCCCGAGTTTCGAGCCCAAGCGGGCGAGTTCGCACCATCGGCGATGGTGCATGTCCAATCGTGCACCGAAAGCCGTCCGGGGTTGGAGTCGACGTGGGTGCAGCGGCTCGCCGACGAGGGTGGCGCAGTCGATGCCATTGTGGCAAAGGCTCTGGTCGCCCAACCCGACATCGATCAGGTGATCGAAGCCAATCGGTGCCGCCTACTGCGCGGCTTTCGAGACATGTCGTCGCTGCTGACGATCGGAACTGACGAGTTCACTCGCGGGTTCGACCGCATCGCCACGGCCGGGCTCTCGCTCGAGGTATTGGTGCCGCATCCGAAGTTCGGCGACGTGTGCACCCTCGCCGACCGACACCCCCACACGACGATTGTGTTGGGGCACGCCGGGCAGCCCGAGCACCGAGACGACGACTATTTCACCGCTTGGTCGAACGCGCTTCGCCAGTTCGAAACGCGTACCAACGTCGTCGTGAAGATCTCGGCCCTCGCCAGCGGCGCTGATCCGAACTGGTCGGTCGAGAGCATCCGCCGCTGGTTCGAGGCGTGCATCGACGTTTTCGGCGTCGAGCGGTCGATGCTCGCCACCAACTGGCCGATCGACCGGCTTTACGGATCGTATGAGCAGCTCCTGTCCGCCTACCGATCGTTGTCCGCAACCCTCACGACTGACGAGCAGACATCATTGTTTGCCCGGACCGCCAGGCGGGTGTATGAGATCGAGACCGACAACCACTGACGTAGGGCTCAGCCGTCGTAGCACTTTTGCATCAGGCCCCACGTCGTGTCGCCGAATGCTTGGCGGTCGATCTCGTGAAACCCTCGAATCTGGTGGAACGTCCTGCCGTGTTCGTTGAGCGGCTCGACCTTGATGATCGACGTCAGCGGCGTGCTCTCGGTGCCGGCGGCCCGCGCCCATTTGCCGACTCGTTCGTCGATCTCGTCGAACAGGTCGACACCGAGGCCGTGGCCACTCCCTTCGGGTAGGAACGCAAGCCGCTCGACGTGCAAGACGGCCCCGTCGTGGCCGATCGCCCACGCTGCCCGAGGAGGCAGCTCGCCCGCTCGAGTGTCAGTGATCATGCAGAACCCGACCATGTCCGATGATGGCCCGGTCACGGCGAGCGCGATCAAGCTGCGTTTGAACAGTCGGGCGAGGGTCGCTCTATCGACGGGATCGACATCGATCCCGAGCTCGTTGATCTGGAAAGCGGCGTCGAGGTCTCCCTCGGTCATGTTGCGAACGGTCATGCCCGGATGCTCCTTATCTCGTTGGGTCAGAGCACGCCGTCGACGGTGATGCGTTCGAGCGTTCGTTCGACATCGCCATAGTCGTGCACCCCGTAGTGCATCGCGCACTGGTTGTCCCAGCACACGACGTCGCCTTCGGCCCACGTGTGCCGGTACACGTTGTCCGACGTTTGCGAGAGCTGGTGCAGATAGTTGAGGATGGGAAGGCTCTCGGCGAGGGTCATTCCCTCGATCTCCATCATCGAGTCACCCGGCCGGTTGAGGTAGAGCGCGGTGCGGCCCGTGTATGGGTGCTCCAACGCGATTGGCTGGAAGTTGACCACGGGCTCGCGGCCCTTCGTCGACGCGAGATCGGCAGCGTTTTCGACCTTCGTGTCTTCGCGTATCGGCCGGGTGCCGACGAACTTGGCTCGTCGTCCGGCGAGGAACTCTTTCAGCACGTCGGACAGCCGGTCGTACGCGTGGTACTGGCTGCTGAACATCGTGTCGCCGCCGACGGGCGCGAGCACCGTCGGTATCGCGACAGACACCGTTGGGGGCTTGGTCATGTGCGACCAGTCGGTGTGCCAGCCCTCCGCGGGCGCTTTTGCCTTGCCGAAGTTGGGGACGATCGCGATCTTCGGGTAGCCCTCGACGGTGTTCGACGAGTAGTAGCTCGGCATCCAGGGTTCGCCGTACACCTGTGCGAGCCGCATGTGTGAATCGTGGGTCAGAAACTGATTCCTGACGATGAGGACGCTGTTGTTGTGTAGTGCGTCGCGCAGGGCTTCCTCGACGTCTTCGCCGTAGTCGGCGTTGAGATCGACGCCGGACAGCTCCACACCAACGTTTCCGGTCAGGTGGCGTACGGTGATGTCGCCCTCTCGTGTCGATGCGGTCCCGACTTCACTGGCTGTCATTGGCTTGCCCCCCTGTTCGCTGTTCGCCGAGATGCTTGGTCTGTGGTCCCCGCGTCGAATACAGTATACTGTTCTGTGATGCAGCTCAAGACTCCGACCTGTTTGACGCGGCAGCGGTGGACGACCACAACCACAGCCGCTCCGGTGGGCGCGAGTTCGGCACGCCTGTTCGCATGACGAGAGCGACGCTAGACGCCGTCGGCGCGTCGGCATCGTTCGTTCAGCCGCACGGGAATTTGCGCGTCGTGCAACTCTGCGGTGGCGTCGAAGTCGCGTATTGCACCAAAGTGCTGGCCGACGCTGGCGCCGATGTCGCCGTGGTCGAACCGGTCGGCGGGCATGAGCTTCGCCGATACGGAGCCGCAGAACTTTCGACGGCTCCGCTGTACTCGTTTTTGCACGGCGGCAAGCGAAGCCTGCTCGACTCCGAGGTGCCGTTGTCGCAGCTGCTCGCGGCGACCGACATCATCGTGACCGATGCACTACCGATGGCGTGGGAAGAGTTGCACGCCGAGTTCCCTCACCTGACGGTCGTGGCGATCACTCCCTTCGGATTGACCGGTCCGCACTCCGGCCGAGTCGCGACCGACCTGACGCTGCAAGCAGCTGGCGGCGGGATGGCGCCGCGCGGCGATGTCGATGGCGCACCGTTGATGGTCGGCGGCGAACCCAGTCTGTGGTTCGCCGGGGCGCTCGCGGCCGCGAGTGTGTTGGGTGTGCTGCCCCGCGTGCAGCGCAGCGGTATCGGTGAACTGCTCGACGTGTCGATGTTGGAGGCCACACATCTCGAACACGGGATGTACCCGATCACGTTCTTTTCGATGGCCGAGCGCCCGTTCCAGAGCTCGCGTGGCGTCCCCGTGCCCGGCATCGAGCCGACGGCAGATGGGTTCGTCGGATTCTTCGTCATCACGGGTCAACAATGGCTCGACTTCACCGCCCTCATCGAGCAACCAGATTGGGCCGACGACGACGAGTTGTTCGTCGCGACCCAGCGCCGACTGCGGGCCGAAGAGCTCCTGCCAGCGATCCGTGAGTGGACGACCGCGAGGACGACCGAGGAGATCGTCGAGATCGCCGCTCTGTTGCGCATCCCCGTCGCGCCGATCGGCACGGGTGAGACTCTCGCGCACAACGATCAGTTCGTCGCCGAGGAGTGGTTTGTCGAGCACCCGGACGGCTTCTTGCAGCCGCGGCGCCCGTATCGCTTCGATGGCGAACCTATTCCACCGGTCTTGCCGGTGCCCGATCTCGGTGGCTCGGATGTTGACGACTGGCTGCCGCGGCCGGCTCCGAGCGCCGGCAACGGCGATGCTCGGTTGCCTCTCGATGGCATCAGAGTCGCCGACTTCACCGGCTTTTGGGCTGGGCCGATCGTCGGTTCGTTCCTGGGCGGGCTCGGCGCGGATGTGGTGCACGTCGAAGGGCCACGACGCCCCGACGGCATCCGCATGAACTCGATTCGTCCGATGAGCGAACCTGGTTGGTGGGAATGGTCCCCGCTGTTCTGCGGAGCCAACACCAACAAGCGCGGCCTGACGCTCGATCTCTCGTCCCCCAACGGCCGCGATGCGGCATTGCGCCTGATCTCGAGCGCCGACATCATGATCGAGAACTTCAGCCCGCGAGTCGTTGATCAACTCGGTCTCGGGCCCGAGGTCGTCCGAGCGGCCAACCCTGACCTCGTGCTCGTTCGAATGCCGGCCTTCGGTCTCACCGGCCCGTGGCGAGACCGGGTCGGTTTCGCTCAGACGATCGAACAGGCGGTCGGCCTGGCATTCCTGACGGGTTACGAGGACGACGTCCCCGTCATCCCCAACGGGATGTGCGATCCGCTAGCGGGCGTCTACGCGATGATCGCCACGCTCGTCGGTCTTGCCGAACGGGCCCGGACTGGACGTGGCCAATACGTCGAATCCCCGATGGTCGGCGCCGGTCTGCATGTCGCAGCCGAACAGCTCATCGACTACACGGCGACCGGTCAACTCCGCACCAGCATGGGCAATCGGTCGCCGCTGCGCCAGCAGGACGTGTACCGCTGCGCAGGCGATGATGAGTGGATTGCGATCTCGATTCCCGACGACCGAGCCATGGATCGCCTTGCCACGATCACCGGGTCCGCTGACCCTACGGACTTGACTGATTGGTGCGCCCGGCGCACCGCAGACGAGATCGTCGAGGCCCTGTGGCCTGAGCGGATAGCGGCGGCACGGGTGGCGTGGGCGCACGAGCTGCTTGAGCACCCGCAGCTGGTCGATCGAGGCTTCTTCGAGCAGCTGGTGCATCCCGTGTCCGGCGAGCATCCCTACGTCTCTTGGCCAGCCAGATTCAGTGCCGGTCCCGCCCGATGGAACCGGATGTCGGCGCCGACGCTGGGCCAACACAACGTGGAGGTGTTGACGGAGCTCGGCTACACGTCCGAGGAGATTGGCGAGTTGCAGGCCCAAGAGATCATCTCGCAGAGCGTTCTTACCACGCAAAAGCGGTGGTAGATCGGGGCGGGCCTGGTCGACGCAGATGATCTGGAGTAAATTGAGTATACTGATAATCACCGGCGGGGAGGAGGAGCATGGAGTTCGCATGGGCGGCAGAAGACGCTGAGTATCGCTCTGAGCTGCAGTCGTTTCTCGACACCGAACTTGCTGACCACTGGCACGGCGCCGTTGCCACTCTTGGCTCACAGGAGAATGCCGACTACTCGCGTCGCTTCGCCGGACTGCTCGCCGACCGGGGATGGTTAACGCCCCACTGGCCGGAGGAGTACGGCGGGCACGAGGCGACCCCGTGGATGCTGGCCGTGCTCGGCGAAGAACTGTGGTCGCGCGGTGAGCCACGTGGGCCCCAATACATGAACGCCAACTGGATCGGTCCGTCGATCATGGCCCATGGCACACCCGAGCAACGAGACCGCTACCTGCCCCCGATCTCTCGGGGCAACGCGATCTGGTGTCAAGGCTTTTCCGAGCCCGACGCCGGCACCGACCTGGCGTCATTGCGCACCGCTGCAGTGCGGGACGGCGACGAGTACGTCGTCAACGGCACCAAGATCTGGACATCGTACGGGAACATTGCCGAACACTGCTACCTGCTCGTTCGCACGCTTCCCGGGGATACTCGTCATGCAGGCATCACCGTGCTGTTGCTCGACCTACCCGCTGATGGCCTCGAGATTCGCAACATCCCCGGAGTGGTCGGTGATCATTCGTTCAACGAGCTCATCTTCACCGACGTTCGGGTGCCGGTCGCCAATCGCCTGGGTGGGGAGAACGCGGGTTGGGCGGTTGTGCGAGAAGCTCTCAGCTACGAACGCGTCGGTGCACCTCGCTGGGCGCGGGCCTCGTTGATGCTCGATCAGGCCATGTCGGAAGTATCCGACGAAGGGCGCACGATCGATGCCGTCACGGTCGAGCTGGTCGGCCGGTCTCGAGCTGCGTGCGAGGCGGCGCGGCTGTTGTGCTACCGGGTGATCGACGAACGAGCCAAGGGCTTGCCGCCATCGCACAACGCGAACATTGCCCGCGCTGCGATGGTCAACGCCGAGCGCATGGTCGCCTCGGCGTGTGTGGCCCTTGGTGGCTCGGCCGTCTTCGAATACGGGTCCACGGCTGATCATCAACTCCGCAAGTCGTTGGCTGCAGGTATCGCGGCAGGCAGCTACGAGGTGCAGCTCAACCTGATCTCGCTGAATCATCTCGGCCTCCCGAAAGCGCGCTCTTGAACTTCGAACTCGACGCTGATCAAGACGCGATTCTCGGTGCAGTCGGCACATTGCTGTCCCGGCATGCGGGGGTCGAACGCCTCCGCGAGCTCGGCGGTGACCGACCCGCCTACGACGGCGACCTCGATGGGCATCTGGACTCGGCCGGCTTCGCCGACATCGCCGAACCGGGCGCCGGCAACCGCCTCGAGGCCGCGCTCGTTCAGGAGGCCATCGCGATGTCGCTCGGTTCGGTCGCGAGCGCATATCGGTTGCTCGTGCTTCCTTCGATTCCGACGCCGATTGATGGTCCGGTCGCGGTGATTCCGGCCGGTCACTCAGGTCCGGTGCGATTCGCGGCCGACGCGTCCACGATCGTCGTGATCGGCGACCACGACGTTCGTCTCGTCGATGCCGTCGAGACAACCTCGAAGCAGACGTACACGAGGCTCGGCTGGCCGGCCGGCACCATCACCGACCTGCCATACGGCAAAGTCGTCGCCGATGTTCGGCCAAGCGAGGTCCGCGCGTGGGTCAACGTGGCCCTCGCCGTCGAGTTGGTCGGCGCGATGCGATTCGCGCTCGATCTCAGCGTTGGCTACGTCATCGACCGCGAGCAGTTCGGCCGAGCTATCGGTTCGTTCCAGGCCGTCCAACACGGTTTGGCCGAATGCGCCGTCGCTCTCGAGGGGGCTAGGTGGATGACCCTCGAAGCCGCATGGAGTGGCGATCTGACTGCCGCGTCCTTGGCGCTCACGCATGCCCTCGATGCCACCGAGTTGGTGTTCCATCGCACCCATCAGTACTGCGGCGCGATCGGCTTCACGCAGGAGTATGACCTGCATCTCGCCACGATGCGGCTCCCGGCCCTGCGCGCCGAAGCGTTGGCGCACGAACGGCCGACTGCAGCGAGCGTCAGCCAGATCTGGGGCGTCGTTTGACCCTGACTGATCGCCGCATGAAGCCGGCGGTCCTAGTCGGTGAGGCGAGCGAAGATCTCATGTCGTTCGTCGTCGAACGGCTGGCTGCCGGCCCCGATCCCGAGGCTGAGCAGTGTGTGCGAAACGCACGAGTAGTAGCTCGACGTCAAGATCAGTTCGATGCATTCGCCATCGCTGAACTCGCTTCGCAGTTCGGTTACGGCGGCGGCCGACGCCGAACCGTCGATGATCATCTCGTCGACGATTCGCAGCGCGATCCGTTCGGTCGGGCTGAACTCCTCCGAGGTGGCCCAGTCGTTCAGTGCTGCCAGCTGGGCGACCCGGACACCGGCGGAGGTCGCGGCCGGCCAGTGTGCTTCCCATTCGAACGAGGCGTTGGTGAGCACCGCCACCCGCATGATCATGAGTTCACGCAGCGCCCGACTACTGGTTGCATCCATCCGCAGCGGCCACGCCATATCCACCCAGGCCCGCAGCATCGCCGGCGCGATTCCCAGAATCCGATAGAGCTCGGGAGGTTCGCGGTCGGCGTCTCGAAACCTGTCGAAGATCGGATTCAGAATCGGGTGGTCGACGTCTGGGCTGACAGGGTCGAATCTGGTCATCGGTGTTCGCCTTCCGAGGCTCTCGAATTCGGCACACTGTATGGGAAGCGAGGTGACCGATGGTCGTCCTCACCGATCGGGGGACGATTATGACCTTGGCGAAACGTCACGTGGTGATCCTGGGTGGCACGTCCGGGATGGGCCTGGCGACCGCTCGCTTGCTGGTTGATGAGGGCGCACATGTCGTCGTCACCGGCCGCGATCGCGACAAGACCAACCGGGCGGCGCTGGAACTGGGTCCTGGCGTCGGGTCGGCAGCCTTTGACGCCGGTGATGCCGACGCGTTCAGCTCGTTCGTCGACTCCCTCGACGCGGTCGATCACATCGTGTCGTTCACCGGGCTGCAACCAGCCGCGCCAGTTGGCGACGCTGATCACTACATGTTCGCTTCGGCCTTTGACGCTCGCGTGTGGGCCGCCCGAAACGCCTGTGCGTTCGCTGCGCCGCGTATGCCATCCGACGGGGCGTTCGTTTTCTGCTCCGGCTTGTCAGCCGCGCGGCCTCGTGCGGGTCGCTCGGCTGGCGCCGTCGCGACAGCAGCCCTCGAATCGCTGTGCCGGGCGATGGCGGTCGAACTCGCTCCTCTGCGGGTGAACGCGATTTGTCCGGGTCCGTTCGAAACCGAAGTGCTGCGCCGGGCGCTTGGTCCCGACGCTGACGCTCGTATCGTGCAGCTGGCCAAGAACGTGCCGCTCGGACGCATCGGACAGCCCCGCGAGATCGCACATGCTGTCCAGTTCCTCTTGACCAATACGTATACCACTGGCATCACCTTGCGGGTCGATGGTGGCACCCTGTTGATCTGAGATCGGATAGGACGATTGGCATGAGTAACCACCTCGATGGATTCCGCATTCTCGAGTCGGCCGTTTTGTTGAACGGGGACACGCTCGGAATGCATCTCGGTGATCTGGGTGCCGACGTGATCAAGGTCGAGTCGCCCGGCACCGGTGACTACTTGCGCGACATGCTCGGCCAGATCACCCCCCGGCAGAGTCCGGCCCACCTCCAGGTGAACAAGAACAAGCGCAGCATCGCCATTGATCTGCGAAGCGACGCCGGTCGCGAGGTGTTCTGGGACTTGCAGGGGTCGGCCGACGCGTTCATCGACGGGTTCGCTGGGGGAGCGATGGATCGCCTTGGTGTCGGATACGACTCCCAACGGGAGCGGAATCCGAACCTCGTCTACTGCCAATACACCGGGTTCGGCCGACAGGGGCCGTACTCGGCGATTCCGACCCATGGGCAGATGATGAACGCCGAAGCGGCGTCAATCACGCTCGAGCGACACGACGACGGGTTTGTCCGAGGCGCCCAGAACCGAGAGCTGATGGGGGGCACCTCCGGCGGCGGCGATGGTACGGCGGCGGGGGCCATCCATGCCGCATTTCATGTCGTGGCCGCTCTGCTTCGTCGAGAACGAACCGGGCAAGGTTGTTTCCTCGATGTATCGGCGGCGGATGCTGTCATTGCCCAGGGGTGGATCGGTGCTGTCTACGGCTGGAACTACGACCGGCTTACCGATCACATCGGGTTGCGTGAGCCCGGGAGCGAGTTACTGACCGGCGCGAAGTATCAGTTCTACGAGACTGCCGATGATCGGTATATCTTGTTCTGCTGCATCGAGCCGAAGTTCTGGACGCGATTCTGCGAGCTTGTCGAACGGCCCGATCTCATCGAGCGAGTCACCGAAGCCGGTGCAGTCGACTTCGGTCGCAACGACGACGCGCTGAGACATGAGCTCCAATCGATCTTCCACAACCGGACGATGGCCGAGTGGATCGGTGTCGCCGATCAGCACCGCCTCCCGATCGGGCCGGCGCACCAGGGCGTCGCGAGCCTTCGGGACGATCCGCACATCGCCAAACGACAGATCCTACTCGAAGGCGAACACCCCGTCGCCGGGCCGTTCACCTACGTGGGATCACCGGTGATCACTGACCACGAGCCCAGTGCGGAGCCGTCGCCGGCCCCCGGCGTCGGTCAGCACACGCGTGAGATCTTGACGCAGATCGGCTACGACGAGGCCAAGATCGATCGGCTCGCGAACGACGGTGCGGTGCAGGTCGGCTGATCGACCCGAGCCAAGTTCAGTATACTGAACTTGGTGACCGCAGTCGGCTCGATCGGGTCGGTGTCGAGCAGAGGAGAGCAGAATGGCAGAACAGACGAGCTGGGACCGAGCCGCCGAAGCGGCAGGCATCGTGATCCCCGACCCGTTGCCCGTGCATGGGTTGTTCCCCGGAGCAGTGATCGACGGAAACACGGTCTACACCTCGGGAATCGTCGCCGTCGAGGGGCCACCGCTGAAGATGGTGTACGCGGGATCAGTCGGCGACGACCTCGATATCGAAGCCGGCCAGAAGTCCGCGGCCCAGGCGATGCTCAACACGTTGGGCAACCTTAAAGGTGTCCTTGGCGGCAGTCTCGACCGCATCGACCGCTTCCTCAAGTTCACGGGCTTCGTCCGCTGCCAGCCCACATTTGGCGATGCTCCACTCGTTGTGAACGGGGCCTCAGAACTGCTCGAATCGATCTTCAGTAAAGACCTGCTCCCGGCCCGTTCGGCGATCGGAGTCGCGGCTCTGCCCAACGGGGCGAGCGTTGAGATCGAAGCGATTGTTCGTCTCCGCTGACCGCACCGCCGGCGGCAGCCTGGTGTTGTAAATCAGTAGGCTGTATTGTCTTCGGCGTTGGCGGACCCGTGTCAACGCAACGTGGAACGCTCAGAGAGGATCGCCATGGCTGCGATGCACGATTTCGATTTGATCAGCGTCGATGATCACATCATCGAACCACCCGGTGTGTGGACCGATCGGATCCCGCAGAAATATCAGGACGACTGCCCTCAAGTCGTCACCGACGACAAGGGGACGGAGCGGTGGCGCTACGAAGGCGAAGACGTCGCCACCATGGGTCTCAACGCTGTGGCCGGAAAACCCAACAAGGACTTCGCCCTCGATCCGACCTCGTACGACGAGATGATCCAGGGGTGCTACGACCCTTTGGTGCGGGCGCGCGACCTGCTCGAAGATGGAGTTCGCGGCAGCGTCTGCTTCCCGACGTTCCCGCGCTTCGCCGGCCAACGGTTCCTCACCGCGAAGAACAAGGATCTCTCCGATCTGTGCGTGCGCGCCTACAACGATTGGATGTTCGACGAGTGGTGCTCAGCAGCACCCGGTTTGTACATCCCGATGATCATCGGTCAGCTGTGGGATCCCGAGCTGATGGCAGCCGAGGTTCGCAGAAACGCGGCACGCGGCGCGCGAGCCGTCTCGTTCCCCGAGAGCACGGCCCCGTTCGGTCAGCCGTCGTTCCACACGACGCACTGGGATCCGGTCTGGGCCGCGGCGGTCGAGGCCGAGGTCGTGATCTGTATCCACATCGGCACAAGTGGGCGAAGCCTCATGCCGTCCGACGACGCGTCATACTCGGTGGCAATCGCGCTAGGACCGGTCAACGCGCAGATCACATTCATGGATCTGCTGCTCAGCGGCATATTCCAGCGTTTTCCGGATCTGAAGGTCGTGTTGTCTGAGGGCGGCATTGGTTGGGTGCCCTTCGCACTCGAGCGCGTGGATCGCACCTGGGATAAACACCGCCACTGGGCCGGACTCGACGACACACCTCCTTCCGAGCGATTCAAGCGCAATATGTGGGTGTGCTTCATCGAAGAACAGGCCGGCATCGAGGCCCGCGAACACATCGGCGTCGACAAGATCATGTGGGAGTGTGACTACCCGCATGCCGATACGCCCTGGCCTCACAGCCAGAGTGCGGTCAGCAAGCAGCTGTCGGGTGTGCCAAAGAACGAGATCGACGCGATGACCCACGGCAACGCCGAGAAGCTCTTCCGGTGGACCGAACGCCCCGATGTCGAGGCGATCTTAGGGAGTGGACGGGGCTGACCGCCCCTGGACGAACCCTACGGATGTAGGTAATCGACGATCGAGTTGAGGTGTCGTTCGACGCGGCGCTCAGCGGTGTCAAAGTCGCGCTCGAGGATCGCTTCGGCGATTCGGCCGTGGACTCGGTGCACTTCTTCCGCGGTGGTTCGAAGTTGCTTCAAAGTCTCGGCCGGAGACGAGTGGCGGCTCGTGACGCGGCTCAGGATCCGCACGAACAACACCATTGCGGGATTGCCGGTGAGCTCGGCGAGCAGCAGGTGGAAGTGGTTCGTGGCGTAATCGTCGCTGGGCTCGCCGGGTCTGCGGTTGGCTATGATGAGGTCGATCTCGGTATCGAGGAAGTCCCGAATACGTTGTTCGCCGGCGGCGTCGAGGTTCTTGATCGCCGAGCGGACGCACGCCAACTCGAGGGCAAGGCGGGCCTCGTTGATCTGGCGTGGGCTGATGTCGCCGAACTCGAGATTCAGCGAGACCGTTCGCACCGCGGCAGCAACACTCGGCTCGATTACCACGAGACCGCCGCCGGGACCGCGCCGCATCTCGGCGACGCCGTGGTGGCCGACGATGCGGATTCCCTCGCGAAAGACTGCCCGACTGACACCGTATCGGTTGCAGAGTTCAGCCTCGGAACCAATGACACGGCCGACCGGCCAACCGGCCTCGATGATCTCGTCTTCGATCTGTTCCGCTAGAAGCTCGCCTCGTTTGCGGCTTCCCGGAGCTGGTTCGTCCCTGATTACTGCAGAATTCACACCGCAAGGCTAACGGATCCGCGTGCCTCCCGGCGGTTTCCGTTCGATTCGGGATCATGCGCACCGCTTCCGCAATCACGGGACTGGCCAAAAGAGGTCTCTGAATCCCACCGGGCCGCGTCCGTCAAGGAGCCGCGAATCGGTCGCTCAAGCTCACAGGCGGCAGTGCTGCGGCCACAACCCGTGATCGGGCTCTTGTCGATGACGCGGTGCAACCAGATTCGACGAGGTTTCTGTGGTTCAACTATGCACTCGCCTGAAGCGTCGGTGTAAAATCGGTATACCGAATTCTATTGGAGCAGGATCTGAATGAAGAACGGCTACCGCATCATCGACACCGACACCCACGTTGGGCCAAATCTCGAGACATTGAAACTGCACGCCTCGGACCTTCTCAAGAGCCGATGGAGCGAGTTTGACCCATTTCTGCAACCGGTCACGCTCGGGGGTCACTTTCTCAGCGTGAATCCCATGAAATACGATCGTGAGCTGGGTACCGCACATCGGGGTGAAACGGCCGAGAAGGGTGGCGACTCACCGTTGCGCGGCGCGGTGACAAAGGGATTCGAGCGTCCTCCCGCCGACGAGGTGTCGAACCAGAATGCCAAGGGTCGACTCGACGATATGGACCTCGAAGGCGTCGACGTCAACTTGATCATTCCAGGTACCTTCGGCAACGCCGCGACCACCTTCGACAACGAACTCGCCGTCGAGTTGTATGACGCCTATCACCGGTACATCGGCGAGTATTGCTCCCACGACGAGGATCGACTCAAGGCCACCCTGTTATTGCCAGCTGTCGCCCCGGACCATGCGGTGCGGATGCTCAAGGAGTACGGGGACAAGAAGTGGGTCACCTCGGCGAGCATCGTGCTGCCGGAGGGCACGCCGATCGATGCGCCCGAACTCGGCCCCATCTTTGCTGCGATGGGCGACTACGACCTTCCGTTGCTGCACCACTCCTTCTTCTACGAGCCGCCCTACTTCCCGGGTTACCGCGACATCTGGGGGAGCGTGGTCATCGCTCGCGCCGCGGCGCACCCGTGGGGCGCGCAGCGCCTCCTCGCCTATCTGACGTTGTCGGGCCTGCTCGACGAGTATCCCAACCTGCGTATCGGATTCGCCGAGTGCAGCGCTGGTTGGCTCCCGTCGTGGTTGAACCGGCTGGAGGGACAGTGCCAGTACATGTCGAGCAAGGTGCCGTCCATCAAGATGACGCCCACCGAGTACGCCCAGAACGGCCGCATCTTCTGTGGCATCGAACTGTACGAAGGTGAGAAGATCGCCCGGTCGGTCATTGACATCTTGGGCGATGGCGTTCTCATGTACTCGTCGGACTATCCGCACAACCAGGCCGAGTTCCCCAACTCGCCCGACTTCGTGTTCGACTGGGAGGAGACACTCGGCGCCGACAACATGAAGAAGATCATGTCGACCAACGCCGAGCAGTACATGCGAATCTTGTGAACGGCGCTGTTGCCACATCAGATCCGCGGGCGACCCGCGCCGCCGAAGACGTCCTGCGCTCCGGTGGCAACGCGGTCGACGCGGCGGTCACCGCTGCATTGGTGTTGTACGTCGTCGAACCGCAGTCGTGTGGCATTGGTGGCGACGGTTTCATGTTCGTGCATCGACGGCCGGGCCCGCCCGATGCGCTTGGGGGCTCTGGATCGGTGCCGACCGCTCTCACCCCAGAGGCATTGGCAGCCGACGGGCTCGACAAAGTGCCGGCGCGCGGAGCGAAGACGGCGACCGCTCCGGGTGCGGTCACATTGCTCGAAGATGCCCTCGACCGCCACGGCACGCTTACTCTCGCCGAGGCGCTCCAACCTGCCCGTCGCTACGCACGCGATGGGTTCGCGGTGCGTCCGACGCTTGCCACGGCGGCTGCCTTGGCCGCCAAAGTGTCACCGGATGTCGTCAGCGACCCGGTTTTGGGGCCGCTGTACTGGCCGGACGGTCAACCTGTCTCTCAAGGCGCCGCCGTCGTCAACTCTGCGTTGGACGATGCCATGGGTGTGCTGGCGGTCGAGGGCTCCGCTGCGCTGCGGACGGGCGTGTTGGCGGCGTCCATTGCTTCGACGATCGACGCGCACGACGGATACCTTTCGGCGACCGATCTGGCCGAGCACTGCACCGAAGACATCGACCCCGCCTCGGTTGAGTTCGCTGGACACACGGTGTGGCAGATGCCGAGCCCCACGCAGGGGCCCGCAGTCTTGTACGCGTTGCACGGCGTGGCGGCGACGTCCGACATCGACTGGATGATGGCCGAGTCGGCCATGCGCGCCGCTATGGCCAAAGCCGGCTTCGACCCGGCCGCAGTCCAGGTGGGTGCGGCGAGTCCGGCGAAAGGGGACACCACGTTCTTGGCGGTGGTCGACAATGACGGCGTCGGCGTGTCGTTGATCACCTCCGTATTCGGTGACTTCGGTTCGCACCTCGGTGTGGAAGCTCTAGGCGGACCGATTCACAATCGAGCCACGACGTTTCGCATCACCGGCGAACAGGTGCGTGCTGGTAAGCCGCCGCACACCACGATTCCCGGTCTGGTAACCGGGCCCGATGGTCAGCTTCGGGCCTTGGTCGGTGTGGCCGGGGGCATCATGCAGCCACAGACCCAGGTGCAGCTGATCATGCGGATGTTGCTCGAGGGTCGCGCGCCGCAAGATGCCATCAACCAACCCCGATTCAAGATCTGTTTCGGTGGTGGGCTCGCCCTCGAGGCCGGCCATCCGTTGGCTGAGCGATTCCCTGATGCGCTCGAACGAAACCCGGGTCCCGAGGGATTCGGTGCGGCGCAGGTCGTCGCATGGCACGACGGCGAGCTCGCTGCGGGGGCAGATCCTCGTCGCGGTGGCCAAGCCATCGTGCTGTCCTGACGCTTCAGATGCAGTGCTGCGTCCCGGTTTTTCGGTCAGTCGCTCGAGCGCCACGTCCGGTTGAGATCAATCTGTTCGGCCAGTGCGTCCTTACGAACCTTGCCGTTGGGCGTCTTCGGAAGCTCGTCTAGCAGCGAGATGTACCTCGGACGCATGTGGGGCGGGAGTACATCGGCGAGCCCCTCGGATAGTCGGGCGGCATCGAGCGGGAACCCTGGCGCGGCAACGATGCACAGCAAGACATCTTGCCCGCTGAGGCCGCTTTCGATGCCGATTGCCGCGCACTCGATCACCTCGGGGTGGGTGAGCACGGTGAGTTCGAGTTGCCTCGATGAAATGTTCTCCCCGAAACGGCGGATCGTGTCGCTGATCCGGTCGACGAACGTGAAACTGTCGTCCGCGGCCAGTCGGACGGCGTCGCCGGTGTGATACCAGCCGTCGATCACGGCGCCAGCAGTCTTGTCGGGTTCGTTGAGGTATTCGTTGAGGATGAGTCCTCGTGAGGGGGGTCGAATCAGGAGTTCTCCGGGTTCATCTGGTCCGACATCGTGGCCGAACTGATCGACAACCCGCGCTTCGTAACCGGGGCGCAGCCACCCGAGGCTATTCGCATTGTCTGCCGTGATCGATGGGTTGGCGATCGGGAACCCCACTTCCGTGCTGCCGTAGCAGGCGATGCCATTGACGCCGAACCTTTCGGTGAACTGCAGGCCAACCGGGCCAGAGCCCAGGAAGACGTGTTGGAGTGAGTGTCCGCGGTCGGCCGGGTCTGGCGGTTCGGCAAGAAGGAGTTTGGCGACCGCGCCAGCCGTCGTGGTGGTACAGCGGTGTTTATCGATGTCACCCCAGAAGTGCCGAAGTGAGAACCGTTCGCGTGTGACCACCTGGCCGCCGACGTCCGCCATCGAGGTCATCGGCGATCGTCCGGTCACATGAAACATGGGCCACGGTGAATACGTACAGTCTTGATCGGAGAGCCACGAGCGAGGGATGCGCCCGATCGTTGTGGCCAACTGCGCCCACGGGATCACGACACCTTTGGCCGGTCCGCTGGTGCCGGAGGTGTAGATGACGCATGATGGGTCCGTGAGCGTCGGTAGGTAGGCGATGTCGGCGACCGGCGCTCTGTCGGCCGGCGACGACCGAGGTTCGACAAGAATCAATCGGAGTCCGATCACACCGGAGTCGGCGATTGCCGGTTGCTGATCGGGCCGGGCGATACACACGGCGGAATTCGAGTGGGTCAGGGCGTGGATGAGGAAGGCTCCGCTCAGGTCGGGATTGACCGCGACCTCGACTGCGCCGACCAAGCTGGTCGCCAGCCACACGGCATGAGCGTCAATCGATGACGGCAGCAACGACAGCACGCAGTTTCCGGATTCAACCCCGTGATCGATCAGCACACTGGCCCAACGTCGGGTCAAGTCTCTGAATGAACCGTAGGTCTCTGTGCGTCCGGTTTCAGCCTCGGTGAGGAATGGACGGTGTGGATCGGAGCGGTACCAGCGTTCGATCATCCTGGGAAGAACGAATTCGGGGTCGGCGCCGATAATCGCCGGATCGTCGTCGTACGTTTGCAGCCCTAGCCGGTCGCGAGGGTGCGTCACGTGGCCTCCCTCGCCGAGTCCATCAAGGGGCGATGTGGTCGTGGGCTGAGGCGGCCCGGCGTTGGTTCGAACTCGGCGAAGTTGAGACTCTCGTGCTCAGGAGCGACCGCGGACATAATCGTAAAGATGACAGAACTCGTCGGCGGAGTACTCCGGCATGGATCGGGATCTTACTCGGGCGCCCTCTGAGGCGGAGCAGGCGATCCCCGTCGTGGCCATTGCGGGCGACGTTGGTGTGCCAGGCCAACTGTCATGCCACTGCTAGGCCGTGCTGCGACGGTGTCTCCATCGACGTGCGGCGAATGCCATCGCCGTCAATCCAACCACTGGGACGCTGGTCATCCGATGAGGCGCCGGATTCGATGTACGTCGCGACGTCGTATCGGATCGGATGGTCGGTGCGGGAAGCTGGCATGACTACATCCTGACCGTCGACAATCGGTCGGGAAGGGTGGGGCTGAGCATCGATGGGGCTGAGCATCGATGGGGCGGAGCCTGAGGTCTGGACTGTCCAGCCATGGCAGTGGCAGACACCGCCGGGCGAGGTGGCGTTGTCCTTGAACTCTTCGACCGGCGACAGCTTCGACGGCTCTCA
>Ga0302135_10000277_pt1 | contig 31649 bp, 33 predicted proteins | sample CBN3_surface_MG_FD_203119 | JGI IMG/M metagenome (GOLD analysis project Ga0302135, IMG submission 203119) | Marine microbial communities from Western Arctic Ocean, Canada - CBN3_32.1 | ecosystem: Environmental > Aquatic > Marine > Oceanic | place: Canada: Western Arctic Ocean | collected...
AGACTGGTCTGGGGGAAGATCGGACGGCATGGGACTCTTCGAACCCAGATATTACACCGGCGTGCCGAACAGGCAAGGCAGCACGCACGAACGCCTTCTAAATCCGTCACAAAGTAGCCCCAACCGCCGTAATAATGTGGAAATAAAAGATGGAACGACTCACCGTTTACGATGGCAAGTATATGTATCTAAATAGATTACATGAATTGATTGGCGGAGAGGGAGGGATTCGAACCCCCGTGCCGGTTACCCGACAAGACGCTTTCGAGGCGCCCCCGTTACGACCACTTCGGTACCTCTCCGAACTTGTGCGTGCACCGCTCGCATCCGCAGTAACGCGGTGGATGCCAGCTTGTCATTATACCAAACAGTTCCGGCACTCCGCCTCGAAGACCGTGGTTCCCGGCTCGTTGATCCTGGGCCTCAGCTCCAGTACAAGACCTTGCCTTTGGCGGGGCTGAAGGACAAGAAGCCTCCCATCGCGATGCGTCGCTCCTCGAATGCAGTGGGACTGCCGCCGCGGACTGCTAGGCCCTGCGCTGACGGAAGAACCCCTGAATGAGTTCCAGGCACTCCGCCTCGAGCACGCCTCCAGTGACGATGAATCGATGGTTCAATCCCGGCGTGTCCAGCACGCGAGCGGCCGACACGAGCGCTCCGGTCTTCGGCTCGGCCGCGCCGAAGACAACCTCGCGCACGCGGGCATGCACGAGCGCCCCGGCGCACATCAGGCATGGCTCCACCGTCACGAAGAGGGTGGCCTCGGTGAGCCGGTAATTGCCGATGACACGGGCGCCCTCGCGCAGCGTCACGATCTCCGAGTGCGCGGTCGGGTCCACGCTTGAAATGGGCTGATTGTAGCCACGAGCGACGATGGCTCCGTCCACGACCAGCACAGCGCCGATCGGCACCTCACCCGCCGCCAAGCCCAGCCGCGCCTGTTCGATCGCGGCGCTCATGAATGTGTCGTGTATCACGCCGGTAGCAATCCGTCCGATCCGGCGATCCACTGCCGGACCCTCTCGACTAGCGCGGTAGCATCCTCGCGTTGTCGCAACTGTCGCTCCCTCGGAGTATGACGTCTTTTCCCGAGAAGATCCGGTTCACGAAACGAGTGATGTCCGTCGGTCGGATACTGGACGTGATCGGTCAGACGGCGCAGGCGACCGTCACATCCAGCGGCACGCACGTGACGCTGGGCTTCGCATTGGACAATTCGGCCGTGGCCTCGGTCACCGACGATGGGTTGGTGACCGGCGTGGCCAACGGCAGGGAACGTACGCGGTGGGAGCCTGCACATCGTCCGATGACTATGCCAGTTTGAACTTCTGCGATTCACTCGCGGCCCAGGCGGGCGGCGGCTTGACGGGCACCGGCGAGGTAGAGGGAACAATCGCCCAGGCATCACGTGTGTCGGAAATGACCGCCTTGCGCCAAGTCGTCCCGATTGCGCATGGCTCGCTGCCGGCACTCCTCGGTCGCCTCCGGTGAACTACAATCACGGTTCACCCCTTCGGGGGACGTTGATGCGGAGACACGGCAAGCCAGTGTGTGCCCCTGCTGGCGAGGCAGGTGGTTCCCGAGAGACGATGATGACGAGCAGGAAGAACAGATCCACGCCTGTCTCCCGCCAAACGGCGCTGACGGTAGTCGGACTTCTCGACGGAAAGATCGTGGACTTCATCGATTTCCTGATTGGCTGATGGGGATACGACGATGCGCGAAGGCCCGCGGCTTCTGGCGCTCTTGGGGGGAATGGCCCTGGCAGGAATGACCACCTTCCAGGCACAGGAGCTGGAAGTGCCGAAAGACTCTACGCGCATCACCGTGGCCGGATGTGCCCAGGGTCGGACTTTCATCGTGGGCGAGCGCTCTGAGACGGAGCCGGTGCGGTCGGATATCGGGCCGGGCCGCCGACTGCGGCTCTCTGCGAAGAAGGCAGAACTCCGTGAGATGAAACTTCGGGAACGGACGATGTTCGAGATCACGGGCCTCGTACGCACCGGGCAGGTGGGCGGTCCAGGCGGGATCTCGCTACTGGGCGGCCGGCTCAGGCTCGGCGGAAGCCAGGCGGCGATCAACACACGTGCGGTGATGGGATACAACGAGACTGTGATTGACGTGGAGTCGTGGCGACCGCTGCCGGACGTGTGTCCTGGGGGATAGCCGCGCTAGAACGACAGCCTCACGCTGTGAGGTCGTCTGGCCCATCCCGCTGGACAGGGTCAATGAGAAGACAAGGAAGATGAGGCGGCGCGCACGATGCTCCTCGCCAAGGGTGGCAAGGTGACCCAGGCCTACTCGGAGATGGCCAACTACGTGGACATGGATCCGCGATGGTCGTTCACGATCGAACTGGTCGCGACACCTCCGGCGGCCGCGAAGTAGCAAGCCTCGAACCGGACGAGATCAGCAAGGCATTCGAGGCCCGGAGGCGGTCACCTGCTTCCGGGCTTTTTGTGTGTTGTCACGTGAAAGGACGGCATGTCACCCGAACTGGCGCTGGCGCTCATCACCTTCGGCGCAGCCATCATCAACGGCGCACTCGGCTACGGCTTCTCGTTGCTCACGGTGCCGCTCGCACTGCTCTTCCTCTCGAACCGGGTACTCAGCCCGGCAATCGTCCCGATCGAGGTGGTGCTGAACGCGTATGTGCTCTACGTGAACCGGGAGGCCCTGCCGCGCGTCTGGCGACGCACACTCCCGCTCGTCATCGGACTTCTGCCGGGAGTAGTGCTGGGCACGATCATCGTCTCGCAGATGAGCATCGGCTGGCTGAAGTTCGGCACGTACGTCGTGCTGGTGCCGCTCATCTTTATGCAAATCGCCGGCTACAGGCGCCCGATTCGAGCGGAGCGGTCCGTGGGGCTGGCGTTCGGCGCGGGCGTCGGTGTCCTCTACTCGGTGACAACGATCTCGGGCCCACCGCTGGCGCTGATGCTCACTAACCAGGGATACACGCAGAAGGACTTCCGGGCGGCCATCGGATTCGTTCGACTGGCGGAGTCGAGTCTCACGGCGATCGCGTATCTCTCTGCCGGACTCTACAGTGCCGAGAGCAACTCGCTGATTCCCTACGTGTTGCCCAGCATCTTTCTGGGGGTCCCGATCGGCGTCCAGATCATCCGGCGCGTTGAACCAAACACCTTTCGGCGAATCTGCATGAGCTTTAACGCATGGGGCGTTGCGTTCGGCCTATCCAGGGTTCTGGGCGAGGTGGGTCTGGTGACCTCCAACGCGGCGTACCTGGTACTCGGGAGCGTCGGCACCATGGATATTTGGATGCTGTTCCGGTTCTTCTCGGCCCGTCGCAAACCGGATCCGACCTTGCGAGTCGAAGACGACTCCACATCGGACTGACACATCGCCGCGCTTGCGGCGGATCTGAACTGGCCCTGGGGCGCTATCGGCGTCCGCACTTAGCCCGAACGTTCAGGAGCACGACGACCGACGTCGTGCGGGCGCCGCCATCATCGTCGCCACGGCCGTCGTTGTCGCTCGCCTGGGCCTGGAGGACGACCTGCGCACCGTTCACGCTGCCGCGCCCTCCAGGCACATCCAGAGTGACGCGGGGAGGCTCGTCTGCGGGACGCCAGGACAATTCCGCGTCGGCCTCCGTCGCAGACAGATCAAACAACGACCGGCTCAAAGGTAGGAACCGGCAATCGACAAGCGAGGAGATCAGCAGGCAGCTGACATTCGCGGGCAGTCCGACGAACGTGTAGGCACCGTTCGCGTCCGTCACTGCATAGTCCTGCCTCGCACCGCCGAGCATGACGGTCACCCCGCCCATGCCAAGACCTCCGGCCAAGCACGCGCTGGCATCATATCGAACGGTGGCACGAAACGTTCCTCGTCGCTCCGGTCGGTCGATACACGTTCCAGAGCCGATCGACCATGGTCAGGCCAAGGCACGATAGGATGTGCAGCGAGGACCACGCTTTGTGAACCCGCTGCTGACCACGCTTCAGCCCTACCCGTTCGAGAAACTGCACGGACTCCTCGCCGGAATCGTCCCGCCGGTGCCAGTGCCGATTCGCCTGTCGATCGGAGAACCACGACACCCAACACCGGCGCTCCTCCGCGAGGCCCTCGTCGAACACTTGGACGGGCTGGCCACGTACCCCATGTCAGCAGGGCTCGGCGAGTTGCGCGAAACCCTCGCCGCCTGGTTCAGACGCCGCTACAGCCTGCAGCACCTCGACTCGGAAACCGAGGTGCTGCCGGTCAACGGGACTCGCGAGGCGCTGTTCGCGTTCGCCCAAACGGTCGTGGACGCGTCGTACCCGGCGCCACTCGTCGCCTGTCCGAATCCGTTCTACCAGATCTACGAAGGCGCCGCGCTGCTGGCCGGTGCTCGACCGCTCTTCCTGAACCAGACGGCCGACAACGGGTTCGGCTTCGACCTCGAAGCCACCGTCGACGAATGGAACCGCACGCAACTGCTGTACGTCTGTTCGCCCGGCAACCCGACCGGACGGGTGCTGACGCTCGAGGACTGGCGCGAACTGTTTGGGCTCGCCGACCGATACGGGTTCGTCATCGCCTCGGACGAGTGCTATTCGGAGATCTACACTGACGAGGCGGCCCCGCCCCTGGGCGCCCTCGAAGCCGCCCACCGCCTCGGACGCGACGACTACCGAGGCCTGGTGGTGTTCGTCAGCTTGTCAAAACGCTCCAACGCACCGGGACTGCGGTCGGGCTGCGTGGCCGGTGATGCCGCGCTGCTGCGGCAGTTCCTGCTCTACCGCACGTACCATGGATGTGCGATGAGTCTAACCGTGCAGCATGCCAGCATCGCTGCGTGGAGTGACGAGGTGCATGTACGGGATAATCGTGCAAGATACAGGAAGACATTCGCGGCGGTCGTGCCAATACTGTCGCCGGTGATGCAGGTGCAGCGCCCGGACGCCGGGTTCTACCTGTGGGCCGGCGTACCGCCGGGCCGAAACGAAAGTGGCTCGCGCGGCGACGATGTCGCGTTTGCCCGCGACCTGTTCGCGGCGACCCACGTCACGGTACTGCCGGGCCAGTTTCTCGCGCGTGAGGCGCACGGGGTAAACCCTGGCCGCGGCTACGTACGCATGGCGCTCGTCCCAGAGACGCACGAGTGTATCGAGGCCGCCGAACGCATTGTCGAATTCTTCCGCTGAGAACAAATTGGGGCCGATGGATACACACACGCTCACGTCCGTGATCAACGCAGCCTTCGAACATCGAGCGACGATTACACCCAGCCAGGTTCCGCCGAAGCTGGCCGGCACGCTCGATGAGGTGATTCGTGGCTTGAACGCTGGCCGCTTCCGGGTGGCCGAGAAGGTCGACGGGGCGTGGATCACGCATCAGTGGATCAAGAAGGCCGTGCTGCTCTACTTCCGCACCCACGACAACAGGGTCATGACGGGCCCGGGCACGAACTGGTTCGATAAGGTCCCGATGCGATTCCAGGGTTACAGCGACGCACAGTTTCGCAACGGTGGTGTTCGAATCGTTCCGCCGGCGGTCGCCCGCACGGGGACCTTCATCGGCCGGAACGTCGTGATGATGCCCTCGTTCGTGAACATCGGCGCATACGTCGATGAGGGAACGATGGTGGACACCTGGGCCACCGTCGGATCGTGCGCGCAGATCGGGAAGAACGTCCATTTATCCGGCGGCGTCGGGATCGGCGGTGTCCTCGAACCGCTACAAGCCAACCCCACGATCATCGAAGACAACTGCTTCATCGGAGCCAGGTCGGAGATCGTGGAGGGCGTGATCGTCGAGGCACATTCGGTCGTATCCATGGGCGTCTTCATCGGTGCCAGCACGAAGATCTATGACCGCTCCACCAAGCAGGTGCACTACGGGCGCGTGCCCTCCGGGTCGGTCGTCGTGCCGGGTAGCCTGCCGTCAACCGACGGTACGTACTCGCTGACGTGCGCGGTCATCGTGAAGCGCGTGGACGCACAGACCCGCGCGAAGACGTCGATCAACGAGCTGCTCCGGGACTGAGCGACCTGTTCATGGCCACCACCATCCCCGCCGCCGACGAAGACCGCGCGACGCTCGACCTCGCCAGGCGCCTGATCGCATGCCGATCGATCACACCCGCCGACGGTGGGTCCCTCGACCTCATCGCCACTCGACTGGCCGCCGCCGGATTCGAGTGCGAGCGCGTCGATCGGGGCAGCGTCCGCAACCTCTGGGCGCGACACGGACAGGCCGCTCCGCTCATCTGCCTCGCAGGGCACGTCGATGTCGTGCCCACTGGGCCTGAGGAGCATTGGACGAGCGCCCCCTTCACGCCGACCGAACGCGATGGCTATCTCTATGGCCGTGGCGCGGGAGACATGAAGACGTCCGTGGCCGCGATGGTAACCGCGGCGGAACGCATCACGGAGGCAAACCCGCAACACGCCGGGTCAATCGCACTCCTGTTGACGTCCGACGAGGAAGGCGACGCCACCGATGGCACGGTGGCCGTGGTCGACGCGCTCCTCGTCCGGGGTGAGGCGATCGACGCCTGCATCGTGGGTGAGCCAACTTCGGCGGCGCGACTCGGCGACACCGTGAAGAACGGCCGGCGCGGATCGCTCAGCGGCACCCTGCGCGTCCACGGCGTCCAGGGCCACATCGCTTACCCCGCACAGGGCCACAATCCCATTCACACGACGCTGCCCGCGCTCGCCGAGCTTGCTACCGTGCAGTGGGACCAGGGGAACCAGTACTTCCAGCCGACCAGTCTTCAGATCTCGAATGTCCACGCGGGAACCGGAGCCGGCAACATCATTCCCGGGATACTGGAACTGCTCTTCAACCTCCGCTTCTCACCGGAGTCCACCGCGGACGAGATCAAAGCGAGAGTGCACGCCATTTTAGATCGCCACGCCGTCGAGTACAAGCTGGACTGGGTCCTCGGCGGTGACCCGTTCATTACACCCGCCGGTCCGCTGGTCGATGCGCTCAACCGGTCCATCATCGCCACTACCGGACTCGCACCGACACTGTCCACGAGCGGTGGCACATCCGACGGCCGCTTCCTCACACGAGTGGCTCGCGAGGTAGTGGAGTTCGGTCCGGTCGGCGAGTCGATCCACGGTGTGGACGAACGCGTGCGACTGGCCGACATCGGGCCTCTGTCGAGCATCTACGAGCAGACCGTGACCACCCTGCTGGCGCGGTGAGTCGGTCCGAGACTGAGAAGGCCGAGTCACGGGCCACTAGTGCTCAGCTCGTCTCCAGCAGGCCTGCTGCTGCTCCCGGCGATCGCGCCGCTCTCGCTCGTTGCCTATTTCGCATTGCTCCCGTTCAAGTCAGACGACGTGTTCACGCTCTTCCTGGAACGCGACGTCGAGACGAACGTCCGGCAAGGCTCCCTGGCCCAAGTCCCGGCCGGCCTTTGGGTCAGGCGCCTGGAGGCACGAGCGCTTTGTGACCCAGGAAGATCGTGTGCCGGGGACCGCCCCTCTTCAGACGAGCCCGGACACGCTCGACCACCACGGAGAACCCGGCGTAGCGAAGGCGCTGTTCGAATCGCCGATCGTCCCACGCGGACCAGACAGCGAGCACCCCGCCGGCCGCCAGCGCCGCGCGCGCCGCCGCCAGCCCCTGGTCGTCGTAAAGTCCGGCGTTGGCAGACTCGGTAAACGCGTCCGGACCATTATCCACATCGAGCAAGATCGCGTCGAACGGCTCCCTATCGTCGGCGGCGCTCGAGCGCAACAACGCGCCGACATCACCCACATGGACACGGACCCGCGTATCGTTCAACGGGTATCCCGCCAGAGGTGCAAGCGGGCCGCGGTTCCACTTCACGACCTCTGGAAGCAGCTCGGCGACGGTCACCGTTCCGCCAGGCGGAAGAAGGCCGAGCGTCGCTCGTAGCGTGAAGCCCATGCCGATACCGCCGATGAGTACGTTCGGCTCCACCAGGGCGCGCGCGCGTTGGCAGGCGAACGTGGCCAGCGCCTCCTCAGAGCCATGCATCCGGCTCGACATAAGGCTCTTGCCATTTGCCAAGATGACGCACTCGCGGTCCCGACGCATGAGCGTGAGGTCGGTGCCGTCTGGCGTGCGGGTCTCACCGAGTAATTCCCAGGGCTTCATGCGTATATGCGAGCTCCTCCACGCCCCGCGATTCTTGGACGGCACCGAGGCCTGCTACCCGGACGGCGGCGACCTGCGAGTGCCAGCATCCTGACGTCGCCAGCGTGATTCGTCCGGAGTCACAATAGCAGCCAGTTCTGAGCCATTTACGTCCATATCGGCGGCTCGGACGAAACGAGCGGCCTGATCTCGCCGCCTGCGTTCCAGGGCACGGAAGAGGTCAGGCGAATAGAGCACGTTTTGTGGTTTTTGCCCAAAAAACGATAACATATCTCTTTTGTTACGGTTCTTAAGTTTCCCTGGGGTGGCATGCCGCGTTACAACATTCGTTTTTCTGCTAGCGATCCAACTCAGCCGGTCGACCAGGATGAGGCATCCTTCATCCTGACCGAGTCGTCGGGTGCCACGACCCAGATCCGCTTCCACGACTACGACCAGCTCTACCGGTTTCCGGGGTTGTACGAGCAACTGTTCTACGACCGTCTGAAGTGTAAATCGCCAGAACGGGTGGTGCAGATTCTCAGGAACGCCCTCCAGTCGGAGCCGTGGCTCTTCAACGAGTTGCGCGTTCTCGATCTCGGGGCGGGCAACGGCATCGTGGGCCAGGAACTTCAGAAACAGGGCGTAGCGCGGCTCGTGGGCGCCGACATCCTGCCCGCTGCCAGGGACGCCGCACTCCGCGATCGACCAGGCGTCTACGACGAGTACTACGATCTCGACCTGACCAAGCCCACGCCGGAACAACGCGAACTGCTCGAGACCTGGAACTTCAACTGCATGGTGTCAGTTGCAGCGCTCGGGTTTGGCGACATTCCAGTGCGGGCGTTCTGGGAAGCGTTCAATCTCATCGAAGACGGCGGATGGATCGCATTCAACATTAAGGAAACGTTCCTTGATGCTGACGATACGAGCGGCTTCTCCGTCTTCGTCAAGACCCTTATCCTGACCGCGCACCTCGACCTGTTCCACCTCGAGCGCTACCGGCACCGCCTGTCGATCGACGGTCAGCCGCTGTACTATTTCGGCGTGGCAGGGCGGAAGAACAGCCCGATTCCAGAGTCGCTGATCCCCCAGGAGTAGCGATCTGCTAAATCGCCGCGAGCCGAGTTCTGAACGCAATTCACCGATCTGCCTGGACAAAGGCACCACAACCTCGTTCTCGATGCTCGACCGAATCGGCTCCGCGCGTGCCAGCAGCTTGTCTCGTTGCCGGAGTTGTGACCTTGCCATTCCGAAGATATCAGTTCACTCCCTCAACTAGTCCGCTTGCAGCGGTCGAGAAACGATCGCTCACAACATAACGCGAGATCGACGGGCTTCGGGCGCTTGCGGTGGGAGCGCTGATCGCCCCGCCGACTGGCAACCATCCTCTGATCAACAACCGGACCACGCGGGATATGGCCGGCGAGACCGGCGTAGCGATGGTGCTGCATGCCGTGTTCATGTTCACTGAAGAGACACCGTTCCCTGGCGCTGAGAGGACCCGTCCATCTGGGAGCCGAACGAGAGGAGGCAGTCGTGGCTAAGCTGGCGCAGGTGTCTGGTATTTCGAGTCGACGTCGATCTGGCCTACAGTAGCTTCGCAATGCGTGACGAAGAGATCGCCGCGATGGAGCAAGTCGAGGATACCTACTGGTGGCACGTGGGCCGCCGGCAGATTCTTTCGCGCATCGTACGCCGCTTTCTACCGACGGTGAACCCCACGATTCTCGACGTGGGCTGCGGAGCCGGCCGCAACCTCAAGCTGCTCGGAGAATTCGGCCAGGCCTGGGGCATCGACAACTCAAGCGCCTCGCTCGACGCCGCCAGGCGATTCGGACTCAGTGGCCGCCTGTCGCGTGCGACAGCCACGCTGTTGCCGTTCGCCGACGAAACGTTTGACCTGGTCACCTCGCTCGATGTGCTCGAGCACCTCGACAACGACGCAGAGGGCCTTGGCGAGTTATGGCGTGTGCTCGCTCCAGGTGGCGTAATACTGATCGCCGTACCCGCCTATCGGTTTCTGTGGAGCGAACACGACGAGTCCCTCGGACACCGGAGGCGCTACGTCGCCAGCGAACTACACGCCAAGGTCGGCAACGCGGGATTCGATGTGCTGAAGCGCAGCTACGCGATTACGTTCGCGTTCCCGATCATCCTTGGATTTCGGATTTTCCGCGGACTGTTTCCGAATGTCGACCAAACACGTTCGGCGTACGTGATGCTGCCGAAGCCCATCAATGCGTTCTTCACGCGCCTTGTAGAGTTCGAGGCGCGGTTGATGGAGTTCGTGAGTCTCCCACTGGGAACGTCGATCTTCTGCGTGGCCCGCAAGAACGAGAATCCCGTCAGGCGTTCGCGAGCGATCCCGTGACCCGTGTGTCGCTCGCGCAGGGCGTAGAAGGCCTAGGTGCAACGCACCGCCTTCCTCGGCATCGTCAAGTTGAGCGCCCAGCCCAGCTACCCTGGCTATCGCTTTCCGCTCGACATCATCCGTCACGCCGTGCGGCTGTACCACCGATGCTGCCTCAGCCTGCGGGATGTCGAGGACTTGCTCGCCGAACGCGGGGTCATCGTGTCGCACGAATCTGTTTGGCCATGGCGTGAGACGCGGTGACCGCAGCCTGAACTCCCACTCCCCTCGCCCTCAGGCTCGCCGGCACTCGTTAAGTTGACAGAGCCCTGCGCAGCCCAGTTGCCGAGACACTCCCGGCCGCACGGCCAGCGAGCGGCAGCCTGATCAACAGCGACCGGCACAAGCACCCGACTACTAGTCGATCGCGAAACAGTAGAAGTACCCGTTGCCGCCGGTAGCCTGGAGGTCCGACTGCCCGCAGTTCTGGCTGCCGTGCGCGGCGTTCCACGAGGACGCGACCGCACCGCCGCCCGTACGATCATGATGCCCGACCTGGGCGCTCCCCTCTCCGTTGCTCGTCCAGTTCCCGCACGTATGGTCCGCGCCGTCGGTGAACCGCGTCCCGTCGAGCTGCGACCCGGTGAGGATGTCGTGCTGGTTCGGACTATCGGTCCGACCGTTGACCATCTCTCCCTTCTCGCTGAGCTGCGTCGCTTTTGTCAGACCGACGTTCGAGTAGTGCAGCTCGTCAACGTTGGCGGCCACCTGCACCCCATCGGCGTTGTGCCAGGGACCCGACCCGATTCGGTCTCGGGCATTGACGCCTCCCGCGCCGGACGTGCTGAGATAGGCGTGCCAAGTCTTTCCGCCGGCGCCGGCGGTTTGCGCCAGCATCGAGCAGTGCGCGTCGGCTCCCTCCAGCCCACCAAGATTGGCGCCGTCACCAGGCCCAGCACTCGTGATGAAGAAGCTCATCTCGCCTGCCTCCTGCGCGAAGACGGGGAACGCCGCGAGCGCTACGAGCAGGATGGTCCCTGCGAGAATCCGCATTCGAATCGTGGTCATTGTTGCCTCCTAGGTTGACAGTGTCGCATGGAGACAGAAGGTCCTTTCAGACCGGTGTGTCTCCGGGACTTCCTCGCATCTACTTGCCCAGCAAGTAGATGGTGCGCCCTGCAGGACTCGAACCTGCGACCTCCTGGTTCGTAGCCAGACGCTCTATCCAGCTGAGCTAAGGGCGCGCGGGGGACGATGCTGGTGACGCCGAATTCGGCGACGTTCGGAAAACATAACTATTATAACAGCCGTCCGCGGTCTCCCGCCAAGACCGGTGGCGCTCGCACCCGCCGACGGCCCTCGCCCAGCGTTCGTGAGACTCTAGAGGACGATGATCTGGTTGGCAGTCGCGCTAGGCGGAGCGCTCGGGTCGATTGCGCGCCACGCCGTAAATCATCTCGTGCACATCCGGTGGCCCGCCCTTAGGATGCCGGTCGCGACGATGACGGTGAACATCGGCGGTTGCTTTCTCATCGGACTGCTCGCGGGACTTCTAGCCTCGAATCGAATCACTCTTCGCTTCTACTGGCGCGAGTTCGTGTTCGTTGGCGTGCTCGGCGGATTTACCACCTTCTCCACCTTCGGCCTGGACACCATCACGCTCGTTCGCACAGGTGCCGGCACGACGGCCATCTGGCATGCGGGCCTTCAGGTGGCCGCGGGGCTGGCCGCCGTCATGTGTGGTCTACTCCTGGGCTCGCGCTAGCGAACGGGGCTGGACGGCCGGACCGGAACTCATGACACGTCGGCAGGTCATCACGGGCGCGCTGCTGATGTCGATTGCCTGGACACTCTTGCACGCGTACGTCTGGACACGCCTCTTCGGCACGCTGCCAACAATGATGGACGCTCCGCTGCCTGGTGTGCTGGCCACGTGGCAGCCGGCCTCCATGATCCTGATGCTGCTACTCGCGCTGCTGCCGTTCGCCGCCGTCTTCGGTGGCCGGCGCCGCGGAATGTCTGCGCTGATGACTGGTGGGCTCGCGTGGGGTGGATTCACAGCGCTGGCTCTTTCATCGCTGTTGCTCGTCCTGTCTGTCGCGGCCGACGTGCTGTTTCTTCGTGTCTTCCTAGAGGTCCACGTCGTCACACTCCTCGTGCTCGCCATGGCCTCGGTCCTCGTCGCCGTGGGCGCATGGGGTGCGCACCGGCCACGAGTTCGCACGGTGACGGTGCCCATCGCCGACCTCACCCCGTCCCTCGACGGGTTCCGGATCGTGCAACTCTCTGACCTGCACGTCGGCGGCACGCTTCGACGACGGTTCGTTGAACGGGTCGTTGAAACAGTCAACGGCCTTGCACCCGATGTCATCGCACTCACGGGCGACATCGCCGACGCGTTTCCCTCTGCGGCTCGGCACATCGTGGCGCCACTGGCTCACCTGCAGGCCACGCACGGAAAGTTCTTCGTCACGGGCAACCACGAGTACTACTGGGACGCGGTCGGTTGGCTCGATGAGGTCGAACGACTGGGCTTTGCCACTCTCGTCAATACGCACAGGCTCATCGAGCATGGTCAGGCGCGTCTGCTCGTGGCAGGCGTGACCGACCACTTCGCTGGTGGCGCGCACCGCTCCAGCCCCATTGCCGCGATGGCCGGGGCACCCGACGCGCACGTGCGCGTACTTCTAGCGCATCAGCCCGTCAGCGTCTTTGCCGCGAAAGACCTCGGCTTCCACCTGCAGCTGTCAGGGCACACGCACGGTGGCCAGTACTTTCCGTTCAGCTGGCTGATACGCATGTTTCAGCCGTTCGTGGCCGGCCTCCACCTGGTGGAGAACGGATGGCTGTACGTGAGCCGCGGGACCGGCTACTGGGGCCCGCCGGTGCGCCTGGGGGCACCCCCCGAGATCACCCTTCTCGAACTTCGGCCGGCAGGGCAACCCGTATAATCGCGTTCAGCGGCGCACGGCCTGGCCAGGCTCGGCACGACGGTGCGCCACCGAAACTGGAGGATATTCAGGTGAGCCACGTGGAGCATAAGAAGGCCGCGCCGACCAGTGTCCGCTGCTTCGTGCTGACCGTCAGCGATACCCGAGCGGCGGATACGGACACGAGCGGACTGGCCATCCGGGCGCTTCTCGAAGAGGCCGGACATCAGGTAACGGCGGCCCGCATCGTGCCTGACGAACCGGATCAAGTGACGGCGGCAGTAGAGCACGCGCTGGTCGACGCTCGGGTGCAGGCCGTCATCACGACCGGCGGCACCGGCATCACGACTCGCGACGGCACCTTCGAGGCGGTGGATCACCTCCTCGAGAAGCGACTCTCAGGCTTCGGCGAACTCTTCCGGATGCTGAGCTTCGAGAGCATTGGCTCCTCGGCCATGCTGAGCCGAGCCACCGCGGGCATCGCGATGGGCACGGCGGTCTTCCTGCTACCGGGCTCGGAGTCCGCCGTCCGCCTGGCGATGACCCGGCTCATCCTTCCGGAGCTGGGCCACATCGTGCAGCAGATCGCACCATGACGATGCGGCCCTTTACAGCGACCATCTCACTCGAAGATGCGCTCGCGCGAATCGACGGATGCGTGGCTCCGGTCACGCGCACGGAGCTCATACCGTTGCACGAAGCCCTGGGGCGTGTAATCGCACGCGAGGCTATGGCTGACGGCGACGTGCCCTCGTTTTCACGAGCCGCCATGGACGGCTACGCCGTGCGAGCCATTGATAGTGCCGGCGCGAGCGGCGACCAGCCGGCGACGCTGCGTGTCGTTGACCGCGTCTTTGCCGGACAGGTTTCAGCTCGGAGCGTGGGGCAAGGCGAGTGTGTCGAGATTGCCACCGGAGCTCCGATGCCCGACGGTGCCGATGCAGTCGTCATGGTGGAGGACACCGAGCCCGGCATCGACGCGCATGTGCGCATCCGCGCGGCGGCGAATCCCAGCCAGCATGTCGGTCGCCAGGGGGCCGACATGCGCGCGGGCCAGGTGGTGCTCCGCGAGGGGACCCTGCTCAATGCCAGTCGGGTCGGAGCGCTTGCGGCGCTGGGCGCAACCGAAGCGGCCGTGTACGTGAAGCCACGGGTCGCCATTCTCTCGACCGGGAACGAGATTGTGGAACCAGGGAAGCCGCTCAAACTCGGCCAGATCTACGACATCAACCGATTCACGATCGGAGCGGTCGTCACGGCAAACGGTGGCGTGGCCGAACCACATCGCACGGCCGCGGATACGCTCGACGCCCTCGTCGACGCCTTCGATGAGTGTCTCGGGGCCGATGTGATCGTCTTCTCTGGTGGCAGTTCGGTAGGCGAACGCGACCTCATAGTTGACGCGCTCGGGCAGCGAGGGCAGATCATCTTTCACGGCATCGCGGTGAAGCCGGGTAAGCCGACGGTCTTCGGGATGGTAGACCACGCCCTGATCTTCGGGATGCCGGGATATCCCACCTCCTGCCTGTCGAACGCCTACATCCTGCTGGCCCCAGCCTTGCGACGACTCGCCCGGCTGCCGGTGGGCCTGCATCGCCCGGTCCAGGCAGTGCTGGCGCAGCGCATCACGTCGGTGATGGGTCGTCACCAGTTCTATACAGTTCGGCTCGTGAATGGCACGGCGCTCCCCGCCTTCAAGGCATCAGGTGACATCACGAGCATGTCAGAAGCAGACGGCTACATCGAGATCCCGGCGCATGTGGACGCGCTCGAGTCAGGCGCCGTCGTGGAGGTACACCGCTTCTAACGGTCCTGGCAGTCCGCCAGAACCCACAGGCCAGCGCGCGGACGTGGCCCCGTCAGGTCTTCAGAATCGACTTGACGTAGTCTGGCGTCAACGGGATCCGGCGTGGTTGCACACCTGTGGCGTCGAAGAACGCAGCGGCGATGGCGTTCGGCGTGAGGCCGTTGGCCGCTTCGCCGCCGCCGTTGATGCCGCGATCGTCGTGCGACACGAACACGGTCTTGATCTCCGGAATGTCTCCCATTTCCGGGATCCGGTAGCGCGTCCAGTCGGTGCTCGTCACCTTCGACTCATCGAAGGTCACTTCCTCGAACAACGCCTCACCGATGCCCATGACGGCGCCGCCCTCCAGCATCGATTTCAGGTGCGTCGGGTTCATCACCTTGCCGACATCGACGCCGACCGTGAGCTGCATCACCCGCACCACTCCGGTGCTCGGCACCACCTCGACCTCTGCGATCCCCACCCACTGAGCCCCGCTCCGGATGATAACGCCCACGCCTCGTCCCTTGACGGGCGCGGTCCCGCTCCGGCCTGCCTTCGGGTTGGGAGAGGGTCGTGACGTCCAGCCATGGGCATCCGCGGTGGCCTTCATGATCTCGATTAATTGGGCGTCGGTCGTGTGCTGAATGCGGAACTCGATCGGATCGGCGCCGGCTACCGCCGCGGCTTCGTTAACGATCGCTTCCAGCCCGAAGTTCTGCTGGCGCTGCCACGGCGTCCGCATGATGTTGCCACGCAGGCCCCCACCGGCCGAGGACATCGCGGGATTAGCCGTGTGATACGCCCGCTCCACGACGCCGGGCACCTTGTCGTACGGCCACACTGTCGAGATCACCGGAAACGACGTCTTCACCGTCGGCGACAGCGTCGGCATCTCGGCCAGGATGGCGCCGATCATGCGGGCGTCATTCTCATGGGGAGAGTACCAATCGCTGCTGAACGCGGTCATGCGACCCGAGGCGTCCAGTCCCACTTTCAGGTCCGCAACCCATGCGGGCGACGTGCTCGACCACGTCAGGTCTTCCTGCATCGTCCACTGCACGCGCACCGGCTTTCCGAGCAACTGCGAGAGGATCGCAGCGTCCGCCATCGCTCCGTCGCCGCCGTATGTCGTCCGTCCGTACTGGCCCGGCCCCTGTGCCCATCGGATGACGACCTTGTCCACGGACACGCCGAGCGTGTTGGCGATCTGTGCCCGGGCGCCCTGCGACTGCGACGTCTGCGACCAGATCTTCACCGTCCCATCGGTGCGCACGTCAGCCGTGGCCATATACATTCCGATCGGTGCATGGCGCACGTAGGGCTGCTCGTAAGTCGCCGAGACCGTCTTGACCGCGCTCGCCAGCCCGGCATCGGCCGTGGCCGCATCGCCGCGTGTGCCCACCGGCGTCCAGTCCGCGGCCCGCAGCGCCTCGGTGATTCCGGTGCTATTCGGAAGCCCAGACCATTCGGTCCACTCCGTCGTTGACGCAACGGCGCGCGCGGCCTGCACCGCCTCCCACTCGTTCGGCGACACCACGGCGACGAGGTTGGCCTGGACGACGACCTCTGCGGTCGGAAACTTGCCCAGGTCCAACTTGCCGGCGGCCACCAGTGTCGAGCCGAGCGTGGCCGGACGCACCATCCGCGCGTGGAGCATTCCGGGCACCGTCACGTCACCGCTGTATATCCCCTTGCCTTCGACGATGTCACGTATGCCAGGCCTGGGATGCGACTTTCCGACCACGGAGTACTGCTCGACCGGCTTCGTCGGCGGATCCCCCGTAACCGAGATGCCGGCCAGGTTCGTAATGCCGATCGGATCATTGAGATCGATCGTCGGGAGGCCGCCGGACACTGGAATCGCGAGATCGAGCTGCTGACCCGTCACCAGATCGGCATAGCTCACGCGCTTGCCTCCCCCGCTGACGACGCCGCTCGAGACCGTCAGGTCCGCGGCGGGCACGCCCAGTTCTGTCGCGGCAAGGCCAAGTAGCGCCTGGTAGGTATAGGCCGCCACCTTGCGCTGGTTATTCGCGCCAGTGAGAAAGCCGGCGGAGAAGCCCCCGTCCGGCGTCTCGTCCGTGTGGCCGAGCACCATCGTGATCGAAGTCGGGTCGACGTTCAACTCCTCGGCGATCACCTGCGCGTAGAACGCGCTCGCACTGGTTCCAGTTTCGGTTTTCCCAGTACGCGCGATGATCGAGCCGTCCGCGTGGATCTCGAGCCACGACGCGAGCTGTGAGGCGTCCAGCGAGTTGGTAGCCGAGGCAGCGGTGCTGCAACCTGGCAGGGCAACGGGCGCACCCAGCGTGACGACCAGGGCGCCGCCAACCTTGACGAAATCGCGACGTGTCAGTGCGGGTCCGGAAATAGTCATGACGTACTCCTCAACCAGAGATCGCGCTGGACGCGCGCTGAATGGCCGCGGTGATCCCTGCATACGTCCCGCAGCGGCACAGATGCGCGGAGGGCGCAGAATCAGTAAACGCGGCGCGAATCTGCTCCACGCTTGGGTTCGGAGTGCGATCGAGGAGGTCGACGGCGGCGATGATCATGCCGCTTTGGCAATAGCCGCACTGCGGAACCTGCTCGTCGATCCAGGCCTGCTGAACGGGGTGTAGCACACCGGCCGGATCCGCCTCCCCCTTGCCGGCCCACATGGCCGGAAGCCCCTCGATGGTATGAATCTTCTTGCCGGCGAGGCGGGACACCGGCGTGGTACACGACCGGATCTCCCGGCCGTCAGCAAGCACGGCACACGCGCCACACTGCGACAGGCCACACCCGAGGCGGGTGCCCATCAGCGCCAAGTCGTTGCGCAGCACATAAATGAGTGGCGTATCAGCCGCCGCGGTGACGGTGTGCGTCTGGCCGTTCACGGTCAAGTCGTAGCTGGGCATAGTGGCCTTCAAGTAAGAGAGAGCAGGGCGGGCGGCCCCGACATAGGACGATAAAATCGAAAGCTGTTCGAGGCAAGGAGATTCATCGACCCCGCAAGTGAGCTACGACTAGCTCTGGATGTACTGCTCCAGTGGTCGATCGTTAGCTTCTGCTCGCTGATAATCGCCTTCACGAGGTCGCCGAGCGACAGCACGCCCACAACCTCGCCGTCTTGCATCACGGGAAGATGCCGGATCCGCTTTTTGGTCATCAACGACAGGCAGTGCTCCACGCCCTGGTCTGGCTCAGCATGTGAGACCCACGTGGTCATAATGGCATCAACACGCGCCTGGTCAGACGATCGCCCTTTCAGGATCACCTGGTGGACGTAGTCCCGTTCCGAGATGATGCCGACAGGTTTCTGGCCATCCATCACCAGCAGCGCGCCAACCCCTTTCTCGGCAATGACGCGGATGGCGTCGAGGAGCGCCGGCACGAGAGAGCCCTCCCCCGGGCCGGGCACTCACCGCGACGGAGCTATTCCGGTAGAACGCCGGCCGGCAGCAGGAAGACCGTGAGACCGAGCTGCTCCTGCATGTCCATGTACGCAACACCGCCCCCTGCCTCGCCCAGGACTCGCTTGGCCCCGTGGGCCTCCAGCGACGCGGCGAATGCCGGGGAATCCTCCACCCCGAAGAACAGATAGTGCTGGTGATTCTTCACCATGTTCCTCCAAGGGCTCTCGCCGCCAATCGGCTGGATCACGTTGATCCACATGTTGTCGAACGGCACGAAAATATGCCGCATACCTGACTCGGGGTCACCCGTAAATCCCTTGGGGAACGTCAAACCAGTCTCGTTGACCGGCTCGCCCACAGAGAGGCCGAAGATATCATTGAACACCTTCCGCCGACTGTCGGTATCCTCTCCGAGTAACCCGAGCCTGGCAATCACCTTCGGGCCCCCGCTGGCCTTCCCCTCGGGCCGCCGCTTGACGATGTAGCTGGGCGTGTCCTGCCCCTCGTGCAGCGCGAAGTTGATGCCGATCTGCGCGGTCAGGTCAACGATAGCGTCGCCGCCAGGTCCGCCTACGACGCGCTTGCCGCCCTTCGACTCGAGGAAGCGAACATGCGACTCGACACCCGGCACATTAAACGCCACGTGGTGCACGCCCTGCCCGCGAGTATCGAGAAACTCTCGCCACGGACTGGCCCCGCCCATCGGCTGCACAAGTTCGACGACCATGTTGTTGAACCGCGCCTCGGCGACACGGGTGTAGGCATTGGGATCGCCTTTATAGCCTGCCGGGAAACCAGAGGGCTTGACGTCCTTGGCTGGTGATACCGGAACGCCGAAGACATCCGCATACGCTTTTGCGGCCTTGGCGACATCGGGGACCACGACGCCGATGCGTGTAATCGTCTTGCTGCCGAACTCCTTGAGTTGCCCTTGCGTCTGACTCGACACCGCAAAAACGGTCGAGAGCGCTATGGCCACGACGCCAACTACAGATGCGCGCATAATAATCTTCTCCAAGCCAGGACGCCGATCCAACCACTCGTGCAACGGGCGGCTTCACCAAGCGTCGAGAAATTGCCTAACACCGCATACCCACAACGGACGCCACTCTAGACCAGGCGCGGATCGTAACACGATGGGTCCCGAAGGTCCCACACCTGACAGACCAATGTCGCCTCTGGTGAAAACGCCGCTAGAATCCCTGTTCATCACCGACCAGGACGCCAACTCCCAGGCCGGCAGCCACCAGGTGCGATCCGCAATAGGTGAGCTGACTCGACTCGACGTAGAACGTGGCCCCGAGGCGCGGTGAGCCGAATAGGGTGTGCCCCAGCTCCTCCACCTGCACCGCGTAGTCCACCCCTCGCAGCGTGAGCAACTCCTCGGCTCGCCGCGCCTCGGCCAGGGTCGCAGCGATGTAGACCGGCGCCGTGTCGCGATCGGTGAACGTCTCAGGATCGACGCGAGGCATGTCTGCGCACAGTATCAGGATTGGAGTCGAGTGGCACCGCTCCACCGATGGGAGCGACCGGCTTGACGAGGTAGGGCTGAAGGGGTCCCCTCCTACGCTTCAGGGCACGCGCATCTGGCGCGTCGACTCAAACCCCTCTACCAAGGAGACGGATCTGATGAGCCATAAAGGGACGGTGAAGAATCTCCGATCACAGACGATGATGCTGTTCAGCGCGACCCCCCAGGCCTCCGACGACAACGAGGAAGTCGAGAACCTCGACGTCTGCTACGCGCTCGGCACCGACTCGATCGGCTCCGCGGTCAACAAGACGACCCCCGCCAACCACGACACACCGGATGACGGGTTGGATGCCAACTTCACGGCTGGCCTCGCGCTGTCCCTGGCATGCTTCGCCGACGACTTCGAGTTCAATGTCGAACTCAGTAGCGGATGCGTCATTCCCTGGGTCGGCCTGATCAATAACGCCTCCGGGGGCGACGCTCAGCGCCAGGTCCTTGCCTGCTGAGCGCTCCGTTCCGCCTCCGGCATTCACACCAGACGATTCGGACATCCTGAGCGACGCCGGCTAGTTGCCGACCGGTTCCAGCCGGACGAGGCGCGTCGGCGCCCCTCCGCGGTCTTCCGTGGCGATGTAGATGAGACCGTCCGGTCCCTGGCGGATGTCACGAATGCGGCCCAGGTCCCAGATCAGTTCCTCGGCCCTCTCCACGCTCTTCCCGCCGACCGCCATGTCCAAGCGCGTCACCACTTCACCGGCCAAGCCACCCGCGAAGATGCTGCCGCGCCATTTGGGAAAGCGATCACCAGAATAGACGAGCAACCCCGAGGTCGCGATCGACGGCACCCAGAGATGGGAGGGCGCCTCCATGCCTTTCCGCGTCGTGCCCTCGTGGATGGCCAGGCCGCTGCCGTAGTTCACGCCGAATCCGATGACCGGCCATCCGAAGTTCGCGCCGCGGACGATGCGATTGAGCTCGTCGCCACCCTGGGGACCGTGCTCGGTAATCCAGACGTCTCCCGTCTCGGGGTGAATCGCCAACCCCTGCGGATTGCGGTGCCCGTAGCTCCAGATCTCCGGGCGAGTACCGGGCTGCCCAACGAACGGGTTGTCGTCGGGCACGCTGCCATCGTCGTGAAGCCGGAGGGTGACGCCGTGGTGATTCGACGTGTCCTGCGCGGGATGGGCCTCGAGATCACCAGACGGCGGTGCCATTCGATCGCCGGCCGTGATGAAGAGATCGCCATTCCGGTCAAAGGCGAGCCGCCCGCCGTAGTGCCCGCCGCCCTGCGCCAAGGCCTCGAAGATCTCCTCGACGCCCGTCAGTTGGTCGTTCTCGAATCGACCTCTCACGACCGCCGTGGTCGACCCGTCGGCATTCGGCTTCGCGAAGCTCAGGTACAACAAGCGGTTGGACGCGAAATCCGGGTGCGGAAGGACGTCGAATAACCCGCCCTGTCCCCGGGCGAGCACCGCGGGCACGCCGGGCACCGGGTCGGGCAAGAGCCGGCCGTCGCGGATGATGCGGAGCCGCCCTGGCCTCTCCGTCACCAGCATGTCGCCTCCCGGGAGCCACGCCATGGACCACGGCACCGCAAGCCCGTCCGCCACGGTGACGATTCGATAGTCATGGTCGTTCGAACGGCGCACCTCCTGAGCGGAGGCCGGAATCGAGACTGCCAGCGCAAACGAGACGGCACTCGCGAGCGCCAACCCGGTTCGAATCATCGGAATCATGTGTCCTACTCCCTTGGCGTTCGGTGTCAATGTGAGCCTGAGGCCGGCACGAGGCCGGACGTCAACCGGCAGTATCGCATTTCCAGAACGGATCGTGGGACTGCCCGTAAGCCTGCCGAACCGGTCGGCCAGGCCTGGGAAACGACGACCGACGACCCCGCATCCGAGGCGTGGCACTTGCTGGGTGGCCGATGATATTTGGCTAGCGCTTGCCGATCGTTCGCTGCCACTCCGGTTCGAGCACATCGGCGGTATGGAGATCGAACGGAAGCGCGACTTTCGGGTACGCACCGCGAAACTCGGAGTGACATCGATAGCAAATGGTCACTTCGCCGAGGCGCCGAAAGACCATTAAATCAATAAGCACAGCCACGGCCAGAACGCTGTAGGCAACGATGTCCATGTTGAAAAAGTAGAAGATCCCGCTGATCACGGCGCCCGTGATGACGAACGCCAGGCCCATCTGCGGGTTGAAGTCCTTCCGGGAATAGAAATCCTCACCCTCGCACTCCGGGCAGACATCCACTGCGGTGTCCCGCTTCAGTCCCTCGCTCACCTTCAGCCTGATCGCGTGGCCGCAACCACCGCACTTGATAGTCGGCGGCACATCTACCGCGTTGAACGGCAGGCCCGCGTCACACTCGGGGCAACGCGCGGTGACCTCTGTTCCCTTTTTTTCGGGCACCGCTGCGGCGGGCGCGGTCTCACCCGTCATATGGCGAGACCCGCGGACAGGAGCACGTAGCTGGCCAGCACCTCACCGACGACGACGGTGAACAAGTCAACGTAGAGAATGCCGGTGGCCGACTGGGTCGACTGAATCTTGGCGGTTTCCCAGGTCATGTACCCGAGGAGCGCCGGGCCGGCTAGGCCGAAAAGCACCCGCTGCCAGAAGAAGATCCCGTCGAGCGACGTGATGTAACGGCCCACGCTACTTCCACTCGACAGCGGTCCGGACATCGACACCACCAGTACGGCGGCAACCACGGCGATTCTGAGCACGAGCGTGATGATGTGAAACCCGACTGCACCCTGGAGGTGTTTGACCTGCATCGACGGGATCACCAGATACCAGTGGCCCAGCACCATCGCGGTGCATGTACTGCCGAGTAGCGCCGCTGACGTCAGCGCGGCGAGAACGGTCAGCGGTTCACCGGACGTTGACGGAACCGCAAGGCCATGAAACACGGCGGCGGCGGCGCCCGCGAGCGTCGCAATGGTGGCCAGCCCAGGCCGAAGCCAGCCCAGCACGCGGCCGGCAATGATCCAGTAGACGGTCAGCGCAGCGAGCGCGACGCCAAGGGCGACGACGGCGTTCGTGGTGACCACGGCGCCGCCGGGCGCATCTACATCCGGCCGGAACGCCAGCGCCGCGGCGATAAATCCCGCGGCGAGTCCGGCGTTGAACCTGAAGAACTTGCTGCCCGCCTCTTTCGAGACGAGCAGCAATGTGAAGGTGATTCCGACCCCGAGGTGCGCAAGGAAGAGATAGACGACTCCGGACACGCTAGATCGACTTGCCCACCTTCGGTCCGAGGGCGATGAAGTGCCACAGCGCCGCAGCGCCGAGGACAGTCGCGACGAGTGCCGAAACGAGATTGAAGCCACCGTAGTGGGTGGCCGCCAGCATACCGAAGAGCATCGGCCCGGAGAGCACCGTGTTGATGCGCGAAGCCAGCGCCGCACGCTTTGGCAGCGCCGGGTCGGCGGGCTTGCCGTCGCGAACGCCGCGGATGATCTTCTGTTGCGCCGGCCAGATGATGAACCAGACGTTGAACCACATCACGATGCCGAGGACCATCCCGAACAGAATCCAGATCGCGCGACCCGTCATGCCGTCCGCGCCGCTGAACACCTCCGAGGGACCGAACCCGAGACCAGGCGTGTACATGTAGATCTGAGTGAAGAGCGCCAGCCCCGCCAGGAGCGTGAACATCGCACCCCACCTGAACCAGAACAACACTCTGGGCATCAACTGAGGGACCACGACCTTCTTGACGTCGGCGGGAAGGCTTCCCAGGAATGCACCGTTGATGAAATTAAAGAAATACAGGTGGCCGATCCAGATAATGCCAGCCAACACGTGAATCCACCGCAGAAGCAATTGAACGTTGGTGTACAGGTCGGACAAAGCCATGAACCCTCCTCGTCTCTAAAGTGCGCCCGCCGATGGTACTCGCGGACAACAGCCGCGAGCAAGAAACCCAGTATGTCAGTGAATGGAGAGCATGCGATCGAGCGCGACGCGGTTCCAGTGCTTGTCGCTCTCGGGAACCGTCACACGGTTGTGGACGCGTCCCTCGACGAGTTCCTCCAGAATCCACAGCAAGTGATTCGGCGAAACACGAAACATCGTGGAACACAGACAGCCGAACTGATCGAGCGAAAGCACTGTCCGAGCGGGCGCCTGCTCCCGCGCCAGTCGGTTGACCAGGTGGATCTCGGTGCCGATCGCCCAGACTGAACCCACCGGGCTTTCCGACACCTGGCGAATGATGTACTCCGTACTGCCGCTGTCATCGGCGGCCTGCACGACATCCCATGGCACCTCGGGATGCACGATCACGCGAACCCCGGGGTGCTCATCGCGAATCTGCTCGATCTGTTGTGCGGTAAACCGCGTGTGTACCGAGCAATGGCCCTTCCACAGAATCATGCGTGCGCGCGCCACTTGATCGGGATCGAGTCCTCCGCAGATCTCGTCGGGGTCCCAGACAACCATCTGGTCCAGCGGCACGCCCATCGCGAAAGCGGTGTTGCGCCCCAGGTGCTGATCGGGCAGGAACAGCACGCGCTGGCCGCGGGCGAACGCCCAGCGCAGGGTAGCCCCGGCGTTGGACGACGTGCACACGGTGCCGCCATGTTCACCAACGAAGGCCTTAATCGAGGCGGCAGAGTTGATGTAAGTGACAGGCACGGTGCCTGCGCCAGACCTATTGTTGGCTCCAGAGCTAGCCCCTAGGTCGACATCTGCCACACCCATCTGCGTCAACTCCTCCCAGCAGGTCTCGAGCTGATCGGGCGCCGCCATGTCGGCCATCGAACAACCGGCGGCAAGGTCCGGAAGAATGACCTGCTGGTGCGGAGCACACAGCACGTCGGCACTTTCGGCCATGAAGTGAACGCCGCAAAACAGGATGTAGTCGGCATCGGGTCGGGTGGCGACCAACCTGGCCAAGCCGAAGGAATCGCCGGTGAAGTCGGCGAACCCGATGACCTCATCACGCTGGTAGTGGTGTCCCAGAACAATCAGCCGGCTTCCAAGCGCAGTCTTCGCCGCTGCGATCCGCGGGGCCATCTCGGCGTCGGTCAGACCGAGGTAGCGTTCGGGAAGCGGCTGGCGCTCTGCGATGCTCTGCCGTTCGAACTCGGTGAGCACCGGGAGAAAGGAATCCACAGGAAGATTATAGCGCCGCGCCGACGCCGCGACCTTCGGCCGCCGGCGGGATGTGAACGACGTTGTAGAGCGTGTCGCGCTCGATAGGCTCGCGCCCCGCCTCACGCACAAGGCGCGAGATCTCGCTGGTTGTCATCGCCTGTGGCGTGACCGATCCGGCCATGTGGTAGATCTTTTCCTCCTGCACCGTGCCGTCGAGATCGTCGGCTCCGAACCATAGCGCCAGCTGTGCCAGTTCGAGACCGGTCGCAATCCAGAACGCCTTCACGTGCGGGATATTGTCGAGTAGGAGTCGCGCGACGGCGTGCACCTTGAGCGTATCGGTGGCGCTCGGAGCAGGGAGCTTCTGCATCTGATTGTTGTCGGGGTGGAAGGCAAGGGGAATGAACGCCTGAAACCCGCCGGTCTCATCTTGCAACGTCCGGCAGCGCAGCATGTGATCGACGCGCTCCTCGAACGTTTCGATGTGCCCGTAGAGCATGGTGACGTTGGACCGCATGCCTAGACGGTGCGCAATGCGATGAATCTCGAGGTACCGCTCGGTGCCGCACTTGTCGTGGCAGATCTTTCGACGCACGCGCTCGGCGAAGACCTCCGCGCCTCCGCCTGGCAGCGAATTCAGCCCGGCGGCCATGAGATCGCGCAGAACTTGCTCGTCCGACATCCCATAAAGATCGGAGAAAAAGGCGATCTCGACAGCGGTGAAACACTTGAGGTGGATGTCCGGCCGTATTCGGCGGAAGCCCTGCAGAAGATCGACATAGTAGCTGAACGGCAGGTCCGGGTGAAGACCGTTGACGATGTGCAATTCGGTCAGCGGTTGGTCGGCGCGCGACCGGAGCTTGTCCCATGCCTCATCGAGCGACATCGTGTAGGCACCCGTGTCTCCGGGCTTGAGGCGCGCGAACGAACAGAAGAGACAACTCGCCACGCACACGTTGGTCGCCTCGACGCGCAGGTTGTAGTTGAAGTAGGTCCGACCGGCGTGACGCTTCTCCCGTTCACGATTGGCCAGCCAACCGAGTGACAGCAAGTCGTCGCACTCGAACAACTGCACACCGTCCCCGAACGTCAGACGTTTGCCTGCGTCCAGCTTCGCGCCGATCGCGGCAAGGCCCGCGTGCCGAAGGCGTGCGTCCATCAAAGTCGGTCGATCTTAGCGTGCTATAGTCCTCCTCACAACTGACACCGCCTGGGTGTTCTGGGGGAAGTGGGTTCAACGCCCACACGGTCCCGCCACTGTATGCGGAGCAATCCGCGAGTCAGAAAACCCGCCCCAGGTCTTGTCCCATTCTTTGGCGCGCCGGACGCCAGGAGGACACATGCGCTGCAGGACCCCTTTCCATTTCTGTTTCGGCGTCATCTTCTTCTTACAACTCACTCTTCCGGCGCCCGCATTCGCCGCAGGCCTGCGCGGAACTGTCACCGACCCTGACGGCCGTCCAGTCCCGGGGGCGCGGATCATCATCACGAGCAGCCGTCCCGACACGGTGGAACTGGACACGACAGCTGACGGCACGTACGAAGCAATGCACATTCCCGCCGGTGAGTACGTCGTACGGGTCGTGCTCGACGGGTTCGTAGCCGAAGCGGCACGGGTGCAGGTTTCGGGCGCGACGCCCGTCGAGGTACCGCTCCGGCTGCGGATCGGCGCGGTGACCGAATCGCTTGTTGTCTCTGGAGCACACACCGATCTTCCTCTTTCCGAGGCAGCTTCGACAGTCACCGTGGTGTCGGGTACGGAGATCGAATCGCGCCAGATGCGCACGGTCGACGACGCGCTCCGCTTCGTGCCGGGCCTTGCCGTGGCGCACAACGGTGGCTTCAACAATTTGACCTCGCTCTTCACGCGCGGTGGCGAGTCGAACTTTACGCTCGTGCTTCTCGACGGCATGCGCGTGAACGCGTTCGGCGGCGGCCTCGATCTATCACAGATTCCGCTCGTCAACGTCGACCGCGTCGAAGTGGTTCGCGGGCCCCAGAGCGCCGTCTTCGGCGCGGACGCCATTGGCGGAGTCGTGCATGTGGTCACGAAGCGGAGTCAACACAACAGAGGCGAATTACTCCTCGAGGGCGGCAGCCTCGGCACAATCCGCTTGCGGGCCGGCGGTGGCGGGAGCCGTGGGGGAATCTCGTACCACGCAGCCGTCGAACATGCCGTCAGCGATGGTTTCACCGGCATCGCCCCGGCCACTGGAACGACCGTCAGCAACGATAACGGTACGACGGACCACATCGGGTTCGGTGCTGGTTGGCGTTCGACCAGCGGGACCGCGGTCAAGAGCTCGGGCCAGTTTTCGTTCACGAAGCGTGGGTTTCCTGGACCATTCGGGTCGAACCCGATCGGGGTGTACGGCGGCATCGACACGGTCTCGCGTGGCGACAATACGCGGCGACAGTTCGGCGTCGAGTGGGCACAGCCGTGGGGCGCTGCCAGCCGGATGCGTCAGCGCACACACGTTGCGGTGGCCCATTTCGATTCCACGTTCATCAGCCCGTTCGGTACCTCGCTCGAACGGTCGCGCCGCGTCTCGGTTCGGAGTCAGACAGACGTGGCCCTCTCGGCGACAGTCGGCGTCTCGGCCGGCGTGGACATCCAGCGTGAGCGGGCCGATAGCACGTTCATCATCGGGCTGGCGGGCGCAGAGGTGCCGGTGAGCCGCTGGCTCAGTGGCTACTTCGTCGAGGCTCGCCTGGCGCCCTCGGCGCGCTGGTCGCTGGCAGGCGGCGTTCGCGTGGAACAGATCGCCAGAGATGCGCTCCAGGCTGACCCTTTCGGGTTCCAGCCGAGACCGGCGTTCGCAAGAAACACAGTGGTATCGGCCAACCCGCGAATATCCATGGCCTTGATCGCGCGCGGGGCCGGCACTCCGACCACGACGAAGCTGCACGCGAGCGCGGGTACCGGGATCCGCCCACCGGACGCATTCGAGATCGCCTTCACCGACAATCCGGCCCTTGTGCCGGAGCGGAGCCGCAGCGTGGACGTCGGCCTGCACCAGACATTCGCCGGAGGGATAGCCGTGGCTGAAGCTACGGTTTTCTATAACAACTACGACGACATGATCGTAGCCGTGGGCAGTTCGTTCAGGGATGCGAGCCGCTTTCGCACCGACAACATCTCGAACGCCAGGTCACGAGGCGTTGAACTGGCATTCAGCGCGCGGCCGGCTGCGCGCTTTGGCATTCGGGCGGCCTACACGTGCCTAGACACCGAGATCCGCTCGGTCGACCGCACCGAAGGCCAGGCTCCCTCACCGTTCCGTGTGGGCGAAGCGTTGATCCGTCGCCCGCGCCACCAGGGATCGGTCTCTGCCACGTTCACCGAGCGGCGCCTGACGGCGTACATCGACGCTGTGTTCCGCGGGGAAGTGCGAGATGTCGAGCCCACCTTCGGCGCATTCGGAGGCGTCTTCACGGCGAAGGGCTACCGCACGGCGAATAGCGGCGCAACGGTCCGGGTGGCGCGAACGGTTGATGCGTTCGTCCGGGTGGAGAACATCGGCGGAGGCCGTTTCGAAGAAGCCTTCGGATTTCCCTCGCCGGGCCGAACGGCGACAGTCGGGGTGCGCGTTGCTACGGGCCGCTGACCTCTCATTCCATTACGGACCGGCATTCGTCCTCGAGGACCTCTCTCTCGATGTGTCTCGTGGGTCCTTCGTGGGGGTGCTCGGGCCGAACGGCTGTGGCAAGACGACTCTCTTGAAGCTGATGGCGGGAGTGATCGTGCCGGCAACTGGTGGGCTGACGCTTAACGGCGTGCCACTGCGACAGCTGTCGCGCCGCCAGATCGCTCAGCAGGTCTCGATCGTGCCTCAGGAAACCCACCCGGCATTCGACTACAGCGTGCAAGAGATCGTGTTGATGGGCCGCCACCCTCATCTTGGGCGGTTCGCGGTCGAGGGCCCGGCCGACGTGGCAGTGGCGCATGACGCCATGGTCGCCACCGGCACGGTGCATCTGGGGGCACGCTCGTACATGACTCTGAGCGGCGGCGAGAAGCAGCGGGTGATCATCGCGAGCGCGCTGGCGCAGGCGCCGAACCTACTGCTGCTCGACGAGCCGACGGCATCTCTGGATCTCGGCTACCAGTTGGCCATAGCGGCATTGCTGCGCGAGCTGAATCAGGAGCGGGGCGTGACCCTAGTCCTTGCCACGCACGATCTGAACCTGGCCGCGTCGGTGTGCGACTCCCTCGTCCTGCTGCGCCAGGGACGCGTGCTGGCTCAGGGACCAACGGTGGACGTGCTCACGCCAAGTCTGGTACGACAACTCTACGACGTTGAAGCCGACGTCTCTTTCCACAGTGGCGCGGGCCACCTCACTGTAACGCCACTGCGGCGCGATGAGGCGACCAGATGACGAGAGAGTCCTCGAAAGATGCGAACGGCCCGACCGCGCACGACTGGGACCACCGCCCGCTACGGTCCCGCCTGATGATCACCGTGGGCGGGTTTGGCACCCTTGCCCTGGCCGTCGCCGTACTCGCGCCGCTGGTGGGCAGCACACCGATTGACTTCGCACGCGTCTTCGATCGATCCATACCCTTTGTCGACAACGCGGACGCTCAGATCTTCTTCCTGGCGCGACTCCCGCGGGTGCTAGCGGCGATGGTTGTCGGATCGGCGCTCGCGACGTCTGGCGTCGTCCTGCAGGCGATGTTCCGCAACCCACTCGCCGCGCCCGAGACGCTCGGCGTATCGGCAGGGGCTGCGCTCGGTGCCATCCTCGCCATCGTGCTTGGCTTCACCGTCACCGTCGGCCCGTTCTCGCCGGTGCCAATTGCGAGTCTCGCCGGCGCGCTCGGCGCCGCGACGGCCGTCTACCTTCTCGCCAGTGCCCCTCGGCGTCCGCTCTCGACGGCCGTGCTGCTGCTGGCGGGCGTGACACTCAACGCCTTCATCTCGGCCCTTATTCTATTCGTGCAGTACCTGTCCGACTTCACCCAGTCATTCCGCGCGCTTCGCTGGATGATCGGCGACCTCGACGTGGGCAACTACGTCCCGATCCTCGCGTCGCTGCCGTTGGTCGTCGTCGCGTTCGCAATGGCGGCCATGATCTCGGCGCCGCTGAACCTCCTCACACTCGGCGGTGACGTGGCTGCCACACGAGGCGTCAACGTCGTACGGACACACCGGCTGGCGTTTCTCACCGCCTCTCTCGCCACGAGCGCCGCGGTTTCGCTGGCTGGGCCGGTAGCCTTCATCGGCATCGTGGTGCCGCACCTCGTCAGGCTGATCGTGGGCGTAGACAACCGCGTCGTGCTTCCGGCAGCGGCGCTCTTCGGCGCGGCGTTCTTGGTCGGCTGCGATCTTGTCGCTCGCACCGTGATGCCGGCCACTGAAATCCCGGTCGGCATCGTCACCGCGCTCGTGGGAGGACCGTTTTTCTTATGGCTACTCGTTCGCAAGGTTTGATCGTTCTGACGCTGGTCGCCTGCCTGGCCTGGATGGGCGCGCCGGCCTGGGCCGCCGCGAGTGCGGACCCGCCGCAGCGCATCGTCTCGCTCGTGCCGGCGCTCACCGAGGTCCTGTTTACGATTGGTGCGGGACCGCAGGTGGTCGGAGTCAGCAGCTACGATGACGACCCGCCCGAAGTGCTGACGCTGCCGAAGGTCGGCGCGCTGCTCGATCCCGACACCGAACGGATCCTCGCCCTGCGCCCGGACCTGGTGCTTGTCTACGGATCGCAGAACGCCTTACAAACCCAACTCGCCAAGGCGGGCATCCCGGTCTTCGAATACCGCCACGCCGGGCTCGCGGACGTGCTCCCGGTGTTCCGCACCCTCGGCACCCTGACTGGCCATGAGACGGAGGCGGCTTGCCGGGTGGCGGAAATCGAGGCAAGACTCGAGGCCGTCAGAACCCGGGTTGCCGGACTACCCCGGCCGACGACGCTGCTCGTGATGGGACGCGAGCCGAAATCGCTTCGCGGGATCGATGCCAGCGGCGGCATTGGGTTCCTACATGACATGCTGGAACTGGCCGGCGGGCGCAACATTTTCGAAGACGTGCAGAGAGAGGCGGTGCGAGCGTCGACCGAGATGCTCATCGCGCGTGCGCCGGAGGTCGTAGTGGAACTGCACTACAACGTCGAAATCAAGGAGTCGCGCCGCGATGAGGAGCGCGCGTTGTGGCAACGGCTCGGCGCAATCCCCGCGGTCAGAGGCAAGCGCATCCACCTACTCTTCGGGGATCACCTCGTGGTGCCAGGGCCGCGCCTCGTGCGAGCCGTCGAGGAATTTGCCCGGGCCATTCACCCCGAGGCCTTTTGAAGATCCTTCTCTCCTGGAGCCGCGGCAAGGACAGCGAATGGCGATGCGTGACGAGAACGGCGAGTTTCAACCCTGCGCGTACGCCGGACCGATGTTTCGCGACCTCGTACCGGCGGGTTCGGCCTAACAGTCCGTGGTGAAAGTCCCGCGTTGCACCGAGACGAGTGAGGCGCCTGGCGAACAAGGCGAGACGAGGGAGAATGCCGCCTGTATTCGACCGAGGAGTAACGC